>Ga0123332_1006095_pt1 | contig 10014 bp, 10 predicted proteins | sample BioC12SIPDNA_4_FD_89958 | JGI IMG/M metagenome (GOLD analysis project Ga0123332, IMG submission 89958) | Anaerobic biogas reactor microbial communites from Washington, USA - Biogas_R2_A C12 SIP DNA | ecosystem: Engineered > Bioreactor > Anaerobic > Unclassified | place: Washington, USA... | reverse complement strand
CCACGAAATCTGCGGTGAGGTGGTCGAAGTCGGCCCCGAGGTGCGCAGCGTCGCCGCCGGCGATCGGGTCGTCGCCTACCCGTGGATCGGCTGCGGCAGCTGCGCGGTCTGCGAACGCGGCGACGATCACCTGTGCCCGAAGGCGGCGAACAACCTGGGGCTGCAGCGCCCCGGCGGCTATTCGGACCTCGTCCGGGTGCCGCACGATCGGTACCTGGTGCCGATCGGGTCGCTCGATCCGGCACGCGCGGCGACCTTCGCCTGCGCCGGCATCACGGCCTGGGGCGCGATCCGGAAGCTGAGCCCGGCCACCGCCGACGACTGGATCGCCGTCATCGGCTGCGGCGGCGTCGGCATGACCGCGGTCGCGCTGCTCGCAGCGACGTCGCCGGCCAGGATCGCCGCCATCGATCCGGACCCGGCAAAGCGCGAGGCGGCGCTGCGCTACGGCGCGACGGCGGCCTTCGACCCGGGCGCCGACAAGGCGGCGAAGACGATCGCCGAGGCTTGCGGCAACAACCTGGCGGGCGCGATCGACTTCGTCGGTGCCGAGTCGAGCTCCTCGCTGGCCGTGAACCTCGTGCGGCGAACCGGCGAAGTGGTCATCGTGGGCCTGTTCGGCGGCGAGTTCCGGATGCCGCTGCCGATGTTCGCGCTGAAATCGCTGTCGATCCTCGGCTCCTACGTGGGCGGCCTGAACGACCTGCGCGACCTGGTCGACCTCGCCCAGCGTGTCGAACTGCCGGAGATTCCGCTGGACCTGCGGCCGCTCGCATCGGTCAACGAATCGCTCGACGACCTGGCGAACGGGCGCGTCGTCGGCCGCGTAATCCTGCAGCCGGCCTGAGCGGGGTCAGCGCGCCGTGGCCGAAGCGCGCGGCATGCCGCAGACCGCGGTCGGGCACGGCAGCTTGTAGTAGCGCTCGTTCAAGTGCCAGGTCACCGCGTCGATCTCGTCGGCGCGCCAGTCGGCACCGACCTCGCGCTGCCAGCGCACGACCGCTTCGCGGATCTGCTCGAAGGTCTGCGCCGAGCGGCTCGCACGCTGGTGGACGCTGGTCTCGTGGCAGCCTCCGCAACGCAGGTCGTAGAGCGCCTGTCCACGTTCCGCTTCCGCGGCCGCAGCGACCAGGCAGGCACCGAGGACGCCGGCGGCCACCATCGCGCAGGCCGACAGGCGCAAGCAGCTCGTCATCCGTTCCCCCGGCTATCCGAAGCGCGAACCCCACCCAGCATACCCGCCGCCCGCGAGCGGTTTCGCAGCGTTACTCGAGCGTGAAGCCGACGTTGATGGTCACCTGCCAGTGGGCCACCTTGCCGTCGACGACATGGCCGCGCGTTTCCTTGATCGTGAACCACTGGATGTTGCGCACGGTTTCGTGCGCCTTCGCGATCGCGTTGCCGACCGCGTCCTCGATGCTCGCCTTCGACGAGCCGGTGAGTTCCAGGTGCTTGTAGATGTGTTCGCTCATCGTCCTGTCCTCCTGTGCCGTGGTCCGACTGTACCGCCCGCGAACCGCGGCGACAACGGCATCGACGGGCAACGCGCCGGCGCGCGCGGCGACGATCCGGCCGCAAGTCCCGGTCGAGCGCCGCTTGAACCCGCGCCACCTGACCCGCGCCACCTGACCCGCGCCGCTTGCGCCCGCACCGCCCGGCGATTTCGCGCAGACGCGGCGCTTCGCTACGATGTAGCTTCCGATCGCCCGGCGCCTCGAGGCCGCCAAGCCACCGTTGATGACCGAAGACGACGCCCGCAACGCCTTGCTCGTGCGTGCCTGGGAAACCGCTCCGCCGGGTCACGTCGACTGGACCGACGACGATCGCGCGTGGGCCAGCCGCGCCGCCGCCGAAGTCGAAGGCGAGCATGCGCCTGCCGATGTCTTCGTGGCGCGCCGCGCGCGGCTGGCCATCGAACGCATCGCCGGGCGCGAACGCAAGCTTCACCGCGCATTGCGCGCCGTGACCTGGCGGCCGTGGATCGGCCCGGTGCTGGCGGCCGTGGCCTTCGTTCTCGGCGTCGCCACCGACGCGATCGGCACCGGCCAGCGGATCAATGTGCTGGCTCCGCCGCTGCTGGCCGTCATGCTCTGGAACCTCGTCGTCTACCTGGTGATGGTGGCCCGGGCACTGGCGGGTCTCGTCGACCGCGGGGGCGACACGACGACCGCGGCTCGAATCGGCGCCCGCGCAGGCCCCGCCGCGCGCTTGCTGGCCCGCGCCGCGCACATGGCCTCGCTGCCGCGTCGCGGGTCCGGCAAGCTGGCAGGCGGCGGCGTCGACGGCACCGCCTCGGTACTGACCCGCTTCAATCTCGATTGGGCGCAGGCGAGTGCCCGGCTGAACGCGACGCGGATCGCACGGATGCTGCACCTCGGCGCGATCGCGTTCGCCGCCGGCGCGCTGGCCGGCATGTACGTCCGAGGACTCGCGCTCGAGTATCGCGCCGGCTGGGAGAGCACCTTCCTCGACGCCGGCGCGATTCGCGCGACGCTCGACGTGGTGCTCGGACCCGCCTCCTGGCTGACCGGGATCGCCCTGCCCGACGAGGCGCGCCTCGAGGCGATGCGCTTCCCGCAGACCGACGGCGAACCGGCGGCCCCGTGGATCCACCTGTATGCGGTCAGTGTCGCGCTCGTCGTGTTGTTGCCGCGTGCCCTGCTCGCCTTGCGCGACTGGCTCGTCGAGCGCCGGCTCGCCGCCGATTTCCCGCTGTCGCTCGACGACGCCTATTTCGCCGCGCTGACGCGCTCGCATCGCGGCGAGGCCGCGCAGGTCGCCGTCGTGCCGTACAGCCATCAGCCCTCGCCACAGGCCGTGCTCGCGCTGCGCGAGAGCCTGTCGGCGGTGCTCGGGCCGATGCTCCGGCTTTCGGTGGCGCCGACGGTCGTCTATGGCGACGAGGATTCGGCGGGCAGCGAGCTGCCGTCAGAACGTCCGCTGGCCCTGGCCATCGCGCTGTTCAGCGCCACGGCCACGCCGGAACCGGACAGCCAGCGCGCCTTCGTCGACGCGCTGGCGGCCTCGCTGCCGGCCGAGGTGCCCTTGCTGCTGCTCGTCGACGAATCGACCTTCGTATCGCGCTTCGGCGACGACCCGACCGCGCGTCGCCGGCTCGACGAGCGCCGCAAGGCCTGGAACCGCTTGCTCGCGCACGAACGGAGCGGCCCGCTGTTCGTCGACCTCGAGCGCAGCGACGCGCAGACCGCCGTGCGCAAGCTGCGCAGTGCGCTCGATCGGCTCTCGCAGCCGGGTACGCAGCCCGCGGCCCTGCGCACCGGATGATGCCCATGTCTGCCTGCGAGCCGCTGTGGTGAACGTCGAAACGATCTCGTTGAGCCTGATCTCGCATACCAACGTCGGCAAGACGACGCTGGCGCGCACGCTGCTGGGCCGCGACATCGGCGTCGTTCGCGACGAAGCGCACGTGACCGACACGGCCGACCAATACACGCTGGTCGAGACACCGACAGGCGACCGGCTCCTGCTGTGGGACACGCCCGGCTTCGGCGACAGCGCGAGGCTCGCCAGGCGCCTCGAAGCGAGCGGCGATCCGGTCGGCTGGCTGCTCGGCCAGGTCTGGGACCGCTTCCGCGACCGCGCGCTGTGGTCGAGCCAGACCGCCGCACGCAACGTTCGCGAGCAGGCCGACGTCGTCCTGTACCTGGTCAACGCCTCCGAAGCGCCCGACGAGGCCGGCTACGTCGGGCCCGAGATGCGCGTGCTCGACTGGATCGGCAAGCCGGTCGTCGTGCTGCTGAACCAGCTCGGCAAGCCGCTGTCGGCGCAGGCCGAGGCGGCCGAAGTACGGGCCTGGCGCGGGGCGCTGGCCGGTGCCCGGCAGGTGCGCGCCGTGCTGCCGCTCGACGCGTTCGCGCGCTGCTGGGTCCAGGAAGCGACCTTGCTTCAGACGATCGCGCCGCTGATCGCCGAGGCGCGGCGGCCGGCGTTCGACCGCCTCGTCGAGGCCTGGATGGCGCAGCGCCGCGACGTCTTCGATGCGTCGATGCGCGAGCTCGCCGATCGGATCGCGATGGCCGCCGCCGACAGCGAACGGATCGACGACGCGAGCGTGCTCGACCGGCTGCGCGACGTCGGCGGCGCGGTGCTCGGCAAGCTGCCGACGCTGTCCGGGCGTTCCGACGAAACCGACGAAACGCTGCCGTCGGCCAGCCGGCAGCTCGGCATGCGCCGGCTGGCAGAGCGCCTCGATGCCGAGATCCGCGACAGTACCGAGCGACTGATCCGGCTGCACGGTCTCGAGGGCCGTGCGTCCGAGACGATCCTCGCCCGGCTGGCCGAACACTACGTGGTTCGCCAGCAACTGAGCGAAGGCAAGGCAGCCGCGTTCGGCGGCGCCGTCACCGGCGCGCTGGCCGGCCTCAAGGCCGACCTCGCCACCGGCGGACTGAGCTTCGGCGCCGGGCTGCTCGCCGGCGGCGTGCTCGGCGCGCTCGGCGCCTTCGGGCTCGCACGCGGCTACAACGTCGTGCGCGGCAAGCGATCGTCGTCGATCACCTGGTCGAACGCGATGCTCGACGAACTCGTGACGACCGCGCTGCTCGGTTACCTGGCGGTCGCGCACTACGGCCGCGGCCGCGGCGACTGGACGCCGTCGGAGCACCCGCCGCACTGGCGCGGCGTCGTCGAAGCGGTGCTGCGCGAACGGCGCGACGCATTCACGCACGCCTGGTCGCTGCGCGGCGAAGCGCAGGCGCGCGACGCGATCGTCGAGGCGCTGCAACCGACGCTCGGCGAAGCCACGCTCGCCGTGCTCGAACGGCTGTATCCGGGATCGCGCACGCGCTGATTGCACGATGGCTGCCGAACGCGACCCCGCCCTGACTCCCGACGACTCGCAGATCGTCTACACCGCCATTCGTGCGCAGGGCCCGGGCGGACAGAACGTCAACAAGGTGTCGAACGCCGTGCAGCTGCGCTTCGACATCCGGGCGTCGACGCTGCCCGAAGACGTGAAGACCCGGATGCTCGAACTGCGCGACCAGCGAATCAGCGCCGACGGCGTCGTCGTCATCAAGGCGCAGCGCTCTCGCAGCCTCGAGAAGAACCGCGCCGATGCGCTGGCGCGGCTGCTCGATCTGATCGATCGCGCCGCTCACGTGCAGCCGGTGCGACGGCCGACGCGCCCGACGCGCGCCTCGCAGCTTCGGCGCGTCGACGAAAAGGTGCAGCGCGGCCGGATCAAGGCCCTGCGCCGGCGCATCGACGAGTGAACGAACATCGGGGTGATCGGCCGGCGTCGACGGGGCCGGCCACCCGACGCAATCCATGAATCCGACGAACGAAGGAGACCGCGATGAACCTCGAACAACGAATCCGCCAGGGCCGCGTCGAGCTCGCCGCCGCGTTGCGCTGGTCGGCGCGCTGCGGGCTGAACGAAGGCGTCTGCAACCACTACAGCCTCGAGATCGACGACGCACACTACCTGATCAATCCGCAGGGCCTGCACTGGAGCGAGGTTCGCGCCGGCGACATCCTGTTGATCGACGCCGGCGGCAAGGTGCTCGACGGCCGGCACTCGCTGGAGCCGACCGCCTTCTTCATCCATAGCTGGATCCACCGGATGAACCGGCATGCGAAGTGCATCCTGCACACGCACATGCCCTACGCGACCGCGCTGACGCTGGTCGACGGCGGCCGCCTGCTGATGTCCGGGCAGAACGCGCTGCGCTTTCACGGCAAGGTCGCCTACGACGACCGCTACAACGGACTCGCGCTCGACGACGACGAAGGCCGGCGGATCGCTTCGCAGCTCGAAGGCCGCAGCGCGATGTTAATGGCCAGCCACGGCGTCACCGTGGTCGGCCCGAACGTGGCCTGGGCCTTCGACGACCTGTACTACCTCGAACGCGCCTGCATGCACCAGGTGCTGGCGACGCAGGCGGCGGCCGGCGCGCCTCTGCGCATCGTCGACGACGCGCTGGCCGCTCGCGTGGCCGAACAGGTCGCAGGCGAGCGGCAGCAAAGCGAGATGTTCTTCGCATCGATCTGCCGGATGCTGGACCGAGAGGAACCGGGGTGGTCGAGCCTTTGATCGCCGGACACGCTGTTCGGGCCGGGCAGCGCCCTCGGCCCCGGAACCAGTCAATGAGCCCCTAGAACCAGTCGTTGAGCATCACCCCGGCGCCGATCCGCTGCAGTCGCCGGTTGTAGTCGATCAGGCTCTCGCCGTAACCGTCGAAGTACTGGACGTACCAGCGCAGCTGCGGACTGAAGCCGGTCGGCCGGCTCCAGTCGAGCTGCGCCGAGCCCTTGCCGCCACTGCCGAGGTTCCGGCGCAGCGTCAGCGTCCAGTTTTCGGTTTCGCCGACGTGGCCGACGCGCAGCTCGCCGTTGCCGACGAACCGGGTGATCTCCGGATTGTCGTCGTCATCGTCTTCGGGAACCCGCCACCAGGGTCGCAGCGACAGCCACCATCCGCTCGGGCGATCGAGCGTCAGTTCGGCGAACAGCCGGTTCCAGCTTCGAGAAATCTGCCCGGAGCGGCCATTGGACTGGTGGACGAAGCCGAGCGAGGCGTGCCTTGCCGTCCAGCCGGCCAGCGAGAAACCCGGTCGCCACGCGTAGAACAGTTCCGGCTCGTGCCCGTAGTCGCGAAACGGCGACGAGACGTCGTCGTTGAAGGCTTGCCACCAGAACTGGCCCGTGTACGCGAAGAAGAGTGCGCCCCGCCCTTCGAACAGGGGCGGCGTCAGCGGAAACTTGAAGCTGAGCTGGAACTTGATCTCGTTGCGCTGGAGCTCCTGCGAGCCGACGACCGGGTCGCGCGACATGTGTGTCAACGGCATCAGGTAGTTCGGCCGGTGCGGCAGCAGCGCGAAGCGCTCGCCCCAGAGCCGCGATTCGCTGAGCATGCGTCGCTCGACCGGAGAACTCGTCGTGCCGAAGGCGACCGGCTCGGGAACCGGCGGCAGCGGCGCGATCAGTTGCGATTGCCTGCTGGCGTCGTCCTCGGGCGTCGCCGACGGCAGCGTCGCCGTCGGCGGTTCGCAATCGGCCTGGATCTCGGCGACGGTCGCCGTGGGCGCGGCGGCGCGGATCCGGTCGAGCAGGCAGCGCTCGCGGTCGGTGTATTCGGGCTGCGCGACGACCGTCGCCGTCGGCAGCAAGACCGTCGCGAGGCCCAGCGCCAGCCTGCGGGCGGCCGATCGGAGCCGGCGCGCCGGCGCGCAGCGCGTCGCCGTTTCGCTGTTCATCTCGAGTTCGCGCCGGTCGGCGCGCGAGGATTGGAGAGGCGACATTCTGCCGCAACCGGGCCGGGCGCCCCGGCACGGAAAATCGACGGCGCGATACCGGTCAGCGGCGTCCGGCCAGCGACTCGTTCTCCATCAGCAGGTAGGTGTTGTAGGCGTTGCGACGATTCGCTTCGTCGAAGGCGGGCAACTGCTCGAATCGCGACCAGTCGGTCGCCGCATAGGCCTCGTCGAAAGGAACGAAGTCGTCGACGGCGGCCCCCATCTGCTCGCGCAGGTAAAGCAGATAGTCGCGGGTCAGCGCAATGTCGGCCGTCGCATCGCGCGACGCGGGACCATGGCCGGTGACGACGAAGCGCGGCCTGCTTCCGGCCAGCGCTTCGAGCGCCGCCAGCCAGGCGCGGCTGTCGGCGTCGCCGACGTAGGGCACGCGCCCGGCGAAGATCAGGTCGCCGGCGAACAGCACGCCCTCCCCTTCGACCAGCATCATCAGGTCTTCGGGCGTATGGGCCGGACCGGCCGCATGGATCCGGAATCCGACGCCGCCGAGCCGGAAGCGGGTGTCACCGTCGAGATAGACGTCGGGCGCGACGATCCGAGCTTCGTCGGTAACCCACGGGGCCAGCGACTGCCTGCGCTCGGCCAGCCGTTCGAGCGGCGCATCGGTCGCGAGGTAGTCGCGCACTCGCGCGTGCGCCCAGACCTCGGCACCGGCCGCCTTCAGCGCCTGCACACCGTAGAAGTGGTCGGAATGGTAGTGGCTGACGATCACCCGTCGCACCGGCTCGTCGGTGACCGAGCGGATCCGCTCGAGCAGCGCCGCGCCGAGCGCCGGCGTGCCGAGCGCATCGAACACGACGACGCCGTCGTCGGTCACGACGAAACCGGCATTGGAATTGAAGCCCTGGTTCTCGTGGGAAATGACGCCCTGCTGGCCTTCGACCCACCAGACACGCCCGGTCAGTTGCTGCAGGCGCAGGTCGACGGTGGCTGGCTCGCTGGCGTGCAGCGCGCCCGCTGCCGGCAGCACGAAGAACGCGAGCGCGACGACCGGGCCGAGCGTCGCAGACAAGGCCCGACGCAGCGCGTCGACCGTCACAGCTCGATATCGAACTGGATCGCGTCGATTCCCGCCTGCGCGCAGGTTTCGTCGGCGTCGCCGCCGGGCGCGCCGGAGACCGCGATCGCGCCGACCGTCGAACCGGCCGACTCGATCGGCAGGCCGCCGCCGGCGGCGACGACACGCGGCAAGTCGCGGATCCCGCTCATCGGCTTGCCCGCCTGCGTCTCGCGGCCGAGCTCCGAAGTCGGGATCCTGAACGAGGCAGCGGTCCAGGCCTTGTCGATCGCCATGCCGACCGTGTGCGCGCCGGCGAAGCGATCGCGCAGGAAGACCTGCGGCAGGCCTGCGCGGTCGACGACCGCCACACCGACCTGGAAACCGCCTTCGCGGCACGCTTCGAGCGCGGCCTGCGCCGCCTTCGTGGCGGTCTCGACGGTCAGGTTGCGCGTGGTGAACAGCGCCTCGGCCGAGGCCTGCGATGCGGACAGTCCAATACTCAGCAATGCGGCCGCGAACAGCACGCGCTCTTGCCTGATCACCGCTTCGTCTCCTTAACGATGGCTTCGAGGATTCGGCTCGTCGAGCAGCAGCGCGAGCTCGGCGATGTCCTCGGGGAACATCTCGCCGATCTCGAGCTTGACCAGCCGCGACTGCCGGTCGACGACCCAGACGATCGGCAGGCCTGTGGGCCGCCCGAGCGCGGCCCGCCAGTTGTCGTCGTCCATCGCCGCGTGAAAGGCGTAGCCGTGCTCGGCCATGTAGCGGCGCGCCGCGTCGGGATCGCGGTCGATCGACAGCGCGAGCACTTCGAGGCCGCGGTCGCCGTGCGCGCGATGCAGTGCGTCGAGATGCGGATTCTGGCGCGCGCAGAACGGGCACCAACTCGCCCACAACTCGACGACGAGGATCTTGCCGTCCCAGTGGCTCGCCGGCAGCACGCTTCCGTCGAGCAACCTGGCCTCGGGCAGCACGATCCGGCTTCCGAGCCCGGGAGCCGCAGGCTTCGCCGTCGGCGCAGAGCCGGTTGCCTGCGCGAACGTGCCGGGTGCGGCCTGCAGCAAGCCGACTGCCGCGGCGCAAGCCGCACCGCGGCCGAGCACCGTGCGTCTGCCGAAGTCGGTCGTCGCCATCGCGCTACCGGCCTCCGATCGCGTCAACAGGTCCCGAGCCCGGGATCGTCGTCGACACCGACCAGGCTGGGGAGGTTCAGCTCGCGCGGCGACACGGTCTTCCTGTCCGCGAGCCAGCTTTCGACGACCTCCCAGATCGGCTCGCCCTGCGCGCCCTCGGCCACCGGCGCCCAGCCGGCGACCTTGTAGGTCTTCGAGGCCTCGATCGGCTTGTCGTCGAGCCGCATGTCGCTGATCCGCGAGCCCATCGCCGCCTTCGGGTCGCACCGGTACTGCAGCCCGCCGACGCGCACCATGTCGCCGCCCTGCTGGTAGTACGGGTCCGGATTGAACAGGTTGTCGCAGACGTCTTCGAGGATCGTCTTGATCATCTCGCCCGACAGCTCGCTGAGAGTCGTGTACGGATAGGTGATCGCCGTCTGGTCCATCAGCCGCTCGCGCGTGATCGCCTCGCCGGGCAGCAGCGTGGTTCCCCAGCGGAAGCCCGGCGAGAACGCGATCTCGGCGTCCTTGACTTCCATCATCGCGTCGAGGATCAGCTGGTCGAAGCTGCCGTTGAAGTTGCCGCGCCGGTACAGCAGCCCCTCGGTCACGGCCAGCGTCTCGT
>Ga0123332_1006094_pt1 | contig 10014 bp, 9 predicted proteins | sample BioC12SIPDNA_4_FD_89958 | JGI IMG/M metagenome (GOLD analysis project Ga0123332, IMG submission 89958) | Anaerobic biogas reactor microbial communites from Washington, USA - Biogas_R2_A C12 SIP DNA | ecosystem: Engineered > Bioreactor > Anaerobic > Unclassified | place: Washington, USA... | reverse complement strand
TCGCTCGGATCACGAGCACCTTCACGTCGTCGTCGAGGTTGGCGTACCTCACCAGATCCGCGTATCGGTGCTGGGCGTCGATCGTCATCGCGTTCAGGTCCTCGGCCCGGTCGAGGGTGATCGTGGCGATCTTGTTGATCTTGTCCTTCTCGTAGCGGATGAACTCGTCGGCCGGCGGCGCCTTGCGGCCCTTCGCCCTCGGCTTTGCGTCCTTCGCGGTGGACCTGCTCGCTGGACCTGCCTTGGCAGGAGACCTAGTGGCCGTGGCCTTCTTCGTGGTGGCCTTCGTGCCCGCGGCCTTCTTGGCGGTGGCCTTCTTGCCAGTCGACTTCTTGGCGGCGACCTTCTGGGGCGCAGCCTTCTTCGACGCGGCCTTCTTCGCGGTGGCCTTCTTAGACGCACCCTTCTTGGCCGCGACCTTCTTAGCGGTGGCCTTCTTGCCCGTGACCTTCTTGGCGGTTGCCTTCTTGGCCTTGCTCGCCGAGGCCTTCTTGGCCGTGGACTTCACCGTCTCTGCCATGTCACCTTCTGTTCGTCGATCGTCGTCTCTCGGGCTGGCTCTGGCGGCTCCTGGTGCCCGTCGACCACCGGGGCCAGGCGGCTCGAGATCAGGTTGGCCAGCTCGAAGAGGAGCACCTTGCCGGTGGGGGCCCGCGGCACGTCGTCGTGGGTGATGAAGACGATGCGACGGGGGATCTTGAAGCTGGACAGCCGGTCCTGCAGCGCCGCCCGCAGCGATTCTTCGGTGAGCGAGGTGCCGGCGGCGGGCACCACGGCTGCCGCCACCAGTTCCCCGAGCTCGGCGTCCTGCAACCCGGCCACCAAGGAGAGCTCGACCTCGGGGAGCGCGTTCAAGGCCGCTTCGACCTCCAGGCGCGAGACGTTGGCCGAGGCGGTCTTGATCATGTCGCCGGTGCGCCCGACGAAGTACGCGTAGCCGTCGGTGTCGATGCGCACGAGGTCGTTGGTCGGGTAGAAGCCGTCGGGGGTGAAGACCACCCGAGGATCGACCTTGTAGAAGCCGGTCATCAGCGCCCCGCCGCGCAACTGGAGCTCCCCGACCTCGCCCGACTCCACCTCCCGGCCGGTCTCGGGATCCACGACCCGCCGCTCGATTCCGCTCACTGCCCGGCCCGAGGCACCCGCTTTGGAATCGGGCAGCCGGTGGTCCATGGGCTCGGCGCTGTGGGCGGCGAAGCTCTCGGACATCCCGAGGAGGTTGGGGCGGAGCCGCCTCGGGATCCGTTCACCGGCTGAGTCGACCACCGGCGCGCCGAGCCCCCGGATTCGGCCGATGTCGATGCCACGTTTGATCGCCGCGGCCCGCAACTTGGCGCCCAGGTGCCACACGATCACCGACGTGACCTCGTGCTGCTCGATGGTGTCGAGCACGTCGTCGATGCCCGGAGACGGCGGGTACACCAGCGTGCTGCCGGTGGCGAGCGACTGCAGAGCGAACGCGATCCCTCCCATCCAGAACATCGGGAGCAGCGGCATGGTGCGGTCGTCGGCGGTCCGCAGGAAGTACGGCGCCAAGGCCCCGGGCTGGGTGGCCACCGATCGTTGACCGTGCACCACGGCCTTGGGTGCCGCGGTCGAGCCCGAGGTGTAGACCACGAAGGCGTCGTCGCTCGGCGACACCTCTCGTTCGACCGCGGCCAGCAGTGCGGCGTCGGGGGCTCCCGGGGCGTCGGCCAGCGCCAGGAGGGTCGAGTGCTCCTCCGCCCAGCCGACACCGTCGGCGTCGTCGAGGAAGGTCGAGCGCAGGTAGGGGGCCGAGGTCAGACGCAGCGAACGGGGCGAAGCGGTACTGAGTCCTGGCAGGGCCTGCTCCAGCTTGGCTGCGAAGTCGTGGCGGAGGAAGCGCCGGCAGCCGATGAGAAGCTGGGCATCGCTGGTGCGGAGGATGTGAGCCAGCTCGAGTGGTGTGGCCAGCGTGCTGACCGGCGTGACCAGAGCACCGATCCGCAAGGCCCCGTAGAAGGTGCTGAGCAGCATCACCCCGTCTGGTGCCAGCACTGCGATGCGGGTTCCCTTGCCGGCGCCCAGCGCCAGCAGGGCACGGGCTGTTGCCGCGGATCGCTGGTCGAGCTCGTCGTAGTTGAGCACTTCGCCGTCGGCGATCAGGGCCGGGTGGTCGCCACGGGCGGCGACGACCGTTGCCAACAGCTCCGGAAACGTGGAGGGTGGCTCGACTCCGGTGCTGTGGTCCGCCACGGTCAGGTCCGTCCGACTATCGGCTCTGTGCCGTCCCAGCGCTGCGCGGCCTTCTTCATGTGGGCGAAGAAGCCGTCGCGCATGTCGCTGCGCTCGAGCAGTTCGACCATGAAGCCGAGGGTCGGGGACGTGTCGACCCAACTGGTGCGACTGGGTCCTGCGAAGCCCTCGAACGCCAGCTCGACCCCGGCCGCCAGGTAGGCGTCGCGGTCGCGGTCGTAGTCGTCGCACACCACCGCGACGTGGTGCAGTCCGCCGGTTCCTTGCGGGAACAGGTCCCTGAACACGCCCGGCTGATCGTCGTCCTGCTGGACCAACTCGATCTGGATGTCTCCGGCGTAGGCGATGGCAGCGGTGACGTCGGGGAACTCGGCTGGCCGTTCGCGGTGGCGTCCCTCGGTGAAGGGCACCTCGGCGAACCAGAAGAACGGGCCCACTCCCATGGACGAGACCCAGCCGTCGATCGCAGACTCCAGGTCGGGAACGACCCAGCACATCTGCATGATGTCGCGGTTCGGGAAGGGGGTCGGGATGTTCAACTGATCACCGGAAATCGCTCGTCGCCGAGGGGCTGCCAAGGTCGCATCTCCCTCGTGTCGAAGTTCGGACAGGGCGAGCCGTTCCAGCACACGTCCTCGGGTTGGGTGACCAGGAAGTACGCCCAGCGAGGTCTGTCGGTCACGTTCGCACCGGCCCCGTGGACGGTCAGGTGGGTGTGCACCGTGATGTCGCCGACCTCGTAGACCATCGGCTCGGTCATCTCCAGATCCTGCAGGTCCGGGAAGGCGCTGAGGGCGTCGCCGTCGCCGTAGGTGGTGTAGTCGCCGAGCACGCCGGTGCGGTGCGATCCGTCGACGAACGACATCGTTCCCGAGTCGCCGTCGTACGCCTCCAGGGGAAACCAGAAGGTCATCCCCCCGGACCGGTCGACGGAGAAGGTGATGAAGTCCTGGTGGAACGCCGTCGCACCGTTTCCTCCGTGACGTGACCGCTGCCCAGAAGGAAGCTTCGGGACGAAGAAGTCCGAGTAGTACCGGACGCCGAGGGGGCCGCCCGACGGTGACGTCCGGTTCTGGAGCACCTGGGCGCTCTTGCCCACCGCCTTGATCAACGCTCCGATCACCGGGTGATTCACTCCCCCGGTGGGCTGGGCGTTGAAGTACGACAACCCGGCCGTGCCCGCTGCAATCGCCTTCTCCATCCTCGGTGAGAGCGGGTTGCTGTCGGCGTCGACGCCCATCGCCTCTCGAGCCAGAGCCAGCACCTCGGCGATCACGTCGGGATCGACGAAGCCCCTGAGCTTCACCCACCCGTGCTCGTGCAGGTGATCGACCTCGTCGGCGGTCACCGGCCTGCATGCCTCGTCCAACCGGTCGGCCACTTCGTTCGTCATGTCGGTTGCCTCTGCTCTCAGACGAAGATCCCGGGACCGGTACGGAAGGCGTACAGGCCCAGGGCTTCGTCGGTCGGTGGCGTGTACGGGGTGGCGATCTCGTCGGTGGTCGGGCCGATCTCTGCGGCGACCTCCTCGAGCGCGGCGCGGTCGAGTCCGTAGACGTCGATGGCGGTGTCGCCGAGGATCTGGCGGACATCCGGCGGGTCCACGTCGTGGAACGTGTGACGCATCGACTCGCGCGTGTGGGGCCAGGTGCCTTCGGCATGGGGGTAGTCGTCGCCCCACATCGTGTTCGACGTGAGGCCGTGCTCCACCGCGAACTTCGCCTCCCAGTTCGCCAGGAAGCTGGCACCGATGAAGCAGTTCCGCCGGAAGTACTCCGACGGCTTCTCGGGGAGGGTCGCCCGCAGGGCCATGCCCCCGGGGCCGGTGTGGAGCCCATCGAGGTCGGCCATGACCTGGACGGCCCAGTCCAGCCACTGCTCGGTGATCACTAGCTTCAGCGACGGGTACCGCTCGAAGACCCCTCCGAGGATCATCACCCACACGCCCCGCCGGGTGCGCCACGTGGTCTCCATCATGTACATCGACTGCGCACCGGCACCCTGGTACGGGAAGTGCTCGCCGCCTCCACCGTGGGTGTTGAGCGACATCCCGGTGTCTGAGCACGCGGCCCACAGCGGCTCCCACACCTCGTCGTTGAGCATCGGGAAGTCACCCCGCGGGGCTGGGAGGTTGATGCCCCTGAGCCCGTTGGCCGCGGCCCACTCGACCTCACGAACGCACGCCTCGGGATCCGAGATCGGGATGTGGGCGATGCCCGCGTGTCGCTCCGGCGCATCCGAGACGAAGTCGGCCAGCCACCGGTTGTAGATCCGCACCCCAGCCGGCTCGAGGTGGTTGTAGCGGGTGTGGCCCCAGGTGATCAGACCGGTGGTGGAGAACGGGATCGACTGGCCGTTCAGACCACCGTGGTAGATGACCGAGGCAGCCACGCCTGAGCGGTCCATGTCGGCGATCCGAGCCGAGTGGTCCTGCAAGCCGGGGATCAGGCTGGCCTCGTAGCTGCGCTGGAGGAACAACTTGTCGACCTGGTCGACGTTGCGGATGCCGGCGACCCGGCCGAACTTCTGCGCGTCGTCGTCGCCGAGCTTGGCGGGCCGACCGGCATCGCCGCCTGCCGTGGACCCCGCCGAAGTGCCAGCGCCGGCGGCCTTCTTCTTGGCCTTGCTCGACAGGGATCGGCCGAGCGACCAGCTCTCGTCGGCACCGGGCTTGTCGGCCTCCGAGGACCGCCACGACATCATCCCGTGGCTCTCCATCTCCTCGACGAACCGGTCGAACTCGGCGAGGTCGCCAGCCTCGCAGTAGTCGCGGAGCTGGTCCTTCACCGACGGACCGACGTGGCTGTCGGTCGATACCACCACGTAGCGATCCTGCACCTCGCCCCGTTGGGTCGGGCGATCTGTGTCCCTCTGCGCCATGTCGCTCACCTCTCGTGTCGGAGGTGACGGTACTACCTTGTGGCACTCAGTGCCACCAGAAGATCCAAGCCGACGGAGGGCGGCCGATCCTCGGTGGCACTCAGTGCCATCATGCGGTAAACAGATCGCGATCGGGCGCGCTAGGCGACCGCCGCCTTCCAAGGAGCAACGCCGGCGACGAGGGGCGGCGTCTGGCGATTCGCAACAGCCGGAGCAGTCCCCATCGCACACAGGAGACGCCATGAGCACCGCTACAAGTCCCGTCTACTACGACCCCTACAGCGCCGAGATCGCCGCTGATCCGCAGCCGACCTACCGGCGTCTGCGCGACGAGGCACCCCTCTACTACAACGACGCGCACGACTTCTTCGCCATGAGCCGCTACGCCGACTGCGAAGCGGGCATCAAGGACTGGGCGACGTTCTCCTCCAAGCGGGGCAACATCGTCGAGCTGATCAAGGCGGGCTTCGAGATGCCGTCGGGGGTTCTCATCTACGAGGACCCACCCGTGCACACGATCCATCGGGGTCTGCTGTCACGTGTCTTCACCCCCAAGAAGATGTTGGCGCTGGAGGACAAGGTCCGAGCGTTCTGCGCCGATTGCCTCGACCCCCACGTGGGCTCCGAAGGATTCGACTTCATCGCCGACCTGGGGGCACTGGTGCCGATGCGCACCATCGGGATGCTGCTCGGCATCCCCGACGAGGATCAGGAGGCGCTGCGGGATCGGCCGGAGGCCCAGATGCGGACCAAGGACGGCAAGCCGATGCGCATGACGCCCAAGTTTGCGGCGGGTGCAGCATTCGCCGACTACGTCGACTGGCGAGCGAAGAACCCCTCCGACGACATCATGACGATGCTGATCGAAGCCGAGTTCGAAGACGAGCACGGGGTCGAGCGGAGGCTCACCAGGGAGGAGATCCTCACCTACGTGAACGTGATCTCCGGCGCCGGAAACGAGACCACCATCCACGTGATCGGATGGGCCGGGAGCGTGCTGGCGGAGAACCCCGATCAGCGCACGGAGCTTCATCACGATCCGAGCCTGATCCCCGGCGCGATCGAGGAACTGCTCCGCTACCAGCCTCCGGCTCCCCACGCCGCCCGCTACGTCACCCGAGACGTCGAGCTGTACGGGCAGACCGTTCCGGCCGGCAGCACCATCGTCTTCGTCACCGGTGCAGCCAACCGGGATGATCGTCGCTTCGAGGAGCCCGACAGGTTCGACATCCACCGTCGCGGCCCGCACCTCACGTTCGGGTTCGGCATCCACTTCTGCCTCGGCGCCGCGCTCGCCCGCCTCGAAGGGAGGGTCGTGCTCGAAGAGGTCCTGGCCCGGTTCCCCGAATGGCACGTCGACGAGGGGAAGGCACGCCTCGCCCAGTCCTCGACGGTGAGTGGCTGGGAGACCTTGCCGGTGTCGGTCCGCTGAGCAGGTGGACGCGCCCGACAGCGCGTGACATGATCCTCGTGGCACTCAGTGCCACCAATACTTCAGGATGCGGCCCGGCCATGGGGAGCCCAAGTTGACCACGAAGCACCGCCACGAGATCTACTACGACCCCTACGACCCGGATCTCCAGCTCGATCCGTACCCGGTGTTCCGGCGGATGCGCGAAGAGTCGCCGCTCTACTACAACGAGGAGCACGACTTCTTCGCAGTCAGCCGGTACTCCGACTGCGAAGCGGTCCTGAAGGACCACACCACCTTCAGCTCGGCCAAGGGCGGGATCCTCGAGCTCATCAAGATGGACATCGAGCTCCCGTCGGGGGTGTTCATCTTCGAGGATCCACCGCTCCACACCGCCCACCGCAGCCTGCTGTCACGGGTGTTCACCCCGAAGAAGATGAACGCCCTCGAGCCGCGGATCCGAAAGCTCTGCCAGGACACGCTCGATCCCCTGGTCGGGTCGGATCGGCTCGACTTCGTGATGGACCTCGGGGCCCGGCTCCCGATGGCCGTGATCGGAATGCTGCTGGGCATACCGATCGCCGATCAGGAAGATCTCCGCCGCCACAAGGACGAGGGCATCCGCCGCGAGGTCGGCAAGCCCGGAGAGTTCACCGAGGACCAGTTCGCCGACGCCACGTTCTTCGAGGACTACATCAACTGGCGGCGCGAACACCCCTCCGACGACCTCATGACGGCCCTGATGGTCGGCGAGTTCGAGGACGAGACCGGCACGGTCCGGACCCTCACCCACGACGAGCTGTTGATCTTCGTCAACGTGCTCGCCACCGCCGGCAACGAGACGACCAACCGGGTCATCGGCCACATGGGCAGGATCCTCGGAGACCTGCCCGACCAACGCCGCCAGGTGGCCGAGGACCGGTCCCTCGTCCCCAACGCCGTCGAGGAGATCCTGCGCTTCGAACCGCCGGCGCTGCAGACCTGCCGCTACGTCACCCGAGACGTGGAGCTCCACGGGCAGACGGTCCCCGCCGGGAGCGTGATGATGGTGATCATGGCGTCGGGCAACCACGACGACCGGGAGTTCCCGCCCGACGGAGACCGCTTCGACGTCAGCCGGCCGGTCAGCCACCACCTCACCTTCGGACACGGCATCCACTTCTGCCTCGGTGCGGCGCTGGCCCGCCTGGAAGCCCGAGTAGCGCTCGACGAGATCCTCAACCGGTTCCCCGACTGGGAGGTCGACCACGCCAACGCCGCCCTCGACAGCTCACAGGTCCGCGGCTGGTCCACGCTTCCCGTCCACCTCCCCACCGCCTGAAAGGCCGAGCCATGCCCGCCTACATCGTCCTCGACAGCCAGGACCCGCCCGTCCTCGCCGACTTCTACTGCAAGATGCAAGACGTCGAGGTCCTGGTCAGCTACGACGACGGTCGCTACACCGCACTGGACGCGAATCGGGAGGGCCTGATGATCGTTCTCCAGAAGGTGCCCGAGGCAAAGTCGGGAAAGAACCGCGCCCACTTCGACCTGGTCGTCGACGACCTGGAGGGTCCGACCCAGAAGGCTCTGGACCTTGGGGCCACCTGGCGCGAGCCCGGCAAGACCCACGGGTTGGACGGGTTCCAGTGGCGGTGCATGGCCGACCCCGAGGGCAACGAGTTCTGCCTGTACCTGATGGCTCCGGGGCTCAACAACGACGCTGTCCCACCCCCGCCTCACTGATGGCTTGAGCGGCCAGGTGCGGCCGGCGCAACAGATCAGCGGTCAGCTGGCCGATGCCGATCGGCGCTTGCCGGAGCGGGGCTCCGCGGGCGCAGTTCGAGACAGCGTCTCGATCATGGCGAAGGAGCGGTCGACCAGCTCAGCCAGATCGCGCTCCTCGCCGCGCAGCCACTGGTCGTAGGCCGCGTTGGCCGCGCCGATCGACAGCTGGGCGGCGAGCTGCGCCTCCAACGAACCCTCCGCCACGCCCAGGCGCCGAGCGGCATAGCGGGCGATCACCCCGACCCACTCCTCTTGGCGCAGGACACCGTTCGCTCGTAGCGCCGGGGTCTGCAGGATCAGCTTCATGCGCTCGCGATGCGCCACCAACCCGTCGGTGTGGATGCGGTTGAAGCGCATGGTCGCTTCGGCGATCACCGCGAACATCGGCTGGTCGTCGGGCGCCTCGTCGAACCAGGCATCGAGACCGTCCATCAGCACGTCGAACTCGCCAAACAGGACGTCTGCCTTGGTCGGGAAGTACCGGAAGAAGGTGCGGCGTGAGATGCCGGCTGCAGCCGCGATCTCCTCGACGGGGGTGTCGTCGAACCCGCGCTCGGCGAACAGTTCCAGAGCGACCTTCTCGACCGCTGCCCTGGAGCTGGCGAATGGTCTGTTCGACTTGGGTCGACTCGGCGTCACGGTGCCTTCCTATCAGCCTGCTTCACGGGGCCCGACATGCCCGGTCTCTGCCCGTGTCGGAGACCTCCGGGCGTGGCCAAGCCGTCAGCCTTGTTGGTTGAACGAGTCCAGTCCTGCGTCGCGCGCTGTTTCCTCGTCGACCACTCGGGGCCAGTTCTCCACGATGTCCTCGGCCGTCGCCGGCCCGCCCCGCAACGCCCAACCCTTGTTCACCGTCACCCCGAAGCGGCCGTACCAACCACCCCACGAGCACAGGATCTGCCCAGTCACCGGACAGGTCGGGTGGGTGAGGACGGAGACCATCGGGCTGACCCGCTCCGGCTTGAGGTACTCCGCGGCAGCCTCGTTCTTGACCAGATCAGCGCTTGCGTCAGCATGGAACGTGGCCGCCTCCACCATCGCGGTGTGCATCCGCGTCCCCAGCGCACCCGGAGCCAGAAGGTTCGCCTTGATGCCGATGTCGCCACCCTCCAGCGCAAGCGCTCGGGTCAGGCCGAGCAGACCCGACTTGGCAGCCCCGTAGTTGGCCTGCGCCCGAGCACCGACCAGACCCGAACTGGACGTGACGGCCACCAGCCGTCCCCCGCCGTTGGACTTCATCGCCTTGAAGGCAGGATGGAAGACCCGCATCACTCCTCGGAGGTTGACGTCGATCACGTCGTCGAAGTCCTGGACGGTCATCTCGTCGAAGGGCTTGTCTCGGAGGATCGCGGCGTTGGCCACAACAGCGTCGAGGCGACCCCACTCGTCCATCGCCTGTTCGGTCAGGCTCGCGGCGCCCTCCACGCTCGACACCGATTCGGTGTTCGCCACCGCTTCCCCGCCCGCCTCACGGATCTCCGCCACGACCTGCGCGGCAAAGCCCGGGTCACTCCCGCCACCGAAGGGGTGACCACCGAGGTCGTTCACGATCACCCGAGCACCGCGGCTGGCCAGTTCCAGTGCGTGGCAGCGGCCCATGCCCCCACCGGCACCGGTGACCACGATGACGTCGCCGTCAAAGCTCAGAGCACCCATCCGCGCATCTCCGTTCCATGGTGGAGCCGCTGGGAACGCGCTCACGTACCCGGCTCGATCCCCGCACCCTAACGGCATGTGGC
>Ga0123332_1006087_pt1 | contig 10020 bp, 5 predicted proteins | sample BioC12SIPDNA_4_FD_89958 | JGI IMG/M metagenome (GOLD analysis project Ga0123332, IMG submission 89958) | Anaerobic biogas reactor microbial communites from Washington, USA - Biogas_R2_A C12 SIP DNA | ecosystem: Engineered > Bioreactor > Anaerobic > Unclassified | place: Washington, USA... | reverse complement strand
CGATCGTGTGGGCCGAGATCAGGACGACGGGCAGGACGATCGGGCCCAGCGAGAGCCAGAGCGGCGGCAGTTGCTCGTCGGCCAGGGGCGTGGTCTCTTCCTCGCCGGTGTAGGGCCGCATCGGCAGATCGAGGATGCGGCCCATCAACCCGCAAACCGGGAAGACCGCGATCGCCGTGGCCAATCCGACCAGCGCGCCGACCATGATCATGATCCCCAGGTCGACGCCGAGGTTCTCGGCCATGAACAGCGGGCCCGGCGTGGGCGGGACGAGCGCGTGCGTGATCGCCGCGCCGGTCCCGACCGAGAGAATATAGACTATGTAGTTCTTCCGCGTGCTCCGCCAGAGCGACCGGGCCAGCGGCACGAGCAGATAGAAGACCGTGTCGAAGAAGACCGGGATCGAGAGCACGAAACCGCTCGACATCAGTGCGATCGGGGCCCCCTTTTCACCCAACATTCTGAGAAACGACCGCACGATGCGGTCGGCAGCGCCCGAATCCATCAGGCACTTGCCGATGATCGACGCCATGGCGATGACGATCGCGATCCTGCCCGCCGCCCCGCCGAAGGCGATCGCGACCCGCGCCGCCGCGTTCGAACCGATGAAACTCTCCGCCTGCTCCGCCGACCAGTGCTCGTCGACGGTTCTTTCGGCGGCAAACTGATGCAGCGCGTCGGGCCTGGCCAAGAGGGCCACGATGAGGGCCGCAATCACCAGCGCCACGAACGCGTTGAAGCGGAGAAACAAGATCAAGCCGATCACCGTGACGATCCCGATCAGGAGCACGATCAGGGGGTACCACGCCGCAAGAAACGGGAAGATCGAATCCATCGCGTCTGGCTCTCTCGAAGGGAAGGCAGGACCGCCGCGTGAGCGGATCTGAATTCGTGGCAGTCTATGCGGAACATCCCGCCGATGCAACCGTCGCGGCGGCAGGCCGCTCACGGAGCGGCCCGGCTCAACGTGGGCTGAAGCACCGCGCAGTTTGAGACACCGCGTGGTTTGAGACACCGCGTGGTTTGAAACATCGCGGACGAAGAGCGATGGAGCGCAGCACAACCACCCGTGCAGCGACGATGCGTCGCCGGCAAACCACGATGCGGTCCAGAGAGAACCCTCAGGCTTGATTGCGGCACAGCCTGGGCATTGCAGATGAGGAAACGTCGGCATCTCCAGAACGGGAGCGTCAGCCCCCCCGGAAAACGGGTTCGCCATCTAAGCCCACGATCACGTCGTCTGCTTGCGGAGCACCGGGACCGCTCCGCACACCAGCGCGTCGACTGGTTCCGACGTAAGAAGCAACGCAGCGAAGCAAAGTGCCCGCGCGGCCGAGGCCGCGGGCCGATCGATCCAACTGTGCCTGTTTGTGTTCATAACCGTACGAATCCTTGGCTGCTATTGGCAGGAGACTCTCAGATGCACGAATCAGGGGACCGCAGCGCTTTCTCCACCGTCCCGGCTACCAAGCGCGCCCCAGACGCCGTAGTTGCTCATTCCGCTCTCGACTAGGCCCAATGTCAGGTTGCCGCAGTCAATCGTTTCGGAAATGAACTGGACGGAGCCGTCGAGCATACAGACGTTGCAGCCGCCCGGATGGTTGCTGGTTGGCGGTGCAATGATCCGCGATTCGGTAGGTGAAACGCCAACGGCACAACAACTCGGCGAGTTGGGTGGCAGGATTGTATTGAAGCCACTGGCAACACTCGAACCATCGGACCAATAGCGTCCCGTGAGACTATCGCCTCCATTGGGCGTAGGTGTCGAATACCTGCGGTTGACAATCGCGGCGTTCTTGCAGTTCAGCGGGACAATTCCGAGCATCTCGGTTCCCGCCGTACCACCGGCGAAGACACCCGCGGCTTGGGCAAATCCGCCCTTGACATCCGCTGGATTGTTGCCGACCACCCGTTCGCTGAAGGCCGCTGTGTTGCTCAAGCCATCCAAAACGGAGCCAAACTGGAAGGACACGGTGCCAACGGCCCCCGTATACCGAATGATCCCAAAGCACCAGCTCGCTCGGATGGTTTGCCGACCGTTTTAATGTTGCGGTTTCCAGCGCTACCTGGCGACGGCTGTTGATGCCGACAAACCGCTGCATTCGCCCGTGTCCGCTGAACCCGCGTTTCACGAGTCGCCCGACGATCCACGGTTCCGCGAGAAGGGTCCCGAACGGCCATCGGCCGAGAATCGCCCGGGGGAAGGTTGACTCTTGATCTGCAATTCACTAACCTCACCCTTGTCTCCGCTTCGCCCCGCACTCCGGCGACGCGGCGCGTGCGAGATGTCCCGCTTGGCCCCTTCCCACGAGCCCACCAATCGGACGAGCCTGTCATGTGCCAAACCGCCCCCCGCGCCACCGTCCCAACTCGATTCGCTCCGCTGGTCGGGTGTTTCGCGTGCCTGATTGCCGCGTCTGCGGCAGCCGCCGAGCCGAGCGGAAACGCCGCGCTCGACGAGGCGTTCAAGACGCTCGCGGTCCTCGAATTGGGCCAAGACCTACAGCGATTCGATCCCATACGCCAGGCGGTGGCCGCAGCGCGGACGGACGAGCCCGTCCGCGCCGACCTGGAAAGGCGTCTCGTCGCGATCGTCGAAGGCGGCGCGACCGACCTGGCGAAGGACTACGCCTGCCGCCAGTTGGCGCTGATGGGGAGCGACGCCGCGCTGCCCGCCCTGGCCCGGCTGCTGCCCGATCCGCGGATGTCGTACATGGCCCGGTTCGCCCTGGAGGGCATCGGCGGCCCGGCCGCCAAGAAAGCGCTGCGGGAGATGCTCGGCAAGACCGAGGGCCGGCAGAAGATGGGCGCGGTGATCTCGTTGGGAGCGCTCGCCGACGCGGAGGCCGCCCCCGCAATCGCCGCCCTGCTTGAAGAAGACCGCGCGCTGCGCGAAGCGTGCCTGGTCGCCCTCGGCCGGATCGGGACGGCTCCCGCCGCCGATGCCCTCCAGGCGTTCGCCCAGCGTTCGGGCGCGAAGCCGGAGACGGTCGACGCGCTGCTCGACGCCGCGGAATCGCTCTGCCGGCACGGCCAGCACGAGGCCGCCGCCGGCGTCTGCCAGGCGCTCCTGGCCGCCGATTCCGAGTCTGTTCGGGCGGCTGCGTTCCGCGGCCTCGTCGCGGCGAAACCTTCCGAGTCGATCGCCATGATCACCGCCGCCCTGGGTGGCCAAGAGGCCTGGAAGCGGGCGGTTGCCGCTGACTGCGTCGCGGAGCTTGAACAGCCGGAGGAGATTCGCGCGGTCGCGGCGGTGATTGCCGACCTGCCGGACGAAGGCAAAATCGCCGCCCTGTTGAGCCTCAAGGATCGCTCCAACTCGGCGATTCGCCAGGCGGCCCTGAAATTGCTCGGCGAGCGGGGCGTGGAAGTCCGCACCGCCGCGCTCGCCGCGCTGGTGCGGTCCGCGACGGCCGGCGATGTCCCGACGCTGGCCGCCCTGCTGGCCGGGGCGGAAGACCCGCAGGTCCGCCAGGCGGCCTTCGAGACGCTCCGCCTGATGCCCACAGCGGGCGTCAACCAAGCACTGATCGGCTGGATGGCCGAAAATCCGTCCGAGCTGCTGGTGCGTTGCGCCCTGGCCAGGCGCTCGCCGGAGTTCGTGCCGGCGTTTCTCCAGGCGGCGGCGTCTTCCTCCCCGGCGGTTCGGCTCGAGGCGCTGAAGGCCCTGGAAGTGATGGCGTCGGAGAAGGAGCTCGACGCCCTGGTCGGCCTGTTGTGCCAGACGCCGCCGGGCGAAGAGCGCGAGGCGGCGGATCGGGCCGTCTGGATGAGCTGCCAGAAGATATCTGACCCGGCCGCGCAACGGGCGCCGCTCCTGGCAGCCCTGGCCAAGGGCGACGAAACGGCCCAGTCCGCGATCCTGCCGCCGCTCGGCCGGCTTGGCGGCGAAGAATCGCTCGGGGCCGTCCGCAAGGCGATGCAGAGCACAAATCAGGCCGTGCGCGATGCCGGCTACCGGGCGCTGGCCAACTGGCCCGATGCCAGCGTGGCCGACGAACTGCTCGAAATCGCCAAGACGAGCGGCGTGGAAGCGTACCGCGTCTGGTCGCTCAGGGCCTACGCCCGGGTGGTTGCGCTGCCCAGCGACCGGCCGCCGCAAAAGACCTTCGAGATGCTCGCCGGCGCGATGAAACGGGCGGCGCGAACGGAAGATCGGGCACTGTTCATCGAGCGGCTGGCGGCGGTTCGCGTTCCCGAAGCCCTCGCCCTGCTACTCCCGCTGATCGACGACGCGGAGTTAAGAAACGCGGCCGTTCCGGCGGTCTTCACGCTCGCCAAGGGGCTCAGCCAGTCGCATCCGGCCGAGGCGGCGGCGGCCCTGGAGAAGATCCGCCCACTGGCAACCGACCCCGCCATCGCGCAGCAGATTCCCAAGGTGCTCCGCGATATCGAGAGCCGCAAACAAGGCAAATAAGCAGAGACAGGAGACACTGGCGATGACACGATCAGGCAACGCGCGTCTCTCGCGGCGCGAAATGCTCGGGCGATTGTCCGCGGCGGCCGCCGCCCCGCTGGTGGTTCGGGGCGCAGCGCTGGGAAGGGACGGCGCAACACCACCGAGCGAGCGGATCACCGCCGGCTCGATCGGCGTGGGCATGATGGGCCGCGGGCATTTTCGCATCTTCGCCGGATATCCGGACGTCCAGCTCCTGGCACTCTGCGACGTCGATTCCTGGCGCCGCGAACACGCCACCGGCGTGCTCCAGAAGGTCTATGGCGACAGGCAGCCGAGCGGGCAGTTCCAGGGCTTCAAGGCCTACAACGACTTTCGCGAGCTGCTCGACCGCGACGACATCGACGCGCTGATCGTCGCCACCGGCGAGCGCTGGCACCCGGAGATCAGCGTCCGCGCGGCCAAGGCGGGGAAGGACATCTATTGCGAGAAACCGATCTCGCTGACGATCCAGCAAGCGCGGACAATGGCCGAAACGGTGCGGCGGCACAACCGCGTCTTCCAGACGGGCTTGCAGCAGCGGAATTCGCCCGAGTACCTCAAGGCCTTCGAGATGGTTCACGCCGGACGGATCGGCGAGGTGAAGCTGGCCTACGTGTCGGCCAGCGGCGTGAGCGACTATTTGAACCTGCCCGCCGAACCGCTCCCCAAGGGGATCGACTGGGAGATGTGGCTCGGCCCCTGCCCCTGGTATCCGTACAACTACCAATACCACCATGCGGGCGAGCCGAAGAACGTGGTGCCCTGGAGCTGCAACCGGGCCTTCGGCGCCGGCGGCATGACCTCCGGCCTGGTCCACAATCTCGACTCGGCCCATGCCGGCCTCGGCAAGGACGGCGCCGGTCCGATCGAGATCACGCCGGCCGGGGTCAACGGCGCACCGTCGCTCACCTTCACCTACGCCGACGGCGTGCGGATCGTCTGCGCGACGCGGCTGGAGCCGGAGAAGCACCCGATACCGGAGGGCTGGGACCCGAAGACGCCGATCGCCAATTTCGGCGTGCTCTTCGTCGGCGACAAGGGGTGGGTTCACGTCGAGCGGTTCGGCCTGCTCAACTGCTACCCGGCCAATCTCCTGGACGGCGAGGTCTCCAAAGCGCATTCCGTCGTCGACAACCACCGCGACTGGCTCGACTGCATCCGCACGCGGCGCCGCCCGCGAGCCGACGTGGAGATCGGCGCCTGTTCCACGATCCTCTCCCACTTGGGCTGCATCGCCTTGTGGACCGGCAGGGCCCTGAAGTGGGATCCGGTCAAGGAAGAGTTTCCGGGCGACCACGAGGCGAACTCGATGCGCGCCCGAGCGGCCCGCGAGCCGTGGAGCATCTGAACAGTGCGGCGCGTCGCACAAGACTCTGGATCGACGGAGAGCTGACCGATGAGAATCTTCGCTTGCGCAGTTCTGGTCATCGCCGGCCTCGGCGTCTCCGCGGCGCTGGCCGCCGGAGGGCCGTACCGCGAGTTGTCCGCGGCAGAGAAGGCCAGGCTGGATGCGGTGCTTCCAGAAAAGGCGCCGGCCGCGGCCGCGAAGCCTCGGAAGCTGCTGATCTACGATGCCAACGTGGGCTACGGCGGGCACGGGTCGATCCCCTTCGCCAACTACGCGTTCACGCAAATGGGCCAGAGAACGGGAGCCTTCACTGCGGTCGTCTCCCGGGATCCGGCGGTGTTTGACAAGCAGAATCTGAAGCGGTTCGACGCCATCTGCCTGAACAACACGGTCGGCAACCTGTTCACCGACCCCGCGCTGCGGCAGAACCTGCTGGAGTTCGTGCTCGGCGGCGGCGGCCTGCTGGGGATCCATGGAACGACCGTCGCCTTCACCGATTTCGCCCGGGGGGCCCAGGAGACCTGGCCCGAGTTCGGGCGGATGATCGGCGGCCGTGGCGCCGCCCACCTGGCACAGGACGAACGCGTCGCGATCAAGCTCGACTCGCCCGGCCATCCGCTCAACCGGCCCTTCGGCGGCAGGGGGTTTGAGCACACGAGCGAGTTCTTTCGCACTGGCGACCCCTATTCGCGCGATCGCGTCCACGTGCTCCTGAGCATCGACACGGCCAAGACGGAGCTGCCGCCCAAGGGGACGCGGCCGGGCGTCGAGCGCGACGACGACGACTACGCCCTGGCCTGGACGCGCAACTACGGCCGCGGGCGGGTTGTCTACTCGACGATCGGCCACGGCCCGAATGACTTCATGAATGCGAAGATGCTCGAATTCTACCTGGGGGCGATCCAGTTCGTCATCGGCGACATCGACGGGACGACCACCCCGAGCAACCGGCTCAGCCCGGCCGTCGCCCGCCGCGAGAAGATCGGCTGGCGGCTGGCCGTCACCGCGTGGGGGCTGCACAAGTTCACCCTCTTCGAGACGATCGACAAGACCCGGCAACTCGGCCTGCAAGACATCGAAGGCCTGAGCTTCCAGCGGGTCAGCGCCGAGATTCCCAAGAACCTGGACGCCAACCTCACGGACGACGAGCTGGCGCGCGTGCGGCTGAAGATGGACGACGCTGGCGTGCGGATGCCGACGTGTTTCTACGCGGCGATCCCGGGCGACGAACAGGGCTGCCGCAAGGTCTTCGAGTTCGGCCGCAAGCTGGGGGTGGAGACGTTCATCTCCGAGCCGCCGCCCGAGTCGCTCGACCTGATCGAGCGCTTCTGCGACGAGTACGACATCCGCCTGGCGATTCACAACCACGGCCCGGATCAATCGCCCGTCTACTGGCGCCCGGAGGGAGTGCTCGAAGCCTGCCGGGGCCGCGGCAAGCGAATTGGCGCCTGCCCCGACACGGGCTACTGGATCCGCTCGGGGATCGACCCGATCGCAGGGATTCGCAAGCTCGGTGACCGCCTGATCACGATCCAGCCCCACGACCTCAGCGAACGATCTCCGCAAGGGCGTGAAGTGCCCTGGGGGACGGGCAAGGCCGATTTCGCCCAGATGCTCCGGGAAATCCGCCACCTCGGCCTGAAGCCGACAGTGATCGGCCTGGAATACTCCGACGACTTCCTCGACAACATGCGGCAGATGGCCGAGTGCATCGAGTTCTTCGACCGCGTGCTGGCGGAGTGAACGGGGCGAGCGGACAGCGGATAGCGGATAGCCGTCAGCCATCAGAAGTCTCACCTCGTTCCCAAGCTCCGGCTTGGGAACGGCCGGCGCTTGGCGATCGCGGGCCGATTGCCAAGCGCCTTTACGGCCGCAGGCCCCAGTTCTTCCCGCTCACGCATCCAGCGTGTATCCCTTGCGGTAGACCGGTTTGATCAGCGGCTCGAGACCCGGGACGTTCGTGACCTGCATGTTGGCGGCGTCCCATTCGACCTTCTCGCCGCACCAGATCGACAGGTTGCCGACGAGCATCGCCTCGGTCAATGGGCCGGCGTAATCGGGAAAGTTCGACATCGCCGGCTCACCGGTCTTGATCGCGCGGATCCACTCCTCAAAATGCCCCGGCGAACGGGGGAACTCCACGTCGACCGGTTCACCGCCGTCGAGGAGTTGATCATTCAGGAGGATTCCCCTCTCGCCGATCGCGAGCGAACCGCCCTTGGGCGACGGCTCGCGCCCGCCGAGCAGTTCCTTGGGCGGGAGTTTGCCGCCGTCGTACCAGACGAGTTTCAGAGCCGGCCGGGCGTCGGTCGCGGCAAACTCGTAGGTGATGATCGACCACTCGGGGAAGCTGTCCTTGTTGTGTCCCGAGGTCTCCGCCTCGGCCGAGATCGGATTTCGCAGATCGAGCCCCATGAACGGCATGCTCACCGAGTGGCAGGCGATGTCCCCGAGCGCCCCGGTGCCGAAGTCCCACCAGCCGCGCCATTTGAACGGGTGATAGCCGTCGGCATACGGCCGCTGGGGGGCAACGCCGAGCCAGAGGTCCCAGGGGAGATGTTCGGGCGGCTTGCTCGGCGCCGGGCGATCGATGCCCTGCGGCCACCAGCCTTTCGCCCGATCCGTCCAGATGTGCAGCTCGCGGACCTTGCCGATCGCCCCGTTCTTCAGCCAATGGGCCGATCGCCGCAGCGTATCGCTGGCCGTGCCCTGGTTGCCCATCTGCGTGGCGAGCTTCATTTCCCGGGCGACCTGGCCGACGAGCCGCGCTTCGTAAATCGTCCGCGTCAGCGGCTTCTGGCAGAAGCAGTGGATTCCCATCCGCATCGCCATCAGCGCCGCCGGCGCGTGCATGTGGTCGGGCGTGCTGACCGTGACCGCGTCGATCGAGCGGCCCATGTCTTCGAGCATCTTGCGGAAATCGGTATAACCCTTGGCCTTGGGGAATCGCTTCAAGGCCCCGGCCAGCCGGTTCTTGTCCGCATCGCAGATCGCCACCAGATCGCCATGGCGGGCCGCATCCTGCGAGTCGCTGTGGCCTTTCCCGCCGATGCCGATGCTGGCCATGCCAAGCCGCTCATTGGGCGACTGGCCGGCGCGGGCGGAAACGCCCCCCGCCACCCAGAACCCGGCCGCCGTGACGCCCGCCGACTTGAGAAAATTGCGACGATTCGTGGTCTTCAACATGAAACGCCTCCTCGGCAGAGATGATTGGGAAGTCAACCCGGGTCGGGGACGGGCCGCCGCGGATCGTGCGGCGCGCCAAGCGCGCGGGCGCGCGGGAAGCGGTCTCCCCCCGGCGGCGCGTGCTATTGCTCCTTGCCCAGCGGCAGGAGCTTGACGTTCTTGTACCACACCGGGTGGCCGTGATCCTGGAATCCGAGATACCCCTTGCGGGCGAAATCCTTGACAGCCCGCTTCTTGCCCTCCAGTTCGAACTTGTGCTCTCCCGCGATCGCCCGTTCTCCCGGCTTGTCGAACTCGTCGGCGTTCATCTCGCAGACCGTCTCCCCGTTGAGTTTGACGGACACCAGGGGGCCCTGGCACTTCACTTCGATCGAGTTCCAGACGTTTGGCCCCTTCGTCGCATTCTTCTTCAGCGGCACCAGGTCGTAGATCGCGCCGAAGTCGTGGCAGCTCGTCCCCTTGCCGGTGGAGACCTGGATTTCAAAACCCGTGTGGACCGGATTTGCGGGGTCCTCGATGCGGAAGAACACGCCCGAATTGCACGGCTCAGGCATCTTCACATCGCACTTGAGAATGAAGTCGCCAAACTGCCGCTCGTGCATCACGATGTAGCCGCCCGACTTGTAGGGCTGCATGCAGCCGTCGACCACCTCCGAGGCGATCGGCTTGCCGTTGTTGCAGCGCCAGCCGGCATAGTCCTTCCCATTGAACAACAGAATCCAGCCGTCTTGCTTCTCCTCGTCGGTCAACTGGTTGTCGGCGGCCGCCGCGTTCGACGCCAGCGCGCAGACGAGGGCCAACAGGGCGATCCAATCTCTCTTCATGGCTAGTTCTCCCAGGGGCAGGTGATGAAGACCTCATAGTAACCCGAAGCGTCGGCCAAGGCCAGCAGTTGCGGACTCGTACGGCAAACGGGCGCGGTGAACCTTTTTGGATCGGCGGTGGGGTTCCCAAGCCGGAGCTTGGGAACCAGAGCAGAGTTGACGTCTTGGGGTCGGGTCGGGGTTCCCAAGCCGGAGCTTGGGAACCAGAGCAGAGTTGACGTCTT
>Ga0123332_1006086_pt1 | contig 10023 bp, 10 predicted proteins | sample BioC12SIPDNA_4_FD_89958 | JGI IMG/M metagenome (GOLD analysis project Ga0123332, IMG submission 89958) | Anaerobic biogas reactor microbial communites from Washington, USA - Biogas_R2_A C12 SIP DNA | ecosystem: Engineered > Bioreactor > Anaerobic > Unclassified | place: Washington, USA... | reverse complement strand
GCGCTGTACATCTGGCGCTGCTGGTCCAGCGTTTGCAGGTACATCTGCGAATCATAGCGACGATAGTTGAGGAGCTTGGCATAATCCTGCGCACGGATCACGTCTTCGCCAACGGTGGCGATGGGGCGTGACGGCTTGAGGACCAGCGTATCGACCAGGCCCCAGGCCAAAAGCAGCAGAACCAGGGCAAAGGTCGCGCCCATGCCGATATAGAGGTAACGCCTCATGCGGCGCTCCCTTTCCAGGCGCGACACGCTCTTGCGGTTAGGCTGCTGCGGCTGCGTCGTCCGTTTGGCCATGCCTCATACCTCCGGCGACCGGGATAGAGAAACCAGGGCACAGGATACACCATCCCATGCCCTGGCAAAGCTCACTAAATCGATTAACCCGCGTGCAGCCTAGCGGGCGTGCGTCGGCGCAAAGGGCAGCAGCGCGAGATGGCGGGCACGTTTGATGGACCGCGAAAGCATCCGCTGGTGCTTGGCGCACGTACCGGTACGCCTCCGAGGCGAGATGGCGCCGCTGCGCGACACGAACTGCTGGAGCAGGCGGACGTCCTTGTAGTCCACGCTATCGGCCTTATCTGCGCAAAACTGGCATACGCGCCGGCGCCGACCGCGGCCACCGCCGCCACCGCGCGCACGATTGTACGAACGACCACCACCGCCGGAGCGATCGTCACGACGCTCTCGGCTATCACTTCCCTGACGTCTGTATTCGTCTGACAAAGTTCCCCCTAAAGCCCTCGAAGGGCGCGTATGTGATGATGCGAGGCCGTCTCCCGGGCCGCTCAGGCCTCGGGTGCGTCCTCAGCCAACTCGTCGGCAAGCTCTGCCGCCAGCTGATCCGCGTCGACGTTCTCTTCCTCTTCCACTGCTTCGGCTTCCTCGGCCCCTTCAGGGGCCTCCTCAGTAGCCTCTTCAGCCGGAGCAGGCTCCATCAACTCATCCATACGAATGGTGAGATAGCGCAGAACATCTTCTGAGAGCTTTAGGCGTCGATCGACCTCGCTCAGAGCAGCGTTCTCCATGTTGGCATGGAGCAGCACATAGTGCCCTTCGGTCGTCTTCTTGATGGGGTAGGCAAGCCGGCGACGCCCCATGTGCTCGATGTCGACGATCTGCCCGCCGGCATCAGCGATCATCGCCGTCAGCCCACTGATGAAGGCATCCAGGCCATCTTCATCAAAACCAGGCTGAACAACCAGAACCATTTCATACGTACGCAAGTGTAGTCTCCTTCCTACGGAGGTGCCCCGGTCATACGCCGAAGCAGAAAGGTAAGAGGCCGTCCCACGGTGGGCCGGTCAAAGCGACCTGTAGTGTAGCACTCTGAGCGTTGTCTGCCAAACCACACGCCCCTCCGTAGATCCGCTTGGTGGGCGCGCGAGTCACGCGTACAATGAGAATCACTCTATCTGGAATCGGAAAGGCAGCGGACTATGCCGATGGATCATATCGAGCGCGCGCTGGCGAGCAATCGTGCAGACTATTGCGAGATTCGGCTCGAAAGGCGCATAACCACACGCATCATCTATCACGGCCGCCGGCTGGAGACGGTGAGCACCGTCGTGAACGAAGGCGGCATCGTGCGCGCCCTGTCCAGCGACGGTGGCTGGGGCATGAGCACCTTCAACAGCCTGGATGACCTGACCACTCGTGTGGAGCAGGCCCATGCCAGCGCCAGGCTGGTGCCGCGCCGTGAGATCCATCTGGCTTCCCACCCGGTCATCGTGGATGTGGCGCCGGCCTCGCCCGCGCTGGATGGTGAGGGGATCACGCTGGAACAGCAGCACGACCTGGCGAACCGCTACAATGGCATCCTCCTCGGGTACCCGCAGATCGTGGATACGCAGGCCGCCTACATCGACCAGCACATCACCTTGACCTATGCGAATTCAGAAGGGACGCGGATCATCGAGGAACGCCCGATGGCGATGGTCTCCCTATCCGCCACAGCGCGTGACGGCACGAATGTGCAGCGAGCTGGAGACGGCACTTCCTCGGCGGATGGCTATCCGGCCATGCTGCAGCTGGATGACCTTGCGAGACGAGTGGCCACGCGCGCCACGGACCTCCTTTCGGCGCAGACGGTTGTGGGGGGTGTCTACCCCGTCATTTGCGACCCGCGCCTGGCGGGGGTGTTCGTGCACGAGGCGTTCGGGCATCTCTCCGAGGCTGACTTTGTCTACGCCAACCCGCAGGCGCGGGACATGATGGTGCTGGGCCGGCGCTTTGGCCGTGAGAACCTGAACATCATCGACGATGGCTCACTGCCGGGCCAGCGGGGCACGCTACGCTACGATGATGAGGGCACGCCGCCCCAGCGCACGCCTCTGGTAGAGCGGGGGATCCTGGTCGGCCGGCTACATTCGCGTGAGACCGCCGCAGCCATGGGAGAAGCACCCACCGGAAACGCACGCGCAACCGACTTTCGCTTCCCCCCGATCGTGCGCATGACCAATACCTACATCGAGCCTCAAGATGCCTCCTTCGAGGAGATGATCGCGGATATCGATCTGGGCGTCTATGCCTGCGACGCGATCGGGGGACAGACCATGCTCGAGACCTTTTCTTTCAGTGCGGGCCACGGCTATATGATCCGGCAGGGGCAGCTGGCCGAGATGGTGAGGGACGTGGTCCTGGCCGGGAACCTCTTCAGCACCCTGGCGAACATCGACGCTATCGGCAGTGACCTCGCCTTTTCGCGGTCGGGCAGTTGTGGCAAAGGGCAGGGCGGCGGCCTTCCGGTTGGGATCGGAGCACCGCACATCCGCATACAAGACGTCGCCATGGGAGGTCGCCAGGCATGAGTGCGCAGAACCAGCATCTCGAGGATCTGCTTAGCGCCCTGTCGCGCAAGGCTGAACAGGCCGAGGTCTTTGCGGTCGAGAGCGAGTCCACCTCAATCAGTTTCGAGGCGGGCGAACTCAAGTCCTCACTGGTGGAGGAGACCCGCGGTATCGCCCTGCGTGGCCTGGTGAACGGGCGCGTGGGATTCACGGCGACGAGCGGCAGCGCCGATCCTGAGCCCCTCGTGGAACGAGCCGTGGCATCGGCCCGGTTCGGTGAGCCCGTGTCCCTGGCGTTACCCGGAGCCCTGCCCGGGCGCTCGGTGAGCGCCTGGGACGCAAGCCTGGCCGAGGTACCGCTCGACCGGTTGGTGGAGGTGGGACGCGAGGTGATCGCGCGGCTGAGGGAGGCGGATCCGTCTGCCAAGATCGATGTGGATATCGAGCGCACGAACATGCGCGCCACGCTATGCAACAGCGCCGGCGCACACGTAGACCAGCAGGCCAGCGCCTTCCACGTCGTGATGAGCGTGGAGAGACTGCGCGGAGATGACGTGCTGATGGCGCATGACTCGGCCAGCAGCACCAGCCTGACGGAGGACTATCGCGAGGCTGCCGAACGCCTGGCCTGGCGCATCGCTACGGCGGACCGTTCGGCTGAAGCCGATTCCGGCCAGATGCCGGTGCTGTTCACCCCGGCAGGATCTATGGTTCTACTGCTTCCTCTCCTGATGGCGGTGAACGGCCAGAACGTGCAGAGAGGGACCTCCCCGCTGGCCGACCGCGCCGGCGAACAGATCCTGGATACGCGATTCACACTCTGGGACGATCCGACGGTGCCCGGCCGGCCGGCCAGCGCTGCCTACGATGATGAGGGCGTCCCCTGCTACCGCAAAGCGCTCTTCCGGCAGGGGGTCCTGGAGAGCTTTCTGCTCGACCTCAAGACGGCAGCGCTCCTGGGCACTGCGAGCACCGGTAACGGCGCACGGGGCCTCTTTTCGCTTCCGACACCCTCCGCTGCGAACCTGGTGATGGACGCGGGGGAGAGGCCGCTGGAGGACATGATCTCAGACGTGGAGCGGGGCCTCCTCGTGGATTCGGTGTTGGGCCTTGGGCAGGGGAACCCGCTGAGCGGGGCGTTCTCCAACCCGGTGGGCCTGGCCTATGTGATCGAGCATGGCGAGATCACCGGCCGGGTCAAGGGTCTCTCGCTGGCAGGGAACGTGTATGAGTTGCTCCGCACCATCGGCGGGACGAGCGTCGAGAGACAATGGGTACGCGGCCGTTACCTGTTGCCGCACATCCTGCTGCCCAAAGTCGACGTGGTACGGAGCAAGGCCTGAGAGGGCGTATACCCGCTACATCAGCCCGCGGAACTGGCCCCCGTCCATCTGGATCGTGGCGCCGGTGACATAGGCTGCCTGCTGCGAAGAGAGAAAGGCGATCAGGGCGCCGAGTTCCTCGGGCCGGCCCATCCGGCCGACGGGGATAGAGGCCACCGTTCGCCGCGCCACTTCCTCCACGGCCAGCCCTTCCGCTCGTGCCGCCGCCTCGTTGAGGGACCGCACGCGATCGGTAAGCATGTATCCCGGACACACATTGTTGACGGTGACGCCCTCGCTCGCCACTTCATCCGCCAGGGTCCTGGCCATCGCCACCACACCGGAACGTACAGCGTTAGAGAGTATCAAGTTCGGGATCGGCTGCTTGACGGCGATCGACGTGATGTTGATGATGCGGCCCCAGCCGCGCTCCCGCATACCGGGGAGCACCAGACGCGTCAGCCGGATGGTGCTCAGAAGGTTTAACTCGACGGCGGCCATCCAGTCCTCATCGGACATCTGGGAGAACACCCCCGGTTTCGGCCCCCCGGCGTTGTTCACCAGGATATCGACCCCTCCATACTCCCGCTGTACGCGAGCCACCAGGGCCTCGAGATCCTGCGGGCTACGCACGTCCGCCACAACGGGCATCACCGACGCCCCGGTGGAGGCGCCGATCTCCCGGGCCGCAGCGAGCAAGACCTCCTCCCCGCGTGCCGCGATGGCCACTCGCGCGCCCTCCGCAGCGAGCGCCTCAGCCGCCGCACGCCCAAGGCCCCTGCTGGCAGCTGCCACCAGGGCAACGCGATCGCGTATGCCAAGATCCATGTCTGCCCCTCCTTCGATCGCCCCTCCGGACCGTTTCGCTCCGATTATGGCTCGGCCCAAAGGCGTGTCAACGACGGCCCTCGAGGCAGACTATCCGTTCACAGGGTACCGTTGACCGCTCGCCGGGGCCAGTGCTATACTGCAGCACTGACGCAGCGAAGAAGGACCGGCACATGGGCGAACAACCCGGCAGACATACATCCTTCTATGAGCTTGCAGAGGCGCAGGAGCAGGCCGGATGCCCGATCTGTCGCCTGGCCGAACGCCGGACCGAGCGGTACCTGGATTCCCTTTTGTACGAAGCCGTGCTCGATGCGAGCGTACGCGAGCGTCTCACGGCGTCCCACGGCTTTTGCGCGGCGCACGTGGCGCTGCTACGGCAGCGGCCCGGGAGATCGCTGGGGATTGCACTGATCTACCAGAGCATACTGGCACGCATGACCGAGCTGATTGACGCGGGCGAACTGGTGCGGGGGAGCTTGCGCGATCGCCTGCGCGGCCGCCGAGCCAGCGGCGCCACGCTGGCGGAGCGCCTTTGCCCTCAGGAACAATGCCCGGCCTGCACCATCCATCGAGAGGCCGAGGAGAGCTACGCCGGGTTGCTGGCGAGCTGTCTCAATGATGAACGGCTGTATCTGGCTTACGCGGAAGGGGACGGGCTCTGTTTGCCACACCTGGCCATGGCATTGGAGCAGGTGCCCGATCCGAAGGCTCTGGAGCGACTGGTTCAGCCCCAGCTGGCCAGATACAGAGCCATGCTATCGGACCTGTCCGAATACATACGCAAGTGCGATCACCGTTTTCGCAGCGAGCCCTTTGGGTCAGAAGGGGACGTGTGGCTTCGCGCCATGAACGCCCTCGCCGGCGGAGCCGGAATGGGTTCCTCCGCCAAACATGGCAGCCGTCGAGCGCAGGACCTCAGCGCTCCTCACTGAGCAAGACCAGCACGGTGATCGTCCCGCGAGTCCTACCTTGTAGCGGAGGCGTGTCGACTTGGTATCCAGACCGGTATCGTTCACGGATGTGGTGTTGTGTGCTACACAAGGCGTCGATTATGAGATCCGCGTGCGCGAGCCCGGCAGCGCGGTCGCCATCGTCGTACTCCAGGGCGGAGAGCTCTCTCCCCGGCTCGTGGAGCTGGCCGAGGATATCGCTGGAGACGAGATCAACCTGTATGCCTTTGTGGCGCGAGAGAACCGCCCGGAGCTGCGCATCTCGCCCCTCGGCGCTCGGGAAGCACGGCTGGACAGCATGCTTTCACGAAGCACAGCGGTGCTGAGCCTCGTCCGTAGCGCCGGAGGCGAGCCTGCAATCCGCGCGGGAGGGCGCAACGAGCTTTTTCTCCAGGAGCTGAGCCGAGCGCTCGAGATTCGAGGCTACGCGGTGCTGCCCTCAAAAGTGCCGGCTATCGGCGCGTCACCTGCATTTTTCTTCAATCGGGCGAGCGACGGCGGTGTCCAGCTCGAACTGAGCGACGCGCTTTGTGAGGATCTCCATGGCGGTACAGAGTGCGGGGCCAACCGAGAGGCGTTTGTGGAGGCCGTGCGCACCGGGCTCCGGCAGTACGTGGCCGCGGCGCGCTCGGATCTGGGCCGTACCATGGATCGATTTGAGCGGGCCACGGCACGCTTCCCGGCCGAGATCCGCACCGGCCCGGGAAGGAGAGAGCGCAACGGGGATCGCCCCTGAGCGTATAGGAATCAGCGTGCCGCCACCGGGGCGGGCGCCAGCCAACACCTGAGGAGGATTAGCGCCATGCAGTACCAGATCGTCGGGGGTCTGTTGCCTTCGGTGGACGTGACCATGCAGGCCGGGGAGTCCGTCTTTACCGAGAGTGGCGGTATGGCCTGGATGATGGGAGACGTCAAGATGGAAACCAGCACCCGGGGAGGCCTGCTCGCGGGCCTCGGCCGGAAACTGGCCGGGGAATCCCTGTTCATGACCACCTACGCTTGCCAGAGCGGCCAGGCGACGGTGACCTTTACGCCGGAGGCGCCAGGGACCATCCTGGCCTTTGAGCTGCAGGCGGGCCAGAGCCTGATCTGCCAGAAAGACGCCTTCATGGCGGCCCAGGAGGGCGTGACGCTGGAGATGCACTTCCGCAAGCGTCTGGGGGCGGGTCTGTTTGGAGGCGAGGGGTTTGTCCTCCAGAAGGTCAGCGGCCCGGGGCTGGTTCTGCTCGAACTGGCGGGCGACATGCGCCAGTATACGTTGCAGCCAGGGCAAGCCATGCGTGTGGATCCGGGCCATATCGGGCTGTATGACCCGACTGTGGATTACGATATCGAATCCGTGAAGGGATTGACGAACGTCCTCTTTAGCGGAGAGGGGCTCTTCCTGGCCACGCTCAAGGGGCCGGGTCGGGTTTGGCTCCAGAGCATGCCGCTCTCAAACCTGGCCATGAAGATCAGCCAGTACATACCCAAATCGGGAAGTTAGGCTAGCACCAAGAGAAGCGCCCGGTGCCACCTCAGTTGGGTGTCGCCGGGCGTTGCTCTATCCCTCGATCAGAGAGCGCCGGAGAGGCCGCGCGCGTACTCGATCCCCTGCCGTTGCTCGAGAGCCTGGTCATAGGCGCGGTGGGGAGCCTGGTCGGTGAGCTCTAGTTGGAGTGGCCCGGAGTAACGGACGTCACGGAGCGCCTCCATTACCGCGGTCCAGTCGATGTTGCCCCGTCCGGGGGGCAGATGATCGTCAGCCTGGCCGTGGTTATCGTGCAGATGCAGCGTCAGGAGCCGGGAACCAGCCATACGGATGGCCCGGGGAGCGAGCAGATCACCAAGATTGGCGTGGCCGGTATCCACACACACTCCCAGCAACGGTTCGGCCATACGCTCAACCAGGCTGAGGATATAGACCCAGTGTGCCAGCGAGCCGCCGTTCTCCAGCGCCAGCCGGACGTGGCATTTGCGGGCACGGTCGAAGCCAGGCCGAAGCACGGCCAGATCCGCAGCCAGCAGGGCGCCAACATCCGGTAGCTCTCCAAGCGTCAAGCCCAGTAGCACCGGCGCGTGGACCACCACGACCTGCGCTCCCACGACCTGGCAAATCTGCACCGCGTGCACCAGACTCTGCGCCGCCTCCTGCGGCGAACGACCCAGAAGAAAGCCGCTGGCTGATTCCGCGTGCACGGACCAGGGCGCCATGCCAAGGCGCCGCGTGTACGCGCCGATCTCGGTAACCTCGTCGAGCGTCAGATGGCACAGGTGGGAGAACTCTACGGTCTCGTAGCCCAGTGCGCTGTTGCGCTCTAGCGATCGCCGTAGCTCATCGGGCGTAAAGTCAGCGGTGGAACCGAGCTCGCCCCCGCCATACAAGGTGTTGCAGCCGATCCTCATGGGCGCCTACCCTTCCGCACAGGTAAACCGCGGGGCTCTCAGGGGGCGAGCGGGAGCCCCAGAGCCTGAAGAATAGCCACAATCACTGGAGCGACCACCAGAGCGGGCAACAGATTCGCCACGCGGATTCGCTTGATCTCCAACAGCATGAGCCCTATGGCCAGAATCAGCACGCCGCCCGTAGCCGTCATCTCGGCGATCATGGCAGGGTTCAGCACCTGCTCGGCGACGCCCGCCAACAGGGTGATGCCCCCCTGATACAGGAGCAGGGTGAGCATGGAGAACAGCACGCCGATGCCCAGAGTGGAGGCAAAGGCCATGGCGGTAAACCCGTCCAGCACCGACTTTATCGCGAGCAGAGAGATATCCCCGCTCAGGCCATCGCGAATGGCCCCGAGGATGGTCATGGGCCCTACACAGAACACGAGGCTGGCCGTGACGAACCCCTCGGTGAAGCGCCCCATACGCCGCTCACCCACGCGGGCGGCCACACGAGTGCGCAACCACTCGCTCGCCCTGTCCAAGCCGGCAGAGATCCGCCACCACTCGCCCAGGATGCCCCCGATGAGCACGCTGACAAGCACGATCAGGGTATTCTGCGTCTCCATGGTGAGGTGCATCCCCACCACCAAGGTCACCAGGCCGATGCCGTGCATCACAGTCTCACGGATCGGCTGGGGCAGGCGGTCACCCAGCAGGGTGCCCAGCCCGCCCCCCAGCAACACGGATCCGATGTTCAGCAACGTGCCGATCAAGTGCGTTGCGCCCCCCATCCGAGGATATGCGAAACCTAGCCCTCGAAGAAGGGCCTCTCCAAGTCGTCATAGAACCAGACGCCGTTGTTTACAAGATACTCGTACGTCTCGTGCAGGTACTGATAGTGAGCATCCTCCGCCTTGGCCAGATGCTCCCACAGGCGGCGCTCTTCCGCGCCCTCCGCCTTCGTGGCGGCCTCGGCGTAGAGGTTGTATCCCCTCCGCTCGAACTCCATGGCCATTTCCAGAGCCTGCTCGTCCGTAGCACCGGCCGGGATCAGCTTGTTAGCCTCGCCGGCCTCCGGAAAGATCTCGAGAGGAACCACAGATTCTGCCATGGCAACGGCATCTTCAAGGGAAACCCACGTGCTGCTTCCGACCAGGGCAGCATATTCACCGCGCAGGATATCGAGATGCCGCCCCTCTTCCTCAACCAGGCCCTCAAACACCTTCTTGCCATCCTCGGACTCGGTCCGAGCGACGGCTTCGCGGTAGAATCGCTGGCCCCAAAGCTCGGTGCTCATGCCGGTCTTGATGACGTCAAGCGCTGCTGTCATATGTCGCTCCTTACTGAATGTGATCGATTCCCCTAAAGGGCTCAGGCCCACGTGGCTCGCTGGTTGATTGCTTCGTAGTTGCTCATCAACAGGTTAAAGTGCGTCTGCTCCGCCTCGGCCAGCCAGCGAAAGACCAGGCGGCCCTCGGGATCGTCGCTCGCCTCCGAGGCCTGACGGTAGTAATCGTAGCTATCCACCTCGATCTCCAGCGCCATCTGGATCACTTCGAGCTCCGTGGAGAGACTGCCGACCTTTTTGCTCGCTCGAGCCGGATCCGGGGGAAAGAGCCGAGCGCTGAGATCGGCGTCACCGGGCACGGCCCCAGGCACGACCACAAAGCCGCCCTCTTCACGTAGGGCCTGCATCTGTCGCGCGATCATCGCTTCATGTACCTTCTCATCCTCGGCCAGCGAGATCAGCATCTCTCTGCAG
>Ga0123332_1006075_pt1 | contig 10039 bp, 7 predicted proteins | sample BioC12SIPDNA_4_FD_89958 | JGI IMG/M metagenome (GOLD analysis project Ga0123332, IMG submission 89958) | Anaerobic biogas reactor microbial communites from Washington, USA - Biogas_R2_A C12 SIP DNA | ecosystem: Engineered > Bioreactor > Anaerobic > Unclassified | place: Washington, USA... | reverse complement strand
TATAGCGAGGGAGATGTCCGGCGCCTTCGCTGGGTCAAGGAGAGGGTCGACGGAGGAATGCAGATCCGGCAGGCCGTGAAGGCTTTGCGAGCTCTGGAGCAGACGGAAGCTTTCCTTCCCCTTGTACAGGAGGTCCCCTCGTCATGGCCACTACCGAGTCTGGAATCACTGGAGGACGGCGTTTCTGTCGACACGCATATTGAGCGATTACAGAAGGGTCTTTTCGAGGTGTTGGTCGAGCATAATCTCGACCGGGCTAACGAGATTCTTGGTGAGGCGTTAGCGCATTATGCGCCAGAGGATGTGATGGTTCACATCATCCGGCCGACCTTGTCGGAAGTCGGCACGGGCTGGGAGACTGGTGAGTTATCTGTGGCGACTGAGCATCTGGCCACACACTATCTACGCGAGCGGCTGCTCGTGTGGCTGCGGACGGGCCCGCCGCTGTACGAGACAGCGCCCACCGTCCTGGCGTGCGCGCCCGGCGAATACCATGAGGGAGGACTGATGATCTTCGGAGCGCTGCTCAGGCGTCGCAGGTGGCCCGTTGCCTACTTGGGGCAATCCACTCCCCTATCGGAGCTTGCTGCGTTCGTCCGCGAGGTGCAGCCGCTGGCTGTCGTGATGGTCTCCATGACTGCGGAGACTGCGGAGGCATTGGAGGAGTGGCCGCGATGGCTTCCCGAGGCAGAGAAAACCGGTAGGCCCATCGTCGCGTTTGGTGGACGGGTCTTCAACACGCATCCTGAATGGCGGGCGCGGGTGCCAGGCCTGTTTCTCGGGAGCACCCTGACTGAAGGGGTAGAGACCCTGGAGCGGATGTTGCGGCGGATCAGATCGTCGTCCAACTAACCGCTGGAAGTCTCGCTTTCGACAGGCCCGCGGCGACTAGCGGGCCTGTTTCTTGTGGCGCATGCTGCCTACAGGAGCGTGCGTGGGTCCGGCAGCTCACCCGGGTTCAACAGGCCCAAGACTGCCGCATATCCCAATGCAGACATCGCAGTTGGCTTCGCGTTTCTCAGGGTTTGCAGTGCCAACTCCGGTGCCATGCCATGATAGGTGATGAAGTAACCGGCGAGGATGGCGCCGGTGCGATCGTTTCCCGCGAAGCAGTGTACTAGCGTGGGGATGCCTGCCGATACCTTCTGGTGGATGAACTCCCAGACCGGCAAGGCTTGGTAGATAAACGCCTTCTGCATACCCGTGGAGTACAAAGTCACCGGTGGGAACTCCGCACGGTAGTGGGTGAAGCCGTAGGCCTCCAGCCCCTCAACGTGTTCCTCGGGGGACAGCGACACAACGACCCGGACGCCGCCGGCATAGAGCTCGGACGGTTCCCAAGGATGCATCGTGGGTCCTGGCCGTCCGGCAAGGACCCGATCGAAAACCCAGTAGACGTGTTGCATAGGATTTCATTCTATGGTAGGTCGTCGCCCGGTCAAGGCGTCAAGAGAAGGCGCTGGTTATGATAGCAGTTTGAGAAATTAATCTCTACAAACTATTGACAAATAATGGTCATTGCGCTATAATATGGACAATTCAGAGACAAACTGAAGACGCGAAGTGGAACCTAGTGAAGAGTAAACTACAGAGTGGAGGATTGAGATGAAGCGCATCGTATCGTTGGTCGGTCTGTTGGCATTGGCTCTGGCTCTTGCGGTGCCCGCCCTGGCGCAGTCTACAGGGCCGCGGGTGCGGGCGGTGCACGGTTCACCCGATGCACCGGCGGTGGATGTATGGGTGGATGGTGCTGCGGCTTTTCAGAATGCACCCTTCAAGGGCGTGACGCCCTACGCGGAACTGTCGCAGGGGATGCATAACTTCCAGATTGTGCCCGCTGGTGCGACGGAACCCGTGGTGATCGAGGCGGATCTGGACTTGCAGAGCAACACGGACTACACGATCGTGGCCGTGAACACGCTCTCGGCGATTGAGCCACTGGTGCTCGTGGACAACAACGCCTTGCCGGCTGCCGGGAAAGCACACGTTCGCTTCGTGCACGCGTCGCCTGATGCCCCCGCGGTGGACATCGCCGTGACCGGTGGACCGGTGCTGTTCGGTGGCATCCCGTTCAAGGGTGTGGGTGACTACCTGCCCGTAGACGCGGGGACGTACAACCTGGAGGCGCGCGTTTCGGGCACTGAGACGGTCGCCCTGAGCTTGCCCGGCATCACGCTCCAGGAAGGAACGGTTTACACAGTCTACGCGATGGGTCTCGTCGATGGTGAGCCGGCTCTGACCGCAGTGATCAGTGTGGATGCCCGTCGCGAGAGCGCACTGCTCCCCGCATCGGGCGGCAGCAACGCGATCGTGATCATCGGCTTGGGTCTTGCTGGGCTGGGACTGCTGGCACTTGGTGGTGGATATCGGCAACTGGCGGTTCGCAAGCTCGGGTAGTTGGGCTGCGGCTGGGGAAACCTCCGTATCGGTGAGCGAATGAAGAGGTGGGCAAGGCCCACCTCTTCACGCGTACGAAAGCAGGCCAGCCTAAAGGAGGCGATGATGAGCACGGCGATTTGGTGGATACGCAGGGATCTGAGGCTGGCGGACAATCAGGCGCTGGCCGCCGCGCTATCCAGCGCTGATGAGGTGGTACCGGTTTTTGTCCTTGACCCGGCCCTTCTGGGGTCGGGCTACGTTGCGGACAAGCGCCTGGGATTTCTCTTTGCGGGTCTGCGCGTGCTGGATGCAGACCTGCGCCGTCTGGGAGGCCGCCTGCTCGTACGCCGTGGCAATCCTGCGGCAGTTCTGGCAGCGCTGCGCCACGAGGTGGACGCCGGTCCGATCTATGCCGAGGCCGATGTCTCTCCTTACGCACAACGCCGTGATGCAGCCGTGGCGCGCGTGGCGCCGCTCAGTCTGGTCGAGGGGCTGACCGTCCATTCTCCCGACGCCGTTCTGAGGGAAAGCGGCGATCCCTATGTTGTCTACACCCCTTACAGCCGTGCGTGGAGGGCGTTGCCGATGCCGGATCGAGCGGAACTGCTATCGGCGCCCGGGGCGATCTCAGTTCCGCAGGGGATCAGCGGGGAGGCCATTCCGGAGATGCCCTCGCAGACGGATCTCGGTGGGTTCCCGGCAGGTGAGGCCGAGGCGCAGCAACGCCTTGCCCGTTTCGCCGGCAGTGGGGTCTATGCGTATCGGGAGGACAGGGAGCGTATGGACCTAGACGGAACTTCCCGTCTGTCACCCTATCTCCGCTTGGGGATGGTCTCCGCGCGCCAGGCCGCCGTCGCGGCGCTCGAGGCGCTGGGGGCAGCCGAAACGCACGCCGGTCGCGCCGGCGCACAGACATGGCTCGATGAGCTTATCTGGCGAGAGTTCTACATTTCGATCCTTTATCATTTCCCCGAGGTTCGGCACCAGAGCTTTCGAGAGGCCTACCGCGAGTTGCATTGGGAGAACGATCCGGCGCTCTTTTGTGCGTGGCAGGAAGGGAAGACCGGCTACCCAATCGTGGACGCCGCGATGCGTCAGCTATCCGTGACGGGCTGGATGCACAACCGGGCGCGGATGATCGTGGCCTCGTTTCTGACCAAGGATCTGCTGATCGACTGGCGCTGGGGCGAACGGCACTTCATGCAGCACCTGATCGACGGTGACCCGGCGGCCAACAACGGAGGCTGGCAATGGTCGGCCGGCACGGGCACGGACGCTGCGCCCTACTTCCGCATCTTCAATCCCGTGCTACAGGGCGAGAAGTATGATCCCGATGGGGTTTACGTGCGTCGCTGGGTTCCTGAGTTGTCGGGCGTGGCGACTCGACTCATCCACAAACCGTGGATAATGACCCCTGAAGCACAGCGACAAGCGGGGTGTGTGATCGGCTCCGATTACCCGGCGCCCATTGTGGACCACACCATCGCACGTAATAGGACATTGGCCGCGTACAAGCGGGCCAAGGGGCGCCGCGCCACCGATAGCGATTTCAGGGATCGATGAGAATCGATAGAAGAACGAGCACGCTCTCGAGCGCTCCTGCGTGCGGGGTGCTCGTGCACGGTGCTGGGGGTGATGAATGAAGCGGTGGCTCAGAATCGTCCTAATGGTCGTCGGTGCGGTGTTGCTTGCCGTCCTCATTGGTCCGTTCCTGGTGCCGGTGCCGTCGCTTGACGACACCTTGCCCCCCGAAATGCTGGCGGATTCCGACAGCCGCTTTATCGAGGTCGAGGGCATTCAGATCCACTACAAGCAGATAGGTCAGGATGATCCGGTCATCCTGCTGTTGCACGGCTTTGGTGCGAGCACCTTCTCGTGGCGCGAGGTCATGGCGCCGCTTGCCGAGTGGGGCACGGTCATAGCTTTTGACCGCCCGGCCTTCGGGCTGACCGAACGCCCTCTGCCGGACACCGAGAGCTGGCCTGGGTATAATCCTTACGGCTATGACGCGCAACCGCGCCTTGTCGTCGGGCTGATGGATGCGCTGGGAGTGGATCGCGCGATCTTGGTCGGCAACTCAGCCGGCGGGACTGTTGCGACGATGACGGCCCTCACCTATCCCGAGCGCGTCCAGGCACTGGTCTTGGTCGACGCAGCGATCTACACAGGTGGGGGGACACCGCCCCTGCTACGTCCGCTGTTCAACACGCCGCAGATGCAGCGCATTGGCCCCCTCATCGTCCGAGGGATCCGGGACTGGGGGCTCGAGTTCGGCCTTTCGGCCTGGCACGATCCTGAGAAGATCCCGCCAGAGTTCTGGGATGGATACCAGAAACCGCTGCAAGCCGAGAACTGGGACCGAGCGCTCTGGCTTCTGACTAGCTCGTCCCGGCAGCTTGATCTGGAAGAGCGACTCGATGAGCTCACGCTACCCACGCTGGTCATCACAGGCGATGACGATCGCATCGTTCCGACTGAGCAGAGTATCCGGCTTGGCGAGGCGCTGCCCAATGCCGACTTGGTTGTGCTGGAGGCGTGCGGCCATGTACCCCAGGAGGAGTGTCCCGAACCCTGGTTGGATGCGGTCGTGACCTTCCTGCGCGGGTTGTGAAGTGACCTTGCCTTTTCGGGTCATCTCTCCATACTGGAGTGAGAGGGAGGTGCCATGCCATGCAGCCGAAAATCCTTAGTCAAGCCGCGGAAGAGGTCCTGAGCGTCGAGCGCCACTGGCTCTCGCGCCTTCAGGTTGCGTTGGCGCAGTTTCCAGCGACCGATGAAGATCGCGCAGTGTTGGACCGGTCGGTGCGTCAGCTCGACGAGCTGTTCCTGCTCGTAGTTGTCGGCGAGTTCAACTCGGGCAAGAGCGCCCTGATCAACGCGCTGTTTGGCGAGTCCCTTTTGGAGATGGGCGTGACGCCGACGACGACACGGGTGCATCTGCTGCGCTATGGACAGCGCCTTGAGCGTGTCGCCATCGAGGCCGACGTTGATGTCTTCTCGGTGCCAGCTGCGATGCTGGAGGAGATTACGATCGTCGACACGCCGGGAACGAATGCCATCTTTCGCGAGCACGAGGCAATGACGCGCGACTTCGTGCCGCGTTCAGACCTCGTCCTCTTCGTCACTTCCGTCGATCGGCCTTTCACCGAAAGCGAGCGTGCTTTCCTGGAGCTGATCCGCGAGTGGGGCAAGAAGATCGTGGTCGTACTCAACAAGATCGATATCCTCGAGGATCCGGCGGAGTTGGACGCCATCGAGCGTTTTGTGAAAGAGAATGTCCAGACCCTGTTGGGTTTTGTTCCCGAGGTGCTGCCGGTCTCGGCACGTCTTGCCCTGCGGGCGAAGCAAGCCCAGGATTCGGCGCTGCTTACGAAGAGCCGGATCGAGGCGCTTGAGGACTACATCGTTGACCGACTCGACGAGAAGGAGCGCGTGCGGCTCAAGCTTCTGAATCCGTTGGGCGTGGGCCTGCACCTGACCGGTAAGTATCTTCAGGTGGTCGACGGGCGGATGGCGCTGCTGAAGGACGATTTCGCCGTGATGGACAACATCACCCAGCAGCTTGCGGTGTACCGTGAAGATATGGCGCGTGAGTTCCGCCTGCGGCTCTCAGATGTCGATAGGCAGCTCCAGATCTTCGAGAACCGCGGCGTGGCCTTCTTCGACGAGACGATGCGGCTGGCGCACTTCTTCGATCTCCTGGATCGCCCCCGGCTGGAGGCGCAGTATCGGGAGCAGGTGATCAGCGACATCCCCGAGACCATTGAAGAGCGTGTTGAGGAGATCACCGAATGGTTGGTCGGTCGCAATCAGATGCAATGGCAACGGGTCATGGAGCACATTCGCCGCCGCAGGGAGGTTCATACTGACCAGCTACTGGGCGAGATTCCAAGCACGTTCGACATGGACCGTAAGGAACTAATCGAGAGCGTGGGGCTGGCGGCGCAGGCGGCGCTGCAAACGTATGATCAGGAGGGGGAAGTCTATCGGATTGCCCAGTCGCTCAAGAACGCCGTGGCGAACACCGCATTGGTCGAGGTGGGTGCGGTGGGCTTGGGTACCCTGATTGCCGTCCTGGCCTCCAGCACCGTATTGGACGTGACCGGCGTGCTCGCCGCCAGCGCGATGGCCGTGTTGGGGCTCTTTGTGATCCCCAGCCGTCGCCGCCGGCTTAAGGATGAGTTGCGCCGGAAGATCGCCGAGGTGCGAACAACCCTGATGGAAACCTTGACGACGCAGTATGAGGCCGAGGTATCGCGCAGCCTTAAGGAGATTGAGACAGCCATCTCCCCATACAGCCACTTTGTGCGTTCGCAGCAGCAGCGCTGGAGCGGGACCCGCGAGACGATGTCCACGATCGAGAAGTGGCTGAAGCGCCAGGAGTCGGACATCCAGGCGTTGTAGCCCGCACAGGAGGTCGTATGGCAAAGGAATCCCGGTTGTGTCAGACGTCGCCGACGATTCGGCTCGGCGTAAGCAGATGCTTGTTGGGCGAGCGGGTGCGCTACGACGGCGGGCACAAGCACGATCCCTACGTGACCGAGGTCTTGGGGCAGTATGTGGACACGTGGGTCCCCGTCTGCCCGGAGGTGGAGTGTGGACTGCCCATCCCGCGGGAGTCAATGCGCCTGGTAGGCGATCCGGCGGCCCCGCGTCTTGTCATGCCCCGCTCGGGCACAGACCAGACCGAGCGGATGCTGGCCTGGACCTCGGAGAAGCTGGATGACCTGGTAACGCAGGAGCTCAACGGCTTCATCTTCAAAAAGGATAGCCCCTCTTCGGGGGCCTATCGTGTGCGGGTGTATGACCACAACGGGGTGCCCAAGCGTGAGGGCAGCGGCTTGTTTGCTGGCGCCTTTATGCAGCGCTTCCCGCACCTGCCTGTGGAGGAAGAGGGACGGCTGCACGACTTGCCGCTGCGCGAGAACTTCATCGAGCGGATCTTCGCGCACGCGCGCTGGACGTGCCTGCTAAAGGAGGACCCAACGCCAGGGGGCCTGGTCACGTTCCATTCTGCTGTGAAGCTTGCGTTGATGGCACACAGTCCGGCGCACTACCAGGCGCTGGGCCGTCTCGTGGCCAAGGCGGGCAAGCTGCCTTGGGGTGAGCTGGCGGATGCGTACTATGTGGGGTTAATGGAAGGACTGAGCAAGCTCGCTACGCGCGGGCGCCACGTCAACGTGCTCCAGCACCTAATGGGCTACCTGAAGGATGACCTCTCCGCTGAGGACAAGCAGGAGTTGCTGGGGGTGTTCAACGACTACCGGCAGGGGCTGGTGCCGCTGATCGTGCCGATTACCCTGCTCAAGCACCATCTCGCACGCCACGACGTGCCAGACTGGGTGCACATCCAGACCTACCTGAACCCGTACCCCAAGGAGCTCATGCTGCGGAACCACGTGTAGCCCTGTTCGGTCACTCGCACTCTCCGCGCTCTAGGGGCTTCACCAACACGTAAAGGATCCGACCTATGCTTCAACACGAACCCATAGCTGTGCCGGGTGAAGCCCGGTTGATTGTCGATACCCGCGTCCGGGCGACCCATACGGTGAATCCATGGCTCTATGGTAAGTTCTGCGAACACCTAGGGGCCAATATCTACCACGGCATGGAGGCCCAGATTCTGCTCAACTGCACCCTTGCCAGTTGGCGCTTTGCGGCGGGTGATGATCATCCGGACGGCGGGGTGCGCGCAGAGAGCGACCGGCACCGGTTCACGGAGCGCATCATGGCCTATGGGCGGCGCCAGGCCTGGCCTGACCCGGACAGGATCGTCGAGGCCTACCTTCACGGCAGTGCCTTCGCATGGTACCCGGTCTCGGATGCGGACGACAGGCTGGTGACGGTGCAGCTCAGCCCCGACATCGGTCCTCACGGGGAGCGTGCTCAACGCGTGGAGGTGCATCCGGATCTATCCAATGCCAGTCCGGGCCCAGTGGGTTCAGGCGGCATCGGCCAGTGGGTCTACCTGCCGCTGCACCGAACGAAGACGTTTCAGTACCGGCTGGTCGGTCGGGCAATCATACCTTGCGAGATCGAACTGTGCCTCAAGGCTGTAGACAGCCCGGAAATAGCAACCTCCACTAGGATCTCGCTCGGCAGCGACTGGCACACGGTACCCGGCTTGCTGACATTGCCCGATGACGCACCGGCGGAAGCCCTCTACCAATTCTCCGCTACCAGTGCGGCGCCGGCCCACTTTGTGCTCGACCGTATGTTACTCTACCCAAGCGACCACGTCGGCGGCGCGGACCCCGATGTCATCCGGATGTTGCGGGAAGCGCATCTGCCGCTGCTACGTTGGCCCGGAGGCAACTTCTCCTCAGGATACCACTGGCGAGATGGTGTGGGTCCGATCGATGCGCGCCCCACCCGTCCTAACCCGGCGTGGGAGGGGCTGGAGTTCAATCTCTTTGGCACGGACGAGTTCATCGCGTTTTGCCGCGCAGTAGGCTGTGAGCCTATGATCTGCGTCAATGCAGGTGACGGTACGCCGGACGAGGCCGCAGCCTGGCTCGAATACTGCAACGGCGGGCCCGAGACACCGATGGGAGCGCTCCGCGCCGCGAATGGTCACCCGGAGCCCTATGGTGTCCGCTATTGGGAGATCGGGAACGAGATCTACGGCCGCTGGCAGGTCGGCTGGACCACTGCGGCGGGCAATGTGGACCGTTACGAGCGGTTCAGGCAAGCGCTCTTGTCCGTTGACCCCACAGTGCAGCTCCTGGGATGTGGGTATGGCAATGAGCCCAACTCCGACTGGAATCACACACTCATCGAAAACGCGGGGACCAGATTGCGTTGTATCACTGATCACATCCTCACGGGCGGCAGTGTGAACGCCGATACCGACCCGGTCGAGCTCTATCACGCCTTCATGGGCTATCCTTCTGTGCTGGAGGGGCGTTACCGGGCTCTCGAGACAACGATGCGCCGGGCAGGCCTGGTGGAGCCACACCTAGCGATCACCGAACTGCAGCTCTTTGCCCATTTCCAGGGCGAGGGCAAGCCGGGAGGCAGGCTGACGCCTGCGACGATGCCGCGGCCCGACACGATTGCTGAAGCGCTCTCCCTAACGACTATCGTCAACACGTGTATCCGCCTGGGGCGCTTTGTAGAGCTACTGACCCACTCGGCGACGGTCAACCATGGCGGCGGGCTCCGGAAGGAGCGCGAGCGTGTCTACGCCAACCCGGTTCACCACGCGCATGCGATGGGGCATACGCTGGCTGGTGGGACTCCGGTCGCCCTACGCTTGGCGTGCGAGACGTTCGCGACGCAACACGCGTTCGCCCACATACCGCCACTGGCACAGGTGCCGGTGATCGACCCGATGGCGGTGCTGACAGAAAGCGGGGATCTGGTTGTGACCCTGGTTCACCGGGGCGGCGACTGCGGGCCTATCGAGTTGACGATAGATCTCGAAGGCTTCCGTGCCCACCAGCGTGCCGAACAGGTCACACTGGCGGGCGAGACGTGGTTCGATCGGAACACCCGCGAGGCGCCCGAGAAGATCGTACCGCGACGAACTCAACTGACGCTTGGCGCGGAGACCCGCCTCGTGCTGACGCTGGCCCCGTTTTCGATCAGCCAGGTCACGTTCCACGAGGCGGGCTCCGACTCAGCTTCTCCGGCTTGACCTAAGCCTGACCGCCGAAGG
>Ga0123332_1006068_pt1 | contig 10046 bp, 7 predicted proteins | sample BioC12SIPDNA_4_FD_89958 | JGI IMG/M metagenome (GOLD analysis project Ga0123332, IMG submission 89958) | Anaerobic biogas reactor microbial communites from Washington, USA - Biogas_R2_A C12 SIP DNA | ecosystem: Engineered > Bioreactor > Anaerobic > Unclassified | place: Washington, USA... | reverse complement strand
GGGTGGAGGAGGGGCAGCCACTGGTTGACCTGGACACAACGGATGTCGAGTTGCAAGTCCGGGCGGCGGAGACGGCCCTGGCGCTCGCGGAGGCGCAAGCCGCCCGCACCCTGGCCCCGGCTGCGAGCGCCGAGATCTCGGCGGCGAGGGCAGCGCTGGCCTCGGCTCAGGCCTCCTACAGCCGGGCCGTGGCCGGACCCAGCGAGTCCCAAGCGACCGTCGCCGAGGTGCAGCTGGAAAAGGCGGAGATCGCCCTGCAGCGCGCCCAGAGCGACTATGACGAGGTCAAGTGGGTGGGCGCGATCGCGGCCATGCCGCAGTCGCTGGCGCTCCAGGCCGCCACTCTCGACTACGAGGCGGCCAAGGCCAACTACGACATGCAGACCAAGGGCGTCGACTCAGCGGACCTGGCGGCCCTGAGCGCTCAGATCGCTCAGGCGCAGGCGCAGCTGTCGCGACTGGAGACCGGCGCCACCGATGAGGACCGGCAGATACTGGATCTGCAGGTGCAGCAGGCGAGGCTGAGTGTGGAGCAGGCGCGCCAGCAGTTGGACAACACCGTGCTCAGAGCCCCATTCGACGGGCAGGTTGCCGCCGTCACCGTGCAGGAGGGCCAGCTGTCGGCGACCGGCCTCGCCGCGGTGACTTTGGTTGACAGTAGCTGCTACCACGTTACGGTCCCCATCGACGAGGGCGACATCGGACAGGTGGCAGTTGGCCAGAGCGCGGTGATCGAACCGGAAGCCTTCCGGGGTGTCTCGCTCACCGGGCATGTGTCCAGCATCGGCCTCATGCGATCAGGTTCGGAGAGCGGCTCGTTGGCGACTACAGCCGGGGTGGTGCAGTACGAGGTTCGGGTAGAGATCGATGAGCAACTGGAAGGGCTGCGACCCGGCATGACGGCCCAGACTGTGATCGAAGTCGATCGACGGGTGGGGACCTTGGTTTTGCCCAACCGGGCGGTGCAGCTAGACCGCGGTGCCGGCCTTACATTCGTGGAGCGGATGGTCGATGGGCAGCCGGTTCGAACCGAGGTGATCCTGGGCGTCCAGGGCGTGGGCGTAACGGAGATCCTGGCCGGGCTGGAAGAAGGCGACCAGGTGGTCATTCCGAGCACCTCTACGCTCCAGGACCAGATTCGGACCACCTTCGGCCCGACGGGCGGCTAGCCACGATGCCTGATGGCGACCAGCCGGTCATCGAGTTGGCCGGTATCGGTATGGTCTACTCGTTGGGCAAGGTGCAGGTGCCCGCTCTGTCCGACGTGAACCTGACCATCGCGGCCGGAGAGATGCTGTCGATCATGGGGCCGTCGGGGTCCGGCAAGTCGACGCTGATGAACATCGTCGGCTGCCTCGACCAGGCGACCTCGGGACGGTACTTGTTGCGCGGGCTGGACGTAAGCCGGCTCAACGACAACCGGCTCGCTGAGGTGCGCAATCGCGAGATCGGCTTCGTATTCCAGTCCATCGCGCTCATTTCGTCAATGTCGGCGTATGAAAACGTCGACTTCGGGATGCGCATCTGCGGCATCTCGGCGGCAGAGAGGAAGAAGCGCGTGCTTGAGTGCCTGACGCTGGTGGGTCTGGGCAAGCGTATAAACCACCGTCCGCACGAGCTGTCCGGCGGCGAGCAGCAGCGCGTCGCCATCGCCCGCGCAATCGCCCATACGCCCAAGGTCATCTTCGCCGATGAGCCGACCGCCGAATTGGATACCCAGATGGCTCTGCGCGTCGTCGGCATGTTCAAAGATCTCGTGCACGAGCATGGTCTGACCATCGTCATGACTACCCACGACCCCAACATGATGGAGCTTGCGGATCATGTCTATACGCTGGAGGATGGTGAGATCATTGGACGAGAATAAGAACGCCTCCGTGCAGACCGACGAGAACCGGCCGCTGATCTACTGCGAGAACCTCGTGAAGATCTACAAGACCCCCGACCTCGAGGTCGTCGCACTGCAGGGACTCGACCTCGAAATACAGGCCGGGGAGCTGATGGCGATCATCGGCAACTCCGGCTCGGGCAAGAGCACCCTTCTCAACATGCTCGGCGCGCTCGACCGACCCTCTGCCGGAGCGCTGGAGGTCAACGGCTACAACCTGCTGAAGATGACGCCCCGACAGATCATCGAGTACAAGCGTGAAACCGTCGGGTTCGTCTGGCAGACCAACGCCCGCAACCTCATCCCGTACCTCACGGCTGTTGAGAACATCGAGATACCGATGATCATCGACGGCGCGAGGGGGAAGCGCAAGCGCGCGGAGGAGCTTCTCGACATGGTCGGGCTGTCGCACCGGCGGAAAAACAAGCTGCGGCAGCTGTCCGGCGGTGAGCAGCAGCGTGTGGCGATCGCAATCGCGCTGGCGAACAATCCGAAGATACTGCTCGCCGATGAGCCGACCGGCGCGGTCGATACGCGAACGGCGTCGAAGCTGATGGACCTGCTTCGCGAGCTGAACCGCAGCCTCGGGCTGACCGTCATCATCGTCACGCATGACCGCCACCTGTCCTCGCAGGTCGACCGCGTGGTCAACATCCGCGACGGCCGTACCTCCAGCGAGTTTATCCGCCGCTCCTACGCGTCCGACCTCAAGGCACTCAGCCGCGACCTTCCGCATCAGGAGGTGCCCGAGGATAAGACCCATGAGGAGTTCGTCGTCGTCGACCGCGTCGGACGAATGCAGGTGCCCCGTGAGTACATGGACGCGCATCAGCTCAAATCCAACGCCCGCCTGCGCTTCGAGTACAGCGGCGATCGACTGATCCTCTCTCCGATCCGGTCGGAGGACGCCGAAAAGCCGGATGCAGCCGCCGCTCCCGCGGAATCTCAGGAAGCATCCGAGACGAAATCCGAAAAGTAACACGCGACGTATCCCCGCGTTTCCCACACCACAAACTCACTGACAGAAAGGATGGCGTACCTTGGACGTTCCCGATGGAAGTAGTATCCCCTTGCGAAGTCTGACTGCAACATATCGGCGTACTTCTCACGTCCGTGCACGGATGGGAACACGTTTCTAAGGCTCACGCAGCCTTTGTGAATTCTCTCCATCGGTGTCTTTCCGGGCGTATGCGAACGTGCGCCCATAGGAAAGGACATTTGATGGAGAGAATTTTATATCACGACCTGATCGGTCTGCTGGAGGGCGGCGAGTATGTGGCGCTGCGCGGTCAGCTTATCGAGATGAACGCGGTGGACGTCGCGGAGTTCATGACGCTGCTTGATCCGGCTCAGCGCATCTTGGTCTTCCGGCTGCTGCCGAAGGATCTGTCCGCCGATGCGTTCGCCTACCTCGACTCCGACCTCCAGGCGGACATCGTCACGTCGATCTCCAACCGTGAGCTGTACACGCTCGTTGACGGACTGTATATCGATGATACGGTGGACTTCCTCGACGAGGTGCCGGCAAGCGTCGTACGGCGGGTGATGACCGTCGCGGCACCGCAGACGCGCGAACTGATCAACAAATTTCTTGCCTACCCGGAGAACTCCGCCGGGTCGGTTATGACGTCGGAGATGATCGAGCTGCACGACCGCTGCACCGTCGCGCAGGCGATGGCCGAGATCCGCCGCTCCGGTGAGGATCGCGAGACGATCTACACCTGCTACTGCATCAGCGATTCGCGGCGGCTGGTGGGTACCGTCGAGCTGCGCGACCTCATCTTCCACGAACCGGATGAGTTTCTGCGCGACATCATGGACGCCGACGAGAGCCTCATCCGCGTCAATACGCACGACGACCAGGAGACCGTCGCTGACCTCGCGCGGCGCTATGACCTGTTGTCCGTCCCGGTCACCGACAACGAGGGTCGGCTCGTCGGCATTGTCACCATCGACGATATCGTCGATATCATCGAGGCCGAAAACACCGAGGACTTCGAGCGCATGGCCCTGATGCAGCCGTCGGAGGACACGTATCTGCGTACCGGCGTACTGTCGATGTACAAAAATCGTATCTTATGGCTGGCGATCCTGATGGTGTCGGCGACGTTTACGGGGAAGATCATCGAGGGCTTCGAGTCGAAGCTGGCTTTGGTCGCGGGGCTGACGGCGTCGATCCCGATGCTGATGGACACCGGCGGCAACTCCGGCAGCCAGGCGTCGACGCTGATCATCCGCGGACTGGCGCTCGGTGAGGTCAAGTTACGCGACTGGTTCAGAGTGCTCTGGAAAGAGCTGCGCGTGAGCCTGCTGTGCGGTACAACGCTGGCTGTTCTTAACTTCGCCCGGATGTGGCTGTTAGGCTCGCGTAACCTACTGATGATACTGGTCGTCTGCACGGCGATGCTCAGCGCGGTGGTCTTCTCGAAGCTCGTCGGCGGATCCCTCCCTCTTGCCGCCAAGTTCCTGCGTCTCGACCCGGCTCTCATGGCAGGCCCGATGATCACCACCATCGTCGACGCCGTCACGCTGATCATCTACTTCGCGCTCGCACAGGTGTTTCTGTTCTGAATATTCAGGGCACAAAAATTGACATAGTCGATATAGTGTTGCCTGTGAACGCTATAACAGCAGATTAAGCAGTTTTCCTCACAGCCGCCTGCAGAGGTGTGTTATCCATCCGCAATGATTACCAATCGGCTTGTCCCGTTCTCCCTACAGCACCTCCAGCGTATAACCGCACGGCGCGTCCACCCGGAAGCTGCCCGTTTTCAGGTCGTACGCCACGCGCCCCACCTTGCTGATGTCATGGAACCGTATCCGGAACCGGCGCGTATACAGGTATCCCAGCACCGTCAGCTCGCCGCGCTCGGGCAGCTGCGGATGTTTCGGCGAACGCCGGCGGTTTTCCTCGCTCCGGCGTTCGATCTCCGCAAGCTGCTGCACAGTCGCTCTTCCCCAGTGCGACTGTGTCCCGACATTCGGCAACTCGAAGTACTCTACCAGCGCGGCTTTTCCCGCAGCCTCCGCACGCTCGACAAACAGCCGTGACTGCTCCACCGGTACCCGCTCGTCCGTACTCCCGTGCGCACAGAACAGCGGCGCCATCAGGTTCCCCACAGCCTCCGCGCCCGACCGCGACGCGTATGCCATTGCATCCTCGTCCGGTGTGCAGCCGATCCACGGCTCCATCTCATCCCTGAACTCACCCACCGCGTCGTTGCGGTACCACAGTGCATAGTCTGATATGCCGCACAGCGCCGTCACCGCCGCGAACAGGTCGGGGAACTTCACTGCCAGCGCGTACCCGTTCCCGCCGCCGCCGGAGCCGCCCTCGTAGTATATCGTTTCGGTATCCTCCAGGTAGTCGGCGTAGTGGACGCGCGCGTACTGGATCGCGTCATAAACGTCGATCAGTTCCAGACCGTTGCAGTCCTGACGGCCCGTAGAGAACGACCGTCCGCGCATGTCCACATGCAGGTGCAGGTACGGCTCGTCCGACGGCCCCTCATCCGGGTTGATCGACGGGATCGTCATGTGCCAGCCGTGCGTGGACGCGAGAATGTGGCCTTTGCGCACAGGCTTGTCCACACGCATCGCGAGCTTCAGCCCCGGCGTCACCGACGAGTCGTAATAGATCAGATCGTACCACTGCGTATAGCGGTTTTCATAGGTCTTCTGACGTTCGCCGCGGACGGTGTCACCGTAAAAATCAGCGTTCATAGGAAACATTCCCTTCTATAAGAGTTATATAAAATCGTCAGAGGTTCGGCAACAGACAACAGGAGACAGGAGAACGGGATGAATACCCGCTTCCTGTCTCCCGTTTTGTTTACGGCAGCGTGACCGATCCGTCCTCGTTATAGACGACAGCCTTCTTGTCCATCGTGATGCGGTCGATCTCATCGAAATAGGCGCGGATGGAAGGGTAGCGCGGTTTCGCGTTCGCGAGCACACGCTTCGCCTCGGCAGCGTCATCCTTCAGCAGCATCTCCAGCAGCAGCACCTGGCACTTCGCTGAATCGACGCATGCGGACTCCGGGTCGGCAACGCGATAGTCCTCGCCGTGACCCCGCCCCGAAACACCGCCGGCGTACGGATGAATCGCCGGCATCACGGCGGAGATGTCGCCCATGTCCGTGCAGCCGGTGCCCCAGCCCGTACTGGTCGTGACGTTCTCCTCCGGTACCAGCATCCGCATTGCGCGCGCGGCAATCTCGACGAGCGTCGGGTCATTGGCAAGCGGTGTGTAGCCGGGACGGTCAGACAGCACGACGTTCGCGCCGATGGCAGCCGCCGATGCCGCGAGCGCCCGGTTGACCTTTTTGTTCTCCCGGTTGATGCACTCGAGCGTCGCGCCGCGCACGTAGCTCTCGAGTGCGACCTTGTTCGGGATCGCGTTGACCGCCGTCCCGCCGTACGTGATGATCGGATGCACGCGGATGTGCTCGCTGTCGCGGAAGGTCTCGCGCAGCGCGTTGATTGCTGTAAGCCCGAGGTTTGCGGCATAGAGCGCGTTGATTCCGTTCTCGGGACTGCCGCCGGCGTGGGACGCGACACCCTCGTAGGTGATGTTCTTCAGCACGCAGCCGTTGCTGCCGGCGTTGCAATGGAACGTATGCGCCGCACCGCCGGAGTGGAACATGAACGCCAGGTCGACGTCATCGAAATAGCCGCGTGACAGGAACTCGGTCTTGCCGCCGAAGTATTTAATTGTCCCGTTTTGACGCAGCGTCTCACGCCAGCCAAGCTCGATCAGTTCCTCCGCCGGAACCGCGCACAGCAGGATCTTTCCGCTCATGCCGTCGAGCACGCCCGGCTCCTTCAGCGCCGCCGCCAAGCCCAAAAGCGCCGCCGACTGCGCGCTGTGTCCGCACGCGTGCACCGCGCCGGTCACCGGATCGGCATCCGGATGCGTCGTGCAGATCAGCGAGTCCATCTCGCCGAACACCAGCACGCGCGGTCCCGGACGTCCGGTGTCGATCTCCGTCATGAAGCCCGGTACGTTCTCCGCATAGACCAGCCGGTAGCCGAGCCCCTCATACCTCTCCGCGAGATACTTCTGCGTATTCCACTCGCGGTATCCGGTCTCCGGATGCGTCCACAGGTAATCCTGCGCCGCGAGAATCCGGTCGCGCGCAAGGTCGACCGCCGATAAAATCAGTTGTGACATCCCATTATCGTCCTTTCCGAATATAGCTTACAGCTCGTACTCGCCGTGGTAGACTTCGCGCTTGCGGAACCACTTGCCGCGCGTGAAGTCCGGTACCGCGACCGGATGTCCGCCCAGTGCGATCGACTCTTCCGACAGCGGCGTCACGCTCATCCACGCTGCCATGTCGTACACGTCGATCGGGGGCTCGCTGCCCTGCCGTACCGCATCGATGAAGCCGCGCAGTACAAGGTAGTCCATCCCGCCGTGGCCGCCCTTGTTCGGGTCATAGCCCTTCCAGATCGGGTGGTCGTACTTTTCATAATAGCTTTCGACATTGCCCCAGTACTCCTTCCACGGCTTCTCATGGTCGGCCTCACCCTCGATAAAAAGGGAATGGTTGTCCTCGGTGAACACCGCGCGGGTGCCGTGTACCTGGAAGTTGCGGGAATAGGGACGGGGGAGCGTTGTGTCGAGCACAAGAGAGATCGTTTCACCGTTGGCGCACTTGATGACGGTGGTGACGATATCTCCCTGATTCCATGTCCGGTTTGCGAGCGGGTACTCGGGGCCGTCGGTACGGGCGATGTGGTCGTGCAGACCACGCGCACAGGACGCGGTGCTTGTAAGGGTGAGCATGCGGTTGCCGCGGTTGATGTCAAGAATCTTTGCGATGGGGCCGAGGTCATGCGTCGGGTAGTTATCGCAGTTGCGGTAGAGGTACTCAGCCTGACGGTAGTGGCGCATCTCGCGGTCGGGTTCCCGGTTGTGGGCAAGTCCGAAGCGCAGGTCATGCCGGTAGCCGCCCTGACAGTGTACAACCTCGCCGAAGATGCCCTTCCGCACCATGTTGAGCACCATCAGCTCATCGCGGCCGTAGTTGCAGTTCTCCAGCAGCATTGCGGGCGTATGGGTGGCCTCATAGGTACGGATCAGCTCCCAGCAGTCGTCGACCGCGTAGGCGCCGCCGACCTCGCTCGCCGACAGCTTCCCCGCGCGCATACAGTCGAGCGCAACCGGGATGTGCGAAATCCAGCTCGTCGGCACGAGCACACCCTTTATCTCGTCGATGTTCAGCAAATCGTGATGGTTCGTCAGCCCGCGCGGTTCATAGCCCGCGATCTCCCGGACACCGTCGACCGTGCGCCGGACACGGTCCTCATACACGTCGCACACCGCGACAATCTCCACGTCCTCCATCGCCGCGACGACCTTCGTCAGTCCGAAGCCGCGTCCGCCGAGTCCCACAACGCCGATCTTGGTCTTTTCCATTCGTTTGTTCCTCCCTATACCGGTGTAATCATAATGAGGATAGCGCGTACCGCGCATTCTGCTAACATGATACCATACTTCGCGCGCGATGTCCACAAATAAAAAATTTTTTTGTAACATCTGCTCTGCCCCCTTGTCGGACTTCGATTTTTGAGCAGTTTTAGAAGCGGTTCCGCCGTGTTATGCCTTGGGAACCATGCCGTAAATGTATATAATATACCATAACAGTCTTTTTTCGCACAGGCTTGACAAACTACATCTTGTGTGTTATAATACGTCCACACACAAGATGTAGTGGTTTGCTGCTGATTTAGGGAGGACATTATGTTTACAACAATTGTAAAACGCGACGGACGTGTCGTGCCTTATGATATCCAAAAAATAGAGAACGTGGTATATAAAGCGATGGAGGCGTGCTCGCGTGCGGATCATGGGGAGGCGTCGCGCATCGCGAAACTCGTCGAGGAGAAGCTCATCGAGCACTTCGAGGATACCGCGCCGGGCGTCGAGGATATCCAGGACACCGTCGAGAACACGCTGATGGAGAACGGCTATGCGTATGTCGCGCGTAAGTACATCCTCTACCGTGCCGAGCGTACCCGTGCAAGAGAGCTGAACACGCGGCTGATGAAAATCTATGATGAGCTGACCTTCGCCGATGCACGCAACTCCGACATGAAGCGTGACAACGCGAACATCGACGGCGACAACCCGATGGGCGTCATGCTCAAGTACGGCACCGAAGGCGCAAAGGATTACTACCTCAAGAGCCTGCTGACTCCGGCACAGAGCAAGGCTTACAGCGAGGGCGATATCCACATCCACGACTTCGATTTCTACGCGCTGACGACGACCTGCTGCCAGATCGATATCACCAAGCTGTTCCACGGCGGTTTCTCCACCGGCCACGGCTTCCTCCGTGAGCCGAACGATATCCAGAGCTATGCAGCGCTCGCGTGCATCACGATCCAGGCCAACCAGAACGACCAGCACGGCGGTCAGAGCATCCCGACGTTCGATTACGCGATGGCACCCGGCGTGCGCAAAACCTACCGCAAGCTCTACGCCCGCAACTTTGCCAAGGCCATCGACCTGCTCGCCCCGGATTATGAGAAGACGTCTGACGAAATCTACGGCGCCATCAAGGAGCTGTGGGTCAAGGAGGATATCTACCCGACCCTTGACGGCAATCCTGTCTACGATGCGCGTGAGGCAGAGCTGTTTCCGATGGAGCCGGAGCTTTATGCCCGTGTACGCAAGTTCGCGCGCGACTATTCCCTCAGGGAGACCGACCGCGCGACCTATCAGGCGATGGAAGCGCTGATCCACAATCTGAACACGATGCACTCCCGCGCCGGCGCGCAGGTACCGTTCTCGTCGCTCAACTACGGCACCGACACGTCCTCCGAAGGCCGCATGGTCATGCGCAACCTGCTGCTCGCGACGCAGGCAGGTCTCGGAAACGGTGAGACACCGATCTATCCCATCCAGATCTTCAAGGTCAAGAAAGGCGTCTCGGCGGATCCCGGAGACCCCAACTATGACCTGTTCCACATGGCGTGCCAGACGTCGGCAAAGCGGCTGTTCCCGAACTTCTCCTTCCTTGATGCGCCGTTTAACCTCAAGTATTATAAACCCGGCCATCCGGAAACCGAAGTCGCCTACATGGGCTGCCGAACCCGCGTCATGGGAAACGTCTACGACCCGTCCCGCGAGATTACCTACGGACGCGGC
>Ga0123332_1006066_pt1 | contig 10052 bp, 9 predicted proteins | sample BioC12SIPDNA_4_FD_89958 | JGI IMG/M metagenome (GOLD analysis project Ga0123332, IMG submission 89958) | Anaerobic biogas reactor microbial communites from Washington, USA - Biogas_R2_A C12 SIP DNA | ecosystem: Engineered > Bioreactor > Anaerobic > Unclassified | place: Washington, USA... | reverse complement strand
CACGAGGGCGCCGAGATGGTGGCGCGCCGGCTGGCGAAGTTCGGCGTGAATATGATGCGCACACACCAGATGGACTCCGAGTGGGCCACGCCGAACATATTCCAGTTCAATCGGGCCAGGCCGAAGGATCACACTCGCAGTTTCGACCCGGAAAGCATCGACCGGCTGGATTACCTGATCTACTGTCTGAAGGAGCAGGGGATTTACGTCTACCTGGACCTCCTGACCTATCGTCAGTTCCGACCGGGCGATGACGTGGAGTCCGTGGACGAGCTGGGGCAGGCAGCCAAGCCTTACACCTACTTCGACCCACGCCTCATCGAGCTGCAGAAGGAGTTCGCGCGGGATCTCTGGACGCACATCAACCCGTACACTGGACTGGCGTACTGTGATGACCCGGCCATCGCGCTCTGTGAAATCAAGAACGAGAGCGATCTCTTCACACAGCCTGTGAAGGTGGAACCGTATCGAACCCGGTTCGAGGCGATGTACCGGGAGTGGGCGAAGGAGAGGGAACTCATCGTCCCGGCGGATCAGGTCGACTTCACGCAGCCCGATCAGCAGATGGCCGAGTTCTTTGTGGACGTGATGCAGGGCTTCTACGCCGACTTCATCGCCTATTTGCGGGAGATCGGGGTGAAGACGCCCATCGCGGGGACCAACTGGACGCGTAAGATGGGGGTGACGGCTGCGCAGCTCACGACTGACTTCACTGACTCGCACTGCTACTGGAACTTCCCGCTCTGGGAGACCGGCGGCACGTCGACGACGCCGATGGTCAGCACCGTACACCACACGCTGGCCAGTCTATCGGCTGTGCGCCTGCTGGATAGGCCGTTCTTCGTATCCGAATGGGATCATGCCTGGCCGGATGAGTGGCGCGCGGAGAGCACGCTCTGGTATGCCGCGGTCGGCGCGCTACAGGGCTGGAGTGGCTTCACCATCCACACCTATCGGTATGCGTCCTACGGCCCGGTGGACCGTATCGGCGGGGGTACGTCCACCATCAACGGGATCACGTACCGCAATCACTTCGATGCCTTCAATGACCCTGCCAAGTTCGGGCTGTTCTACCACGCCGCGCTGCTGTTCCGGCGTGGCGACGTGAAGACCAGCCAGCAGGCGGCGGCAATCAACGTCAGTGAGGGGGTCGACGACTGGTTGCTCCTCGAGCAGGAGGACATCCCAGCGTTGGAGTTGGTGGAGAAGCAGCGGGTGGGCGTGGCTCTGCCCGGACAGTCACTCGACGCGGAGAAGGTCGCTGCGATTGCCGGCGGCCTGGACCCGGCGGCGGGCGAGGTGCTTTCAGACACTGGTCAACTGTGGCGGAGTTGGGATCGGCGCATCGGCTGGATCGATACCGAGATGACCAAGGCGGCCTATGGCTTCCTGGGCGAGGCGGGTCGGATTGACCTGAAGGGGCTGTCGCTGGAGGTGAAGACGGACTTCGCGACGATCGCGATCAGTTCTCTGACTGACGAACCGATCTCCGAGTCGGATACGCTGCTACTGACCGCGGTGGGCCGGTCCGACAACAGCGGAGCGCAGTACGACGATGAGCACCAGCAGCAGTTCGATTTCGGCCACGCGCCGATTCTGATCGAGCCGATCGAGGCCAAAGTGGAGCTGGCTACGACGCGGTCGAACCTGAAGGTATGGGTCATCAGCGACCGTGCGGAGGCGGTGACGCCGTTGCCGCGAGTCTATGAGGATGGCCGGCTGAAGTTCGAGATCGGGCCCCAGCCGCGGTGGAACCCCTCGACGATGTATTACGTGATCAAGATCTAGAGGCGCCGGCGTCCCGTTCCGGGCGAGCGGTCCTGTAGTATGGTGGCCGTGCTCGCCTGGAACGGGTCTGCCGTACGGCGCTTGCCGGACGCGCGAGTGCTGGCTGAGTGCGTTCCGTGTGGTCGAGCGTATCCGGTTGGGCCGGATTGGGAAAGGTGGTCCCCCGATGAGTCTGTTCCTTGGCATCGACGCGGGCACGACGGAGCTGAAGGCCGCTCTCTTCACGATCGACGGTGAGCTCCTGGGCGTCGATCGCCAGGAGTATCAGTTGATCACCTCACCCAACTCCTGGATCGAGTTGAATCCGGAGGTCTACTGGAATGCCTGCTGCGCGGCGGTCCGGAATGTCGTGGCACAGGCCCAAGTGCCCCCGGGTGATATCGCGTCGCTGGCGATCTCCAGCCAGGCCGAGACGCTGATCCCCGTGGACGAGGCCGGCAGGCCGACGCGCCATGCCATTGTGTGGCTCGACAATCGGGCTACCGAGGAGGCGGAGCTGATCGGCCGGGAGTTCAGCGCCGAGGAGGTCTTCCACGTCACCGGCCAGCCCGAGATCACACCGACGTGGCCGGCCTGCAAGATCCTCTGGATCCGACGCAATGAGCCGGACGTGTTCGAGAGGACGGCCAAGTACTTGCTGGTCGAGGACTATCTGCTCTATCGCATGACAGGGCAGTATGTCACGGAGTACAGCCTGCAGACGTCCTCGATCATGCTCGATATCATCCGTAAGAGCTGGTGGCAGCCGATGCTCGATTTCGTCGGCGTGACGCCGGATTCCCTCGGACGGCTCATCGAACCTGGCGGCCTGGTTGCCCCCCTCACACCGGCGGCGGCTGAGGCGCTAGCGTTGTGGACGTCGACTGTGGCGGTGGGCGGCGCCATCAACCAGGCGATGGGCGCGGTGGGAGCGGGCAACATCATGCCGAACGTCGTGACCGAGACGACTGGCGGCGCGCTGGCTGTCGTGGCAACGCTGGACACTCCTGAGTTCGATCCCTGGCGGCGTCTCCCGTGCCACTATCATGCGATCAAGGATACCTACTGCCTGCTCGCCTGGGGACAGACCGCCGGGATGGCCCTGCGCTGGTTCCGCGATTCATTCTTCCAGGCCGAGGTGAGGGATGCACGCTGGGGTGGACAGGACCCGTACGACATCATGACGCGGGCCGCCGGGGAGGTCCCTGCCGGCGCGGGCGGCCTGGTGGCGCTGCCGCACCTGGAGGGGGCCGCATGTCCCGAGTTCGACCCGGCTGCTCGGGGCGTCTTCTACGGCGTGGCGCTGAAGCACACGCGGGCCCACTTCATTCGGGCGATCATGGAGTCGGTCGCCTATATGCTGAGGAAGAACCTGGATATCGTCGAGGAGCTGGGCGGCGAGGTCGCCGAAATCCGCAGTCTGGGAGGCGCCGGACGCAGCGACGTCTGGCTGCAGATCAAGGCGGACGTGCTGCAGAAGCCCGTCGTGCGTGTGTTGGTTGAGGAGGCGGCGTGCCTGGGCGCCGCGATGGTATCGACGGTCGCCATCGGCGCTTACCCTGACCTGCGCGAGGCGACCCAGCATATGGTCATACTGGGCGAGACGTTCGAGCCGAATCCAGACCATCGCGCTGTCTACGAGGATGGATACCAGGGATACCTGGAACTCTATGAGCGCCTGCGGCCGATGTTTCAGCGCCGTCGGGGGGGGATAGCGTCGGAGCTGGATAGCGTGTGACCGCGCCGACGGCGCCTATACATTGCATGGATGACATAGTTCTACACGCTTAGGAGGTGTGGCATGGGATTGGATATCGAACGCACGGAGTACTTGGGTTGGCGCGACGCCTACCGTCTGCGATTGGGCGATGCGGAGATGGTCGTTGTCACGGAGGTCGGCCCGCGCATCATCGGCCTATCGATTGCCGGAGGGCCCAACCTGCTGTATGTGGATCAGGCGACCCGGGGCGCCGGCCAGGGTGACCCTGAGTGGCACATCTACGGCGGTCACCGCATCTGGGTGGCGCCGGAGACGAAGGATACCTATACGCCGGACAACGTGCCCTGCGAGGTAAGCGTGGATGATGGCGTGTTCACTGTGCTGCCGCCTGTGGCGGAACGGACGGCTCTGCGCAAGCGGCTGACTATCTCGGCTGAGAATGGCCGTTTTGCCATCGAGATGGGGGTCCTGAATCTGGGCGATACGCTGTATGCCGGCGCCGTATGGGGCATTACGTGCGTCGTTCCCACCGGGGTGATCGCCTTCCCATGGGGGCGCGGCGGCATCTGGGATGTCAAGAAGATCGTCTACTGGAATCGCTGGATGGATCATAGCTCCGACGTCAGGAGCGCGCAGTATCAGCCGGGCCCGGACCTGTTCCGCGTTGTGCCAACCGGCGAGGAAGGGAAGGTGGGTACAGGAGCACCGGAGGGTTGGGTCGCGTATTGCCGCGAGATGGGGACGTTCATCAAGCAGCATCAGATCATCCAGAACGCGCCGTATCCCGACGACGGATGCTCACAGCAGATCTACACACATCCCGATTTCATGGAGATGGAGACGCTCAGCCCGCTGACCACGTTCTACCCCGAGGAAGAGGTCGTCCATCGTGAGACGTGGACGGTGAGTACGACCGTGACGGATGGTACCGACGGAGAGGCGCTGCGGCAGATCCTGGGTTAGCCAGGCCGGGATTGCCGGACTGTCGTGAGCGTGCCGGGGGTGGCGATGTCTATCCCCGGCACGTTGGCGTCAGGGGACCGCTCTTTGCCATCACGGAGGTTGCGCGTGGTTGTGGGTGCGCGGAAAACCAGCCGGCGGGCCTTGACATAGAACGCATGTTCGTGTACAATGGGGTTGCTTGGCGAAGGCCGGGAGACAGGTTCTTGGGATGAGGGGGTTGGGATGAGAAGAGAACTCTCAGCAAGGCAGCGGAGGATTCTGGAGTTTGTCACGACGTACATTGATGACAACGGGTATCCGCCGTCGATTCGTGAGATCGGCGCCGCAGCCGGCATCAGTTCCACATCGGTTGTGAGTTACAACCTACAGCGACTGGAGGAGTGGGGCTACCTGGCCCGGGACCCGGAAGTGTCCCGGGGCCTGAAGCTGGCCCGGGAGCCGGAGGGGCGGCGGGGTGGTCTGTCGGATGCCGTTATCCGCATCCCATTGCTGGGCCGTATCGTCGCGGGTGAACCTCTTCCGGTGCCGGGCAGCGACTTCTCTCTGATGGGGGATGAGACCATCGAGCTAACCCGCGATATTCTGGGGCAGACGGACGGGATCTATGCCCTGCAGGTCCAGGGCAATTCTATGATTGACGCGCTGGTTCACGATGGAGATGTGGTCGTCATGCATCATCAGCAGCGCGTTGAGAACGGGGAGATGGCGGCTGTGTGGCTCAAAGATCGTGAGGAGGTCACGCTGAAGTACTTCTACCAGGAGCCGAACGGTCGTGTGCGCCTGCAGCCCGCCAATCCAACCATGGAGCCCATATTCCTCGATCCCAGGCGGGTGGAGGTTCAGGGGAAGGTCGTTATGGTGGTGCGACAGTTGGGGTAGTGCAGTCCATTCGTATCGTGGTGGTTCGGAGCCCGGCGTCTCGCCGGGCTCTTTTCATTGTCGAATTCGAGGGCTGATTTGGGATATTTGGGAAAACTGTGAGCGGCGCCCCCTTGCAATCGTGGTGCGATCCTGGTATAATGCGGATTAGAACAAATGTTCTAATCCGCATGTAAGGCAGGATCGATGTCGCGGAGACGCGACGATACCAGGCGATTGAGGTGGGGCTATGCGCGATAGGTTGGAGTTTCAGTCGGATCGAATCGAGGCGGTGCTGGCGGTGCACAAAGTGCCTGCCCGGGTCACTGGCGGCACTGTGACGCCGCGCTGGATTCATTTCCAAATCCTCCCCGCGGTCGGTGCGAAGCTATCCCGCATCAAGAACCTGAGCGAGGAACTGGCTGCCGCTCTCGATGTGCCCACATGTCGCGTGTCACGCCGGGGGGCCACTGTCGCGCTGGAAGTGCCGCGCGATGACCCCGAGCCCGTCCGTCTGTTGCCCCTGTTCCGGCAGCTTTCCACTGAACCCGACGGTATCCCATCCTACACGGCCTGTCTGGGGTTAGCCGAGGATGGCGCGCCACTGCTCATCCGCCTGCCCTCACCCGATGTGGCCCACATCCTCCTGGCTGGCACGACGGGCTCGGGCAAGACGGCGCTGTTGCGGACGATGGTCCTGAGTCTGGCTATGGCGAATCCCCCGCTTGTCGCCGACCGGTTGGGGCCCCGGGAGTCCGGAGGGCTGGCGCTGGTTCTGATCGACCCCAAGGGCCACGCGCTGGCGCCCTTCAGCGGTCTGCCCCACCTGGCTCGGCCGGTGATTCAGGATACGGCAGAGGCGACCGAGGCCCTACAGAGCCTGGTACGGCTGATGGAGAGGACGGGGCGACCGGCCCGTCAGGCCTGCGTCGTGGTTGTCATTGACGAGCTGGCGGATCTGATGATGACCGGTGGAGAGGCGCTGCAGGTCGCGCTGACGCGTCTCACGCAGCGGGGCCGTGAGGCCGGCATCCACGTTGTGGCAGCGACCCAGAAGCCGACGGCCCAGGTGCTGGGCCCGTTGATCAAGGCCAACTTCCCCGTCCGGTTGGTGGGACGGGTGACGAGCATCGAGGATGCGCGGACAGCCAGCGGCTGGGGCGGCACGGGCGCCGAGCGGCTGACGGGGCGTGGCGACTTTCTGGCGATCGCCGAGGGCCGCATGTTGCGTTTCCAGGCGGCTTACGTATCCGAAGGGGAGATCGCGGGATGCCGCGACTCACTGGTGCACGACGTGCATCGGACGCCGGATACCCGGTCAATGGCGATTGGCCCGGTGGCGTTGTCGTGGCCCATGAGGCAGTTGGCCTCGGTGCTGAGGAGATAGGCGACGATATGGACGAGCGGAGGATGAGCGGACGATGGGGGCGGCTGAAGTTGCTGGGCGGGGTCGTGTTGGTCGCCTTTGCCGTGACGCTGGCGGCGATTGTGGGCAACCGGCTCAGTGACGAGGCGCTGGGCGTGTTGGCCGGGGCGGTATGCGGAGTGGGCGCGGCGATCCCGACAAGTCTATTGATCGTGGCGGTGACCCGCCGCCGGGAGTCTGAGCGGATCTCGGTGGCTGCGCCTCAGCCTCAACAACCGGCGCCACCGCAGGTCGTGGTGATCCCGCCCTCCGGTGGGTATCAGGGTGGGGGATGGCAGAGCTGGGGACCGACGTTGATGCCACCCCAGCAGCGGACGTTCACAGTGGTGGGGGGAGATCCCACGAAAGACGGGGAGGTCAAGGATGAGCGCTATTTCTGAGTTGATGGGGCGTCGGTCGCGGGTTCGGCAGGGGCGGGCCCGGGTGCAGGGAAAGCGTCAGGGCAAGCCCAGGTCAGGGGAGGCCATCGCGATGCAGAAGCGGCGCTTTGGCTACTTCCCGCAGGTGTTCGTGTGGCGCGGCCAGCGGCACTACGTTGAAGCCGTGAGCCGGTGCTGGAGCGAGTCCGTGCGCGGTCAGGGCGGGCGTGTGAAGCGACACTGCTTCGAGGTTCGCTGTCGCGAGGGCGTGTTCCACATCTATCAGGACACGCAACTCAACACCTGGCACATGCGCCGTAAGGTCTCCTGAGTTGAACGGGATGAGCGGGATGAAGCAGGGCCTGTTGTGGTACGACGGTGATCCGGCCAGGGATCTGAGGGATAAGGTGCTTCAGGCGGCCAGGCGGTATCGGACAAAGTTCGGTGTGGCGCCCAATACGTGCTACGTCCATCCCTCCGCACTTGATGGCCAGGATGGCGCGCGGGAATGGGAGGGCGTGCGCGTCACGCCGCTCCCATCCGTGCTGCCCAACCATCTCTGGGTGGGGCAGGAGGATGTCCCGTCAACCGGGCGTGCGTGAAGGATGGGCGGTCGCCGCGCCGAGGGCTTTCGGGCCTATGGGTCGGTGGCGGCCAGTCCAGCGATCAGCGTATCAAGCGCCAGTTCGGCGTCCGTCTCGCCAGTCTTGATGGCCACGTCCATGTCCAGCAGGCGCCGGTACACGGTCTCCAGTTGGGGCAGCGTGAAGTGCGTCGCCTGGTTGTGGAGCTTGCGCGCCGGGAAGGGGTGGATGCGCAGCGCTTCGATGACCTCCGAAAGGTCCGCCCCGCGCGCCTCCATATCCTTGACCTGAATCAGCAGCCGGAACTGCCGGACGACCATCGCCAGCAGGCCCAGCGGATGCTCTCCCGCGTCCAGCAGTTGGTGAAGCGTCCTGGCGGCCACGCGGCCGTCGCGCAGGCCGAGTGCGTCGACCAGGTCGAACACGATGGCCTGCTGTGCATATGGCACCAGCGCCTCGATGTCCTCCAGTGTGATCGGCCGCTCGCCGTTCGTGTACGCGATGAGCTTGACGATCTCCTGATCGAGCACGCGCAGGTTGTCCGCCACTAGTGTGGCCAGGCGGTCGGCGGCGGCGGGATCGATCTGGCCTCCGTGGCGCTGCGCGCGTCGCCCGATCCACCGGGGCAGGCTGCGGGCGTCCGGGGCATCGAACTGCTTGATGTACCCCCGCTCGTGGCTCTGGGCCAGCTTGACGACGGGGTGGCTCGACGGCAGCGGCGCATCCTCGGTGAACACGAGCCGGGCAGTCTCGGGGAGCCCGGGCAGATACTCACACAGCGCGCGGCTGACCTCTTTCTGCGCCGCTGACATCGCCCGGCCCTGCTGTGGCAGCAGCGAGCTCAATAACCCCACGGCGATGACGAGTCGCTTCTCGGCCATAAACGGAACCGACTCGCACACGTGCCGGATCTCAGGGAGCGACGCCTGGCTTCTCTCCAGTACCGTTGTATTGAGGTCGACGATCTCACGGGGTCCCAGTTGCCGCTTGAACCGGTCGATTGCCTCGCTGCGGGTCAACTCGTCGGCCCCGTGGAATATGTAGAACAGCGGCGTGGGCTTCATCCGGCATCCCCCGTGCGAACGCGGTGAACGAGCATGTTCGGTTTCCGCTCGCACTCGATGGCGACGACGCGCATCGTCCCCGGGTCAGCCTGGGTGGTGATCCGGGCCTGAACCAGCGGTCCGAGAGCGGCGGCCGCGGCGACCCCCAGCGTGGCGGCCAAGATGGCCACCGGCAGTCGCGTAAGTCGCCGGCGGCCTTCTCGAGGCGGGTTCCACAGGGCGACAAACGCGGACATCCCCCCCAGCGCGCCGGCCAATGCGAGGTTGGTCCCGCAGTTGGGGTGCACCGCCAGCTCTCGATCGCCGAATCGCAGCCGCCGCAGCGCCTCCTGAACGGCTGCGAGCAGTTCGTCCGTGGGGATGTCGCCGTACACGTCGAACCCCCAGGGAGAAGAGCGTGCGACCAGCCGCAGTCGCTGCCCCCGTTCGTTCAGTACGTGCATCGTCGCGTGTTCCAGCGCGTGGTTGCGGCGTACCCGCGAGACGACGGTTGCGATCATCGCCCCGATGGCTGGATGGCTTTGGTTCATAGGACAATCCTCCGTAAGTCTGCTCCCGCGCCGGCGGTCACGGCGACGTAGCTGCCTGGGTCGGCATCGCGACGATCACCAGTCGGTCCACGAGGCTCCCGTACGGATGGCACGTGACGAGCGTCAACCGCTCGTCGGTCGTCGGCTCGATGTAACGGGCGTTCTCCAGGCGCACGTCGAGGGGCTGGCCGCCCTCCTTCAAAATCAGGACTTCCGTCACGGTGTACGTGAACGGAACGTCGCCGGCGTACACCGTGATGCCGTCCCCGATCGCCATTCTGTACAGGTCGCGGAACACTTCCCCGCGCGTGGTATTGTGGCCATTGAGCACCGTGTTTCCCGGCATTCCCAGCGGTGCGGAGGTCTCGTGCCACCCTGCCGCGCGTTGGTCCGGCACGTCCCACATCAACGCGCCGCCGCTATTGGGTTCACCGCGGCGCCAGGTCACGCCGACTACGGGAGCGTCCACTTGAATGCTCGGGATCACGATTCGGGTGGGCCTGGCGGGCGTCGGAACGGGGGTCAGCGGGACCCCCCCGGTGGGCTCGGGCCGCGCCGGCGTCAGCGTCGGCGTGGCCTCGGGCGCGACCGGCTGGCCGGCGACTGCGTTGACCGTCTCCCGCGGCGGGGTAGGGCTGGATGCCTGCCGTATCGCAACGCCCGCCAGGCGCGAACTGGCGAAGGGATAGACCAGAAACGCTCCCGTGATCAGCAGCAGGATGCCGCCCGCGACCAGTGCGTAGGCGAGTATGTTGATGCCCATTGACTGTGCCTGCTGGCT
>Ga0123332_1006062_pt1 | contig 10058 bp, 9 predicted proteins | sample BioC12SIPDNA_4_FD_89958 | JGI IMG/M metagenome (GOLD analysis project Ga0123332, IMG submission 89958) | Anaerobic biogas reactor microbial communites from Washington, USA - Biogas_R2_A C12 SIP DNA | ecosystem: Engineered > Bioreactor > Anaerobic > Unclassified | place: Washington, USA... | reverse complement strand
ACGGTCGAGGAGGCGCTCACGGCTATCGCCCGGCCGAACGTCGCGAGCATCCAGATCATCCTCAACATCTTCCGTCGCAAGCCCCTCGAGCGGGTGCTGCCCGCCGCCGCGGAGGCGGGCGTGGGCATCATCGCGCGCGTCCCGCTCGCCTCAGGGCTGCTGTCCGGGCGGTACGACCTGTCGACCGAGTTCGCCTCGAACGACCACCGCTCCTTCAACCGGGGCGGTGAGGCCTTCGACGTGGGCGAGACCTTCGCGGGCGTGCCGTACGAGGTGGGTGTCGCGGCGGCGATGCGCGTCGCGGCCGTCGCCGAGCGCGCTACCGAGGGCAAGGCGACCACGGCGCAGTACGCGCTGCGCTGGATCATCGACCAGCCGGGTGTCTCGACCGTGATCCCGGGTGCCTCGCGGCCCGAGCAGGCACGCGCCAACGCCGCGGCTGCGGCGCTCGCGCCGATCACCGCGGACTCCGAGCGCGCACTGTTGGACATCTACGACGAGGACATCCGCCCCCACGTCCACCACCGCTGGTAACCCCCCGGCGCGCCCTGGCCCCCGGGTGCCCGGTGCATGGGTGCCCGGTGCATGGGTGTTCGGTGCCCGGTGCATGGGTGTTCGGTGCCCGGTGCCCGGTGCTCGGTGCGCGGGTGCCCGGGTGCACGGGTGCACGGGCACGCGGGGCTGACCCGGCCCGACCCGCCACCTCCTCCCGCCGAGTTCGGCAGCGGGCACCGAGTTCGGCAGGTGCACGTGCCGAACTCGGTTGAGACTGCCGAACTCGCGACCAAGGGCCCGTCCGCCGGTGCGCGGTGTGCCGGTGCCTCGCGCCAGCCCACCCGGTGATGTCGGCACTTTGCCGTGGGATCGGCAGTGCGCAGTGCCGATCCTGCGGCGAACTGCCGAGTTGGCGGGAGGGGGTCGCGCGGGCTCAGGTGAGGGCGGTGGGTGCGCCGAGGGGGAGGATGCGGACCCTCGCGCGCACGTCCGCGGGGGCGGAGGCGAGGGCGGTCTCGAAGGCGGTGCGGTCGGAGCGGAAGTGCGACCAGCCCTCGTCGTGGATCGGGACGGCGACCCGCGGCCGGGTGCGGGCAATCAGGTCGATCGCCTGAGGCGCCGTCATCGTGTAGCGCATGGGCCCGGTCGAGCGGAACTGCGCACCGCCGCCGTGCACGAGCATGACGTCGACGTCCGCGCCGTCCGCGAAGCGGTCGAGCGCCCGGTGGGCGACCGTGTCGCCCGTGACCCACAGCAGCACCTGCTCGCTGCCCTCGCGACGCACCGCGAAACCTGAGGTCGCGCCCACGAGCGGGCGGGTGAGCGGCGGTCCGTGGCGGGCGGGTGTCGCCTCGACCGTGAGGGTGGGCCGGCCCGCGGCGCGCAGCTCGGTGCGCTGCCCGGTCGCGAGCCCGCGCACGTCCGGGTGACCGGCGTGAGCGGGTCGGCGGGTCGCCGTGCCCGGTGTGCCAGCGCCATCCCGAGCGGCGGGTCGGCCGGTCCCCGTGCCCGGCGTGCCAGCGCCATCCCGAGCGGCGGTTCGACGGTCCCCCGTGTCCGGCGTCCCGGCGGCACCCCGAGCTGGGGGTCGCGAGGTCCCTGTGCCCGGTGCCCCGACAGCACCCCGCTGCCCGGCACCCCTCGCCTCCGTTCGCCCCAGCCGCCTCGCCCCGGGCGGCGTCGTGACGACCGTCCCGACCCGTTCGAGCAGCGCCCGCCCAGCGATGTCGAGGTTGTCCTCGTGCTCGTCGTGGGACAGCAGGACGACGTCGATCTCGGGCAGGTCCTCGAGCGCGAGGGCTGGGTCGGTGGTCTTGTGCGAGGAGGTCCCCCAGCCGAAGCGGTAGTGGGTCCCTGCGGGGTCGAAGGTCGGGTCGGTGAGCAGCCGCCAGCCGTCGATCTCGACGAGCGCCGTGGGCCCGCCGACGTGCGTGACGATCACCGGGCGCTCAGCCTCGCTGGCCGGTCGGCAGCTCGAGCGGGGGTGCGGTCTCGGAGTCGACCTCGAGGATCTCGATCACCTCGGCGAAGCGCTCGGGCGGGTCCCCGAAGGCCTTGCGGGCGTTGCGCACGACGGTCTTGCTGAGCGCCCGCGCGCCGCTCGCCCCGACCACCGCGCCGATCCCGAAGGGCAGGATCCGCCCGAAGGCGAGCGCGCCCTGCGTCGTGGCCTGGGTGCGCACGAGTCGCTTGGTGAGCGTCGAGTTGACGGTCTTCACGGTGCCGAGCGGGAGCTTGGTGAGCAGCTGCGTGGCCCAGCGCCCCTGGCTGAACAGCCCCATCTCGCCCACGGCCCTCGCGCCGTCCTCGCCGAGGATCGTGGTGAGGAGCAGGGCGCGCCGTCGGGCGACGTCGTCGACCTCGATGCCGTGCACGTCGGCGACCGCGAGGGAGAAGGCCGCGGAGGCCGCGAAGTAGGTCGCGACGTTCGAGGCGGTCAGCGCGAGTGCGACCCCCGTGCCGACCGCGGGCACGGCGGCGGCGGCCCCGACCGCGCCGCCCGTCGTGGCGGAGACGAGCAGGTACTCGCGCTCGAGCAGGGCGAGCACCTCGGCGGGGCCCGCTCCGGGGTTCTTGCGGCGCACGTTCTCGACGTGGGTGTGGATCACGGCACTCGGGACCGTGACGGCCTTGTCGAGCGCGGTCGAGACGATCGTCAGGGGGCTTGCCATCAGGCCTCGATCTCGAGGGTCACGGTTGCGCCGGCCTCGATCGTGCGGCCCACCTTGCAGTAGCCGTCGATCGCGCGGCGAACGACGGTCAGGACGCGCTCGCGGGCGGCTGCGTCGAGGGCGGACAGGTCGAGCGTGAGCTCTTCGGCGAGCTCGGGGTAGCGGTTGTCGACCGACTCGCCCGCGACGCGGACCTCGAGCTCGTAGTCCTCGCCGAGCGCGCGCACGAGGGGTCGTTCGCCGGTCACCGCCGAGCACCCGGCGAGCGCGATCTTGAGCAGCTCGCTCGGGGTGAAGACCGCGCCGGGATCGTCGGCCATGCCGATCGCCACGGTCGCACCGCGCGGGTTGTGACCGGTGAAGGTGCCAGGTCCGGTGCGGCGCACCCACACGGGGTGGGTGGGGCCGGCTTCGCGCTCGATCGCCATCTGCTCATCGTCGCACCCCGGGGCCCGCTCGGCACGGATTCCGCCGACGGCGGCTCGTGGTCGCCTTGGCAGGAGCGGCCCGCCGACGGCGGCTTCCGGCTGGCTCGTGGGGGAGCGGTTCGGGCGGCAGTGGGTCGCCCGTGGCGCCCCGCGCACGAGGTGAGGTGACGCGCATGGCTCCGCGACGCGCCGTCGTCGGCGGGGGTGTTGTGCCCGGGTTGTCCGAAGCGGCTCTGTATCGTCTTATCGGCTTCTCCCTTCCAGCCGTGAGGTGTGCCCGTGCTTGACCTGCTCAGCTTTCTGCTTCCGATCGGGCTCGCGATCGCGGTGTCGCCCGTCGCGGTGTTCGGTATCACGCGCATGACGCTGCGAGCGCCGGTGTCCCTGCGCCCGGACTGGGGGTTCCTGGTCGGGTGGGTCGTGGGCGTGGTCGCGCTCGTGTCGCTCACGACGCTCGTGCTGCGCCTCGTCACTGGCCCCATGACGGGTACGGCGTACCGCGTGGTCGCGGGGCTGCTCATGCTCGCGGTGGGCGTGCTCGCGTGGGTGGTCGCGCTGCGGCGCTGGCGCGCGCGGCCGCGACCGGGGCGCAAGGCGCAGTGGCCCTCGTGGGCCGAGGGCGTCGAGGAGGCCGACCCTGCGCGGGCGAGCGGGCTCGGGTTCGCGCTCGCGACGCTCGACACGAAGAACCTGCTGCTCGGTGCGGGTGCGGGGGCGTACCTCGCGATCGCGCGGCCCGCGTTCACGACGGTGCTGTGGTCGGTGCTCGCGCTCGCGGTGATCGCCTCGTCGGCGCTGCTCGTGGTGATCCTGGGTTTCCGCTTTGCGCGGGCGCGGGTCGAGGCGCCGCTCGGCCGGCTCGCCGAGGGGCTCGAGCTCAACCTCGGGGGGATCGAGTCGGCGGTGCTGCTCGTCGCGGGTGGTCTCGCGGTCGGGGTGGGGCTCGGGATCTTCTAGCACGAAGGTCTTGACTGTCGATACGTCAACGATATATCGTTAGCGAGTCGATAACCCCAGGGACCCACGAAACGGCGTGAGGTAACCGCCAGGGCCCGGGAATCGTCCCGGCGCCCGGCAGGGCGCGGGAAGGCTCCGACTCAAGGAGAGCCCCATGCGACACGACAAGAACTCCCGCAGGCGCGCCCACCACGGCGACTTCGGCCCCCCGAGCGACTTCGGCCCCCCGTTCGGCCCTCCTGGACGCGGCTTCGGCCCGCCCGGGTTCGGCCCCGGCGGCCGTGGCGGTCGACCGGGTCCGCGCGGTCGCGGCTTCGGACGCGGCCCCCGTGGCCGACGCGCCGGCCGCGGCGACGTGCGCGCCGCGATCCTGCTGCTGCTCGCCGAGCAGCCCATGCACGGCTACCAGATCATCCAGGAGATCACCGAGCGCAGCTCGGGCGCCTGGACCCCGAGCCCCGGCGCGGTGTACCCCGCGCTTGGCCTGCTCACCGACGAGGGCCTGGTGGCCACCACCCCCGAGGGCGGGCGCAACCTCGCCTCCCTCACCGAGGAGGGTCGCGCCTACGTCGAGGCGAACGCCGCCGAGCTCGGCAACCCCTTCGAGAACCTCGGCCACGGCCACCAGCGCCGCTTCGAGCTGCGCACCGGGGTCGAGGCCATCATCGACGCGACCCGCCAAGTGGGCCGGGTCGGCACCGACGCCCAGGTCGCCGCGGCACTGAGCGTGCTCGAGAACGCCCGGCGCGAGATCTACCTGATCCTCGCCGAGGCCGACCCCACGCCCGCCGACGACGGCGCCCCGGGGGCACGTCGGGCAGACGACGCACCCGAGCAGGAACCGCCGTCGGCCCACTGACCGGTCGTCACCAGCGGCGGGCCCCCTCGTGATCGAAGGGGCCCGCCGCCGTCGTGCTACCGCTCGCAGACGACGCCGTCCTTGTCGCGGTCGAGCTTCGCGTTCTTCTTGTACAGCGCTTTGAAGACGACCGGTTCGCGGTTGCCCGCGCCCTTCCACGCCGTGCGCTCGGTGCGCGCGACGCCACCGGGATAGTCCTTGTTGAGGGTCGTGCAGTTCTTGTACTTCTTGGCCTTCACCTTCGTGGTGACCGACTTCGAGGACTTCTTGTAGCTCGAGTTGCCCTTCCACTCGACGGTCCACCTGCCAGGCACCTTCTGCCGGAACTTCGTGGAGAACTTCCCCTTCGAGTTCGTCTTGACGGTGCCGACCTTCTTCTTGGGCCGCTCGCCGGTGGGGTCGAAGAAGACCCTGAGCTTCTTGTTCTTGAGCGGCTTCTTGCTCGAGCCGTAGACGACCGAACCCTTGAGGGTGACCTTCTTGTTGTAGCCGACGGTCTTCTTGGCGGCCGAGAGCTTCATCGTGGTCTTCTGCGCCTTCTTCTTCGGTGGGGGAGGCGTGACCGGGGGCGCCTCAACGGTGAAATACGCAACGTTGGACTGGGTGATGTACAACCACTCGTAGTCGAAGACGTCCCAGCCGTAGTAGACGTCGGCGGACGAGTAGAGGTCGATCGTGTAGCGGCCGGTAGCGAGCTCAGGGGCGAGAGACAAGGTCGTCATGTCTCGCGTGCTCGATATGGGATAGAGGTCGAACGTCCACACGACACCCGTCGCCTGCGAGGTGACGCGAATCCAGTTGTTCGTGTCCAGCTCGAACGCGCCCGAGGCGGTGTAGTCGACGGTGATGTCCAACAGGACGCGGTCGGTCGTGGACAGTGTGACGGTGTCCGGCACGGTGACCGTGGCGCACAGCCAGGTGTCACTGTAGAGACCTTCATCGCATGCCTGACCGATCGCACCCGCAGCAGGCGCGGCGACCCCCGACACCGCGAGAGCTGTGGCGGCCAGCAGTGATATGAGCTTTCTCATCGGGCTTCCTCCCCGGCAGGGTGCTCGCGGCGCCCCGCCATCACTCACGCGCCGTGGCGATCGGCTCCGGGGCCTCGAGATCCAAAGTGGTGCGTGCCAGAGGAAGAGGAGGTCGTCAGAGGCGCCGTGCCCTAGGCGCTCGTCTGATGCAACTGTTCTCAGCAATATCGACCGGTGAAGCGGGATCGACAAGGGACCTTTGGCTGCGTTCGGCGTCGCTCTGGGGAAGTCATGCGCAATGTCCGAATGGGCGCCAAGGCTGTCGGTCCAGGTCGCTACGGTGCGGCCATGACCGCGCAGACTCCTCCGAACTGGTATCCCGATCCGCAGAATCCGGCGCTCGTGCGTTGGTGGGACGGGCAGCGCTGGACCGAGCACGTCCAGGAGCGAGACGCTGCCGCTCCTCCGCCTTCGCCTGCTCAGGCCCAGGTCCCCGCACCGGCGCCTGCCGCGCCTGCCCAGGAGCCGGCGGGCGGCCGCAGGAAGATCGGGTTCTTCAACGCCCGATCTGCAGCCCGCGACCTGGCGGCCGAGAACGATGAGCTGCGCGCGACGCTCGCGCAGAGTGGTGCGCTCGAGCTCGCGGAGCTGAGGCTCGAGACCAGCACCGCGCGAGACGAGCTTGCGAAGGTCCGGGCCGAGCTCAGCAGTGTTCGAGAGGAGCTGGCGTCCTTGCGGTCGCACGTGGTCGACGTGCGCCACGCAATCGACGTCCAAGAGTTCGGACTCTACGACTTCGAGCACCCGGCGGAAGCCTCGGCCCAGCTCGCGGCAGAGCTCTCGGGGGTTCGGCTCGCGATCCGCGAATGCGTCCGGCAGAAGCGAGCGACGCAGGCGACCTCGGCATTCACCTTCGACAACTCTGCGGCCAAGGGGCGCCGCTTCATCGACAACATGTCGAAGATGATGCTCGCGGCCTACAACGCCGAAGCTGAGAACGCCGTCAAGACCGTCAAGGCAGGTGGCCTGAGCACTGCCATCGCGCGGCTCGAGAAGGCCGCCGAGCGCGTCATGAAGAACGGCACCATGATCCAGCTGGCGATCACGAACGAGTACCACCAGCTGCGGGTCCGCGAGCTTTCTCTCGCGGCCCGTCACCTGGCCGCGGTCCAGGCGGAGAAGGAGGCCGAGCGGGCGCGCCGCGAGGAGCTGCGCGAAGCCAAGCGCGCCGAGGACGAGCTCAAGCGGGAGCGGGCGAAGCTCGACAAGGAGCGCGAGCACTACGCCAATGCGCTCGCCGCACTCGAGGCTCGGGGTGACAGCGAAGGTGCTGAGGACCTCAAGGCGAAGCTCGCGGAGATCGACGACGCGATCGCCGACGTCGACTACCGCGCTGCGAACGTCCGCGCCGGGTACGTGTACGTCATCTCCAACCTTGGCTCGATGGGCGAGAACATCGTCAAGATCGGGATGACCCGGCGCCTCGACCCGATGGACCGCATCCGGGAACTCTCCGACGCTTCCGTGCCGTTCAACTTCGACGTGCACGCGCTGTTCTTCTCGGAGGACGCCTTCGGGATCGAGGCGATGCTGCACCGACACTTCGCTGACAAGCGGGTCAACCGCATCAACATGCGCCGTGAGTTCTTCTACGCCACGCCTGAGGAGGTCCTCGAAGCGCTGCGTGAGCACAATGTCGCGGTGGTCGAGTACCGCACCGAGGCCTCAGCGGAGGAGTTCCGGGCGTCCAGGGAGTTGGCGCTCGAGGGCGTCGGGCCTGTATCTCAGGGCTAGGCGGCACTACCGTCCGTGGGTCGGCTCAGGCCTTCTTGACGACGCTGGACTTGAGCTTCATCTGGCCGAAGCCGTCGATCTTGCAGTCGATGTCGTGGCCGTCCACGGGATCGACGAGCCGGATGCCACGCACCTTCGTGCCGACCTTGACGGGCTGCGAGCTGCCCTTGACCTTGAGGTCGCGGATCACGACCACGGTGTCGCCGTCGGCGAGCACGTTGCCGACCGCGTCACGGACCACCGCGGGGGCGTCGTCGTCGGCGTCCTCGCCGGGTGCCCACTCGTGGGCGCACTCGGGGCACACGAGCAGCGCGCCCATCTCGTAGGTGTACTCGCTCGAGCACTCGGGGCACGGGGGCAGGGAGTCGGTCATGCGGGTCATCGTAGGTGGGGCGAGGAGCGGGTTGGCCGCGGGCGGGTGGCTGGCGGTTGGCGGGGGCCCGTCCCCGCCACGGTGGGTGGTTACTGACTCCTGGCGTCAGCATTCACTCACGGTGATCTTGCCCGGCGGCGCGTGGACGGGGCCCGCCGTCGAGGTGCGGGGTTTGTGACGTCTAGCGTCAGGGATCGCTCAGGGTGACTGCCCGGCGGGCGGTGTTTGGCGGTGCGGGCCGGGAAGGGGGCTTTGGTCCGTTTCGGGCCGGGGCCGGGCAGGAGCAGGCTGGAAGGTGATCCGCCCGGACACGGGCAGCCGGGCGCCGTCCTCGTAGGAGGAGCCGTGAACGCCGCAACCACACCCCCACCCGCCGCGCCGACACCGCCCAGCGTGAGGCCCTACCCCGTGCGCCTCGAGGCCCAGCCACCCGAGGGGCTGTCCCCGGGCTTGTGGCTCGTGAAGTGGCTCTTGCTGATCCCGCACGTGATCGTGCTCATGGTGCTGTGGCTCGGGTACGCCGTGCTGTGGGTCGTCGCGCTGTTCGCTGTGGTCATCACGGAGCGCTTCCCGCGCGGGATCTTCGAGTACCAGGTGGGCGTGCTGCGCTGGACGTGGCGCGTGAGCTACTACGGGTACAGCGCGCTGGGCACCGACACCTACCCGCCGTTCACGCTCGCCGAGGTCCCCGACTACCCGACCACGCTGAGCGTGGAGTACCCCGGGCGGCTCAGCCGCGGGCGGGCGCTCGTGAAGTGGTGGCTGCTCGCGATCCCGCACTACATCGTCGTCGGTCTGCTGACCGGCCCGCAGATGCAGTGGCGCGACGGGGACGGCATGGTGCGCTACTCGACGCACATCGGGCTCATCGGGATCCTCGTGCTCGTGGTCGGCTTCACGTTGCTGTTCGTGGGGCGCTACCCGCGTGGGCTGCACGACCTGCTGATGGGGCTCAACCGGTGGGCGTACCGGGTGGGCGTGTACGTGTCGCTCATGACCGACCAGTACCCGCCGTTCCGGCTCGACATGGGGGCCAAGGAGCCGGGCCTGCCGTCCGGTAACCCGGCGGAGGGTGGCGGCGCGGGCTGATTGCGGTCACGACCGAGTGCGCGCGCCACGCGGCAGGCGTAGTTTGTCGCGCGTGGCCCATCCCGCGCACTGGCGGGTCGTCGACGACGTGCCGACGGCGTGGTTCGACGCGCCGTCGTTGCTCGAGGGCGCCGAGCTCGCGGGCCGGGTGCTGGGACTGTCGCCTGAGGCCGCGATCGACGTGCGCCCGTCCGGCACCCGCGTGCGCGTCCCGACCGAGGCGCTCACCGAGGCAGTGTCCGACGCCGCGCGCGACCTCGGGCTCACCCCGGACCCGAGCGTCCTGCAGTCCGTGAGCGTCGTGATCGAGTCCCCGGACCCGTCCGCGGTCCGCCCGTTCTGGCAGCGTGCCCTCGGGTACGAGCCCGCCGACGACGGCGTCCTGGCGGACCCGCTTCGACGTGACCCCACCTTCCGCTTCCGTCGAAGCGCTGAGGCTCGACCGTTGCGGAACCGGATCCACGTCGACGTCGTCCGCCCTGCGGCGGAGGTCGAGCGGGCCGACGTCGGCCCGGCGTTCGGGGCATACGGGGTGTGTCACGCGGACGCGGACGGCAACGAGGTCGACCTTGTGCCTGGTGGTCCGCTCGGTGAGGACGCGGCGACGGGGGACTGGCAGAACGTCTTCGGTGCGGTCGCGTGCTACCGCACCCAGTCCGTGCCGCAGCAGCGTGACCTGGCCGCCGAGGCTGCGCGGTTGGCTGATGCGGCTGGCTTCCCGCTCCTGGTCGACCTGCGCGAGGGGGTGGTGATCCTCGACAGCGGCAAGGACCAGTGGGACGCCGAGACGCACGGGCTGGACGCCGACTTCCTCGAGCTCGCGGGGCACGTGCAGTCGGCGGCGCACGATCTCGGCGCGACCGCAGATCACCGACTGCCACGCTTCGTCCAGCTCTTCCTCGACGCCGCCGACGTCGGCGT
>Ga0123332_1006058_pt1 | contig 10060 bp, 8 predicted proteins | sample BioC12SIPDNA_4_FD_89958 | JGI IMG/M metagenome (GOLD analysis project Ga0123332, IMG submission 89958) | Anaerobic biogas reactor microbial communites from Washington, USA - Biogas_R2_A C12 SIP DNA | ecosystem: Engineered > Bioreactor > Anaerobic > Unclassified | place: Washington, USA... | reverse complement strand
CTGCGTCGCCGCCTCGCGCGCCGGGACGCCTCGATCGTCGTCGTCGACCCGCGCCCCTACATGACCTATGCGCCCTTCCTGCCCGAGGCGGCAGCCGGGTCGATCGACGCGCGCTACGTGGTCGCACCGTTCCACAAGGCCTTCAAGGGCGTCACGACCCTGCAGGGCAAGGTCTCCCAGATCCGCCACGCCGAGCGGCGCGTCGAGGTCACCCCCGCGGTCGGCGAGCCGTACTGGGTCAGCTACGACCACCTCATCGTCGGGCTCGGCTCGGTCGCGCGCACGCTTCCGATCCCGGGCCTTGCGGAGCACGGCATCGGCTTCAAGCACGTCGAGGAAGCGATCTCGCTGCGCAACCACGTGCTCGGCCGCATCGACCTCGCGGCCTCGACGTGGGACGCGGACCTGCGACGGCGCATGCTCACCTTCACCTTCGTAGGCGGCGGCTTCGCGGGCATCGAGGCGCTCGGCGAGGTCGAGGACATGGCCCGCTACGCGGTCCGAGTGCACCCCGGGATGCGCCCCGAGGACCTGCGCTTCGTGCTCGTCGAGGGCAGCTACCGCGTGCTTCCCGAGGTGAGCGAGGAGCTCGGCGGCTACACCCTCGAGCAGCTGCGCAAGCGCGGCATCGAGGTCCACCTGTCGACCTTCCTCGACTCGTGCGAGGGCGGCCACGTCAAGCTCTCGGACGGCACCGAGTTCGAGTCCGACACGATCGTGTGGACGGCCGGCGTCAAGGCGAACCCCGTGCTCGCGAGCTCCGACCTTCCACTCGACGAGCACGGCCGGGTCCGCACGAACGCCGCGCTCCAGGTCGTGACCGAGGACGGCACCGTCGTCCCCGACGCCTACGCGGGCGGTGACTGCGCGGCCGTGCCCGACCTCGTCAACCCCGGTCAGATCTGCCCGCCCAACGCGCAGCACGCGGTGCGCCAGGGGACCCACCTCGGGGAGAACCTCGCACGCGTCCTGCGCAGCGCCGAGGTGCGCGACTACTCGCACAAGAACGTCGGCGCGGTCGCCTCGCTCGGCACCTACCAGGGCGTCGCCCAGATGTTCGGGCGCTTCAAGGTGCGTGGCTTCCTCGCCTGGGTCCTGCACCGCACGTACCACCTCTCGGCGATGCCCACGCTCGACCGCAAGCTCAAGATCATGGCCGGGTGGACCGCGACCCTGCTGTTCCGCCGCGAGGTCGTCGCGCTCGGCAACGTCATGCACGACCCGCGCCACGAGTTCCTCGCTGCGGCCGTGCCTGCGAAGAAGGGCGGGCCCAAGCGGAGCAAGACGCCCAACCAGGCCGACCAGGCCGCGGGCACCGCGAAGAAGGACTCGCGCACCGCGGAGAGGGCCGAGCGCTGAGCGGTCAGCCCCACCGGCGAGCGTGCCGGTGGGAAGATGGGCGCGCGCCCTCGTAGCCCAACTGGAAGAGGCAGCCGGCTTAAACCCGGCCCAGTGCAGGTTCGAGCCCTGCCGGGGGCACGCGGCTCAGCCGAGGTGCTCGCCGAGCAGCCGCACCGAGCGCAGACGGTCCTCGGCGCGCAGCCCGGGGTGGCTCACGATGACCTCGTCGGCGCCCGTGCGCTCGGCGAACGCCGTGACCTGCTCGGCGGCCTGGGCGCCCGTGCCGACCGCGGTGTGCGTCATCATCTGGCGCAACCGGTCGCCGTGCGGCGAGGCGAGGATCTCGTCGGCCTGCTCCTCGGTCACCTGCGTGCCCGGCGGGAGCACGAGCGCGACGCGGGCCCGCAGCACCTCCTCCTGCTGGCGGACTGCGCGTGCGGCGTCGTCGTCGGCGATCACGTTCATCGCGGTGACCAGGTACGGCTCGGCGAGCTGCTCGGACGGCTCGAACTGCGCGCGGTAGCGCGCGCACGCCTCATCGAGCGCGGCGGGTGCGAAGTGCGAGGCGAAGGCGTAGGGCAGCCCGAGCCGGGCCGCGAGTGTCGCACCGAACAGCGAGGAGCCGAGGATGAACAGCGGAACGTCGGTGCCCTTGCCCGGGAACGCGTCGACACCCGGGATCAGCGACTCGCCGCGTAGGTAGCCCTGGAGCTCGAGGACGTCCTGCGGGAAGGTGTCTGCCGCGCTCGCGTCCCGGCGCAGGGCGCGCATCGTGCGCGGGTCCGTCCCGGGAGCGCGACCGAGCCCGAGGTCGATCCGTCCGGGGTGCAGCTCGGCGAGCGTGCCGTACTGCTCGGCGACCATGAGCGGGGCGTGGTTGGGCAGCATGACGCCCCCCGCGCCGAGGCGGATGCGCGAGGTGTGGGCCGCGACGTGCGCGATGAGCACCGCGGTCGCCGACGAGGCGATCGAGGCCATGTTGTGGTGCTCGGCGTACCACACGCGCGTGTAGCCGTGCCGCTCGGCCTCCTGCGCGAGCGTGACCGAGGCGGCGAGCGCCTCGCGGAAGGACTCGCCCGGACCGACGGTCGCGAGGTCGAGCATCGAGACAGGGACACCGATCATGCAGAACCTTCCAGGGCCTCAGCGGGCGGTCTCGGGGGAGAGGAGGGCGCGACCGACGTCGTCGACGATCCGGCTGCTCGCGCTCAGCACGACCGCACCCCGGCCCGCCGCGCGGTCGAGCGTGACGATCGAGGCGAAGCCCCCCGTCATGCCGTTGTGCCACGTGAGCTCGTGGCCCGCGCGGTCCGCGCTCGTCATCCACGCGAGCCCGATGCGCAGGCCGCGCTGGAAGTCTGCGCGCGGCTCGAGCGCGCCCGTCCCGGGTGCCGAGCCGTCGAGCAACGCCGCGACGAGGCGGGCCATGTCGCGCGCGGACGAGCGCACCCCGCCCGCGGGGGCGTAGCCGGTCATCGTCCACGGGGCGCGCGGCGCACCGCGTCCGCTGTGCCCCCGCAGGGCACCGTCGCGGATCTCGGCGGGCGAGGCGGGAATGGAGGTGTCGCGCATCCCGAGCGGCTCGAGCACGCGGCGCGCGAGCAGCGCGGGGAAGGTCGTCCCGGCCGCGGCGGCGAGCGCAAGGCCGAGGCACGCGAAGCCGAAGTTCGAGTAGCGCGGCACGGCGCGGCCCACCCTCGTCTCGCGCAGCGCGCCGACGACGGCGTCCGGGCCCAGGTCCGCGTAGGGGTTGCGGCCGCGGACGTGCTCCCACGTGCCACGCAGCGCGAGGCCCCGAGGGAGAGCAGGAAGGCCCGAGGAGTGCGTCGCGAGCGACTCGAGCGTCACGCGCGAGGCGGGCGCACCGCCGAGGTCGAGCAGCTCGCCGAGCGTCGTGGTCAGGCTCACCTCGCGACGCTCGACCGCGTCGGCGAGCAGAAGACCCACGAGGCCCTTCGTGACCGAACCGATCTCGAGGTCCGAGCGCTCGTTCGCGTCCTGGCCCGCGTACGCGACCGTGCCACCGTCGACGAGCGCGACCGCGAGGTGCTGCACGGGCCGCATCCGCGTGAGTGACCTCAGGCGCGAGGCGAGCCGGGCGGCGTCGTCGGCGGGAGCGGGGCGAGGAGGCGTGCGGGTCATGGGTTCCTTCCGTGCCCGATCGACCCTACCTGCCGGTTCGCACCCCTTCGCGCCTCGGCCGGTCACCCCCGCCACGTAGAGTGTTCCCAGCACCGAGGTGGTCGCCACCGTGCGCTGCCGGACCGAGAGGAACGTCATGAGCAACCCTGTCTTCAGCCGCGACCCCGTGTTCAACGGGCGCGGCGCGGGCGCGACCCACGCGACGGTCGACGCCGCGACGCTCGAGCAGATGTACGGCCAGCCCGCCGCGACCCCGCGCGAGACGGGCCGGATGACCTACGACGACGTCATCGTGCGCACCGCGGCGATGTTCGCCGTGATCGTCGTCACGGGCGCCGCGACGTGGATGCTCGCCCCCCAGCTGTTCTGGTTCGGGCTCGTGGGCGGTCTCGTCCTCGGCCTCGTCAACGCGTTCAAGAAGACCCCGAGCCCCGCGCTCATCATGGCGTACGCGGCGTTCGAAGGCGTGTTCCTCGGCGGGATCTCGGCGTTCTTCGAGGCCGCGTGGCAGGGCATCGTCATGCAGGCGATCCTCGCGACCGTCGCGACCTTCGCCGCGTGCCTGTTCCTGTTCCGCTCGGGCCGCGTGCGGGTCACACCGAAGTTCACGCGCTGGCTCATCGTCGCGGTGAGCGGCTACCTCGTCTTCGCGCTCACCAACTTCGTGCTGTCCTTCTTCATCGCGTCCGAGGGGTTCGGGCCGCTGCGCAACGGCCCGCTCGGGATCATCATCGGCCTCGTCGCGGTCGGGCTCGCGTCCGCCTCGCTCATCGTCGACCTCGACTACATCAAGCGCGGTGTCGAGGGCGGCGCCCCGCGCACCATGGCGTGGCGCGCGGCGTTCGGGCTCGTCGTGACGCTCGTGTGGCTCTACATCGAGTTCCTGCGTCTGATCGCGATCTTCCGCGACTAGATGACCAACCCGACCAACCTGCCGGACCACCACTTCTTCCGCGGGTTCCCCCAGCACGCCGAGCCGACCCCGCCGCGAGCCCAGCTCGTCGCGGGGCTCGGTGCTGCGCTCACGGTCATGCTGATCGCCGAGGCGATGCTCGGACTCGTCCTCGTGCAGCCCATGCTCTTCCTGCTGCTCGCGATGGTCACGATCGGCCTGACCCTCGTGCTCGGGACGCCGCTGGCGATCTTCCTCGACCAGCGCACGCGGCGCCTCGCGCACGCGCGCGCGACGCTCGTGTTCACGGGCGTCGCGTTCGTGCTCTTCGGGGTGTGGGGCGGCCTGCTCGGGTTCTCCCTCGTGACGTGGCTCGGCTCGACGCCGGCCTACCAGGAGGCGGGCGTGATCGTCTCCCCTGCGCTCGGCGCAGCCTTCGGCGGGGTCTACCTCGGGTCGACCTTCGCGCTGGGCGCCGCGGCGGGCCGCTTCATCGGGCCCGCGCTCTCGCTGCGACGCAAGATCGTCGTCGCGTGCTGGATCGGGGTCGCCGTCGTGCTCGCGGTGGCGATCTTCTTCTGGTTCTTCACACAGTTCACCCAGGGGGCCTGAGGAGTTGATCGACTGATGCGGTACGCGGAGCACATCTCCGAGCTCGTGGGCGACACCCCGCTCGTGCGGCTGAGCAAGGTCACCGAGGGGCTGAGCGCGACGATCCTCGCGAAGGTCGAGTACCTCAACCCCGGCGGGTCCGTGAAGGACCGCATCGCCGAGAAGATGATCGAGGCCGCCGAGGCCTCGGGCGAGCTCAAGCCAGGCGGGACGATCGTCGAGCCCACGAGCGGCAACACGGGCGTCGGCCTCGCGCTTGTCGCCCAACGCAAGGGCTACCGCTGCATCTTCGTGTGCCCCGACAAGGTCTCGCAGGACAAGCGCGACGTGCTCGAGGCCTACGGGGCGCAGGTCGTCGTGACCCCGACCGCGGTCCCGCCCGACCACCCCGACTCCTACTACTCCGTCTCCGACCGCCTCGCGGCCGAGACGCCCGGCGGCTGGAAGCCCAACCAGTACTTCAACCTCAACGGCCCCGCGGCGCACTACGAGTCCACCGGCCCCGAGATCTGGCGCGACACCGACGGCAAGGTCACGCACTTCGTCGCGGGTGTCGGCACGGGCGGGACGATCTCCGGGACGGGCCGATTCCTGCGGGACGTCTCGAAGGACCGCGCACCCGAGGACGGTGGCGAGGTCTACGTGATCGGTGCCGACCCGGCCGGTTCGGTGTACTCCGGCGGCGACGGGCGCCCCTACCTCGTCGAGGGCGTCGGTGAGGACTTCTGGCCCGGCGCGTACGACCCCGAGGTCCCGCACGAGATCATCGCGGTCTCCGACGCCGACTCCTTCGCGATGACCCGCCGGCTCGCGCGTGAGGAAGGTCTGCTCGTGGGCGGCTCGTGCGGCATGGCGGTCGAGGCGACCCTGCGCTTCGCGCGCCGCCTCGAGGACGAGGACCCCGAGGCCGCGAAGAAGGCCGTGATCGTCGTCCTGCTGCCCGACTCGGGCCGCGGCTACATGTCGAAGATCTTCTCCGACGCGTGGATGCGCTCGTACGGCTTCCTCGCGGCCGACGGCGGTCACACGGTCGCCGACGTGCTGCGCACGAAGGACGGCTCGCTGCCCGACCTCGTACACACCCACCCGACCCAGACGGTGCACGACGCGATCGGTGTCATGCGCGAGTACGGCGTCTCGGTGCTACCGGTCGTGGGCGCCGAGCCACCTGTCAAGATCGGCGAGGTCGCGGGGGCCGTGACCGAGGCCGAGCTGCTCGCCGCGGTGTTCGCCGACGACGGCGCGCTCGCCGAGCCCGTCTCTAGGCACATGGGCGAGCCCATGCCGCTCATCGGCGTGGGCGAGAGCGTCGACTCCGCGCGCAGCGCGCTCACGAAGGCCGACGCGCTGCTCGTCGTGGGCGACGGTGACCCCGTGGGCGTGATCACGCGTCACGACCTGCTCGGCTTCATCTCGGGCGCGCAGAAGACGCGCTGAACCGCCCTGTCCGACACCACCTGATCGAAGGAGATTCCGTGGCCCGCTTCGACCTGCCGCTCGCCGAGCTCCAGGCCTACCGCGCCGAGCTCGCCGAGCCGGCCGACTTCGACGAGTTCTGGAGCGCAACCGTCGCCGAGGCGCGCGCGCACGACGTCGACGTCCGTCTCGAGCCGGTCGACGCGGGGCTCGATCTGGTCGAGGTGTTCGACGTGACCTTCGCGGGCTTCGGTGGGCACCCGATCAAGGCCTGGTTCACCCGGCCGCGCGGCGCCGCCGGGCCGCTGCCGACCGTCGTCCAGTACAACGGCTACGGGGGCGGGCGCGGGCTGCCGTTCCAGCACACGCAGTGGCCGAGCGCGGGCTACGCGCACCTGTTCATGGACACCCGCGGGCAGGGCGCCGGCTGGGGCGAGGGCGGGGACACCCCGGACCCCGTCGGCACGGGCCCCGCGACGCCCGGCTCGATGACCCAGGGGATCGAGGACCCTGAGACGTACTTCTACCGCAGGGTCTTCGTCGACGCGGTCCGCGCGGTCGACGCGGTCCGCACGATCGACGGCGTCGACCCCGAGAAGGTCGCCGTCACGGGCGGGTCGCAGGGCGGCGGCATGACGATCGCCGCGGCGGGGCTCAGCGACGGGCTCGCTGCCGCGATGCCCGACGTGCCGTTCCTGTCGCACTTCCGCCGCGCGATCGAGATCACCGACGCCTTCCCGTACGGCGAGATCGTCAAGTACCTCGCGGTGCGCCGCGACCAGACCGAGCGCGTCCTGCGCACCCTGTCGTACTTCGACGCGGTGTCCCACGCTCGGCGGGCGAACGCGCCGGGGCTGTTCTCTGTTGCGCTCATGGACATGATCTGCCCGCCCTCGACCGTCTACGCCGCGTTCAACGTGTGGGGCGAGCTCACGGGCGGGCCCACGAAGGACATGACCGTCTATCCCTTCAACGGGCACGAGGGTGGTCAGGGCTACCAGTGGGCGCGGCAGCGCGAGTGGGTGCGCACGCACCTCGGCCGCTGAACGGTGGGCGTCATCGAGGCAAGGTACGATGCGCCGTCGTCGGCCGGAGGGCGCCGGCGGGCGGGCCGCGCCTGCGGTGCGCGGCCGAGTCAGGCACGATAGAGGACGGCCAGAACCGGCCGCTCCCGACGAGAGGTAGCTCATGTCCGCGAACCTGCCCACCGCGACCGGATCCTTCGGCGAGAAGCCGACCCTGACCTTCCCCGACGGCGGCGCCCCCGCCGACCTCCAGGTCAAGGTGCTCTCGCAGGGCACCGGGTCGCTCGTCGAGGCCGGCGACGACCTCGAGGTCAACTACCTGGGTCAGTCCTGGGGCGGTCACGTCTTCGACAACTCCTACGACCGTGGGTCCTCGATCACCTTCCCGATCGGCGTCGGTGCGGTGATCGGCGGCTGGGACGAGGGGCTCGTGGGCCAGGCGATCGGCTCGCGTGTGCTGCTGAGCATCCCCTCGCACCTCGGTTACGGCGACCGCGGCGTCCCGCAGGCGGGCATCAAGGGTGGGGACACGCTCGTGTTCGTCGTCGACATCATCGACTCGCGCGGCGCCTGAGCCGCTGCTGCGAGGGCCCCGTCCGGTCACCCGGGCGGGGCCCTCGTGCATCCACGACCCCGGGTGCCCGTTGCCGTGGCCACGAACATCCTGCCCAGGGCCCCGAACATCCCTGCCCGGGGCACGCGTCCATGGCCGTCCCCCGATCGCATTCCTGATGTGGAACGTTCTGGCGCACGATCGTTCCACTCGAGGGGGTTGCGGGACCCGTTCGTTCCACATCAGAGCGGGATCGTTCCGCGGGGGGCAGGAAGGTTCCACGCGCGGCAGGAACGTTCCACCTGGCGGCGGGAACGTTCCACATGGGGCGGGAACGGTCCGCGTGGGGCGGGAACGTTCCACCGCGGGGCGGGGGGCGCTGCCTCGTGGGTGGGGCCGGGGTGGGTCAGCCGACGAGCTTGGTCTCGTAGGCGAGGATCACGGCCTGGACGCGGTCGCGCACACCGAGCTTGGCGAGGATGCGGCCCACGTGCGTCTTGACGGTCGCCTCGGAGAGGAACAACCGATCGGCCACCTCGGCGTTCGACAGGCCTTCCGCGACCGCTTTGAGCACCTCGACCTCGCGCGGGGTGAGCTCGGCCAGGCGCGGGTCCGCGCCCGAGGGCGCCTCACCCGTCGCGGGCAGGTGGTCGGAGAACATCTCGAGCATGCGGCGCGTCACGCGCGGGGAGATCACGGCGTCGCCCGCCCCGACCGCACGGATCGCCCCGACCAGCTCGGCCGGCTCGGCGTTCTTGAGCAGGAAGCCGCTCGCACCCGCGCGCAGCCCCGCAAAGGCGTACTCGTCGAGGTCGAAGGTCGTCAGGATGAGCACCTTCGCCTCGGGCACCTCGGCCACGATCCGCTCGGTCGCCTCGATCCCGTTCATGCCGGGCATGCGCACGTCCATGAGGACGACGTCCGGACGCAGCGCGACCGCCTGGCTCACGGCGGAGCGACCGTCGTCCGCCTCGCCGACCACCTCGAGATCGTCCTCGGCCTCGAGCACCATGCGAAAGCCCATGCGGATGAGCGCCTGGTCGTCGGCGAGCAGCAGCCTCGTCACCTGTTCCTCCTCGGGTCCCATCCCCCTGGCGCCGCCCAGTCCGTGACGTCCGCGGGGGCGCCGTCGTCGAAGTCTGCCTCGGGGCTCGTCTCGGCGGGCCGGGTGCGTGCATGGTCGCGCCCTGCCCACGGTAGCTCGGCGTGCACGCGCCAGCCTGAGCCCCACGGTCCGGCCTCGACGACGCCCCCGTACACCCCGACCCGCTCGCGCATCCCGATCACGCCGCGTCCCGTCCCACCCGTCGAGGTGCCGACCACCCCCGTGCCACCCCCCTCGTCGGTCACGGTCACCTCGATGCCCTTGCGGGTCGCCCCGATCTCGACGTGCACGCGCGTCGTGGTCGGCGCGTAGCGCAGGGTGTTCGTGAGCGACTCCTGGACGATGCGGAACACCGCGAGCTGCAGACCCGTGTCCTCGGGGAGCGGGGTGCGCAAGCCCCGGGTCGTGACGGGCAGGCCCGCCGCGCGGAAGCGGTCGACGAGCTCGACCAGGTCGCGTGCGTCGGGCTGCGGCTCGAAGTCCGTGCGCGGTTCCTCGAGCACCCCGAGCACGCGGCGCATGTCGGCGAGCGCGGTGCGGCCCGTGCTCGCGAGCTCCTCGAGGGCCACGCGTGAACGGTCTGGCTTCTTCGCGAGGGACGCGCGGGCGCCGTCGGCGAGCGCGATCATGACCGACAACGAGTGCGCGACGACGTCGTGCATCTCGCGGGCGATCCTGCTGCGCTCGGCCGCCCGCGCGAGCTGTGCCTGCTGGTCGCGGTCACGGGCGAGCGCGTTCGTGCGTGCGACGAGGTCGGCGATGTGCAGGCGCCGGTTGCGCGCGCTCGTGCCGATCGCGACCGCGAGGAGCGCCCCGATCGTGATGAGCACGATCGAGGCCCAACGCACCTGGGCGTCGGTCACGGGGGCGATCGCGCTCTCCGGGGCGGCCACCGGCGTGGACACGTCCCACACCCACACCGCGAGGCACATCGCGAGCGTCGATGCGGCGAACGCGAGCCACGTGACCCCGGG
>Ga0123332_1006057_pt1 | contig 10062 bp, 9 predicted proteins | sample BioC12SIPDNA_4_FD_89958 | JGI IMG/M metagenome (GOLD analysis project Ga0123332, IMG submission 89958) | Anaerobic biogas reactor microbial communites from Washington, USA - Biogas_R2_A C12 SIP DNA | ecosystem: Engineered > Bioreactor > Anaerobic > Unclassified | place: Washington, USA... | reverse complement strand
GCCGGCGGCGACACCCGAGATGCTGCCCGAGACGGGTGGTGCGGGCGCGCCGTGGGCGGCTGTCGTGATCGGGGCGGGAGTCATCGTCTTGGCCGCGGGGCTTGCCCTCCCCCTCGCACGGCGTACACGCTAACACCCCAGCAGATGATGCAAAGAACCCCTCGGGGTTCCGCCCGAGGGGTTCTCTGCGTCTAGAGATCCTGCAGCCCGCAAGGTCAAGATCATTGACTTTGTTGAGTCGAATACAATATAATAGGATAGTGACGCCAATGGGGGTTGGCGAGGCAGGAGGAACAGCAGATGGTACGTATGAGAGTATTGCGCGCAACGCTCGTTCTTCTTCTCTTGGCAGCCCTTCCCATCGTGGCCGGAGCGCAGGAAGTCACCCCGAGTGTCACCGTGAGTGAGCAGCCGATCGAGGACGGCACCGTGACGGTGGATGAGGTCGTGGCGGCCGGGCCCGGCTGGATCGTCATCCATGCCGACGACAACGGCTCGCCAGGACCGGATATCGGCTGGACGGCCGTCGAAGAGGGCACCAACACGGACGTGGTGGTCGAGATCGAGGAGGACCAGGCCACCGATACACTCCATGCCATGCTGCACGATGACCTCGGGACGGAGGGCGAGTACGAGTTCCCTGGTGCGGACGTTCCGGTGCAGGTGAACGGTCAGGTCGTCAACGTGACGTTCGAGATCCTTGCACAAGAGACGCCCACTCCGGAAGAGACTCCAGAGGCGACACCCGAGGCGACGCCTGAGGAAACCCCGGCGGAGACGCCCGGCGCGACCCCAGGCGTGACACCCGAGGCCACGCCGGAGGAGCCCGGGGTTCTGCCCGAGACGGGCGGGTTCACCCCCTGGGCTCTGATGTTGGTGGCGGCGGGCGCGGTGGCCCTCTTTGGTGGGTTGGCGCTCTCGTCGCAACGCCGCCCGCGCTGATGCGTAACGGTTACACGTGCTCGCGCCCGACACGGCGCGAGCACGACCAGGTATCGATTTCCAGCAACCTCCCCAACGACCCGCTACCACGTTCAGCACGACCAACCTTCTCACCGGTTGTGTGATGAATTCGCACGCCAACCCCGTTGGCAGCACCTGTGTGTCACTGTGTCGAGCGTCGCGCCGGGTAGGCGCCTGGCCGCGATATCTGGCGGCGATGTTGCTGTCTGGACCTCCGCCTCTCGATGGTTCGGGATGGCGGGTGGCCTCGGCCGAATGCGGCATGGCCGTATCTCTACCCTCGCGGGGCTCCGATGGTGCCCAGCCGCCCCTACCGGGGGGCTGGGCGCTCACGCCCTCGAGTGATGGATGCAGTCGATGAGAGGTATATCAGGGCGCCGCGACCACGGTACACGCCGTGGTCGCAACGCCATCCAGCGTTGTGTGGCATCGTGCCTGGTGGTCGCCGGGCTGCTGCTGGTGATCGCGGGGACGGTGCTCGCATACTCCGAATGGCAGGCTCAGGCCGACGTACCGGATGCGTTCGGACCGGATGCGGGGCAGCTCCCTCTGGCCGAGGTCGTCCCCGACCGAGAGGTAGAACGCGAGCCGGCGGACATGGGCGCCGGCATCGCGCCCCCGGCGGAACGCGCACCGAATCCGCTCCTTCCTGAGGAGGAGCGGAAGCTCAGTTTCCCCGTGATCCGGCGTGAGAGCGCCAAGGGGCCGAGTAGCGACGCGGCGGATCGAAAGGCGCTGGCGGCCCTGATACCGCGCGTGCCCTCGTGGGTGGACTCGACCTTCTCGCAGGGGCCGCAGGCCGCGGACGGCAACGCCGAGCAGGCGGGCAGTGACGCGTCGACCGCCAACCCCGGCCCGCCAGTGCCACCCGCTGGTGAGCGCTCCGGCGTCGCCGCTTACCCCTTGCCCGCGCAAGCCGACGCCGCTCCACCGTCTCCGACGCCCGAGCCGACGGCCACCCCCATCCCCACGGCAACGCCGGCGCCCACCGAGACGCCCATCCCGACGGCTACGCCCTATCCCTCCGCCAACGCTCCTCCCACACACATCCAGATACCCGCCATCAACCTCGACGCGCCCGTCGTTCCCGTGGGATCGCGCGAGGTGGAATACCGCGGCCAGATGGTGCGCGTGTGGAACGTGGCCGACTATGCTGCGGGATGGCACGAGACCTCCCTCTACCCCGGCCAGCCCGGCAACATCGTGATCTCGGGCCACAACAACATCCGTGGCGAGGTGTTTCGTGACCTCGTCAACCTGGAGGCGGGGGCCGAGATCACCCTCATTGCCGAGGAGCGCCCCTACGCGTACGTGGTGGAGAGCAAGATGGTCATCCCCGAAAAAGGCCGGCCCATGGAGGAGCGGCTGGAGAACAACCGCTGGATCGGGTACTTTGAGGATGAGCGCCTCACCCTGGTGACGTGCTGGCCATACACCAGCAACACGCACCGAGTCATCGTAATCGCCAGGCCTGTCCGCTAGGAGAGGCATGTACTGGACGCGGGCAATGCACCGCCCCTCGACGCGACACCCCTCGAACATGCGGCGCCGCCGCACCCATGGCAGCACACGGCTGCCCCCGCGTATGTGGCAAAGGGAGTGAGTGATGGTACGGCGTTATGTGTTCCGCCCTGTGGTCGTCCTGGCGGTGCTGGCCGCACTCGTCGTCGGCATCCTGGCGACGCCGGCGGCCGCCACACTGGGCGCCAACTTTGTTGACGTAGAGCTGGACGAGTGGGTAATCCTCATGCCGGAGACGATCCCCGCCGGCGAGACGGTGTTCATGATCAGCAACGTGGGCGTTGACGTGCACAACGTGCGCATCCAGGGTCAGGGGATCGATGTTTCCCTGCCCACCGATCTGCAGCCAGGCGCATCGGCCCGCCTGGAGGTGGCCCTCGAGCCGGGCACCTATCAGGTGACCTGCCCCGTGCTGAATCACGCCGCATTGGGTATGCGGCTCGAACTCACCGTGACGGACGAGATGATGGAGGAGCCGACGGCTACGACCTCCGCCACGGTCACAGCCACGGCCGCGACCCCCACGCGTGGCCCCACGACCACGCCCGTCATGACGCCTACGGCGACCCGGATGGCACCCGGCGCGCCGATCGCCACCCCCATGACACCGACGGCCACGGCCATGCCGGGCGCGACGCCGCCCGGACTGCCCGAGACGGGCGTCACGCCGGTGGCGGTCGCTACGCCGGGAGGCGTACTCCCCGGCGAGCCGGCTATCGCGCTCGAGCAGGTGGTGGGCGACCTGATCGACCCTATCAACGTGGTGGTGCCGCCGGACGGCACCGGGCGCATCTTTGTCGTCGAGCGGCCGGGGCGCATTCGCATCGTTGAGGACGGCGAACTGCTGGATGAGCCCTTCCTCGACCTCGTCGGCAGCACGCTGAGCGCCTTTCTCGAGCAAGGGCTGTACGATATCGAGTTCCATCCCGATTACGCCACCAACGGCCGCTTTTTTGTCCACTTTGCCGAGCTGTTGCGCAACGGCGACTCGATGATCGTCGAGTTCACGGTCTCGGACGATGACCCCAACGTGGCTGACCCCGAGAGCGCGCGCGTCATCATGCAGATCGAGCAGCCGTGGGCGAACCACAACGGCGGCGAACTGGCCTTTGGCCCGGACGGTTATCTCTACATCGGGAGCGGCGATGGCGGCTGGGAGGGCGATCCCCTGGGCGCGGGGCAGGACCTGAGCACGCTCCTCGGCAAGCTCTTGCGCATCGACGTGGACAATGAGGATGAGCGTCCCTATGCCATCCCGGCCACGAATCCCTATACCCAGACGACCCAACTGGTCGAGCTGTTCGGCATCCCCGAGCAAGTGTTCGCCGACATTCACGTGAACGCCCGGCCAGAGATCTGGGCGTATGGGCTGCGCAACCCCTGGAAGTTCCAGTTCGACCCCGAGACGGGTGACCTGTGGCTGCCCGACGTGGGCCAGAACGTGTGGGAAGAGATCAACTATCTTCCGGCCGGAACCGGCGCCGGCACCAATTTGGGTTGGGATTTCAACATGGGCACGCACTGCTTCCCCATCGAGCAAGAGGAGTGTCCGCTGGTGGGTATGCCGCCCGTGGCGGAGTACAGCCATGAGCTGGGCTCCACCGTGATCGGGATCGGCGTCTACCGCGGCACAGAGATCCCCGATCTGGACGGCGTCTACTTGGCGGGCGACTATGGCTCGGGCCGCATCTGGGGCATCGGCCGCGACGAGCAGGATGACTGGGTGATGCAGGAATTACTGGACTCGGACGTCATGCTCACGGGCGCCGGCCAGGCGGAGGATGGGACGCTATACGTCACCTCCTGCAACTGCGTCTACAACGGTCCCGATCCCTTCCAGAACCCGCCCGGCGCGCTGTGGCGCATCGTGGTGCCGGAGCAGTGACAGCCATAGCCTGAACGGCGCCATGTCAACCCATATGTGGAGCGGTCTGATGGCAAGACGAACTAACAGGGCTATCGTGCGGTTGCTGCTGGCCCTCATCGTGCTGCTGGGGTTGGTGGTTGCCTGCCAGCCTGCGGGCGATGCGGAGCCGGTGGGCGACCTCACCGAGACGCCCCCACCGGGCGGCCCCCCTGCGAGCATGCCAAGGGCGGGGGCGACGCTGGTGAACGTGTCGCTCGTCGACTATGAGATCCAGTTCCAGGAGGGAGAGCCGATCCTTGCCGGACCAATCGCCTTTCAGGTGACGAACGATGGCAACACCACGCATAGCTTTCGGATCCAGGGCGAGGGAACCGACGTGAGCCTCCCCAATGACCTGCAGCCGGGCGAGACGGCGGTCCTCGAGGTACCGCTGGAGGCGGGGACCTATGTCGTGACGTGCCCCATCTCCAACCACGCCGACCTTGGCATGCGGATGGAGATTGCGGTCGAATCGCGTAGTTGAGTGCAGGCCATGGTCGGCGAGCCCCGCGGCGCTCGCCGACCATGGCCATCCTGCGAGGAGGGGGCGTCATGTCGGTGAGACGGTATCTGGCGCTGCTTGGGATCGCCCTACTGGTGGCTCTGATCGCGAACGGCGGGGGATCGATGGCCGCCGCGCAGCAGCCCCAGGCCGATGACGATGAGAGGGTGCGCACGGTGAGCGTGACCGGCACCGGAGAGGTGCACGTCGTCCCGGACGGGGCTGTCGTGCGGCTGGGGGTGCAGACGGAGGCCGAGGCAGCCTCCGATGCGCTGGCGCAGAACAACCGGCTCATGCAGGCGCTCATCGCCGCCCTCCAGGAGGACGGCATCGCACTGGAGGACATACAAACTCGGGTAGTGCAGCTGCAGCCTCAGCGCGAGCAACCGGTCGAGCCGCGCCAAGGCGTGGGTGAGGTCATCGGCTACCTGGCGACGAACATCGTCGAGGTGACGGTGCGGGACCTCCAGAACCTGGGCGCCACCATCGATGCCGCGGTGCAGGCGGGTGGCAACACAGTACAAGGGATCAGCTTCCAGGTGAGCGATCCTGGCCAAGCCGTGCGCGAGGCGCGCCTGGCGGCGATGCGGGACGCCACCATGGCCGCCGAGCAGCTGGCGATGCTGGCGGGCGCTGCATTGGGCGAGGTGTTGACCATCAGCGAGGCGCGCAGCGCGCCGGTGGTGGTCGAGAGAGCCGTGGCGGCAGAGGTCGCGGCCGTGCCGATCCAGCCCGGCACCGAATCCGTCCAGGTGACCGTGAACGTCACCTGGAGTCTACAATAAGCGCATCGCCTTCGGCCTCACTCCAAGGGGACGCCGTCCATGGCGTCCTCTCGGCATGTAGGGCGCCGCTAACGCAGGCGCTCGGTATGCTGAGTATGCCGTCCGTGGCAGCCGGTTTGGCGTTCCGGCGAATCCCTGGTACTATAGCGGCGGTTGTCGTCATAAACGGAGCCTGCACGATCTCCGGCAGGGCCGAGCGCACAATCCCCGCGCTCGGCCACCGCCCTCGGACCGGGGCGCGCGCAGCGACGGATGGAAGGAGCCGTACCCCCCGAGATTCCTCATACGCATGAACGCGCCGGACACAATCGCATAGCCCTGCCTCAAGCAATCATCCCATCAACCGAACTCAACACATTCTGGAAAGCGTCATGGAACAACGAGCCAATGGCAGAGCCGACTATGGTCCCTACCGCCGGTCATGCGATATCGACCGAACCACTCCAGCTTCCAGCGGCCTTCTTCCGACAGTTCTCCTGAAGCGACGCGTCGCTTCCGCCCGATACACACGTCCCTGGTTCCTTGGCCCTCTGATCGCTCTTGGGCTTGCCAGCCTGTTGGGCTGCGCCGGCCCCGTCGGCTTCCCTGCGCTCTTTTCGGTCAAGGCCGCCCTCCCGGGCAGTAAGGCGAGCGGGTCGACGCCCGTCATGGCGGCGTCGCTGGCGGCCGCCGCCGCAGCGGCTGGGGCGCCCGCCGCCACACCGACTACACCGGTCACGGCCACTCCGACCGCGCCACAGGAGGCCCCGGAGGCCGGACGGCGCCTGGCAGTCGCTGCCGCGGCGTCGCGTCGCACGCCCCAACCGCTGGCATCACTCTTCCTCTCACTTGCCGAGGTCGTTCAGCGCGAGGTGCGCGCCAAGGCGCCAGCCCCCGCTCCCACGGAGCCGCCCGTCGCGGCGGAGGCCGTGGTCCAGAGCGCGCCGCCCGAGCGCATCCGCTCGCAGGCCATTGATCTGGACATGGAGGTCGTGCCGGTGGGCTGGAAGCAGGTGGAGCGCGACGGCAAGACCGTCTCCATGTGGGAGGTGGGCAACTATGTGGCGAGCTGGCACAAGACGTCGGCCATGCCGGGCCAGACGGGCAACATGGTGATCACGGGCCACAACAACATCGAGGGGAGCGTCTTTCGCCGGCTCCCGGATCTGCGCGAGGGGGATGGACTCGTGGTGGAGGCTGGCGGCCAGCCCTACACCTATACGGTGGAGACCAAGTTCGTGGTCCAGGAGAAGGACGCCACGCCCGAACAGAAGCGGTGGAACGGGCAGTGGATCGGCGCATTTCCCGACGAGCGCCTCACCCTGGTGACCTGCTATCCCCCAGACGGCAACTCGCACCGCTTGATCGTCATCGCCAAACCGGCGGCGCCCTGAGCGTGCCGCCGGGTCAAGCCAGCCGTGGCGAAGGCGGCCCCTCGCCCGTGCGCTCGGCCGCGGATGATGTAGCGTCACGAGTGTGATATAGTCAGCGCATGTGATCGGCATGCGTGGGGGAGCCCAGCCATCGGATTGCTCAGCTGTGGCTCCCGGATCCTGGGCGGGGGGATCGATGTGGAGCTTGGCGAGAAGCTGCAGCAACTGAGAAGGCAGAGCAATCTGACGCAGGAGCAGCTTGCGGAGCGGCTGTTTGTATCCAGAACGGCCGTCTCGAAATGGGAGAGTGGCAGGGGTTATCCGAACATCGACTCGCTGAAGAGCATCGCGCAAGTCTTTTCCGTGTCCATCGATGATCTGCTGTCTGGCGACGAGTTGATCACCCTGGCGGCGTCAGAGAATCGCTCGAGGGTGAGGGGAGCGTTTGGCCTCAGCTACGGCATCGTCGATCTCATGGCGATAGCGTTGGTGTTCTTGCCGTTCTACGGCCAGTCGGATGGGTCGCAGATCCGCTCCGTGACGCTGCTCCAGTACCGCGATATGAGTGCGATGCTCATCGCGTCGTACTGGGCCGCACTACTCTCGATCGTCGCGCTCGGCGTAGCGTCGTTGGTGATCCAGCACCTCGGGAACGAGCGGTGGCTGGATCTCAGTGCGAGAGGCTCCCTTCTCGTGCACGCGATGGCGGTCCTCCTCTTTGCAGTCTCGAGACAGCCCTACGTGACGGCGTTTCTGTTCCTGTCGTTCGTCGCCAAGCTGTTCCTGGTGACCCAGCGGGCCAGGGCATAGCCACAACCGCACCAACTCTACTGAGACAGACCTCTGACACGTAAAGTGTCAGAGGTCTGTCTCTTTTTCATGGAGATGTGACGATTCGTTTCTTGATTGCCCGACGACCGGGCGCAATAATGAGAGCATAGCCGCTTCAGGAGCACCAAGGGCGGATCCACCATCGAAGGGGGCCATATGGGCAATGTCATTGAGACAGAGAATCTGATCAAGATCTATGGGCAGACGCCGGCCGTTGATCGCGTCTCGCTTCACGTTCCGAAGGGCAGTATCTACGGCCTGCTTGGTCGAAACGGCGCAGGCAAGACCACCACCATGCGCATGCTGCTGAACCTGATCCGCCCCAACAGCGGGACGATCCTGCTCTTCGGAGATGACCATCGATCCAACTCGGGCGCGTCCTACCGCAGGGTTGGCTCCATCATCGAGACTCCCGGGTTCTATGAGAACCTCACGGGCCGAGAGAACCTGCATCTGATCGCCCGCCTGCGTGGACTACATCGCGGCGATGCGGTAGGGCGCGCGCTCGAGATTGTCGGGCTGGAAGGCGAGACCGACAAGACCTTCTCTAGCTATTCCCTGGGCATGAAACAGCGGCTCGGCATCGCGGCCGCCGTCATGCACGAGCCGGAACTGCTGATTCTCGATGAGCCGATCAATGGGCTCGACCCGATCGGCATTCACGAGATTCGCGGCTTCCTGTTGGCGCTGAGTCGCGAACGGGGCACGACGATTCTGATTTCCAGCCATGTTCTCAGCGAGGTCGAGCAGCTCGCCGACATCATCGGTGTGATGCACGAGGGGCGCCTGCTGGAGGAGACGGACCTGGCGGAACTCTACCGGCGCAACCGGCAGTACGTAGAGCTTGAGACCTCGGATGCGCGTGCGGCCGCTTGGGTGCTGGAGCGCCAATGCGGCGTGAGCGACTATACCGTACGCGATGGCCGTGTGATTCGGTTCTATGATCGTATCGGCGACCGGGGCGCCATCAACCGGTCCCTGGTGGAGAGCGGGATGCTGGTGACAAAGGTGAATGTCAGCGAAGACACGCTGGAGGACTATTTCACGGAGCTGATCGGAGGTGGTGGCATTGGCTGAGTTGATTTGTTGCGAACTGCTCAAGCTCAAGCGATCGAAGGTGATCGTCATCAGCATCCTGGGTGTGTTAGCCGTGCCCTGCATGATGCTGATCGAGGCCCTGCAGATGCACTTCAAGCATCCGGAGTTGGTCTTTACCCTGGCGGATCTGTACGACAACAGCCTGATCTACGTCATGCTTCTGATCGGGATGATGGTCTATACAGCGATTGCCGCCTATCTGTTCAGCAGGGAGTATACGGAAGGCACCCTGAAGACCATCCTGACCATACCGGTTCAAAAAACTTCCTTTGTGGCCACCAAGTTCTGCATCCTGTTTCTCTGGATAGTCGTACTGACCGCCATCACGTGGGCGGGTATGTTGGCTCTCGCTACCGGCTACCATGCCGCTCTCGGTATGGCCGAGTTCAGTCTCAGGGTGGCCCTGGCCTGGCTGGCAAGAATGCTCCTTGGCGGAGTGTTGGCGTTCCTGACGACCTCACCCTTGGCGTATCTGGCCGAAAGAACCAAGGGCCTCGTGGTGCCGATGATCGCGGCGGCCGTCATCGTCATGGGGAGCGCGGCATTGTCCAACCAGAACGTGGGAGCCTTGTACCCATGGACGGCCACCTTCCTGCTGACAAAGGGACGGCTGGCAAGCACGGGCTACCCCGTGTGGCTGGCCGTCAGCATCGTTGTGCTGGTTTCCGCCCTCGGGTTTGCAGCCACCTTTGGCCACTTTCAGCGGGAAGATATCACGTGACGGCACCCGACTTGGCGGGATGCGCGCCAGCCCGAGGTGCTCTTGGGCGTTGGCCTGTTGGGCGCTTTGCTGCTGGCTGCCTCGGTGCTGCCGCTGGCTACCACCTATGCCGCCTGCGAGGCGTTCGGCTGGGAGCGCGGCATCGACCATCGCCCGGAGGACGCTCCCATGTTCTACGGGCTCTACACGACGCTCATCGGGTTGAGCAGCCTCAGCGTGCTCATCCCGGGCCTGCGGATTTTTCGCCTGATGTGGCTATCGCAGATAGCCAACGCCGTCTTGCTGCCGGTCATCCTCGTTGTCATGCTCCGCTTGGCCAACAACGCGCAGATCATGCAAAAGTGGCGCAACCGGCGGGTGAGCAACGTCCTCGTCATCGTGCT
>Ga0123332_1006055_pt1 | contig 10065 bp, 7 predicted proteins | sample BioC12SIPDNA_4_FD_89958 | JGI IMG/M metagenome (GOLD analysis project Ga0123332, IMG submission 89958) | Anaerobic biogas reactor microbial communites from Washington, USA - Biogas_R2_A C12 SIP DNA | ecosystem: Engineered > Bioreactor > Anaerobic > Unclassified | place: Washington, USA... | reverse complement strand
GACTTCCTTGCCGACGCCGATCATCTTATAGCCGTGGTTGCTGTCGGCGATTACATACACGTTGGGCCGCATGTAGTCGAAGACCGGGAAGCTGTCTGCACTGAAAGCGCCGATGCCGCCGGACGGCGCCCAGTGATAGGCCAGGTGGCAGCCCTCGAAGCGCTCCAGGCAGTGGGCCAGCCCCGAAGTCCAGTAATCGACGAAGTCCTCGCGGACGACGTACCTGGAGCTGGAGACGCCATAGGGATCAACCTCGGCGTCGGGTCCGAGATGCTCGGGCACGGCGCCGCCCTGCAGGCCGCGCTTGTCCCGTTTGAAGTAAATACCCCATAGTTCGTCGGTGATGCACTCGCCGGTTTTATCCGAAATCAGCGGCTCTGTAGAGTCGATGTGGATCACTGGCGGGATCTTGCCCTCGGCGGTGACATACTCCTGTGGATTCACCCGGATTTCACCCTCCTGCAGACGCCAGAACGTCCACATCGGACGGTCCCTGACGACCTCGCCGTCCGGCGTGTGGATATCAATCTTCTCGGGCAGGTCGAGCATCGACCAGAACTGCTTGATCCAGGGACCAACGCCGAGCACAACATGATCGCAGCTGATCTTGCCCCGGTTGGTGACCACCTCTTCCACCGCCTCTCCGTCAAACGTGAAGCCCGTTACTTCGGTGCTGGAGAGAATCTCGACCCCTTCCTGCTGGCACAGCCTGACCAGACCCATCACAGACGGCGTGTTGAACGCGAAACCGCCTTGCTTCTCGTGCAGAATGGTCGTCAGGCCGCGGGCCTTCCAGTCAGGAAACAGGCGCTTCATATACCGGTAGACGTTCGCTTCCCCGAGAATGAGGTCGGAGCGGTAGCCGCTGTTCTGCTGGCGCTCATAGATGGCCTCCAGATCGCCCTGCTGGACGGGTCCGACGACGGCCAGATAGCCGACCCCGTGATAGTGCAGGATCTCCGCGTTTTCCTCCCAGGCCTGCACGCTGACGCGCATCACCTCGCCCATCGCCGGCTGGAAGTAGAAGTTGCGGACGACGCCGCAGGCAATACCCGAGGCGCCAGATCCGGGTCCATCCTTGTCGAGCACGATGATATCTGCACCTGAGCCCTTGCCGCGGGCCCTGAGCTCTTTGGCCAGTTGCCAGGCCGTGCTCAGACCATGAACGCCCGCGCCGACGATGACGTAATCTCGATGCTGCGGAAGTAAAGACATCTTCTGTTCTCCTTATCAGGTCCAATTACCCGGCTCTACCTGTCAGCCAGAATTTCCTGCACCGCATCAACGAGCGTCTCCCAGACGTAGACAGCATGGGAGCGATCTACGGCGAGGAGATAGCGGCACACGCCACCCGTATCAGCGCGAACGATCAGCGCGCGCACTTTGGCCAGGCTGGTCTGCGCCGCGTGCCAGTTTGGAAAGGCGCGGGCATTAAAATTCAGGCCACATAACCGGGACAGTACGGAAGCGGCAGAGGGCCCGGCCAAAGCCAGGAGGCCGAACCCGTGCGTCATGTCCACGATAATAAGCTGCTCGCCGGCCGTCGTGGAAAGCCGTGAGCTGAGGGCCTCGGCAGCGGCCGGCGACGCCAGCACGACCCCCACATCAGGGCGCAGGGCGACGAAAAGCCCGGAGCTATTGGCGAAAACATCGCCGGGTTTGTGAGGTCCATCACCAGAAGCCTGGGCCAGCAGATCCAGCGCGCCCTCTCCCTGTATGTGGATGAGCCCAAATTGCCCGGTCACATCTTCGAGCCGGGCGCTGTTTTCGTTGCCGCAGGCAACAGCCAAAAGAGGTGATTGCAGGACTGGCATCCCCTTCATGGTCTTCTCCTAGGCCCGCAGCCGCGCTTCCTCTGGATCATAGAACGGCGTTTCTACCACGCGCCCGGTCAACAGCTTGCCCCGCACGCGCACTGTAAAATGGCTGCCTGGTACGGCCATCTCGGCCGGCAGCCAGCATAGCCCGATTATCTTGCCCAGGGTTGGGCTCCAGCGCGCGCTGGTGATGCGGCCGACTATCTCCAGACCCAGAGGTCCCTGGCCGGCCCGCACGATCTGGTTTCCTTCTTCAGGCAAGACGCCATCGGGCATCGTAAAGCCAACCAGCCGCTTGCTGATACCCTGCTCGCTCTCCATGATCAGGGCGCGCCGGCCGAGGAAATCGGGCTTGGCGGTTTTCACGGCCCAGCCCAGCCCGGCCTCAAACGGATTGGTAAGGCCGTCGGTATCCTGCCCCACAATGATGTGCCCTTTCTCCAGCCGCAACACGCGCTGCGCCTCGACGCCGAATGGGCGGATGCCATAGGCCGCACCGGCGTCCATCAACGCCTGCCAGACGTGCAGACCATAGCCGGCCGGGACGTGAATCTCGTAGCTCAGCTCGCCGGTAAAGCCAATGCGCATGAGGATGGCCGGCGCCCCGGCCACCGTAGCCTGGCGCACGGTCATGTAGGGGAACGCCTCGTTGCTCAGATCCGCATCGCTGCAGACGGAAGCCATAACCTCGCGGGCGCGCGGTCCGGCCAGGTTCATCGCCGCGTATAGCTCGGTTACGTTGACGATGCCGGCGTCCACTTGCCAGCCGCTCTGCAGCCACCACTCAATCCACTCGTAGATTGTTGTGGCGCCCCCCGAAGTCGTCGTCATGTAAAAGCGATGCTCATTCAGACGCGCGGTAACGCCGTCGTCCATGACGACCCCCTCGTCGTTGACCATGACGCCATACCGGACCCGGCCCACGCCCAGCCGCCGCCACTGATTGGTATAAAGCCGTTCCAATAGCTCGGGAACCTGCGTCCCGTGGAGCAGCATCTTGCCCAGCGTGCTCACGTCGATCAGGCCCACCGCCTCGCGCACGGCCCGGACCTCGGCCAGGGGATCGCCATAATGCTCCGGCCGCTTCCACTGCCCGGCGTTCATCATCTTCGCGCCCTGCGCGACATGCCAGGTGTGTATCGGGGTGTAACGCACCGGCTCCAGCAGGCGGCCGCCGAGCGCGCCCATGCTCACCGGCCGGAGCGGAGGGCGCGCCGTCGTCGTGCCGGTCTCGGCGATAGGTCGCCGGTTGTGATGGGCGCACAGCCGCATGGTTGCCATCTGGCACATCTTGCCCTGGCAGGGGCCCATGCCGATGGTGCTGTAGCGTTTCAGCAGCTCCATGCTCTGATAACCCTCTTCAATCGACTGGCGCACGTCCGCCTGGGCAACGTCCTCGCACAGGCAGATGAAATCCTTTTTCTGTTCCGGCGCCAGGATCGGCCCGGGTGTCCAGGCCGACCGGCGGGACTGTGCTTCGGCCACCTCCACTGCCAGCCTCTCGATTTCCCGGTCCGCTTCGCTGCCGCCGAACCCGGCAAAGCGCGCCGCTTCCAGCCCGGCCAGCGTCCCCTCGCGCTCGACCTCTGCCAGCGTATGCGTGCCGGCCACTTCGCCCGCAGCAAACATGCCCGCCCGCAGTCCGGCCGGCACAAACTCATGCAGCGCCTCATCCCAGACCGGCTTCGCGCCTGCCTGGCTCAACAACCCGTTGGCCGGCAAGTAGCCGGTAGAGAGCGCGAGCAGATCACACGCAACCTCGCGCGTTGCTCCTCCGGCGAGGGCCAGCATGACGCGCTCCACGTGCCCGTTGCCGCTGGCCCGGACCACCGTGGCGCCGGTGAGGATCTCTACGGCGTGCCCGCGCAGCGCCTCGACAGGCGCTTCTTCCGGCTCGGCGCGCATCTCCGCGACGGTGACATGGCAGCCTGCCTGAGCCAGGTCCAGAGCGAGCTGCAGTCCGCGTGGATTTGCCGAGACGACGACCGCGCGCTCGCCCGGCAGCACCCGCCAGAGGTTGAGCAGGCGGGACACACCGGAACCAAGCATAATGCCCGGCAGGTCGTTGTTTTCGAAGACCAGCGGCTGCTCGTAGGCGCCTGTAGCCACGACGGTCGCGCCGGCACGTACCTTTACCAGCCGGTTGCCCTGGACAGCGCCGAACCAGCCATGGTCGTATACGCCGAATACCAGGGTATTGAGCATCAGTTCGACGTTCGCCTGCGCGCTGAGTGTCGCCGCCAGAGAACGCGCAACGTCATGAGCGGGGTGTCCGTGGACCTCCGCCGTCGTATAGCGTAGATGTCCGCCCAGGGCTTCGTGCTCTTCCAGCAGTAGAACGCCGGCTCCGGCCTGCGCCGCCGCCAGCGCCGCCCGCAGGCCGGCAGGCCCGCCGCCGATAACCAGGACGTCGGCATGTTTGTATACCTTGTCAAAACGTCCCGGCTCCCTATCGGGGTCGACCTCGCCCAGCCCTGCTGCGTGGCGCAGTACGTCTTCATAAAACGGCCATAGCGCCCGAGGTCGCTTGAACGTCTTGTAGTAGAAGCCGGGCGGCAGGAAACGCCCGACCAGTTGCGTGGCGGCCATCACGTCCAGATCCAGCGTGGGCCAGGCGTTCTGCGCCCGGACGCGCATACCCGGCTCCACTTTTGTCCGGCACGCGCGCACGTTCGGTTCCCCGTCAACATGGACCAGGCAGTTCGGGCAATCACCCGACACGCAGAGCAACCCGCGACGCCGGTGATACTTAAAGGAGCGGCTGAACGTCTGCACGCCTTCTGCCGCCAACGCGGAGGCGATGGTGTCGCCCGCGTACGCGCTGAATAGGCGGCCCTGCCAGGTAAACCGGATTACCCTCTCACGGTCGATGACCTCGGACGGCGCAGTTTCCAGCCGCCGGGTTCTGCTCCTGGTTTCTGATCTCATGATGGACCCTTCGACCACGCGTAGGTTGCCTGGATCTCGTGCGTCTTCGTGTGGCGCTCGGCAATGAACCACAGGCCACATCCCGCGCGGTGAAACCACCACTCGCGCATGACGCCGAGCGGGTTGTCGCGCATGTAGACGTAATCGGCCCATTCCTCGGGCGTGACGGTATTCAGGTCAGGGCGCTGGCGGACCTCACCGCCATAGCGAAACTCCTGTACGTTGCGTGGCCCGCAGTTCGGGCATGCCAGCAGAATCATCCTGTTCCTCGCAAAGCGTCCATCAATGTCCTACGGAGGCGGCGCCCTTTTCGCCGACCAGCGCCCGCTCCGTGAAACGTGAGAGGCGGAACGGAGCAATCAGCTCCGGCGTGCGGTTCGTGGCGATCAGCTCGGCGATACGTTTGCCGCTCACCGGTCCCGCTTTGAAGCCATAGGTGCCCCAGCCCACGTCGAGGATGAAGCCTTCAACCGGCGTGAAACCCATAATCGGGCTGTAATCGGGCGTCATGTCGCAGATGCCGGCCCACTGCCGCAGTATCTTGACGTGCGCCAGACTGGGAAACAGCTCCAGTACATGGCCGGATAGGCCCTCCAGAAAGTCCAGTGTGGAGTCGAGCGAGTAGGACTGGTAGGGATCGACCGAGGCGCCCATCACCAGCTCGCCGCGATCAGACTGGCTGACGTAGACGTGCAAAGAGCCAGACACCACGATGACGTCGAGGAACGGCTTCAGAGCCTCGCTGACACAGGCCTGCAGTGGGTGGGAGGTGACCGGCAGGCTCAGGCCGACCATATCGCTGATCAACGTACACCAGCCGGCCGTCGCATTGAGCACCATGCCGGTCTTAATCCGGCCCCGGTTGGTTCGCACGCCCGTGACCCGGCCCCCTTCCACGTCGATCCCGGTCACTTCGGTCATCTGGTGGATGTGCACCCCGCGGCGGTCCGCCCCTGCGGCGTAGCCCCAGACGACGGCATCATGGCGAATGATCCCGCCCGGCGGGTGGTAGAGCGCGGCGACGACGGGAAAACGGGGACGATCGCTCAGATCGAGCTGCGGGCAGAGCCGGGCAATCTCGTCAGGCCAGATCAGCCGGCTATCGACGCCCTGAATCTGGTTGACCTCGGCCCGCCAGCGCAACGTCCGCACGGCTGCGTCGGAGTGAGCCAGCGTCAGATGGCCGCGCTGGCTGAACATCACGTTGAAGTTCAGCTCGGTGGAGAGCTCCTCGTAGAGCCTGACGCTTTCGTCGTAGAAGCGCACGCCTTCGGCCGTCAGGTAGTTCGAGCGGATGATGGCCGTGTTGCGCCCACTGCCGCCGCTGCCAATATACCGTTTTTCCAGCACCGCCACGTCGCTGATGCCATGGTCGCGGGCCAGGTAGTAGGCCGCTGCCAGGCCGTGAACCCCACCGCCAATAATCACCACGTCGTAGCTCTCTTTTAGCTCGTGGTCGCGCCACTGGCGGCGCAGCGGCTGTTTGCCATTCAATCCCTGGCGGATCAGCTCAATCACGGCGATTTCCCCTCTCTGCCGCTAATGCGCCCTGCTCCCGCGCCAGCCGCCCGAACGCCTCCTCGAAGAACTGGAGCCGGGTATCACGAATGAGCGGCGCGCGCCGGCGCTGGCTTGCCACCTTCGCCCGGTCCAGCTCGCCGATGACCAGCGCCTCGGCGTCGTAAGGCGCCTTGACGACCGGCCGACCATCCGGCCCGACGATCTCTGACCCGCCCCAGTAGCGGTAGCCAGCCGGACCGGCGCCCATCATCCCGACGCGATTCACAAAAATGAGATAAAAGCCCATCATCGCCGCGTAGGCCCGGTTCATCTGCTCCCATGTCGTCGCGATATCCAGGCTTTCTGCGAGGCTGCCCCGCGCGCTGTTCGCCGGCACGATCAAGAATTCGGCGCCGTCCAGCGCCGCGAGGTAGGGCGCCGGCGCGTGCCAGACATCATTGCAGATGAGCACAGCCAGCCGGCCCAGAGCCGTGTCCACGACCCGCAACTGATCGCCTGGCGTGAGGCGCCGGCCCTCGTCCCACGGCCCGTAATCCAGCAGAAACAGCTTGCGGTGGCGGTGGGCGAGCCGGCCGCGCGAAAAGTAGAACGCGCTGTTGTAGAACGCCGACCTACCCTCACCGCGCTCCTTCAGCCCGACGACAATATCTATCTCGCGGCTGAGGGCGACCAGCGTCTCCAGCTCCTCTGCACTACGCGCTTCGCAGCCGGGGTCATCGCCGGTCAGGCTCAGCTCGGGGAAGACGATCAGATCCGCTCCGGCGGCGGTGGCCTGCTCCACGCAGGCGACGTGCCTGGCCAGCGCTGCGGTCACATCGTCGCTCGGCGGGTCGATCTGGGCCAGGGCAACTCTCACCGGACGCTCTTTTGAAAGGTTCATACGATCCCGGCCAGCTCTTCGGGCAGGCGGATGTCAAAGCGCGCGCGGATGGCTGCATCCACCCGGGGATCGATGCGCTCCGGCTCGTGTGTTTCCAGCAGGTACCGGGCCTTATGCCGGGCGCGCTCGCGCATGTCTAGCTGGCCCGCGAGCTCCCAATCGGCGCGCCGCTGCCGGTCTCCGGTGTGCGGGTAGTAATACTCGGTGTTCATCAATTCGAGCGTATAGTCGCTGCCGAGATAGTGACCCTCGCCACGGCAGACGCTGTCGATCTCCTCGACGCACAGCGTCTCGTCGGTTACCTCGATGCCCCGTACCATGCGCATCACACTGCCGTTGATCTCGTCGTCGATCACGTATTGCTCGTAAGCCACACAGAGCATGCTCTCCAGAAAACCGGCCGAGTGATGGATGTAATTGGTCCCCGCGAGCGCCGCCGTGGCTGCGCTGATACCCTTCTCGTAACCGGCCTGGACATCGGGCAGCTTGCTATCGGTCAGCGAGGAGGAATTATAGATCGGGATATTGTAGAAGTGGGCCATCTGGGCCGCCGCCGCGTTCATCAGGGCGAATTCAGGCGAGCCGCTGCTGAAGCTGCCGGTGCGCATGTCCGCGACGGAGGGCACGTAGCCCATGAGCACGCGCGCCCCCGGGCGCACCAGATTCACAAGGACGATGCCGCTCAGCTCTTCGGCGTTGATTTGCACCAGCGTGCCGGCGAGCGCGGCCGGTGCGGTTGCCCCGCTCTGGGGCGCGCTGGAGAGCACGACGGGCACGTTCTGCCGGATCAGCTCCAGCAGCACTTCCACTGTCTCCGGCGCGTAGCGCAGCGGGCTGACGGTCCAGCAGGAGGTAAAGGAGACAAATGGCCGCTCCTCATAGGCCTCCTTGCTGCCGGCAATCATCGAGGCCATCTCGATGACCTCGCGGGCCGACTGCACCGTGTAGGCCGAGACCATGACGTGTTTGCTGGTGTTGGCGACGGCGGCATAGGTCTTGTTGACGTCGAGCACCTCATTGGGCAGCTCGGTCGGTTCCACCGGGCGCAGATAAAAATGAATGTTCTCCAGAGCGTCGACCAGTTTGCCGATGCGGGCGATATCGGGCAGCCGCGCCTCCCGCACGCGCCCGTCCAGCTCCATGACCTTGACCGCGGCGCCGCCTGTGCCCATGTAAACGCGGTTGCCGCCCATGACCATGTCGTGCTGTTCGCTCCGGCCGGGCAACACGAACTGGTTGCAGGCTTTCGCCAGCGCATCCTCGACCATCGCCCGGGGGATGAGCACGCGGTCGCCATCCAGCCGGGCCCCGGCGTCCAGAAGGATTTCCCGGGCCTCCGAGGGCTCAATCTGCACGCCGGTCCGTTCCAGCACCGTCAGCGAGGCTTCGTGAATGCGCCGAATATCGCCATCCGCAAGCGGTTTATAAGCCTGTGTCTCCAGCCCACCCGGCGCGACGCTGGGCTGCCGGGGCCGCCCGCGCTGTTCTCGTCTGCGCTCCCGCCGCTCTCTTGTACGCTCACCGTCTGCCATAACGCCTCCATCACGCCTGGTACAGAGCAGCCCATTTCTGCTGCAGCTCGACCACCTGGCCCAGATGAGCCACATCGTGGTCGAGTATGTTCTCTACTTGCCGAAGAATCGTGGTCTGGCCGAGCGTCTCGTGTACGGCCGTGCGCGACCAGGCTGCCGGCGGCAGTTCGCTCAGCAGGGCGATTGTCTGTTGCCGCTCCTCTTCAAAGGCGCGCAATAACGCGCCAATCGAGCGTTCGCTATGCGGCTGCGCGCTTTCCGGGCCAAAGGCCGGCACAAGCGGATTCTCCTCAGCCAGCATGCGCCGGAAGCGCTCTCTGAACAGCGGCTCGGCGTGCGCCAGATGGGCGACCGTCATGCGTATGCTCCACGTCTCGCCGTCCGGCTGCCAGCCTGCCTGTGCATCCGCCAAAGGCTCGACGGCCTGCCGGATCCGCGCCGGCGCTGAGGCGAGTGCCTGCAACAGAGCGTGTCGGCGTTGAGCGCTTCCGGCTGATGTCTTTGCCGGCGGGCCAAACAGGGCCACGAGCTCGCCGACATCCTGCAGCTCGGCCGCCTGCCAGCAGGCCGCGCGCAACGCCTCCCTCCGCGCCTCGTCCAGATAGGGGGCCGTGAGCCGGGTAAACTTGTCGTCAATCTCCCCGTTGGCAAGCGGATTGGCCGGATCACCACGCGCCCCGTACACCCCTGAGCTGACCGTCTGTCCGCCTACGGTGCGCATAGTGACGCGCGCCAGCGCCTCGGCCGGGAAGCGCGCTTCCAGCTCCGGATCGAAAATCATCTCGACGCGCTCGGCCAGGGCGAGAATACGCTCGTCGCTCAGCGCCGGCTGGAGCATCTGCTCGGGGTCCAGGCGCCCGGCCATCGCCGCTGCCGCGACGGGATAGGGAAGGCTGTACTGCGCCTGCTCCGTATTGGCCGGCCTGGCAACCGCGAGGCGCGTCGCCGCAGCAAAGGTATAGACCTTGATTTCTTCAATCTGCTCGGGCCGTAGCCGGTGTTCCCGTATGACGGCGCAAGCCGCTTCCACGGCCGGCTACGCCCAACGGCAGCAGGCCAGCGGCTTGAAGTAGAGCTCGCGCATGAGCCACTCGCTCCCCAGCGTTGCCCACAGGGGCGCGACCTCCTCTGCTTCCACCGTGATGGCAGGCGCGCCGGTGAAACCCGCCGCCGCCAGCCGGGCAGCGACCACGCCGGCCATGCTGCCCCAACCCGAGCCATCCTTGAGCATGGTGGGTGTATCGATGACGCGCATCATCTGCGAGCGCGGCCCGTGATATTCGGCGATGCCGAGCGCATGGCGCGTCTCCTCGGCAGTGAGGCCCAGGGCGCGGGCAAAAACGGCTGCGGCGCCCAGCGCGCCCCAGGCGCCGGAGGTATGGTAGTC
>Ga0123332_1006051_pt1 | contig 10067 bp, 6 predicted proteins | sample BioC12SIPDNA_4_FD_89958 | JGI IMG/M metagenome (GOLD analysis project Ga0123332, IMG submission 89958) | Anaerobic biogas reactor microbial communites from Washington, USA - Biogas_R2_A C12 SIP DNA | ecosystem: Engineered > Bioreactor > Anaerobic > Unclassified | place: Washington, USA... | reverse complement strand
TCAACTGGTTCGTCAAGCACCTGACCCCGGGTGAATTCACCGCGCACGGCGATCCGCACGGCGAGCTGACCAAGGTGGCGGAGCGGTTGCGCCCCGGCGAGAGCGGCCTGCTGGCACTGGACTGGAACAACGGCAACCGCACGATCCTGGTCGACGCACGCCTGTCCGGACTGCTCGTCGGCCAGACGCTGCACACCACGGCCCCCGAGGTGTATCGCGCGCTGGTGGAAGCCACCGCCTTCGGCGCCCTGACGATCATCAACCGGCTGGAAGAGTACGGCGTGCAGGTGAAAGAGGTTGTCAACTGTGGCGGCATTGCGGAGAAGAACCCGTTCGTGATGCAGCTCTATGCCGACGTGACGGGACGCCCGATGAAGGTGAGCCGTTCCGCGCAGACGTGCGCCTTGGGGGCTGCGGTTTTCGGTGCGGTGGTCGGAGGGGCATACAAATCGGTCGAGCGGGCGCAGCGCAAGATGACGGGCACCAGACCAGACTACTACCGGCCGCGGAAAGCTGCGGCCGCCGTCTACAGACAGTTGTACGCCTGCTACCGCACACTGCACGACGCGTTTGGAACTGATGAGTGCCCGGGTCGGTTGAACCAGGTCATGAAAGAGCTGATCGCCATCCGGCAGAAGGCGCGGCAAGGCTGACACCCGGTCCCGGCCCTCAGGCCGGGTGGCCGGCGCGAACCGTGCACGGACCCAACCACGTACGAGCTGCGAAGCGATGCTGAGGAGACTGAAAACTGCCGTCTGCCAGGCGAATCTCGCGCTGGTGGAACATGGATTGGTCACGTTGACGTGGGGCAACGTCAGCGGCTTGAGCGACGATGGCCGGCACGTCGTCATCAAGCCGAGCGGCATGTCCTACGCGGCGCTGCGCCCGGAGCACATGGTCGTGGTCAACCTCGACGGCACTGTGGTAGACGGCGCTCTGCGCCCGTCGTCCGACACGCCCACCCACTTGTGTCTGTACCGGCACTTCGCCGGCATCGGCGGAGTTGCGCACACGCACAGCTCGATGGCCACGGCATTCGCCCAGGCGCGGCTGGAGATCCCGTGCCTGGGCACCACGCATGCCGACCACTTCTACGGGCCGGTCCCTGTGACGCGCGTCCTGACCCCCGCGGAGGTGGCCGAGGCGTATGAGGCCCATACGGGGCGCGTGATTGTGGAGCGCCTGGCCGACCTCGATCCGTCCGCCATGCCCGCCGCGCTGGTCGCCGGCCATGGGCCCTTTGTCTGGGGACGCACGGCCGCGGACGCGGTCGACAATGCCGTGGCGCTTGAAGCCGTCGCCACCATCGCCAAGGCCACCCTGGCGCTCCGCCGCGATGCCGCGCCCCTCGAACCGTATGTGCTGGAAAAACACCACCAGCGCAAACACGGCCACGATGCCTATTACGGGCAAGCGGCCCCCGACTCCCCCAACACCGATCCGCAGGGCACACTGTGACGTCATCCATCAACTTCCTGTGACTGACCTGCTTTCCACCGCGTCCCTCATGGAGTCTCCAGCCGTGATAGATTTCAGAAAACTCGAAGTCTGGTTCCTGACGGGCAGCCAGCACTTGTACGGCCCGGAGGCGCTGAAGCAGGTCGAAGACGATGCGAAGAAGATCGTCGAGGGTCTGCACGAAGCGGGCCTGCCGGTCAAGCTGGTGATGAAGCCGGTGTTGACCACTCCCGAATCGATTGCTGACCTGTGTGCGGAGGCGAACAGCGCGCCGCAGTGCCTGGGTGTGGTGGCGTGGATGCACACCTTCTCGCCGGGTAAGATGTGGATTGCCGGCCTGACGGCGCTGCACAAGCCGCTGGCGCATCTGCACACGCAGTTCAACCGCGATATTCCCTGGTCGTCGATCGATATGGACTTCATGAATCTCCATCAGTCGGCGCACGGGGACCGGGAGTTCGGGTTCATCTGCAGCCGGCTGCGGCGGAACCGGAAGGTCATCGTCGGGCACTGGCAGGACCCGGAGGTGCGGCAGCGTCTGGAGGTGTGGATGCGTGCCGCCGCTGCCTGGCACGACGCGCATTGGGCCCGGATCGCGCGGCTGGGGGACAACATGCGCGACGTTGCCGTGACGGAAGGGGACAAGGTCGAGGCGCAGATGCGGCTGGGGTACAGCGTGAATGGGTATGGCCTGGGCGAATTACTGCCTCACCTCGCAGCGGTCACGGACCACCAGATCAATCAGCTGTGCGCCGAGTATGACGAGCGGTACCGGATGACGCCCGAGCTGCGTGCCGACGGCGCTCAGCGTGCAGCGCTGGTCGAGGCGGCGCGCATCGAACTCGGTCTGCGCGCGTTCCTGGAGACGGGGGACTTTGCCGGCTTCACCGACACGTTCGAGGATCTCGGCAGTCTGCGGCAGCTGCCGGGACTGGCCGTCCAGCGTCTGATGGCGGACGGTTACGGCTATGGCGCCGAAGGGGACTGGAAGCACGCGGCCCTGGTGCGGGCGATGAAGGTGATGGCGCATGGTCTGGATGGGGGTGTGAGTTTCATGGAGGACTATACCTATCACCTCCAACCGGCCAACAACCAGGTGCTCGGGGCGCACATGCTGGAAGTCTGCCCGTCGATCGCGTCGGACCAACCGACCTGCGAGATCCATCCGCTGGGAATCGGCGGCCGGGAGGATCCGGTGCGGCTGGTCTTCGACACGCGACCGGGTCCGGCAGTCAACGCCTCGCTGATCGACCTGGGCAGCCGCTTCCGGATGGTGGTCAACGAGGTGGACGTAGTCCCGCCCGGCCAGCCGCTGCCCAAGCTGCCGGTTGCGCGGGCGCTGTGGGTCCCGCAGCCGAACCTGCAGACGGCAGCCACCGCCTGGATCCTCGCGGGAGGTGCGCATCACACGAGCTTTGCCCAGGCGGTGACGACCGAACACCTGGAAGACTACGCGGAGATGGCGGATATCGAACTGCTGGTGATCGGCGACGGGACCGTGCTCTCCGAGTTCAAGAAGGAACTGCGGTGGAATGAGGTCTATTACTATCTGCAGCGCGGCATGCGTTGACGCACGAGCGGGGGGAAACCCGCAGCGAATCTGGAAAGGCGGAGAATATGTCGACGATCACGTGGGTGGATTGGAGCGTCATTGGAGCCTACTTCGCCATCCTGTTCGGGCTGGCCTGGTGGGTGATTCGGCAGAACCGTAACACGGCAGACGACTACTTTCTGGCCGGGCGCAACTTGAGCTGGTGGATCATTGGCGGTTCGATCTTCGCCTCGAACATCGGGTCCGAGCATCTGGTGGGTCTGGCTGGTTCCGGGACGACCGATGGCGTCGCCATGGCGCATTACGAGCTGCACGCATGGTGCCTTCTGGTGCTGGCCTGGCTGCTGGTGCCGTTCTACATGCGGTCCAGGGTCTTCACCATGCCGGAGTTCCTGGAGCGGCGTTTCAATCCGACGAGTCGGTGGGTCCTGTCCCTGATCACGCTGGTCGCCTATATCGTGACGAAACTGGCGGTCGGGATCTTCGCGGGTGGCGTGGTGTTCCAGGTGCTGCTGCCAGAGATGCGAGTCGGCCCGTTGAACAGCTTCTGGGTCGGCTCGATCCTCGTGGTGGTGCTGACCGGCGTCTACACGATCCTGGGTGGTCTGCGGGCCGTCGCCTACACCGAAGCTCTGCAGACCGGAGTCCTGGTGCTCGGGTCACTCCTGGTGACCGTGTTCGGGCTGATCGAACTGGGCGGCTGGAGCGAGCTGCGCCGTATCTGTGGTTCGGAGATGTTCAACCTGTGGAAGCCGCTTGTGCCTGCCGGTGTGGACGGAACGTGGGCTCCGGTGAAGGAAGCGGGCCGCATGGCGTGGTACTTCAACGACAACTACCCCTGGCTGAGCATGCTGTTCTGTGCGCCTGTCATTGGCTTGTGGTACTGGTGCACGGACCAGTACATTGTGCAGCGCGCCCTGGGCGCTCCGAACGAAACCGAGGCCCGCCGCGGGGCGATCTGCGCTGCGTATCTCAAGCTGTTGCCCGTATTCATCTTCATCATTCCGGGCATGATCTGCTTCGCGCTGGCCAAGAGCGGGCAGAACGCAGCACTGCAGCAGATCATTATGGATGGGGAGGGGCAGGTGATCCGCGACCAGGCGCAGCAGGCGTTTCCGCTGCTGGTGGCCCATGCCCTGCCGGTCGGCGTGCGGGGCATGGTGGTGGCCGGACTGCTCGCGGCGCTGATGAGTTCGCTGGCCGGCGCATTCAACGCCTCCGCGACCCTGTTTACCATCGACTTTTATTCGAAGATCCACCAGAACGTCACACAGCACCAACTGGTCTGGATTGGCCGTGTCGCCACCGCCGTCATGGTGCTGATCGGGCTGCTCTGGATCCCGGTGATCCAGGGGGGCAAGGGACTGTACGATTACCTGCAGGGGGTGCAGGCCTACCTGGCACCGCCGATCTTCACCGTCTTCTTCCTGGGCGTGTTCTGGAAACGCCTCAACGGCGCCGGCTGCCTGGCCGCCCTGCTCGTCGGGTTCGTCATGGGCTTGTTCCGCCTGGCGGTCGATACTCCGGTGAAACTGATCGAGGGTTTCCAGTACACCGAAGGATCGTTCCTCTGGATCGTCAACAACACGTTCTTCCAGTACTACAGCATCCTGATTCTGATCGTCAGCGCGGTGGTCATGATCGTGGTCAGTTACGCAACGCGTCCCCCGGACTACGAGTCCATTTCGGGGCTGACACTGGGCACGGTGACGGACGAGCACCGGCGGGCATCACGCAGTAGCTGGGGTACAGGGGACGTCGTCGCCTCGCTGGGGGTGCTGGTCGCCATCCTGGCTGCGTACCTGTACTTCACCGGATAGTGAGACGGAATCGCGCGTGCAGGTGACGCTCCCCGCCCGGTGTGCCGCCGTCGTGACGATCCAACTGGTCCGAATCCGAAAGCCGGACTAGCGCGTCACGATTCGCCACCCCAGACGACGGACGCCTGCACGGGCCCATTGTGCTGGAAGTCGTAACCGGCCGCCTTCAGGGCCGCTTCGACATCCTTTTTCGAGGGGGGCTTGCCTTCCAGGTGCACCAACCCCCAGACCACAGTCGGACCGCCATGCACATGCCGTCCTGTTGTCACGCGCGTTACCGTCAACTTGGGGTTCATCCGGCTCATCAGATGCTGGATCGGAAAGAACTCGTTCTCGTCCCGCACCGAAAACGACTGCGGTAAGTCGATGGACGCCTGCATGTCTCGTATCTCCAACGTGAAAAGGCAGTTCCGACCTCGCCGTGCTTCTGACAGCGTCCCGGCCGAAGTCCCATCGGGTTACATCCTCCTGGTTACCCCCGCGCAGCATACCGCCAAGCGAACTGCGTGGGCGCTATAAAGTATAGCGATTGTGCGGACGCTGGCGACATGGGACCACCCAAGTTGACACCCAAGTTGACACTGTTGCAGCGGGACCGACAATGGAGACGCGGCTGGAAATGGGAGTCCCGCATGTCCCGTGAACTCGACCCACTGTCAACGGCGTCAGGCGGAGGTGCCCCCCGGTTTCCGCTGCACGCGCGCATCCTGGCGGGACTGATCCTCGGCGCGGTTCTGGGAATCGGAGCCCACGCCGTCTGGGCGCTGCCCCCGGCCGGTACGGCGAGCGCGCAGCTGGATCAGGACGCCAACGGTGTGGACGATCGGCTGGACTGGGTGGCACTCAACATCGCCGATCCGGTTGGACGCGTGTTTCTGCGGCTGGTGTTGATGGTCGTCCTGCCGCTGATCTTCTCCGCGTTGGCTCTGGCCGTGGTCGAGCTGGGTGACCTGCGCCGCCTGGGGAGCGTGGGTGTGAGGACTCTGTTGCTGACCCTCCTCCTGTCCGGCGCGGCCGTGGCGATCGGGGTGATCCTGGTGAACACGATACGGCCGGGGGAGCGGCTGTCGGAGTCGAATCGGACATCACTGGCGCATCAGTACGCTGACAGCCTGGCCGAGGCACTGGCCCAGTCCGCCCGGGCGAAGTCGGTCAAGGACACGCTGCTCGACATGATTCCGGAGAATCCGTTGCAGGAAATGGTGGGGGCTCTGGATGGCACGTCGAAAGGCAACGGCATCCTGGCGGTCATGTTCTTTGCTCTGGTGATCGGTGCCGCCATGGCCGCCGTGGGGGAGCGAGCCCAGACGCTCGTCCACGTGCTCGACAGTGTGTACGCCGTGTGCATGCAGGTGATTGCCTGGGCCATGCAGATCGCACCGCTGGGCGTAGCCTGCCTGGTGTTCGCCATGACAGCGCGGCTCGGGGGCGGCGTCTTCGTCACGCTGATCTGGTTTCTGCTGACCGTGATGCTGGGGTTCGCGATCCAGTTGTGTGTCGTGTATCCGCTGCTGCTGTGGCTGGTCGGCCAGCGCAGTCCGCGGGCCTTCTTTCGCCAGATTGAAGCCGCGATGCTCACGGCGTTCGGCACGTCCAGTTCGAATGCGACGCTGCCGGTGTCGTTGCGCGTGGCTGAAGAGCGGCTCCGTCTGCCTCCGGCCATCGCCCGGTTCGTACTGACGGTCGGCGCCACGGGCAATCAGAACGGCACCGCGCTGTTCGAAGGAGTTGTTGTGCTCTTCCTCGCCCAGGTGTTCGGGGTGGACCTGTCAGTGGGGCAGCAGATTACGGTCGTGCTGCTGGCGGTGCTGGCCGGCGTCGGCACGGCGGGCGTTCCCGGCGGATCCATCCCGATGATCGTGCTGGTGCTCCAGAGTATTGGTGTGCCCGGCGAATCGATCGCCATCATACTGGGGATCGACCGGATCTGCGACATGTGCCGCACCGTGCTCAACGTCACCGGCGATCTGGCGCTGGCCGCCTGCGTGGCCCGACATTGAAATGAACCGTCCGGCGCGTCACGGCGCATCAGCGGGGAAACAACCGCTGCTGGCCGTCGAAGATCCCTGTGACCTGATCCGGTGCGCCCGAGACGATCGTGGCCGACGCCTGGCCAAGTTCCAGTTCGACCCAACCGGTCTCGCACGTCCGCTCGATCCGCAGCTGTCCGGCTTCCAGCGATGTGCCCAGGCCGAGCGCCACTCGGTGCGGCTTGCCGGCCGCATCGAAGCGGACCCAAGCCAGCTGGCCAGCGAGCCGGATGCCGGTTTCCGGCTGCACCACAGTGTCGCTCCCTTGCGCCGGGTCGCGTGGTCTTTCCACGTCGCGCGCGATCAGCACGTCGCGCCGCCCGTCAGAGAGCTGGAGTTCCAACGCCACGTCGGACGCGGGGCAGGCCACCGCCGCGGTGGTCTGCAGGTCCAGCCGCCGGATGCTGGCAATCGCCGGTGCCCGCTCGTACGGTTCGATGACGCCGACGAACGTGGACGCCAGCGGGGCCTGGGCAGCCCGCCGCCGCACCAGGACGCGCGGGATCCAGGCTTCGGCCGAACTGTCATAGAGTCCGACCGCCACCCAGCCCTCAGCGATCAGCGCTTCCGCCTCGGGTGTCAGTTCGGTATAGCGCAGGTGCGGCTGCCGGTCCGGTGGCAGGTACCCGAGGCGGTCTTCGATCGTCCAGTCCACGCTCCAGACGGGCGCCGGGTTCGCATCGCTGCGCAGGATGCGCATGGGCATCGTGCCGGTCGGCTCCTCCACCTCGTCGAGCGTCAGGCCTTCCGTTGCGATCTGGCCGAAGTGGCTGTGGAGGTACTTCGTATGCTCCGTCCCTCCCACCACGCGAAAGACATCGACGACATACGCTTGCTGGGGTGACACGTCCACCAGCGCGACTGTTCGTTCATACTGCTGGCCGCCGACCAGGGAGGCCGCGGAGGCACGTACGGCGTGCAACTGCTGTGCGTCGATCCACAGCGTCGCGGTCCCCGTACCCGCCTGCGAGTTCCGGCCATCGACCACCACCGTGTTGTGGGCCGCGGTCTGCGTGTACCAGACAGCGCGCGGCGCTCCCCAGCCTCCATACTGGACCGGGGGATACCCCAGGTCGGGCAGCAAATCGAGCCCGGCAGCAAACAGGCCCAGATTCAGGGCGTCGGCATGGCCGTGGCGACCACCCGAGTCGTAGTCGAGCCATGCCGCCCGCGCATCGGCTCCGTCGCCCGAACGCAGGACGGCCAGACACCAGCCGGGTTTGTTCACGCTGCGGAGCGCGATCTCCGCCCCGTCGTCCGCGATGCAGCGCGCCACACGCTGCTGAAACACGACCGGATCCTCGGCAAACAGGTCGTACGGCAGGCCGTCCGTCTCCTGGCCGTTGGCGTGGTACAGTACCCGTACGAAATCCCGGTCGCCGGTGACCGTGTACAGGTCCCACAGGAACGTGAAGGCGGAGGGCTCCAGACTCACGGCGCGCGTCGCATCAACACCGGCGTAGACTGGATACCGGTGCGCGAACGCCCCAGTGTCTCCCGTGTTCGGGTAGTATGCACCGAGGCACCACGTGTCGATGTGAAAGCGGTACATCGCGTGCAACTGCGGATGACGCTGTACCATCACGGCCAGGAAACGGGCGTCCATCCGGTTGTAGCGTCCGAGCAGTTGGGCGATGGTACGCGGAGCGATGGTCGAGTAGGCGGCGAGCCCTTTCTCGCCCGAGAGCCCATCGACGGCGGTGGCCTGAGCGATGATCTGGTCGAGAATCCCGGTCACTTCGTCGCGATTGCCGGGCCAGCCCAGCACCGTGAGGATGGTGGCGATGGTGATGTCCGTGGTCGGGTAGTTGGATTCGATCTTTGGCCGGTTCGCGAGCGTGTCGCGCAGGATCCGCTGTTCGATGTTCTGCTGGATCTCGGCGAAGGACGCCTTGCGATTGGCCAGCTCGTGACGCGCCGCCTTGCCGGCCAGGAAGGTGACGAGCGATTCGTCCCGCGCGATCGCGTCGAAGACGATGTCGTAGGCCACCGCCAGCTCGTGCACTTCGCTGCAGCTATCATGCCAGGTGGAAACGTAGCCGGTCGACGGCGGCCCTTCATACAACACCCCTTCCCGGCTGAAATCGAACGTGGGATAGAGATCGGCAACACGATCCAGCAGCACACCCGCCTTGTGGGCGTAGGCCGGGTCGCCCGTCACCAGATGCGCCGCCGCGAGGTGCTGAATGCCCGATACGATCGCCTGCTTCCACTGCCCATAGATCAGATACGCGCCGATGAACCGCCACCGTTTATCTTCCGACACGTACCCATCGCCGTCGTCGACTCCGAAACTGTGCAGTGGGTCGGCCGGGTCCGCGTGCTCGGTGTTGAACAGCAGCGACCGGTCGGCCCGGGCCGGCTCAAAGACCCCTTGCGCATTCAGCCCCGAGCGATAGAACTGCTGGAAATCGTTCTTCGGAAACAGTTCCCGGCAGTGCGGGCACTGCACCTTCCACGGCTGCTCCATTGCCCGCACGACCCACTCGTACATCGGCACCGGCTGCTGGCATGCCGGGCAGTGGCCGTTGGACCAGACCATCCAGGACCGCTTGATGCTGTTGGAGAACATCAGGTCCCAGAGTTGATCATCCGAGAGCCGCATCCAGGGCTCCGCTGCCGCCACCAGTTGAGCGCGTGTGCGTGCGGCCCAATCGCACGTGTCCGCGTTGGTCCGGGCCCGGGCCACCAGTTGTGGCGGGAACAGGACGCCGGCCGTCTTTGTGCCGGCGTCCGGCGGTTGCCCCGCGACCGTCTCCGTCGGGCCCTCTCCCGGCCCGCTCGACAGGGCGCGCCCGGCACACGGTAGCAGCATTAACATTCCGGCGAACACGATGCCGAGAACATGACGCGCGCTCATCACCACACTCCAGTGACAGGGCCGACAGGTGAACGTCCCATGCCGGGACGCTACACGTTCTCTTCAATCTCGTACGGCTGGCGGTACTCCCGTTTGAAGTACTGCATGGCGGCCGGATTGTCGCGGATCTGCTCCGACTCGCGATCGATGTGCAGGGTCTCGCCCCCGAGTCGATAGCTGATCGTCGCGTAATGGGCCCAGAGCACGCTGCGGTGCCCCTCCTGGATGTCGGCATTGGGCATCTCGCGCGACCGTACGCACTGGAGGAAGTTCTCCTTGTGCTCTGGATCGGGAAAGAGCCCCTTGTTCTGATCCTTGAGCCTCCCCTCCTGCAGCTCGGGGCGGAC
>Ga0123332_1006047_pt1 | contig 10075 bp, 7 predicted proteins | sample BioC12SIPDNA_4_FD_89958 | JGI IMG/M metagenome (GOLD analysis project Ga0123332, IMG submission 89958) | Anaerobic biogas reactor microbial communites from Washington, USA - Biogas_R2_A C12 SIP DNA | ecosystem: Engineered > Bioreactor > Anaerobic > Unclassified | place: Washington, USA... | reverse complement strand
TAGCTCTGGCCGGTGACGTACCTGACCTCGTACTCGCCCGGCTCCTCGGGGGCCATGACCTCCACTGGGTCGCCCTCGTTCGTGTAGGCGTAGTTGCTCCACGTGCCCTCCTCGGAGCCGGCGGGCACGATCGTGATGAAGTCGCCGTTGTTGTCAGGCCCGGTCCAGGAGACCGTCACCCACTCGTTCGGGGCGGCGCTGGCGGGCGCCTCCACCGTCGCGGTGGCCGGCTCGAGCGTCAGCGGGGCGCTGGCGAGCGTGGCGTAGTCGACGCCCGCGACGTACCTGACCTCGAACGCGCCGACCTCCTCGGGGGCCGTGACGTGGACCGGGTTCCCTTCGTTCGTGTAGGCGTAGTTGCTCCACGTGCCCTCTTCCGCTCCCGCGGGCACGATCGTGACGAAGTCGCCGCTGTTGTCGGGCCCCTGCCAGGTGATCTCCACGGTGCCGCCGGACACGACGGACGCCGGCGCGCTCACGCTGGCGCTGGCGGCGACGACCGTGAGCGGCGCTCTCGCCAGCGTCGAGCTCTCCGCCCCGGTCACGTACCTGACCTCGTACGCGCCGGCCTGGCCGGGGGCCCTCACCGCGACGGGGTTCCCCTCGCTCGTGTAGGCGTAGCTCTGCCACGTGCCCTCCGGCGCGCCGGCGGGGACGATCGTGACGTAGTCGCCGCGGTTGTCGGGGCCCTGCCACTCGACAGAGACGTCGCTGCCGGCCAGTACCTCCGCCGGGGCGCTCACCGACGCCGTCGCGGCCGTCACCACGACGGTGGCGTGCGCCAGCGTCGCGTTGCTCTGGCCGGTGACGTACCTGACCTCGTACTCGCCGGGCTGCTCGGGCGCGAGGAGCGTGACCGGGTTGCCCGCGGCGGTGTAGGCGTAGTCCCGCCACGTCCCCTCGGCCGCGCCCGCCGGGACGATCGTGATGAAGTCGCCCCTGTTGTCCGGGCCCCGCCACTCCACGGAGACGTCGCTGCCGCCGACGGCCTCCGCGGGCGCCGTCACCGACGCCGTCACGGGCTGCACCTCGAACGCGACGCTGCCCACGACCTTGTACCCGCCCTCGGGCAGCGAGATCACGTAGCGGGCCTCGAACGCCCCCACCTCCTCCGGCACCTGGACCTCGGTGGCGCCGGCGGGACCCTGCACGGGCCACGCCGTCAGCCACACGTCCTCGGCGTCGGCGGGCGCGAGCCACACCTCGGCGAAGCCCTCCGGGGCGCCCTCGTAGGTCACCGTGACCAGGGAGCCGGCCGGCGGCGCCTCGTCGGACACGGACATCGCGACCAGGGCGAGCGGGGCCAGCTCGAAGGCGTAGGCGTTCTCGCCCTCGGTGACCGTGAGGCCCGAGACCGTCAGCGGCTCGCCGCTGTAGGCGTCGCGCACGCGTGCCGTGTAGATGCCGGCGGGGAGGTCGGCGACGAACGCGCCGTCGGCCGCGCCGCGCGAGAAGACGTGGGTGGTCCCGTCGACGGCCGCGACGAACTCGACGGAGGCGCCCTCGGTGGCGGGCGCGCCGTCGCGGGTCAGCGCGACGTCGACGCGGTGGGTGACCTCCGCCGGCGCGACCTCGACGGCGCGGGTGAGGGCCGCGAGGAGCTCGCTGGCGCTGGTCGCGTTCTCGAACGTGCCCAGGCCCTCGAACGCCGCGCGCGCCGAGGGGTCGAGGTCGATGCCGACGATGCGCAGGTCGATCTCGATCCCCTGCTGCCCGAGGCGCTCGGCGACCTCGCGCAGGTCGCTGCGGCACGACTCGATGCCGTCGGTGATCAGGACGATGACCTTACGGCCGCCGGCCGGGAAGTCGGCGGCGGCGCGCTCGAGCGACAGCGCGATGGGCGTGGCGCCCAGCGCCTCGGTCTCGCGCACGGTCTTGAGGAGCGACGCGCGGTCGACGCCGTCCATGGGCACGACGAGGTGCGTGTCCTCACAGGCGCCCGGGTCGCTGGCCCACATGTTCGCGCCGTAGACCCGGAGGCCGACGTTCAGGCCCTGGTCCTCAGGCAGCGAGGAGACGAGCTGGGACAGCACGTCCTTGGCCGCGACGATGCGGTAGCGGCCGTCCTCGAGCTTGTTCCACATCGAGCCCGAGGCGTCGAGGACGAGCTGGATGTAGACGGGCTCCTGGGCCTGCGCGAAGGACGCGCCGAGCAGGCCGAGCGCCAGGAGGGTGCACTTCAGGACGTTGAGCGTTCTGGCCACCGTTCACCTCTTCACGGGGCCGCTGACCGGCCCCTAGCTTGTCGACCGAGGACTCTACGCCAGACGAGGGGGCGGGCGTCGTGGCCGAACCCACCCGCGCGCGAACGCGTACCTGGCGGGGCGCCGGCGGAGCCACGCGCCGCCAGGGACGCGCTGCCTCAGGAGGCCTCGTACGCCCTGCGGCGGCGACGCCTCTCGATGTCCTCCCGCACGCGCCGGCCCGTCTCCCAGTGGCGCTTCTCCATCGCCGTCGCGACGCGCAGGCGCGGCACGGGCGTGGGCTTCCCGTCGTCGCCGAGCGCGACGAAGTTCAGGTGGCCGATCGTGCACAGCCGGCGCTCGCCCGTCAGCGGGTTCTCGCCGTGCACCTCGCAGCGCACGATCATGCTCGTCGTGCCCGTCCACGCCACGCGGCTCTTGACCTCGACGATCTCGCCGACGTGGATCGGGGCGCGGAAGTCGATCGGCTCGGTCGAGGCGGTCACGACGACCTTGCGGCAGAAGCGCGTGCAGGCCACCGCGGCGTTGACGTCCATGAGCTGCAGCAGCCGCCCGCCGAAGACGGAGCCTACGGGGTTCGTCTGGTTGGGGAAGATCGTGTCGACCGTGATGACCCAGTCGGACACCACGGGCTCGTCGGGGCCTGAGTCCATCGGGGCAGTATAGGTAGCCCGGCCGTCCCGCTAACATGTCGCACCATGACGCAGCGGAACGCAGCCCTCATCGACCAGCTGGTCCCCGTGCGGCATGCCCCGGTCGCGGGCGCCGCGACCCGAACTGTCCTGTGCGTCGGCCTCGGGGTGCTGCTCCTGGCCCTGCTCTCGCAGGTGCGCGTGCCCGTCGGCCCGGTGCCGGTGACGGGCCAGACGCTCGGCGTCCTGCTGGTGGGCGCCGGCTTCGGGGCGCCGCTCGGGCTGGCGACGGTCGGCGCCTACCTGCTGCTCGGAGCCCTCGGCCTGCCGGTGTTCGCCGGCGCCGCTGCGGGCGTCGCCTACGCGCTCGGCCCCACCGGCGGCTACCTCGTCGGGTTCGTCATGGCCGCCGCGCTGCTCGGCCGCCTGTCGCGGCGGGGCTGGGACAGGCGGCTCCGCTCCAGCGTGGCCGCGATGCTGCTGGCCAACGCCCTCGTCTACGTGCCAGGGCTGCTGTGGCTGCGGGGGTCGCTCGGGCTCGACTGGGGAGCGACGCTCGCCGTCGGCCTGACCCCGTTCGTGCTGGGGGACCTGGTCAAGCTGGGGATCGCCGCCGCCGCGCTGCCCCTCGCCTGGCGGCTGGCGGGGCGCCGGTAGGCGAGCTCCGTGCCGGCGGGGGGCGGGGAGGGTGCGCGCCGCCGCGGGGACGCGCCCGACCCGAAAGAGAACTCGCCCCGCTCTGGGAGCGGGGCGAGCCGGTGACCGCCTGGATTGAGGGGAACCATCGTTCCGACCCCTCAACAGGAGGTAGTCCTGCGGTTACCCTCGACGGGCACCTCCACTGGTCGCATAAGAACTCTTACTGATACGGACCACCTCCTTTCCGTGGTGCCTGGATTCTAGCCCTGCCGGAGCGGCGGCTGTGATGAACGGGGTCACAGTAAAGTGAGGCACCCAGCGTAACGGTCCCGCCGTGAGCGGCCGTGGTAGGAGGTCTGGTCGGCAGTGCTCAGCGTCCCCGAGAAGGTCATCTTCGTCCTGCTGGCTGCCGCCTCCACGTACCTGGCCTACCTGGGGTTCGCGCGGGTCGTCAGGGTCGTCGCGCGCGGCCAGGTCGGGCCGCTGCCCCGCACCAACGGCCTGGCGACGCGCGCCGTGCAGGGCGTGCTGAAGACCCTCTCCCAGCGCACGGTGTTCCGCGCCCGGCCGGTGGCCAGCACGTTCCACGCGTTCATCTTCTACGGCTTCGTCCTCTACCTGCTCGTCAACGTGATCGACGGCCTCAACGGCTTCCTGCCGCCGAGCTGGACGGCGCGGCTCGACTTCGGGGTCGTGGGCGACCTCTACCGGCTGCTCGCCGACCTGCTCACGGCGCTGATCCTCGTCGGGATCGTGTACTTCCTGGTCAGGCGCTTCGTCGTGAGGCCCGGGACGATGCAGCAGAACGAGCGCACGCTGCTGCACGAGGAGGTCAGGCGGGGAGGGGTCAGGCGCGACTCGCTCGTCGTCGGGCTCTTCATCCTCCTCCACGTCGGCTTCCGCCTCACCGCCGAGTCGTTCCTGCTCGCCGCCCAGGACCACGCCGACCCGTTCCAACCCGTCGCCTCCGCGTTCGCCGGCCTGATCGGGCCAGGCGAGGGTCGGATGGTCGGCTGGCACGTGGGCTGGTGGGGCGCGCTCGGCCTGATCCTCGCGTTCCTGCCGTACTTCCCGCGCTCGAAGCACATCCACCTGTTCGCGACGCCGGTCAAGTTCACGCTCGAGCGCAGGGACGAGGACCTGCGGCCGGTGCCGACGGGCGTCCTCGAGCCCGTCGACCTGGAGGACGAGACCGCCGAGCAGTTCGGCGCGGCCCGGCTCGAGCACCTGCGCTTCCCGCAGCTCCTCGACGCCTACGCCTGCATCCAGTGCAACCGCTGCTCGAACGTGTGCCCAGCGAACCAGACGGGCAAGGCCCTGTCGCCCGCGGCGCTCGAGATCAACAAGCGCTACGAGCTCAACCTCATCGGCGACGCGTTCGCCCGCGGCGAGGAGAGCCCGCGGCCGCTCGTGGACTTCGCGATCTCGCCCGAGGCCGTGTGGGCCTGCACCACGTGCGGCGCCTGCATGGAGGTCTGCCCCGTCGGCTGCGAGCAGATGATCGACATCGTCGACATCAGGCGCGACCTCGTGATGATGCAGGGCGAGTTCCCCGCCGAGCTCCAGAACGCCTTCCGGGGCATGGAGCGCACCGGCAACCCGTGGGGCATCGCCCCCGACAAGCGCATGGAGTGGGCCGAGGGGCTGAGCGTGCCCACCGTCGAGGAGAACCCGGGGTTCGAGGTGCTGTTCTTCGTCGGCTGCGCCGGCGCCTACGACCCGGCGGCCCAGCGCACGACGAAGGCCATGGTGCGCATCCTCGAGCACGCCAAGGTGAACTACGCCGTGCTCGGGAAGGCCGAGCGCTGCACCGGCGACCCCGCCAGGCGCGCCGGCAACGAGTACCTCTACTACCAGCTCGCCACCGAGAACGTCGCGACGCTCGACGCGGCGCTCATCGGCGAGAACCTCGACGCGGGCAAGAGCAAGCTCGTGCTCACGACCTGCCCGCACTGCTTCAACGCCCTGGTGAACGACTACCCGCAGCTCGGCGGCCACTACGAGGTCGTGCATCACACGCAGCTGATCGAGCGCCTCACGGCCGAGGGCCGGCTGCCGCCCCTGGCCGAGACGCGGAAGGTGACGTTCCACGACCCCTGCTACCTCGGCCGGCACAACGGCGAGTACGACGCGCCGCGCGCGGTCCTCGCCGGCGGCGGCACGAACCTGATCGAGATGGAGAAGAGCCGCAACGACTCCTTCTGCTGCGGCGCCGGCGGCGCGCAGTTCTGGAAGGAGGAGGAGCCCGGCGACAGGCGTGTCTCCGAGGAGCGCTTCTCCCAGGCCGTCGCGACGGGGGCCGAGGTCGTCGCCACCGGCTGCCCGTTCTGCAAGGTCATGCTCGGCTCGAGCGAGAGCGCCCAGGCGCAGGGCGCGCCCGAGGTCCTGGACGTCGCGCAGCTCGTCGCGGCGCGCCTCGACGCGATCCAGGCCAAGCTCGACGGCGCGCCAGCGGCCGGGGACTGAGGCCGGGCCCGCCGCCCAGGCGACTGGAGGGGAGGCCCGGAGGCCTCCCCGTACCGATGCTCGCGCTTCTCAGGGCGCGGTCGCCGGCGCCCGCCGGGCGCCCGTGACGCTCGCCCCTCAGGCGCCCCACTCGCGGTCGTGCCGCTCCAGCGCGGCCGCGATCGCCTGCGGCACGGGCTGGCCGGTCCGCTCCGTCACGAACAGGTACTCGCCCGCCGGGTTCACCTCCAGGAACACGTGCTCGCCCTCCGGCGTGACCCGCATGTCGATGCCGCCGAAGCGCAGGTCGAGCGCGTCCATCAGGCGGCGGAGCCTCGCCGCCACGTCGTCCGGCAGCTCGTAGGGGAGCACCTGGGCGTGCCCCACCCCCAGGCGGTAGTCGGTCTGGTACTCGGGGCGCGAGCGTATCGCCGCCGGGAACAGCTCGCCGTCGACGTAGGTGACGCGCAGGTCGAGGTCGGCGGGCACGAAGCGCTGGAAGATCACGGGCGCGAAGCGCACGGTGTCGATCAGCCGCAGGTCCGCCTCGCTCACGACGCTCGTCTCCCGCGGCGCCTCGGCGATGTTGCGGAAGGCCTTGCGCACCACGCCGCCCGGGGCGTGCGAGGCGACGAAGTCGCGGGCGCGGGCCGGGTCGTTGGTGATGAGCGTCTCGGGGACGGGCAGCCCCAGGGAGCGCGCGAGCTGCAGCTGCCTGACCTTGCGCTGGCCGACCTCGTCGGCCCAGGGCGGGTTCATCCAGTAGCAGTGCAGCGAGTACCACAGGCCCAGCAGCGCCTCGTTCGCCTCCGACCACGCGAACAGCCGGCCCGTCGGGTCGGTGAGCGACTCGTCGAAGGTCATCGGGCTGATGCGGCGGTGCCACACCGCGCCCACCCGGGCCAGGTCGATGACCTCGCCGTCCGCCGTCGTCAGCGCCAGGCTCTCGCAGCACTCCTTGACCGCCACGGTCAGGAGCGATCGCGCCGGGTACCAGCCGGTGTCGAAGAGCGCGTAGGGACGGGTGAGGTGCTCGACGACCCGCTCGACGTGAGCGTAGTTCGGGTAGCTGACGATGAGGATCAACGCCCGCCCCGTCCGGCTCAGGACCCGATCAGCTGCTGGTAGGCGGCGACCGCCTGCTGCCACGCGGCCACCCCTGACGCGTCCAGCATGCCCGCGGCGTGCAGCCGCGCGAACTGGGCGAGCAGCTCCGTGTAGGCGGCGATCAGCGCGGCGCTCTGCTGGCGCCCGACGGCCTGCGCGCCCGGCGCGGCCGCGGCGCCCGTCCCCAGCACGAACGGCAGGTTGCCCGGTCCCAGGTCGATCGGCGGCTCCACGAGGCCCTTGGGCGGGTCGAACACGTTCTTCGGGCCGTCGGCGATGGGCGGCTTCTGCGGGTCGAACGCGCCCTCCTTGGGGAAGTCCTTGATGAGCTCCTTCGGCCTGTCCTTGGGGAGGTCCTTGACGACGTCCTTCGTGAGCTCCTTGGGCTGGTCCTTCGGCGGGTCCTTGATGAGGTCCTTGCCGAGGTCCTTCGGGGAGTCCTTGGGGAGGTCCTTCGGGGGCTCCTTGTGGAGGTCCTTGGGCCCGTCCTTGGGCAGGTCCTTGACGACGTCCTTGAGGATCTCCTTCGTGTGCTCCTTGATCGGGTCCTTCGGGAGGTCCTTGGGCAGGTCCTTGGGCTGGTCCTTCGCGGTCTCCTTCGGGAGGTCCTTGGGCAGGTCTTTCGGCAGGTCCTTCGGGGGGTCCTTCGGCAGGTCCTTCTGGCTGTCCTTGACGCCGTCCTTCGGCAGGTCCTTGGCGCGGTCCTTGGGCGCGTCCTTGACCTGGTCCTTGAGAGGGAGCTTCGCGCACGGGCGCGTCACGCCCAGCGTGCTGCGGTTGCTGTCGAGGGCCGCCTGCATCCGCACGGTCTGCTCGGCCGTGAACATCACCATCGCCGCGTCGTCGACGTAGTCCATGAAGTTCACGAACATGTCGCCGTTGGGCCCGTTGCCGCAGCTGATCTGCGGGAAGGTCGGCTTCCCGTAGTTCGGGCCGCCCTGGTTGGGCGTGTCGGCCACGAAGTCGCTGCCGGCGCAGCCGGTGCCGTCGTCGCCCCAGATGTGCCTGAGGTTCAGCCAGTGTCCGATCTCGTGCGTGGTGGTGCGGCCCAGGTCGAACGGCGCCGTCGCGGTCCCCGTCGTGCCGAACGCGCTGTGGAGGATCACCACGCCGTCCGTCTCGGCGGGCCCGCCCGGGAACTGCGCGTAGCCCAGGATCGTCTGCCCGCCGGCGCCGACGAGCCGCGGCGCGACCAGATGTTCAGGTACCTGTCGGCCGGCCAGGCGTCGGAGCCCCCCTCGGCGGAGAACTTGACGTCGTCGGCCACCGTGGAGAACTCGGACTTCTCGGTCCTCACGCGCACGATGCCGTCGGTCGGGTTCCCGTCCGGGTCCGTCGTGGCGAGCTCGAAGCTCAGGCGCGCGTCGCCCGCCACGGCCGCGAAGGGCGCCGGCGCCGTGGACAGGTCGGCGTTCCGCATGCGGAAGTCGTCGTTGAGCACGGCTATCTGGCTCTGGACCTGGGCGTCGGAGATGTTCTGGGCGGGCGTCCTGTGCACCACGTGCACCACGACGGGGATCGTCGTGCAGCCCTCCCGCGACATCTGCGGCAGGACGGCGGCGCGCAGCGCGTAGTTCTCGCTCCTGGACCGGGCCTCCGCGTAGCCGGGTACCAGGCGCAGGAGCCTCTCGTGCACCTCCATCGTGCCGCACTCGCGCCTCATGGTCTGCTGGTCGTCCGCCATCGCCACCTCCCTCTCCCTAGTCCTGCTCGTGGATCACGAGCCGGTCCCGGCTCGCCGCCACCACGCGGTAGGTGCCGGCCAGCACCGGCGCCTCGATCGTCAGGACGTCCCCGTCCAGCCGCCACGACCCCGCGGCGTCGCTGGGGCGGTCGTCGGGCCCGGGGGCGCCGACGACGAGGGCGCCGTCGGGGCGGAAGGTGAGCACCGTCCGCCCGCGCGAGGGTGGGAGGTCCGTGCCGCTGCGGACGAAGACCAGGCCGTCCCCGCCCTCCTCGTGGCGGTGCAGCCAGGTCCCGTGGATCAGACCGACGTCGCCGGCGTGTCCCAACGAAGACCATCTCCCCTCCGCGGTCGCGTCGTGCCGCGCCGCGGCTCCCCCGCGCGGCCGTGCGTGAAGGGGGCGAGAAGGAGCGAGGCGACCGTCGCGGGTCAGGTGATGACGGGGGGTATGGGAAGGAGGGTGGAGGCGGGCTGGCCCAGGTCCCACTCGCGGCCCGCTAGGGGCCGTGCGGCAAGCGCCCGAGGCTCGCGTGGAGACATACTGCTCCTCGGCGCGCCCGAGTGCAAGCGTTCCCCGCCTGCGTAGTGGCAATCTCAGCAGCCGCTCATCCGGCGCCGCCGTATCCTGGGCCGGTGACAGCCTTCGTGGCGACGGCCGTTCCGTGCGCCCGCGGAACCGGCGCCGAGCGCGCGCCAGGTCCCGCGGAGGCCTGACGGTGAGCACGGGCAGGCTGGCACCCGAGAAGCAGACCGAGTCGGTCAGCGCCGCGAACCGCGCGGTGCGGCTGCTCCAGGAGCTGTTGGAGCACACCAGCGAGGCGGTCTTCGTGCTCGGCAGCGACGACACCGTCATCGACTGCAACCCGCGCGCCGAGCTGGCCCTGGGGGCCAGACGCGGCGAGCTGCTGGGCCTGCCTCTCTCCGAGCTCGTGCCGATGGGCTCGCCGCTGCTGGCGCTGCTGGCGGTGCAGGACGCCGACGAGCCCCTGCGCCTCGAGGTGGAGCTCGAGCGCCGCGACGGCGGCTTCGTGCCGGTCGAGATGCTGGCCAGGCGCCTCGACGGGGGCGCGACCCTGCTGCTGTGCCGCGACACCACGGTCTCGCGCTCCGCCGAGCAGGCGCTGGAGCGCAGCGAACGGCGCTTCATGGCGCTCGTCAAGCACTCCTCCGACGTCACGATCGTCCTCGACGGCTCGGGCGGCGTCAGCTACGTCTCGCCCTCGATCGCGCGGCTGGGCGTCCACCAGCCCATCTACACCGAGTCGCAGCTGTGGCGCGTGCTGCACCCGCGCGACCGCACCCGCGTCGAGTGCGAGATGAACGAGCTGAAGTCCTCGCGCGCCGGCTCGTCCCCGCAGTCGCCG
>Ga0123332_1006039_pt1 | contig 10083 bp, 13 predicted proteins | sample BioC12SIPDNA_4_FD_89958 | JGI IMG/M metagenome (GOLD analysis project Ga0123332, IMG submission 89958) | Anaerobic biogas reactor microbial communites from Washington, USA - Biogas_R2_A C12 SIP DNA | ecosystem: Engineered > Bioreactor > Anaerobic > Unclassified | place: Washington, USA... | reverse complement strand
AGAACGGACCAGCTTCACTATCTTGGCTTCGTCGTCGACGACGAGGATCTTTGCGGTCATGGCGCCTCCACTGTCCTTGCGCGGCGGATTGCCGGCGCGCATCATTATGGCCCACGCTCCATGCTCGCGCAAGGTTGTGGAGAAGATGTGAAGGAGGTGTGTGCGTCGTGTGACGGGAGCACCGCCTCTCGCCATTAGGTGCCCGGCACCTGGGTCAAGTTACTGGGATCGTCTTGCCCATTGCTCGGTTAGGCAGTATCATCTCCCCAACGAGAGGAGACGACCCGTGCATTTCGAGCTCGCGTACGGAAAGGGGCGCCTGGGCCTCGACCTGCCGGGCAGCGCCGCGGTCACGGTGGTTGAGCCGACCTACCTGCCAGGACTGCCCGACCCGGTCGCCGCGGTCCGGGCCGCGCTAGCTGCGCCCATCGCGGCGCTCGCCGCGCCGGTCGCGGCGCAGCCGCTGGCCGAGTTGGCCCGGCCTGGCATGCGCGTGGGCTTGATCTTCAGCGACATCACCCGCGCGACCCCGCATGAGGTCATCCTGCCACCCATCCTCGACGCGCTGGCCCAGGCCGGCGTCCCTCGGGAAGACATCACGCTCTTCGAGGCCCTGGGCACTCACCGCCGCAACTCAGAGGCCGAGTTGGCCGGCATGTTGGGCGAGGAGCTGGCCCGCACCTTCCGCATCGTCCAGAACGACGCGTTCGACCCCGCCACCCAAGCCTACGCGGGCCGCTCCAGCCGGGGCCACGAAATCTGGCTCAACCGGGAGATGCTCGAGTGCGACCTGCGGATCCTCACGGGCTTCATCGAGCCGCACTTCTTCGCCGGCTTCTCCGGCGGCGGCAAGGCCATCATGCCGGGCATGGCAGGGCTCCGGACCGTGCTGGGCAACCATGACGCGGGGATGATCAGCCATCCCAACGCCACCTGGGGCGTGACCGAGGGCAATCCGATCTGGGAGGAGGTCGTCGAGGTCGCGCTGGCCGCGGGGCCGCTCTTCCTGGTGAACGTGACGATGAACCGCGACCGGCAGGTGACCGGCGTCTTCGCGGGCGACCTGCTGCCCGCGCATGCCGCAGGGTGCGAATTCGCCCGGCGGACCGCGATGACGCCCGTGCCTCATCCCTTCGACATTGTCATCACGACCAATTCGGGCTACCCGCTGGACCAGAACCTCTATCAGGCAGTCAAGGGCATGAGCGCGGCTGCGCAGATTGTCAAGCCGGGGGGCGCGATCATCATTGCGGCCGAGTGCGCAGATGGCATCCCGGATCACGGCAAATACGGTGAGTTACTCAGGGGGGCAGAGAGTCCGGCCGCGCTGCTCGAGACGATCAACCAACCGGGATTTCTGGAGCAGGACCAGTGGGAGGCGCAGATCCACGCGCAGATCTTACTGAAGGCCGAGGTGTACGTCCGCACGGACAACCTTACGCGGGCCCAGATCGAGTCCGCCCTCCTCAAGCCGTGCGTGCGCATCGAGGACACCGTCGCAGGGCTGCTGGCACGCTATGACAAAGCCTCGGCGGCAGATCGAGGCTTTGCATTGGCAGACCGAGGTTCCGAAACCTCGGCGACAGACCGAGGTTCCGCAGCCTCCATCTGCGTACTCCCGGAAGGTCCGCAGACCATTCCGTTCGTTGGGATCAGAACGCAGGAGAGATAGCAGCGCGCACCTCGGAGACGATCCTGGGGCTGGGCAGCGTCGACCGCACCGCACGCGACTGTTCCTCCTCCAGGAAGTCCTGATCGATCGGCAGGAGCACGGCGACGGGCCGGCCGTGAAATGTCACGACATACTCCAGCCCCTCTTCACGAACCCCGCGCAGAATCTCCGTCGTCTGATTTTTCAGTTCCTTGATTCCAACGTACGGCATTCTGACCTCCGTGGGTATGACAGTAGCTACATGATAATTGAATAGCATTTACTTGTCAAGTATATTCTATCTCTTTTAAGGTCAATCACAGAAAGGAGCTTGGCTGTCTCCATGAACGAATTCCACCCGCAGACCATCATCGAACCGTTTCGCGTCCGTTCGGTCGAACCGATCCGTTTCACCACGCGGCCCGAGCGCGAGCGGCTGCTGGCCGAGGCGGGCTACAACCCCTTCCTCCTCGCGGCAGAGCATGTGTTGATCGACCTGCTGACCGACAGCGGCACCGGCGCGATGTCATCCCGCCAGTGGGCCGGCATGATCGCGTCCGACGAGTCGTACGCGGGCGCGCAGTCGTTCTACCGCTTCGAGCATGCGGTGCGCGACATCACCGGGTTCAAGCACGTGATTCCGACGCACCAGGGCCGCGCGGCCGAGCACATCCTGTTCAGCACGATCGCCGGGCCGGGTGACGTCGTGCTGAACAACACGCACTTCGACACCACGCGCGCACACGTGGAGAATCGCGGCGCGGAGGCCCGCGACCTGGTGATCCCCGAAGGCCGGCAGCCCCGGCTGATCCATCCGTTCAAGGGCAACATCGACCTCGACGCCTTGCGCCGCGCGATCGCGGAGATCGGTCCCGCGCGCATTCCGGCGGTGATGGTGACCGTGACCAACAACTCGGGCGGCGGCCAGCCGGTGAGCATGGCCAACATCCGCGCGGCCAGCGCGATCAGCCATGAGCATGGCCTGCCCTTCTTCATCGATGCGTGCCGCTTTGCCGAGAACAGCTGGTTCATCAAGACGCGGGAGGAAGGGTACGCGGACGTGGCCCCGATCGACATCGCGCGCGAGCTCTTCAGCTATGCGGATGGCTGCACCATGAGCGCGAAGAAGGACGGCATGGCCAACATCGGCGGCTTCCTGGCGGTGAACGACGATGCCCTGGCCGCGCGCTGCCGCACCCTGGAGATCCTGACCGAGGGCTTCCCGACCTACGGCGGCATGGCCGGCTACGACCTGGAGGCCATTGCGGTGGGCCTCTACGAGGCGCTGGACGAGGGCTACCTGCGCTACCGCATCCGCTCCATCGCGTACCTGGGCGACAAGCTGACCGCGGCCGGCGTGCCCATCGTGCTGCCCACCGGCGGGCATGCGGTGTATCTCGACGCAGGCGCCATGCTGCCGCACATCCCTCCGCTGCAATACCCGGCCTGGTCCCTGGCCAACGCGCTCTACCTGGTGGGCGGCGTGCGCGGGGTCGAGATCGGCTCCGTCATGTTCGGCCTGCAGCCCGACGGCACCGAGCGTCCCGCGGCCAACGAGCTGGTGCGCCTCGCGTTCCCGCGCCGGGTCTACACCCAGAGCCACGTCGACTACCTGGCCGAGGTCATCCTCGCGGTCCATGCGGACCGGGCCGCGCTGCGGGGCTACCGCATCGTCGAGCAGGCGCCGGTTCTGCGCCACTTCACCGCGCGCCTCGCGCCGCTGGGCGGGTGATAGTGGTCATTAGGTGCCGGTCGTTAGGCGTTAAAGTGCCCGGCACTTTCGAAGTGCCGGGCACTTGGACGGAAGCGACTCCCTCCCTGGATAGGACGGTTCCCTACTCACTTTTGCACTAAACCGGCCTATATACTTAACGCGATATATATTACTATATTATATATATAGTATATGTAAAGCCGGAAGGAGACGCCGCATGGCATTCATCGATACAACGCCGGTCGCGGAGGCCACGGGCGAAGTGCGCGCGCTGTACGAACGGGAACAGGCCGCGCGCGGGTACGTGCCCAACTATGCCAAGCTGTTCAGCCAGCACCCCGAGGTCATGTCTGCGTGGGGACAGCTCATCGGAAGCACCCGCGCCAGGATGGACACGCGGCGGTACGAGCTGATTACCATGGCTGCCGCGCGCGGCCTGCGCAGCTCCTACTGCATGTTGGCGCACGGCACGATCCTCCAGCAGGAGTTCTTCTCCCCGAGCCAACTGGCGGCCATCGCGGCGGACTTCTCCACCCCGGATCTCACGCCGGCCGAGGCCGCCATGATGGCATATGCGGAGCAGCTCGCCTGCAACGCGACCGCGATCACGGCCGCGGATGTCCAGGCGCTGCGCGATCATGGCTTCACCGACGCTGAGATCTTCGATATCGCGGCTGTGGCGGCTGCCCGCTGTTTCTTCAGCAAGCTGCTGGATGCACTCGGCGCGGAACCGGACGCGACCTATCTGCAACTCGAGGAAGACGTGCGCCGCCAGTTGACGGTCGGGCGGCCAATCAGCGAGCAGCCGGTGGAAGCAATGTCGCCTGTGGCGCCCTGAGGCACAATGGGCGGTGAAAAAAATATTTCCTTCTTATCCCCCCGAAATGCGTGACGAAGTTAGGGCCGACACGCCGAGAAGTGCCCGGCGCTTGGGGAGACTTGGCTGCACACAGGCGTTGCCCTTATGTAGAAGTCGACAGCGATGCTGCAGTCCCTCGCAGATACGCGCGGATCACCCTCTCCGTATAGGGCTCGACCGGCAGGCGCAGCGCCTCATCCACTGTGACCCAGACGTATTCCTCCGCCTCGTCGTTCAACCGCACCTCGGTCGCGTCGGTGCGACATGCGTAATCGAAGAAGATGAAGTGCCTGGGCTTCCAGTATGCCGGGTCGTAGATGAACTCCTGCATGCAGACGAAGGTGATGTCACGGATGGCCAGGCCGGTCTCCTCCGCGACCTCGCGGCGCAGCGCGGCCTCCAGCGTCTCGCCCAGCTCGACGTGGCCGCCGGGCGCAACGTACCGGCCGCCCCACTTGTGCGACCGCATCAGAAACAGGCGGCCCGCCGGATCGAATATCAGCGCGCCTACCGTCGGTTCGGGGTATTGTTGAGCACTCACCGGGAATCGGGTCCAAAAACAAGCGTGTAGTAGAAGAAATTCCCGATCTTCCTGACCGGCTGCAGTCCTGCTGCGGCCGCCCAACGGATCACGGTGCTTGCCTGCGGGTAGTCAGGGTCCAGCAGGATCTCGCTGATGGCCAGCCTTCCTGACGGTTTGAGCACCCGGCGGAATTCCCGCATAGCGCGCACCGGGTCAGGGATCTCACCCGTCACGGTGATCATGTAGATGACGTCGAAGAACGCATCGGGGTAGGGCAATTCATAGGCGCTGGCGACGCGCGCCTGGATGTTGGTCACGCCTTCCGCGGCCGCGCGCGCCTGCACCCGCTCGATCATCTTCGGTTCGATGTCGATCGCGTGCACGCAGCCGGCCGGACCGGTGCGCTGGGCTGCGGCTATGCTGTAACGGCCGTTGCCCGGACCCACATCCAGGACCGTCATGCCTGGCTCGATGCCGTGCCGGATCGCGGTCGCGCCGGGCGGTTGAATCCGGCGCCGCAGCGGGTTATCGATGAGGTCCGCGAGAAACTGCGGGATGGGAAACTTGTGGAACCGCCGCACGGTCCTGACCAGCGTGTGCAAGGCCACGAGGATGACCGGTGCAAGAAGGATGCTTTTCAGCAGGGTGCGCCACATGATTGCCTCCTGATGCGTACTTTGAAGATCATATCACAAGGGCGCCTCATCCAACCCCGCGCCGGCCTGGATGAGCTCGGCAAAGCGCTGGGTGAACCTGGCGGCCGGGCCGCCGTCGATGATGTCGTGATCGAAGGTCACGGTGAGGCGGAGGTGCGGCCGGTTGCACACCGCCCCATCCTGCAGGACCGGCTTGGCTTCGATCCCGCCCACCGTCACCGCGAGCGAATGGCCTGCCAGCGGAATCCCCCAGCCGGACACCTTGCCGTACATGCCGACCGAAGTGACCAGCACGGTGCCGTTGAACCGCTTCAGAACCCTGGGCCGGGTCGCGGCCAGCCGAAAGAACAGCCGCCGGATGGGCCCGGGGACCAAGACGTACCAGCGCAGCCACCGCCCCCACGACGTATCAACAAGCTCCTTCGCCTGCAGCGCCCGGATCTCGTGGTGGATGTCCGCGACCGACTTGCGGTTGGCGGCCCGGATGACGGTCTGGAGCACCACGGGCTGGCCCCCCTGCACGCGCTCCACAGGCAGCGACACATCCACATCGTCGAACAACACCAGCCGGTTGCGCCAGTCGCGATAGGCGTGCACGTGTCTGTCCTCGTCCACCGCCCTGGCGCAGCAGTACACGATGAAGCCCGTGAATGAGAGCGCCTCGCCTGTCTGCGCTTTGATCTCCCCGATGCGCTCGCGAGCTGTCGTTATGTCTACTTCAATCAGGCCGTGGATGCAGTGCTTCCGCGCGCCGAGGCTCATGCCATCGATGACGAGCTGCCGGAATGGGGCGAGTGGCTCGATGGAGCAGGATTCGTTCATGATGTAGCCCTCCCCGTCCGCTCAACCGCCGGCAAGCTCGCGCGCCATGCGCCGGCCCATCTCGGCGCCGCGCTCGCCCAGCTCGGCTGGCGCGCCGCAGTTGGCGACCACGTACTTGCCGGCCACGACCCCGCCCAGGTAGTCGATCTCGCGATCGAACATGACCTGGATCAGATCCGCGTTATCCCCGGCGCCCCCGCCGCAGGTGACCAGCAGTGCCATGTGCTTGCCGGTCGCCAGCGATGCTGCGAGCTCGCCGTCTCGCCATTTCACCAGGCAGTAGTGGCGATCCAGCAACGCCTTTAGCTGCGCAGAGAAGCTCCAGCAGTACACGGGGCTGGCGTAGACCACCAGGTCGGCTGCCAGGATGCGCTCCAGCAGCTGCACCGCGTCGTCCCGTTGCGCACACCCGGGTCCGTCCAGTACGCTGAAACAGTGGTCGCAACCGAGGCAGCCCGCGACCCGGTAGTCGGTGATGTTGATCCGGTCGACCTCGTGCTGGGGCGCTACCAGCGACTCGAACGCGGCCAGCACCGCGGCCGTGTTGCCCCGCTTACGAGGGCTGCCCAGGATGGTAACGATCTTCATGCGTTTACTCCGAAATAATCTGTCGGTTCGTATGATAGCAGTCGAAGTAGGACCTGGACATCCTTCGGGCTAGCCGTCCAGCAGCTCGCCCACCAGCACCGTGACGGCCTGGCCCCCCAACAGCACGCGCTCCCCTGCCAGGCGGACGCGCACCACGCCGCCGCGCGCCGAGACCTGGTGTGCGATCATCTCGGTCTTGCCCAGCCGATCGGCCCAGTACGGACCCAGGCAGCAGTGCGACGAGCCGGTGACGGGATCCTCGTTCACGCCCAAAGCCGGTGCAAAGAAACGTGAGACGAAATCGAACTCCGGCGCGGCCGAGCGCGCCGTAACCATCACCCCGCGCACGGGGAGCCTGCCCAGCGCGGTGAAGTTGGGGCGCAGGCTGCGCACGATTGCTTCGCTTTCCACCTCTACCAGGTAATCGAAGACGTTCATGCCAACGTAGCAGGGGACTGCGCCCAGGGCTTCGGCCAGTTCAGCGGGTGGCTCCGCGGCCTTTGCGGGCGTGGCCGGGAAGTCCAGCTCGATCCAGCCGTCAGCCTTGCTGGCGGTCAGCAGGCCGCTCAGAGTATGGAAGTGGGCCATGTCAGCGGGCTGCAGCACGCCGGTCTCCCACAGGACATGCGCGCTGGACAGGGTTCCGTGGCCGCACAGCTCGACCTCCGCTGCGGGGCTGAACCAGCGCAGGTGGAACTCGCCGTCAGGCCGCCGGACCAGGAACGCGGTCTCCGAGAAGTTCAGTTCGGCCGCGACGGTCTGCATCCAGGCCTCGGTCGCGGGCTCGGGCAGGAGACATACGCCTGCGGGGTTGCCGGCGAAGGGCCTGCCGGTGAAGGCATTGACGTGATAGATCGTTTGACTCATGGAGACTCCTTTCATGAATGATGCCGGCGCAGGCCCGGCGGATTTCCGCTTGCGCGTATTCACCCCGGAATGACCTCCAGCGCCTTAACCTGGGCGGCTGGAGCGACGAGCAGCACGTAGTCCCGGATATCCCGAAGATGGTCCTGCACCGCCTGCACGTCGACCCCGGCCGGTGCATACACGGCAAAGAGGACGTTGTGCGTCGCGGCCGTGATCTGGGTCCGTTCATCCGGGCCGTAAAGGATGCTGGAGATCACCCCAGCCCGATCCGCCATGAACATATCGCCCGCTTTCAACCCCTGCGGCTGGCCACGGAGCAGCGTGTAGCTTTCTTCCCCGCCGGCAAGACCCACGGTGAGGGGAAGCTGCAGGCGATCGAGGTCGTGCCCGGCCGTCAGCAGGCAGTTCTTGACTTCGGCCATGAACATCGCCTCTACCAGAGCGGCCACGCTCGGGATCGCCTTGCCCTTGAAGGCGATCGAGGCGAGTTGCGCCAGCACGTGGTAGGTCTTGTCGAACTGTTTGTAGTAGGCCGTATATGCCGGGATAGGGCCGAACGTTTCGAGCGCACGGCGGGCCTGGCCGGCGAACCGGGCGCGCAGGCGTTCTTCCAGAGCCCGTTTCTCCGCTTCCAGGCCCGCATGGTGCGCAGAGTTTTCGACATCCAGCATCACCAGGAAACCGGTGTGGGCGTCGGGGTACACCACCCGCAACGCTTCAGTCACTTCGAACATGTCTGATCTCCTCTCAGCCCGCATGCCCTGGCTGGTCAGCTCCCTGCGCGGCTGCTACTTCCCGGATGAGTCGCAACACATCATCCGGCCGCCGCGACGAAAAGGAGATGTCCTGCACGGGGCCTGCTTTTCTTCAAAGCGCGATTACAACCCTGGGATACTCCAGGAAATTGAACGAGGCGCGGTATCTGCCGCGGATGCTCATGAAGTGGATCCCTGCGCCTCCATACCGCAAGAAGAACATGACCGTGAGCGCCAGAAAAAGCGCCTCGGTCCTGGCCGACGAAATCCTCTCGCGGTAAATAGCGCCATCGGTGATGGCGCCATCATTCTGATCGGTTCTCAGGCTCATGGAGCACCTGTGCAGCCGATACGGCGTGCACCCTATCTTGGTTCAGAAAAACAGATAGCGCGGCACCCGTGCCATGAATGCCCGGTAGGGTTCGCCGTACCGCGCCAAGCATGCCTCTTCCTCTCACCGGCTGCCGAGACCCAGGATATTCCCGACTGCAAAGGCGATCCAGAATACACCCGGAATGACACCGATCGCCAGGCCGGCCCAGGTCGGCCAGAGGCGGTCATGTCTCAGGATGGCCCCGATGCCGAAAATGACCGCAGCGGTTGCGCAAGCGATGGATGCCAGGAAGCCGCCCATCTCTACGTCTGTGAACACCCCAACCGCGAAAGCCGCCACAGCTGCGATTCCGCTCGCAAGGGTCACCCAGCCGAGCGGCGTTGGTCCTGCCAATGCGCCGGCGGGGCGGGGTTCCCGCTTGCGGAAGACTGCAAGCACGACCCCGGCAACGGCGACTCCGACGAGAAACGCAATCGTGGCCCACATGATACACCCTCCTTGGGGCGGCCCCCGCCTGTCCTTCAGCCCCGGATTCATCTCTCACCGGCGATATGACTACCACACCCCCGGCAGCAGCTGATGGCAAACCTGATGGCAAACCCAATGGCTATTCGCCTCACACTCCGGCAAATCCCGCTGCATCGGGATGGCGGGTCAGTGAGACGTGATGTTCAGAATAGTGCCTATCACAAACAGGACGGCGAACACAACCCACAAAGGGCGGCTGAGCAGGGCCAGCGGCCACCAGTAAAACATGACCGTCGCCAGGTACAGAGATACGTACGGAAACAGGATTGACAGGCGCACTGGGCTGCGCCAGGGGATCCGTCTGACGTAATCCACCCAAAAACCATAGGCCGCATAAACCAGGAAGAGAAAACCACCTACCCAGAACGACCAGGATTTCCCACCCAGCAGCAGGATAATACTGATGACGACAGCCGGAATACTCAGCGCGTAGACGATCCAGCCGATCTTCAAGGTGTAACCCTCGAAAAACCGCCTGCGCAGCGCGAAATGGACGATCAGGGCGATCTGAAAGAAGAACGCCCAAGCCACGAACAGTGTGTCCAGACGATCCAGGCCGGGCATGTTGCCACCTCCAGTCAACCGACCGCGTTGGATCAGTTCTGCCAGCACTCGCTCAACAGACGCCTCATCGGAAAACCTCGAGCCCTGCGTGCGACAACGCCAGTTCATAGATCGGTCCGCGCGCCAGGAAGCCCAGGGCGTATCCGCTGCCGAGCACGGCGAGCAGCCGGTCTCCCGGCCGCACCGGCGCTTCTGCGGGCAGCGCCGCCCAACCCTCTCTGT
>Ga0123332_1006038_pt1 | contig 10086 bp, 19 predicted proteins | sample BioC12SIPDNA_4_FD_89958 | JGI IMG/M metagenome (GOLD analysis project Ga0123332, IMG submission 89958) | Anaerobic biogas reactor microbial communites from Washington, USA - Biogas_R2_A C12 SIP DNA | ecosystem: Engineered > Bioreactor > Anaerobic > Unclassified | place: Washington, USA... | reverse complement strand
CCGCGCTCTGCCAGGGGTCGTTGTATTCAGAGCGAGCCGGCGCATCCGTGGCCAGATCTGATCGTGGCGCAAACGGGAACACGTCCGACAGATGATCGATCGTGGGGATCTTGCCGCCACTGCCCACGTAATGCCATCCATTCGGGTGCACAGAGTCCTCACCCAGCACGTACCCCCAGCGCGCCTTGACGTCGACCAACCCGATGCTGAATGACGTCACCGGCTCCACCGTCCGCAAGTACACGTGCATGCCGCGCGAGGTTGCCACCCGATAGGCTGCATCCCTCCGCCAGGACGAATCCCGACCGTAGAAGTCAACTATCGTCATCCACGCAGCGTAGGCGTCCCACGAGTCAAAGTCGATCACGGTCAGGTTATTGAACCCGGTTACAATGCCTAGATTGCGCCGGCCTGAAAGCTGGAACCACAGCCGCAACTCCTGGTCGGTCGCCTGCCGCTCTTTGTACGGGTTCCACGTCGGGTAGCCATCGGCATCCACCGCGCCCGCCCACCTGAGCGCCTGGCCGTCCGGTCGCTTGTCTCGCCAGCGGAGAGGAATCACGCTGTACCCCAGATCGGTAAAGGCCAGCGCACGATCGTAGAGGGTGATCATGCGGCCCCCAGCCTATGGAGGATATGGAGGATGGAACATCCATTGGGAACTTCTATACTGGATTCACAAATTGCGTAGACGTTGCTAACAGAGCTTTCTATGGAGGATATATCCTCCATATCCTCCATAACCCTACATACAGCGTTGTCTACCCTAGTCCATTTACACTCTTTTCCAGTTCTCTTGCCGCTCAATTCATCCATGCATGGAGGCATTGCCTCCATAGTCGCGCTATCTATGGAGCGGATTTTGGCGGTTCTGCCAAAATCGCACGCAGAGGACGCGCCAAGGCCGCTCATATCCTCCATATCCTCCATAGAGCACATCATGGCGCTGCCTCAAGATCGAGGCCGACATACTCGTTGTGGTACATTCCTTTGCGCCACGAATACCCCAGCGCCACCATCTCCCTCTTGAACTGCCTCGCGTTGCACGCCTTGTAGCCCATGTTCCGGCACCAGAGCGAGTAGGCCTGGTACAGCATCGAGCTCTGCACCGTCGCCTTGTCATCGACGTAGCACTTGTCATCGATGAACGCGCCCAGTTCATTGGACTCCTCGCGCGCCTCATCGGTCACCTGCGCCACCTGATCCGGCAGCGTGAACCGCCGCGTCTCCTGTATGCGTTCCCAGCCTGCGAGCGCCCAGTTGAAAATGCCCGGCAGCTCTGTGTCGAGCTGCTGCTTCAGGTCGATGATCCGGTCCTCTTCGTCAAAGACGCGATTGAACGGGATGATGCGGATGCGCCGCCAAAAGCCACCGGACGAATCGCGCACATCCGGCAGACGGTTCATGCTCCACCACAGTTTCGCTGTCGGGTACAGAATGAACGGCTTCTCATAGATCTGGCGCACGCGCATCGAATCACCCGACACCAGTTGCTTGTACGTTGCGTCCTTGACGATGCTGTCATAGCTGTCAGCCTCAGCGCATAATGCCACGCGTTTGCCGGCCAGGAGCGCCAGTTGATACCGGTCATACCGCAACGCGCCAAAATCGATCGGCACAGCGGCCGGCCCGAGCAGGCGCTCCAGCACATGGAACAGCACGCCCTTGCCGTTCGCTCCCTCACCCACACACCAGAAGCTCACGTGGTGGGATATGTCGGCGCTGAGTGAATACCCGATCGCTTCCTGCACAAAGGCGATCAGCTCATCATCGGGTTCGTAGAGCTTGTCTGGTCGCACGAACGTGGTCCGCAGATAGTGCTCAAACGTCGGGCAGCGGGCGCTGCCGTCATACTCAAACGGTAACTTGGTGGTCAACCTGTAGTTGTAGGCGTGCTTCATCAAGAGACCGAGGCTGAGGTTGTAGATCCCGTTGCCCAGGGAGACCACATCCGGGATGCAGTCAATGGCGTCATCCTTGACATGCAGAAAGGCCTGCACGTACTGGTACAGGCCTTCGACATTGTTCCGTGAGGCGTTGGCGGTGCCTTCCACCTGCGTCCGCGCCAGCATCTGCCACATCTCGCGGTAGATCAGGCTGTCATCGACCGGGTTCCACACCGTTCCATCCCAGCGATGCCAGGTGTTGCGCGCGTACATCGTGTCGGCTTTATGATCGTACACATACAGCTCGCCGAGCTGTCCGTGGGTCAACTGCCCTGGGGGCATAAGCGGCTCCTTCAAAGGGAGCGGCATTGTGAACGCCGTTCCCGTGGTATTGTCAGGCATGTAGCAGCAACGTCTCCACTTGCGCCGCGAGCTCCTGGGCGCGGTCTGCCGTCACCGACTGGCCGCCCGATGCCGCCGCGAGCCTCTGCAGGAAACTGCGCCCGGCGGGGTAGCGTTCAGGGCCGACGTATACCGTATCGATCCGGGCCTCGAACATCTGCGCTTCGGTCATTGCCGCGCTTTCATCGTCAGGCTCGCCGTCGGAGACCACGACGAACCGCATGCCCGTGCCATCCACGATGCGTGCAAAGCGCAGGGCGCCGGCCAAATCGGTGCCGCCACCGAGCATCATGGGCACACCGCCCGGCACAAACTGCGCGCCGTCAGAGAATGCCACCACAGCCACCTTGCCCGGCATCGAGGCCTGGAGCTTGGCGAGCTCCTCCAGCGCGACCTCGTACCGGCTCAGACCGCCGCGGCTATCCGTCATCCCCATGCTTCCAGACACATCGATGATCACCATCGCATCGCAGTTCATGAACGACTCTGCAATGCTGGCGCCTTTCTTTTCCGCGACATCGGCTATAGAGCCGACCACAATGTCGCACGTCATACCCATTCCTCCTCGAATGCGTCCGCGCCCATCGGCCACGAGGTGACCAGTGTGCGCCCGAAAACGTCGTGAATGTCCTCCCAGGCGTGAATGCGCTCCACGATGAACCGGCCCAACACGCGCCTCCCCTCGGCGAGGATCAGCCCGCAGCGCAGCGGCGCACGATAGCCGATGGTGATGGCGTTCATCCACCCCCTGTCTGGTCGCCATTCCTTCGGCTGTGATGCCTCCATGAGCAGCCCGGCGTCGTACCGCTTGCGCCGGGCCGGATCATTGATCGTCTCATAGGCCTGCTGGATGCGGATGAACACCGCTTGAGCGTCAGGCTCGTGGCATCGATCGGGATGCCACTGCAGCGCCAGCCGGCGATACGCCTTGCGCACGTCGGTGGCGTCTGCGGCCTGCCGTATCCCCAGCACGCCATAGAGCGTTTGCGCCTTCGAAGGGGCCGCGCGCTGGTCCGGCTCGATATCGAGGCCAAACCATGCCATCAGCACCGGCTCCGGAAACACCACAGACCATCCGCCATCGGACCACCCGAAGGCGCTCCTGTCACCGGTGCCACGGTCTTTGCACGCGCCGATATAGCGCACATCGAGGGCCGCGGTCTCGACCTGGGGAGCGGGTGCGCCGCCGGAAGGCGGAGGCACATCCAGGCCGAGATGCTGCGCACAGAGCTGGGAGCACAATGCCGCATGCCGCGGCGTGACATACCAGGCCTTGCTCGATGGATCCCACCGCCGCTCCGTCGGGGGGATAGCGGACTTGAGCGCCTCCACCATCATCGGGTTGTAGCTGAACCGAAAGGCCAGCGCCCCCGACGAGTCCCACGTCAGTTGTGCATAGTCACGGCCCATGGTGCGGTCCTAGCCGGTATACTTGCCGCGGCACATGCCCCAGAACTGGCAGTATTTGGGCGAGCACTTCCACCCGCCAGGCACCATGGGATAAATGCCGGCGTCGATGCCCCGCCACGCGCGCTGGATCATCTCAAACAGCCAGACGATCTGCAGCGGCGAGTGTTGCACCTCAAAGGTCTTCATGTCCGGGTTCTGTGTCTTGGAGATCACATAGTGCCGAAAGGTCCAGTCAGGCACCGAGATGCCTTCCTGATTCAGCGCCGCGAGGTAGAACAGCGACTGCAGATCATCCTCTGCCTTGGAGTCGGACCACATGCGCGCAGCCGTCTTGAAATCGCCGGGGATACCATCGCGCGTGATCACGTCGATATAGCCGATCACCGGCACATCGACGCCGGGCACGGCCAGCTCGACACGTTTCTCAATCACGCCGCGCTCGCGGTCATAGTTGGCGGCGATCTCGGCGATGCCCTTTTGCACTTTGGGCGCCGCGAGAATGCGGGCGCCCTCCGCGGCCATGCTCTCGGCGCTGTCCATCTCGCCCCAGTCGATCTCGGGGTTGCGCTCGAGCTGCTGCGCCCACGCTTGCGACCAGACCGTGGCAAGCGGCTCGCCCGTGCGCAGGTGTTTTTCGATCGCGCCGTGCACCGCGCTGCCAAAGACCAGCGGCGTGGCGGTTGGCGTCTGTACCTTGTCGAGGTAGTGGAGCCTCCACGCGTGGCCGCACAGCAGGTAACTGGAGATACTCGAGTAGCTCAGGTGCTCAACTGGAGGCATTGCCGGCCTCCAGTTTGGCCGCGATCGCGGCGATCTCGTCGTTGGTGCCGGGGATCAGCCCGCCGTTCGCGGCCATGACGGCCTCTGCACCATACTTGTCGACGACCTCGGAGAGGCTCATGCTCGCCGGCGCTGCACTAACGGGCTGAACGGGCTCTGCAACAGGTTGTTTCACCCCTGGGGTGATTTCGTTCCACGATCCCTCGATCACATCCCCGCCGGGCGTGAGATCCGCGCCGTATTCATCGGCGCGCTTCATACCGCCCAGCACGTCCGGGAAGACCACATCGGCACAGAACCCGATCGCACGCCAGCGCAGCATGTTGGCGGGATAGTGATCCCACCCACTGCCGGGCTTGACCACGCCCGCTTGCCGGGCCTCCTCCATCGTCCAGGTAACCTCGTACTCAAATCCATTGGTGCGCTTCATCCAGACGTGGCAACCCACCGGGGCACCCGTCTTGGGATCCTTCAGGTCATCGATCTTGAGCCCCGCCAGGAGCGGCGAGGACTGGATCAAGGCCAGAGCGCCGCGCGGCGCCAGCGCCGGCTTGCCCTCGACGACCTGTACAAACTCAAAGCTCGCGGTCAGACCGAGCCCGAGCTCGTGCCCCTTGAGCATGATCGCCATGGCCGCCTCCGGGCTGGTTGCGCCAAAGAGACGCGACCTGTGCATGGCGGGGCCAATGGCGCTGATCATCTCCCAGACCTGCGGCGTGAGCGTTTCTCTCACCACCAGTGCATGCTCGTTCATTGCTTCCCTTTCTCTATCGGCTGTCCGCCGATGATCACACACAGCGATTCGTCGTCTCGCAGGCCCAGCGCCGCGCGGATGTTCTCTCGCGTGCGCGGGCCTATCCCGTCTACCTTGTCCGTTGACTCTTTGTCGGTAAGCCAGTTGAGGGCCCAGCCCGCCGTGCCGGCATAGGCCAGGAGCGCTTGCGCCCGATCCAGGCCAATGCCCGGCAGCGTCGCGAGCAAGGCTTCTGGTTCGGTGTAGAATTTGGGCGTCCGCACCGGCTCTATCGGGCATTCCTCACCATGATCGCGCCCGGCCAGTGCCAGCACCGTCGCCTCAAAGTCGGCGTCGCTGGCCGCGTGGACGACCATGCACCCCAGCTCCTGCGCCTTGAGCAGCACGCCCTGCACGCTACTCCACAGCCAGCCCGTTTCGCCGCGATCGGTTATGGCCTTGCCGTTGGATCCAGGCAGCAGCACCCCGGTGACCACCAGGTACGCCCAGCGCGTCTGCTGCCGGATTCCCGCCAGTTGCAGCCATAGCCGACCAGAGCGAACCGAGTTGAGCAGGTCATCGGCGGTTTTGCGTTCGACCGCCAGCAGCACGCCATCATCCGTTGTCGCCAGCACGTCGCCATGCTCGAGCAACGTTACGGAGCGCATCTGGGCGCCGAACGACAGCCGCCGTACCCACTCAGGTTCGCGCTGGTCAATCATGACTGCTACGATGCTCATGCGATGTTCTCCGCAACGATCGCCGCGAAATCCTCCGATTCCGGATCGATCGCGTTGGTGATCAGCGGGATTGAGGCCACCGCAGCTTTGATCGCGGTCATCGACCCATGATGCTGCTTCGTCAACGCCGCGATAAAGGCCACCGCGGTCTCCCTGGCCTTTGTGTCGGCAGGTCGCTTCTGTGCGGTGCCATTGCCGCCTGTCGCAAGCGCCTCGCCGAACTCGTCGGCAAAAGCGCTCTGGGCCGCACTAGCGCCATCATCCGACTTGCCACTTGCCGCCAGGTACGCCGCCCGGCAAGCCTCTTCATCGGCGTACGCCTCCAGGATCTTGAAAGTTGTGGCCTCACGTTCCTCGCCGCCGCTCTTTGGGCGGTACTTGCGCCCCGTAGGCTCCTGGACCATTCGCACCCACCGGCCATCGGCCAGCTTGGCGCTCTGGATTCCCTGCGCCCTGATCGATGGCAGCACGATCCGCGCCCACTCGGTGCTCTCGGCGATCATGTCCCGCTGGAGACTGAAGGAGAGTCCACAATCCGCCAGCGGGGTCAAAATCATCGTTACCGACGTAAAGCGGCCATCGACCGAATCGACCTCGGGATCCCAGGGAACCTTGCCCTGGCCCTTGATCAGCTTCACATAGTGAGCATCGATATTCAGCTGTCCGTAGTACTCTCTGGGGCGCAGTTGCGGATTGTCCGCCGAGTCAAAGGGGTCATCCATCACGGCGGTTCTCGGATTGGCGGTTGTCGATTGCGTCATCTTGCACCTCTCTATGTCTAGCCTCTGCAGGCTCGGATACCTAGTTTTCCTCAACCACCAATCCGCGCCCGTGGCAGCGCCGGCACGGCTTGGTCCTGTAACACACCACCGGCACTTCGACCTGGTACTCGGGCCAGATCGCGCCTCTCTCCGTTATCTCAACCGTCTCATAGCCCCGCCCGAGGCAATCCGGGCAGATCACAGTAGGCGGCCGGGGAAATGAAACACTGCGAAACGCTGTCGCTGTCTGCATGGCTCCCTCCCTATCGGTACCACGGTGTGGAGCGCCGCCGGCGGGTGACGAGCTCGTCGGGCACTGGCGGGTACAGCCACCGGTCCAGCACCCAGCAAAGGAGGCTGGCCAGCAGGATCGCGCCGATCATCGCGAGGCACTTGAGCGGCGTCATGCCGTCACCTCCTCTACGACTACTCCGTCCCTGGTGTCCACGATGCGATAACGAAAGCCGCGGCACCAACTCCCGGAAGCGTCCCTCCCTATGCCGCGACGGGCTCTCTGGATATCGTTGTATCGCCGCAACAGCCGCCAATCCGTATCGTGTGGCGTGCGAATGAGCACCTCGTATCGTGCAGTTCGTTTGCTCATTGCGGCGTCTCCCCAGGAGCGGCGCCCCCTGGCGACCAGCCCTGCTTGCGCAGCTCCTCGCGACGGCGCTTGGCCGCGCCTTCGGAGATGCCCAGGTCCCGCGCGATCTCGCGGATAGTGGCGCCGGGCAGCAGCGTGAGATAGGCCCCCACGCGCGCCGCGCCGTCAGTGATGGCGTGGTTGGTCAGCACGGCTTGCAGATCGCTCATACCCGCACCTCCTCCATCTCGCGGCCGTAGGGATACCCGGTCACCGAGATCACGCCCCGCTGCATCGTCTGGCAGCGCCCGATCGTATCGGTGGCCAGCGCGTCCAGGGCCCCGAACACCCATGCCGAGACGCGTGGGTCCATCGTCGCCACGCGTTCGGCGCGCAGCGCGTCCACCAGGTCGACCGTCCGCTCGGCATTCAGGCTCACCCGCACAATCCCGGCCAGGACGTCCTCGACGGCGTCCAGCCGGCGTTCTCGAACCAAACACCGCGTCATATCACACCTCCTTGAACTGTGTGGAGGGGTGGGGTATACTGTCTCTGGAATCGAGGCCCACCGTTTCCGTCTCTCGCTCGGCGAGCACCCGCGCGCACGTGTGCGTCGCCGCCTCTACACTCATGGGCTCGGGCATAGCGTCCTCTCGCTGCTACCCACGGGAGAGCTTTCAGAGCGCAAAGCCCGTGGTACAATGGACCTGTGCCCCGGTAGCTCAGTGGATAGAGCACAGGCATCGCAACCTTGAGGTCGTCGGTTCGAGTCCGACCCGGGGCACAGCTCTTGACCTTTCTGTCAAGGGGCCGTATACTATCTATGCGATGCCTGTGTCCGCTGAGTGTTCGGAGACCGCGGCCAACCGTAAGGGAGACAACGCCAATCGCCTCCCGCACCGTGCCAGCCCCTGCCCCCTCCGGCAGGGGCTGTGCCATTCCTGTGGCTTTCACTCCATCACCTTCTCGGGGAACTTCTCTTCGAGGCACTTGTCGCACAGCCCGTGGCTCACGCGCGGCGCGCCCACGGGGCCTCGCAGGTGCGCGTGGCAGATGCAGCACACCGTCTCGATCTCCCCGGCGTCCTCCTGGCGGTCCCACTCGGCCCGCCGCGCAGAGTCCAGTTGCTTTCCCAGATGGTCCGCCAGCGCCGTCGCGGCCTCCAGCCCGAGCTCGATCTGGCGTAGGCGCGTCTCGAGGGCGCGCAACTGCTCGCCCTGCCGGAGCACATGGCGTTGCAGGGCCGCGAGCTCCGCCGGCACAAAGCGCGCTGCCGACTCTGCCTGCTCCAGCCGCCTCAGCTGGCGGCTCCGGCGGATCTCGTCCGCCTCAATGTCCGCCTGGGCTCCGGGGTTCGGCTCGTAACCGCTCATTCCATCACTCCTTCCTGTTGCTCCTGCGCTGCGGGCTCTGGCGCCCGCCACCAGGCCGGCAGGGTGCCATCGCGCTTCATCTTTTCGTACACCACGGCACTCAACCCACGGCAGAACATCCGAAAGTAGGGGTCTTTGCGCAGTTCCTCGTATGGCCGGCCGCCATCTTCATCGACGAGTGGTTCGGTCCGGGGGGGCATTACGCCGTCTGGCATGTGGCCTCCTGCCGCGCCTGTCGCTTGGCCAGCCACTCATCGCGGCGCGCGCGGCAGATCGGCAAGGACTTGCCAACGCAACTGAACAGCACGCCGTCCGGCGCGCGATAGTCGTACTGAACCATGGGCTCACGACTGCGTCGCGACGCCCGGAACGTCTCGTAACGCTCTTCCCCCGGCGGGCATGTGCTGCAACCGGCGACATCGGATTTCATGCCTCGACCTCCTCAGTGACGCTGTCAATGCCATCTGCTGTGATAGTATCGGTATTGCTATATTCCTGAGCAAAGAAAGCTGCGGCGATCTCAGATCGCCGTGCGGGGAACGCGCGGAAGAGCGCATCGGCGACCTTGCGCCCAGCGGCCCGCTCGCCAGACAGTAGCATGCTGACGTGGACCTGGGAGATCCCGAGCATCTCCGCAAACTCGCGCTGTGGGCGGTCGCCTTTTAGCTCCCTGAGCAGTTCGATCATGGTCATGGGGTTCCTCCTTCAAACGCTATAATCCTACAGCAGTTGTTATCAGAAGTCAAGCACTTTGGCCAGTGAGATTGGTGGTTTGGGATAAAGGCACAGCATTTGTGATATTGTCTGAATATGGACACCAAGCAGATTGGGCAGCGAGTCAATGATGCAATGCTGGCGAGGCAGTGGACCCAGAGCGATCTGGCCGAGAGGTCGGGCCTGCGTCAAGCCCATATATCCCAGATCATAAACGCCGAACGACGTCCCCGCTTCGAGCTCATGATTCCGCTCGCCCGCGCCCTGGGCGTGTCGCTCGACTGGCTGGCGGGGATGGAGCCGAAGGAGCCTGGCGTGCTCGAGCCAGACGAAGAGGAGCTGCTCAAGGCGTACGGGGCGCTGGACGAGGCGCACCGGAAGGTGGTGCTGAACATGGTGCGTGGGCTGGGGGAGAAGAAGTGACTACACAGGCTCTCCTGCATGCTCTAAATGTATTGACAAGCGTTAGCACTCTTGTTATAATTCTAGTGAATCACCTCCCCGTCTTTGCGGTTGTCAAAGGCGGGCCAATTACCTCCCCAGGGTTGCCTGTCAACCCTGGGTCTTTTTTTGCCCCGGAGGCCCGCAATGCCGGATGAGCGCGTGGCGATCTTTATCGACGGCAGTAACCTGTACCACGGACTGGCAGAAGCGTTCCCTGACAAACGGATCGACTACAGGAGGCTCATCGCCAAGCTTGTTGG
>Ga0123332_1006037_pt1 | contig 10086 bp, 9 predicted proteins | sample BioC12SIPDNA_4_FD_89958 | JGI IMG/M metagenome (GOLD analysis project Ga0123332, IMG submission 89958) | Anaerobic biogas reactor microbial communites from Washington, USA - Biogas_R2_A C12 SIP DNA | ecosystem: Engineered > Bioreactor > Anaerobic > Unclassified | place: Washington, USA... | reverse complement strand
GTTCATGTGGTCGACGTCGAATTACAAGGTCGCGACGGTCTCGCAGACCGGCGTCGTGACCGGCGTCAAGCTCGGCACGGTGACGATCACGGCGACGTCCAACCACGACAAGACGAAGTACAAGAGATTTACCGTGGCGGTGATCACGGGGTTGAGTTCCATGAGCCTGTCCGCAAAGAGCGCGAGCCTTGCGCCGGGGCAGGCCCTCACGCTGAAGCCCGTATTCAGCCCGTCGAGCCCGACGCACAAAGAGGTGGCGTGGGTGAGCAGCGACCCGACGGTCGCGACGGTGGAAAACGGGGTGGTCGTGGCAAACAAGCCCGGCGAGGCGACGATCACGGCCACGGCGGCGTACAACGGCAAGACCGCGACCTGCGTCGTGAGCGTGTCGAACCCCAACACAAAGGCATCGGGATAGAGCTTCTCCCTCGGCGGCGGCGGCATTCCCGCCGCCGCCCTATTTTTGGCACCGGGGGCGGGCGGCATTCCGCCCCGCCTTCATACAATGGAGGGACCCGGTGCGGCGCTCCGTCCGCGCCGCGGAGGTGGCTTGTGGAAAATTTCACCGCCCGGGAAGGTTGATTTATCGGGGCGAAGGGTTTATAATGGTGAAAAAATACGGTCAATTCCATGTCTATACAGCGACAAACAGATACATAGAGGCGATTACCGGACTCCAACCGGCAGCGCGACGACGACGGCATGAACATGAAGGGGGCGCAGCCCGTGAAGAGGAAGTGTCTGGCGATTTTGTTGATCCTTTGCCTGCTTTTGACGCAGTTTGCCGCGGCCGAAGGGGGCTTCGAGCCCACGGCCGCGCCGGAAAGCGCGGCGGAGACCCCGATCCCGGAGGACGAGACCCCCGAGGAGCCGACGATCCCGCCCGAACCCGCGGGCGATCCCGAAGCGCCGACCGAGGCACCTGCGGAGGTGCCTGCGGAGGAACCGGCCGAGGCGCCCGCGGAGGAGCCGCCCGTGCTCGCCGAGGGCGAGGCGAGCCTGCTGCCCGCGGCGCACGGCGAGGGCCCGTCGGCGGACGGAATCGCGAGGCCGCACTGGACGGCCGCCATCGCGGGCAGGGGCCTGTACGCGGCGGTCGCGAAGGAATAGGCCAGGACAACAGAGCCGGACGGGGATGAAGCGTCTCCGCCCGGTTCTTCGTTGAAAGGGGGAGTTTGAATGTATGCCGATCTGCACATCCACTCGACGTTTTCGGACGGCACCGACGCGCCGGGCGAGTTGATCGAGCTTGCGGCGGCGCGCGGTATCCGCGCGATCGCGATCGCCGACCACGACTCCGTCCGGGGCGTTGCGGAGGCGCTGAAACGCCTCCCCCACCCCTCGGTGTCGCTGATCCCGGCGATCGAGATTTCCACCGTCTGCAACCGGCGGCTTCTGCACATGCTGGGGTACTGCATCGACATCGCGAACCCCGCGCTCGGCGCGTTCATCGCGCGGATTTCCGCCGAAAAGACCGAGAACACCCGGGTCAACTTCGAGCGCGCGCGGGAGCTGGGCGTCATTTCGTACGACTGGGAGCGGGTGCTCGAGCTGCATCCCGACCAGCCGCGGCTCTCGGGCGTGCACGTCGCCGACGCGATGGAGAGGGACGGCGCGGCCGCTTTGGACATGAGCCTGCGCGAGCTGTTCCGCCGCTTCTTCCTGCCCACCGGCGCGGAATTCATCGAGACCGAGACGACGACCGCCTACGACGCGATCGACATCATCCGGGCGGCCGGCGGGATACCGGTCGTCGCGCACCCGAAGAGCATCGGCGACGACGATGTCGTCCTGAATCTGATCGACGCGGGCGTCGAGGGGCTCGAGGTCTACCACCCGAGCCATTTGCCGGTGGAGCGCGGAAAATACCGGCGCATGGCGGTCTCCCGGGGGCTGCTTGTCACCGGCAGCTCGGATTGGCACGGCAAAAACAGCTCCCCGGACACGCCGCACATCGGCTGCACGGGCCTCGACAGCGGGGATTATCCGATTCTGAAGCGCGGGCGCGCATAGGGGGCAGCGACGGAAGGATGCGCGAAGCGCGCCCCAAGAGGGGCGCGCTTCGAACATGGCGCTCTATTGCGGGTCCCCGACGCGCACGGTGACGTTCCGTCCGATCGCGAGCGTTTCCGCCCCGGCGGTAAGCCGCACGTAGGCCATATACGCCGCCTCGCCTTCCTCGGCACTGTACAGCATCCGCTCGACGGTGCCCTCGTACGCCTCGTGCGTGCCCGGGAGCTCGACCGTCGCGCGCGCGCCCTCCTGGACCTCCGAGAGCTCCGCCTCGGGCACGGCGAACGCGATTTCGAGCCCGTCCGCGCGGCAGAGCGTCGCCACGGCTTGGCCCTGCGAGACGCTGTCGCCCGCGGAGGCGAGCACGCAGAGCACGATGCCCCCGGTCTCCGCCCCGACGCGGCCGCCGTTCCAGCCCTCGTCCGTCGGCGCGCCGCCCGCGACCTCCATCAGGAGCTGGCCGCGCTCGACTTCGTCCCCGTCCGCGACGTGGCACTTTACGACCGTGCCGTCCGCCGCGTATAGGTCGACATCCGTCGCGATGACCGTGCCCTCGCCGACCCTCTGCCTGCTCGCATACGCCGAATCGCGGTAGGCGTAGATCGTCTCGCCGTTTGAGAAGCTGCCGCCGGTGCACAGGATCGTGTACTCGTCGTTGTCCACCTCGGTCACGATCCCGACGCCGCGGTGCGTGCCGTTCTTCGTGCACTTGAGGTACAGAGTCTCACCCATCTGAATGCGCTTCGTCGTCGCGCTGTCGTACGCGCCGTCGACCGTCATGTAGATTGTATATTTATTCACCGGCGCCACCGCGATCGCGCTTCCGTAGTCCTCCGTCGCCTCCGTTGCGTCCTCGCCCGCCTCCGCGAACACCTTCGCGACGGTTCCGTCGCGCGTCGCGAATACCTTCGTCGTCTCGAGCGCCATAAGCGCCTCCCCGACCGAAACCAGGTCGCCCGCCTCCGCGGAGACCTCCGACACCCTGCCGCCGTACTCCGCCCACACCGCGAACGCCTCCCCGGCGACGACGGTTCCCTCGAACTTCGCCTCCGCCGACGCGGGCGCGGTCAGGAGCGCGAGCGCGAGCAGCGCCGTCCATGCCCTCTTCATGGCTCCACCTCCATGGGCGTCTCGAAGCGCACGCCGCCCTCGGGGAGCGCATAGGTCTCTCCGCCGGCTGTAAACGATACGCTTTCGGAGGACAGCTCGACCGCGTACCGAAACGCCGACGAGGGCAGCCCCGAGGCGCGCAGCCGGTCGTAGTCGTACCCGGACGCAAACCCCACCGTCGGAAGGGTCGCCGCGCGCCCGCCGCCGACGAGCACGACGGCGTCGATGCCGCTCTGTCGAAGCGTCTTGAGCGCGCCCCCGCCGATGCTCCAAGTGCCGCCCGCGCCCCGCAGGGTCAGCACGCCGGAATCGATCTCCGCGGTGAACTCCGCCGCGCCTCCGCCGGCGGTCAGCGCGATATCCAGCGCCTCGCCGCCGAGCGTCAGCGTGGTCATCGGCGCATCTTCCGCTTCGAGCGGCACGGTTCCGTACAACGAAGCGTCCTTGTCGCCGCTCGTATGTATGCTCGTGAACGCCTCGCCGGGCGTCACCGTAAAGCCCATGTCCTCCATCTCCCCGGCGGCGCCCATGCCCCCGCCGTAGCCGCCGTAGCCGGAGAAGCCGCCGAATCCGCCGCCGCCGATCTTGTATGTGACGACGATCGTCGCGTCCCCCTCGCCCATCGTGCCGCTGACGACGGGCTTGTCCGCCGCCATGAACCGGACGCTCGGCGAGGCGACCTCGTAGGCGTCCCCGGCCTTCATCCCGGTCCGCACGTAGTCCGGCGCGGCCTCGCTGCCGTCCTCGAGCAGATAGCGTATGCGAAGCGTCCAGCCCTCCGCGGACGGGGTCCGGTAGACGACCGTGACCTCGACGTTCGCGCCGGGCATCGTCCCGGAGACGGTCGCCGGATCGGGCGATTTTCCCTCGACGGCGGGCGACGCGACCTCGTACGCTTCGCCCTCGGAGAGGCCCGTCCGCACGTAGTCCGGCGCCGCCTCGCCCCCCTCTTCAAACGCGTAGTGAATGGTGAGCGTCCACGTCTGCGCGGGCGGGGTCCGGTAGACGACCGTGACCTCGACGTTCGCGCCGGGCATCGTCCCGGAGACGGTCGCCGCATCGGGCGATTTTCCCTCGACGGCGGGCGACGCGACCTCGTACGCTTCGCCCTCGGAGAGGCCCGTCCGCACATAGTCGGGAGCCGCCTCGCCCCCTTCCGCAAGCACGTAGTGAATGGTCAGCGTCCACGTCTCCGCCGGCGCGGCGGCGCGGTAGACGACGTCGATCTCGACGTCCTCGCCCGGCATCGTCCCCTCGACGGTCTCCGGGTCCGGCTTCAACCCCTCGATCGCGGGGGAGACGACCCTGTACGAATCGCCCTCCGCGAGGCCGCCCTGTACATAGTCGGGAGCGGCCTCGCCCCCTTCCGCAAGCGCGTAGTGGATGGTCAGCGTCCACGTCTCCTCCGGATCGCCGGTCTCATCGATCGGGTCCTCCGGGGGCGCGGGCGGGTCGGGCGGGGCCGGGTCTTCCGCCGACGCCACCGCCAAAACCGCCCCCGCGAACAGCGCGACCGCCACCGCAAGCGCAACGATCCATCGCTTCATGGCAACCTCCCGTTACTTTACAACCGTCAGAACCGCGGTGCCCGTCATGCCCAGCCGCACGTCGGCGCCGGGTTCGAATTCCACGTAGGCGGTGTAGCTGGATTCATAGGATGTGCTCGCGTCCTCGCCCTGCGAGGCGCTGTCGGTCATGTGCGAGACCTTGAACACGATGCCCGGATAGACGGTCTCGCCGTCGTCCCAGTTGAAGCGGATCGTCGCCCTGGCGCCCTCCCTGATGTACGGGAGGTCCGTCTCGCCGACGCTGATCTTCAACTGCATGTCGCCGGCCGGATAGATCGTGGCGACGTTGCCGCCCGCCTGGACGCTCCCGCCGACCTCGCAGTTGAGGCTGCCGAGTATGCCCGACGCCGTCGCGACGATGTCGCTCCCCGTGCAGTAGTAGGCGTCGTAGGTGCCGCCGACGGTCTCGTAGAGCAGATCGCCCTTCTTGACCGCGTCGCCCGTCTCTACGTGCATGAGCGCGATGCTGCCCGAGTCGCCGCCGGCCGCGCCGACCGCGAGGTCGTTCGTGCGCGCGCAGGTGCCGCGGCCGAGCCGGGCCTTCGAGGCGTACGTGTCGCCGCGGTAGACGGTGACGGTCTCGCCGACCTCGAACTCGCCTTCCGCGACCTTGACCGTGTAGGACGAGCCGTCGACGGCCGACACGAAGCCGACGCCGGTGTGCTTCCCGTCCGAGTAGCACTTCAAGGAGACCGCCTCGCCGACGTGTATGTACAGGTTCTCGCTGTTCGAGTAGGCGCTGTCGCTGTTCGCGTCGATCGTGTAGCGGCCCGTGACGGGCTCTATGTAGAGCACCGCGCCGAAGTTGTTCGCGACCGCGTCGACGCCGTCGCCGGGCGCGCCGAACACCGCGGACACCGTGCCGTCCTGCGCGGCGTACACCTTCGTCGTCCGGAGCGACGCGAGCACGTCGCCGGCCTTGACGAGCTGCCCCGCGCGCACGGGCACGGCCTCGACGTCCCCGCCGACGGCGGTGCGCACCGCGACGGTTGTGCCGCTGACGACGGTTCCGTCAAACTCGAAGTCCTCGGTGTCCTGCTCGGACACGTCCTCCTCCTCGGAGAGGGCCGCGGGTTCTTCCTCCTCCGCGGCGGCGGGGAGCGCGAAGGCGGTCAGCATAAGCGCGGCGAGCAGCAGGGCCATCCATTTCCGCATGTTTTTCATGGTTTCCATCCTTTCGATTGTCGGTCTTGTCCAAACTGTTCACGCGCTTCGAAGCGCGTCGATGGGGTTCAGATTGCTGGCCTTGCGCGCGGGCGCCCAGCCGAAGATGATGCCGACCGAGGCGGAGAACCCGACCCCGAGCCCGATCGCCATCAAGGAGAGCCGGAAGTCCGTGCCGATCGCAACCGCGAACACGTAGGAGATGCCGACGCCCAGGATCGCGCCGATCAGCCCGCCCAACAGCGACAGTATGAACGACTCGATCAAGAACTGCAGCTGTATCTGCCCCGGCTCCGCGCCGAGCGCCTTGCGAAGTCCTATCTCGGCGGTGCGCTCGGTGACGGAGACGAGCATCATGTTCATGATGCCGATGCCGCCGACGAGCAGCGCGATCGAGGCGATCCCCGCGAGCAGCGCGGTCATCATCGAGAGCATGGTGTTCATGGTGTCCAGCAGGCTCTCCATGTTGATGACGCTGTAGGTGTCGTCCTTGTAGTTGAACATCCGGTAGAGCGCGTCCTCGAGGTCGTCCACGACCCGGTCCATCTTTGTCGTGTCCAGGACGTGCACGTCGAGCGACGCAATGTGCGCGGTTCCGACGAGCCGCAGAGCCGTCGTGTACGGGACGATCAGCTTCTCGTCCGATCCGCCCATCGCCTGGCTCATGACGTCGCGGTCCGAGTCGTCCGAGAGCACGCCGACGACCGTGAACGTGTGGCCGTTGACGAGCAGCGTCCGGTTCAGCGGGTCGACGCCAAAGAACAGTTTCTTCGCAAGCGCCGCGTCGACGATGCACACGCGCGTCTGAGCGTCCATGTCGAGCTTGTTGAGCGCCCGCCCGCGCTTCACGAGCCCTTCGTTCATCCGGAAATAGGTCTCGTTCCTGCCCTCGAGCGAGATCCCGTCGTCCCACGAAAATTCCGACTTCGCGACGACCGACGCCGAGACCGACGGCGACACGCCGGACACGTTGTCAAGCGCCGCGATCTCCTTCAGGTCGCCCTCGGTGAGCCCGGGCTTGAGCGGCGTGCCCCGAGCGCTGACGCTCAACTTGCCGGCCCCCAGCGCCTCGAACTCGCTCGAAATCTGCCCGGTCACGCCGCTGACGATCGTGATCAGCGCGATGATCGCCGTGACGCCGATGATGATCCCGAGCACCGTCAGAAACGAGCGCATCCGGTTGTAGGCGATGTTGCGGACCGACATCGAGACGCTCTCGCGCAGCATGCTGATCCTTGCCTTGATCACGCGCGCTCCCCCCCTTCGCGGAGCACGCCGTCGAGTATGTGAACGATCCGGCGGGCGAAGCTCGCGATGTTCATGTCGTGCGTGATCATGATGACCGTGCGCCCCTCGCGGTTGATCTCCCGAAACAGCGAGAGCACCTGCCTGCCGGTCTCCTGATCGAGCGCGCCGGTCGGCTCGTCGGCGAGCAGCATCGTCGGGTTTCCGGCCAGCGCGCGGGCGATCGCGACGCGCTGCTGCTGGCCGCCGGAGAGCTGGTTCGGGAAGTGGTGAAGCTTGTCGTGAAGCCCGACGCGCTCGAGCATCTCCCGCGCCCGCCGCTCGCGCTGCCTCGCGGGGACGCCCGCGTAGATCAGCGGCAGCTCGACGTTCTTCATCGCGTCCATCCGCTGCAAGAGCTGGAACGACTGGAAGATGAACCCGATCTCGTGGCAGCGGATCTGCGCGAGCCTGTGCTGGTCCTGCTCGCCGATCTTCCGGCCCCGGAGGATGTAATCGCCGCTGGTCGGGGTGTCCAGGCATCCGATGATGTTCATCATCGTCGACTTTCCGCTGCCGGACGGCCCGAGGATCGACAGGAACTCGCCCTCCTCGAGGTCGAGGTTCACGTACTTCAGCACCGTCTGCACCTCGTCGCCCATGCGGTACTGCTTGACGATGTCCCGCATCGAGAAATACGCGTCCGTCATGGCCGCGGCCCGCCGCGCATCTGCATCATCATCGACATCATGTCGGTCTCGCCGGGCGCGTAGTAGACGGTCTCGCCGCTATCAAGCCCCGCGCGGATCTCGACGTTCGCGCCGTCGTTGATGCCGGTCTCGACGAAGCGCGGCGCGTGGTTTCCGTCCGCGCCCCTGACGAGCACATACGCCAGGTTGTCCTCGCTGAACTGCAGCGCGTCGACCTTGAGAAGCGTGACGCCGGCCGCGGATTTGTTCAGCATCTTGACCTCGACCTGCATGCCGGGCAATACGCCCTCCGGCGCGTCGACCGCGATCGCGGCCGTGTACGTCGAGAGCCCGCCGCTCGTGTCCGCGTCCTTGTCGAGGCTCTTGACGGTCCCGCCGCACTCGACGCCGAGCGCGTTGACGGTGATCGCGACGCCCTTTCCGATCGCGACGGCCTCGACGTCGTACTCGTCGACGCTGATCTCGACCTCGAGCTCGTTTACGTCGACGATCGCCATCAGCTCCATGCCCGCCGGGACCACGTCGTCCTTGCGCGCGTTCAGCCGCACGACCTCGCCCGCGAGGTCGGCCTTGATGACCGCGCCGTTCGAGAGCCGGATCAGCCGGTCGCCGGACTTCACGTCCTCGTTCGCCGAGACGTACACGTCCTTGACGGTCGCGTTGGCCGGGGCGAGGATCACTTGCCTGCGCGGGGCGATGATGTTTCCGGTGAAGCTGTACGTGGTGCTGATGTCGCCGGTAAACGCCGTCGCCTCGATGTACCGGATTTGGGCGCGCGGCCTCAATATGAAAAACCCGACGACGACCAGCATCAGCAAGAGCGGTATGATCCACCGGAGCGCCCTGCGCTTTTTGTGGGCCAAGATGAAGACCTCCTTATGCGGGATTCTATCACCGCAAGATTAACCGAACCTGAACCAAAGAGCGAATGCGTGGGGCGAAACTGTTAACGATTTTCCGCCGGCAGAAAGACCGAGAAGCGGCTGCCCTCGCCGGGCGCGCTCTCGACCCCGACGCGGCCGCCGGAGAGCTCGACGATCCGCCTGACGAGCGCGAGCCCGAGGCCGTTCCCCTCCGCCGCGCGCGACGGATTGCCCTGATAGAACTTCTCGAAGATGCGCCCGACGACCTCCGGGGGCATGCCGACGCCCGTATCCTCGACCGTCGCGCACACCTCGCCGCCCGTTTCAAAGAGCCGCACGGTCAGCGGCCCGCCGTCGTTCGAGAACTTGATCGCGTTCTCGAGCAGATTGATCCACACCTGAATCAAGAGCTCCGGGTTCCCCTCGTACGTGATCTCCGAGAGCTCGATGTCCGGCTCGAGCCGCTTTTCCGCCCACTTGGGCTCCAGCAGAACGACCGCCTGCCGAATCTGCTCGTCGAGCCGGAACCGCCGCCGCTCGGTGATGATGCCCTGGTTCTCGAGCCGCGAGAGGCTCAATACGTTCCGGGAGAGCGCCGAGAGCCTGCGCGCGCTGTCGGCGATCATCCCCGCGTACTCGCGCTGCTCCCAGTCGGCCAGTTGGCCGCTGATCAACAGCGTCGCGCAGTTCTCGATCGCCGCGACCGGCGTGCGGATCTCGTGCGAGATGTTGTTGACGAAGTCGCTGCGGAGCATTTCCGTGTGCGAGAGCTCCTCGGCCATCAAATTGAAGTTCCGGATCAGCTCGCCGACCTCGCCCTTCCCCCTCTGCTCGAGCCGCACGTCGAAGTTTCCCCCGGCGACCTGCTGCGTCGCCCGGATCAGCGCGATCAGCGGATTCAGCACCTTCTTGGAAAACAGCGCCGAGAGCAGGGTGCCGATGATCGCGCTGACCAGCAGAAACGCGATGATGCCGTACAGCGGCGACGTGCGAACCCAGCCGTGGCGGAAGCTGACAACCGCCAAAAACCCCGCGAGCAGAGCCGAAAGCAGCAGGGTGCCGGCCGCCAGCAGCACCGTCATCAGCCAGATGCCGACCGGCCGCCTATTGCGCATCGGTCTTCACCGCCTTGTAGCCGAGCCCGCGGATCGTCTGAATCTCGAAGTCCGGAAACGGCCGTATCTTTTCGCGGAGCCGCGCGATGTGCACCTCGACCGTGTGCGGGTCGGTCGTCGTCTCGTAGCCCCAGATCTCGTCCATCAACTGCTGGCGCGTGATGATCCTGTCCGGGTACGAGAGCAGCCTGTAGAGCAATTGAAACTCCTTCTGCGGGAGCGCCACGGAGCACTCGGCGCTCGAGACGGTCAGCGAATCGCAGTCAACCTCGGTTCCGCCGACCGTGATCCTGCGGTCGCTCGCGATCTTCGCGCGCCG
>Ga0123332_1006031_pt1 | contig 10089 bp, 2 predicted proteins | sample BioC12SIPDNA_4_FD_89958 | JGI IMG/M metagenome (GOLD analysis project Ga0123332, IMG submission 89958) | Anaerobic biogas reactor microbial communites from Washington, USA - Biogas_R2_A C12 SIP DNA | ecosystem: Engineered > Bioreactor > Anaerobic > Unclassified | place: Washington, USA... | reverse complement strand
GTGGCGGTCAGGGTCACTTGGGTGCCGGAGGCGAAGCTGGTGCCGCCGGGGTTGGTACTGACCGAGCCGCCCGCGCTGGGTGAGGCGGAGGTGGTGAGGGTGTAGTAGGTGGGATCCGGGTCAGGCGGCACGGTGCCACCCCCATAGATCCACTGGGCCCCTGCGATATCACCGGCGCTCAAGACCCTCTTGACCTGGCCTGCGCTCCCGTATCCGTACATGATCTTGTCGGCGTCCCTTGGCCCATAGAGGTCACGTAGGTTGAGCGAGTGGCCTAGTTCGTGGGTCGCTATGGTTTGTATGTCGTAGGTGCCCGAAGTCCCGGAGCCCCAAGTGTAGTAGTCATTAAAGGCGACGTCCCACGCAATGATCGTCTCGGGTGCGCTCGTGTATGCCCAGTAGGTGTTCTGCGCCAGGATTCCGACGGTCAGCGTGCTCCAGTAGACCGCGTTCACTCCGTCGCTGTACGTCGACGATGTGATGGTGGTACTGCCACCGTCTACGAATCTGAAGTCGGAGGCCGCATTCCAGGTAGCCGCGGCCGCATCCACAAGCGCCTCCTCGGCCGTGGTGTCGGTCGTGTTGGCATTCACACGATACAAGGCGCTGGTGCTGCCCCACTTGCACCCCCCGTAGCCAAACGTCACGCTGAAGTCGTGCAACGTCGACTCACCCAAGGCATTCGTCACTCTGACCGGCCCGCTGCCGGCAGAAGCCGCATATCCATCAATGGTGCCTGTGGGCACAGTGCATACGATCTGCGTATCGCTCCAAGACACCACCGGAGCCGTTATGGTTGTAGTACCCCTGTACGTGAACTGAACGCTCCCTGCACCCTGGGTGGCTCCAAAACCACTCCCGCTGATGGTGACGTTGGTTCCGGTGCCGGCCGATCCCGACGAAGGAGTTATCGCTCCTACGGCCACCGCGGACGAGGTGTTCGCCTGTGGCAGAGAATCGCCGGTATCGTCGGACGGGGCCGTGTAAGGCAGAGCGCCATAGAGAGCGGACTCCGTGACGGTCAGGCCCCGCTTCCCCTGGAACCCTCCGACCATGCCGCCCTTGCCGTCCAGATAGAGTTTCGCGGCCTCGCCCGTACGGAATACGGGCGCGGTGTCGACTATCATGGTCAGACCGCCGAAGCTACCACCCGGGACGACGACGTCCATGGTGTCTCCGGCCGAGCCCCTTGTCCCTTTCAGCGTTTTCAGCACTCGCACCCTGACGACGGTCTCAATCGCCCCCGAAGCGCTCCTACGCGCCTCCGCGTTCACCACTTGGCCGGCGAACACGTCTGCGGCGGCCTGCTCGAGTTGATCGGTCGACAGGCGAACCATCACCGAGGCATGGGCGTCCGAAACGGGACCCATGAGGAATACAGCGAACAGCAGGACAAAGGCCAATGCAAGACCGAAGGTGAGTACGGTCCTACCGTGTCGCGCGTGCGTCCTCATGAATCACTCCTCAAAGTCGCCGCGGCCACCGACGGCCGCACTGATTATGATTTCCGGCTCAATACACTTCAATGCGAGTATCGGCAGAAGGGGATGGAGACTTTCGCGATTTTGCACTACTTGCGCATTCTCTTGCGGCTTAGCGCAAGTCACGACTCGCACATGGGTGGCCTCGGTGGCCAAATGGCTACTGCTTCAGCGCCTCGATGAGCCCGTACACCATCTTTGCCACCTGTCCGCGAGTCGCCGAGCCGTACGGGTCGAATCTGGTGGCCGTCTTCCCCGACAGCAGCCCGTTGTAATAAGCTACCCCGACGCTTTCACGCGCGTATGCAGGCACATCGCCGAACGGACATGTGTAGCCCACGGACGGCGTCTCCAAGCCATCCCCTCCAGCCCGCACGAGCATCAAAGCCAGCTGGAGCCGGGTCACGTTTGCACCGGGCGAAAAACTGCCGTCGCCGAAGCCCTTGATGATCCCCAGGGCCGCGGCCTCCTCCACGAAGTCGAACGGGTACTCGCCGCCCGTGTACGCGACGTCATAGAAGGTCGGATCGGACAGATTGTCGATCTCAGGCGTGTGCACGTCCAGGGCCAGCGTGATGATCTTCGTGAACTGTGCTCTGGTGACCGGGTTGGCCGGATAGAAGAGCCCGTCGGTGTAGCCGCTCACCACTCCGGCCGCCGCAAGAACGGTGATCGGTTCGTAGAAGGTGTTGCTCACGGGAACGTCGGCGAACGACCCAGCGGCGACTGTCGTGCTTGTCGTGGTAGAAGACGTCGTAGTCGTCGACGTCGTGGGTCGAACCGTAGTCGTGGTGGTGCTGGCAGTAGTCGTCGTACTGCCGGCGGTCGTGGTGGTCACCCCCGGCGAGCTGCTCACGTACACCATGCAGCTGGTCGTTCCCACGTTACCCGCTGCGTCCCAGCCTCGGGCTTGGAGCGTGTACGCGCCCGGGTTCAGGCTTGTGGCGTCCCAAACGACCGCGTAGGGACTCTCGTTATCGGTGGCTACGAGGACTCCGCCAGCATACAGATCAACGCGCTCCACACCCAGATTGTCGACAGCCGTGACGCTGACCGTCACATAGCCCGTTACATTGGCGCCCGCACTGGGAGAGGTGATCGAGACCGTAGGAGGCGTGGTATCCGGCGGCGCCGATCCGCCGTTCTCGTGGGCGGTGCCGTCGATGGAGGTGCCGAAGTCGGTCGTCCAGTGCCCGTTCTCGAAGCCGACGCCCACGACCTTCCAGAAGGGACTCAGCATGTTCTCGTTGTGCGTCTGGGAGTACTTCCACGCGAGGAAGACCTGCGCCGCGGTCCCGTATCCCTCAGCTATGTTCTCGCCGACGCTGGTGGCGTTGCTCGGATACCCACACGCCACAGCCCGGGCGCGCTGGTTGGCTCCCGCTGGAAACCAGTCGGATTGCAGGCTGACGTGCGAAAAGAAGCCGTACTTGGCCATGTCTAGGGAGTGTTTCGTGGACGAATCCGACAGCAGGTCCGACACCAACAGGGCATCCCGCCCCTTGCTCACCCGATACTCGTTGATGAGCCGCACCACCTCGATCTCATCAGCGCTGTACGAGACAGCGGCCTGCGCCCCGCCCGGCCACGCGCCGAACGCCAGCAAGGTCACAATCACGGTGACTATCAAGGATGCGCCGATACGTCTCATGATGTGCGGGCCTAAGCTCAGGGCTTTCAGCCTCTTACTCTGCCGAGACCAAGAACGGGTCGCTCGCCACCACCGCCGTGCGTCCGCCCAGGTCTGTGACAAGCACCCAGATCCTGTAGTTGCCGGAGGCAAGCCCCATGTTGAGGCTGTCGGTCAGGAGCGCAGCCGTGCCGGTCCATGTGTTGGTCGTATTCTCGAGGAACGTTGCCACGGGGATGTGCGAGAGAAGGTCGACGCTGGTCACCGAAGTCGGCAAGAGGTACACCTTCTGCGACACGATGTCGGGCGAGGTCGAGACCGTCCAGGCAGCCTGGAAATCGCGTCCATCCACCCCGGCCTCGACGGTATCGGGATCGTTGGCCGTAAGGCCCGTCACCGCCAGCGGGATATCCCACAGGGTGAACTGCCCGGAGTAGGCCACGGTAGTCCGTCCGAACGGATCATCGATCGCGGTGATCCTTATCTGGCAGTGAGTCCTGTCGCCCGAGATATCCGGGGCGGTCCACTGGTAGAGATCGTCGTTGGGAGTCGCCGTCTCCAGGACCACCCACGCCGGCGTGGCCACCGTAGCATCCAGCGTGTATTCGATCTTCACCGTTTCCGGTTCGGTGGCGTCGGTCACATTCCATGTGATGTCGAAGGCCTGCCCCTCAGCAAACATCTGGCCTCCCAGAGGACTCGTGATGTTCACTACCGGAGCGCTAATGTCGATGATGACCTCCTGCGTCACCCCGGTCGCATAGACGGTGCCGTTCATGAGATCGCTCTTGTTGCCCACCCCGTCGGTCGCCCGCACGGCGAAGATCCAGTGGCCTTCGGGGATACCATCGCCGGTATAGAAGGCGGCCCACTCGGGCGCGGTGTCTTTGGAGATGAGCGTGAAAGCCTCCCACGTGGTCGGCTTGCCGGTCGGAGTCCAAGCCGCGTAGAAGAACTCCACCGAGGCGATGCCGGCGGGACCCGTTCCCAACGAATCCGTGGCGAGGGCCGTGAAGAGCGGCATCCTGGTTTCGGAGTAGTAGACAGTGCCGCTACTGGGCACCGGCGACGTGATCGTCACGGTGGGACCGCCGGTATCCAGGGTCACGCTCACCGACTGCGACGTGTACTGATTCCCAACATTGTCCACCACCGCCACACGGAACAAGTACTCGCCCTCAGAAAGGCCGGCGCTGAGAGATCCCGTGGAGGGCCATACGGCAGCGTAGATGCCGCCCGTCTCAGGAAGGGTATCCACCGACACCGTCTGCCAGGCGGAGGGGGCCGTCTTTGGGGCGATCTCGAACGTCACCTGTTTGACCCCGCTCCCGGTGTCGGTCGCCGTCGCCGTGAATTCCGGTTTGGGGTTCGTGACCAGAGCGGTTGTACCGCCAACCGGGACGGCCGGTTTCGTCACCGCACCCGTCGGCGCCGTGGTGTCGAGTAGATATGAGACAGGCTCAGACTCCGGCGAGACCAGGCCGTTGGCGTTCTTTACTCTGGCCACAAAGCCGTGTGTGCCGTCGGAGATCACGTATGGATTGCCGAGATCATCCTCCAACCAGTCGGTGTGGGCCAGCGGGTCGAGGTCCGCGTAGAACTTGCCCGCGGAGGTGCTGTTGTCCACGAAGAGCGCCTTCGAAGTCACTCCGCCTACGATGTCGTAGATCGCAATGGGACTGCTCGGCAGGGTGTCGCCCGTCACTTGCGGGGTGGGGTCGTTGCCGACGTACTTCTGCAGCGCGGTGTTGTAGACCACGGTCTTGCCCGGCCCGGTCGCGCTTACCCCCAGGTTCGTAGGAGCCTCCGGCGGGGTCATGATGGCCTCGGCCTCCGCCTTCACTCGCAAAATCAACGCCGCGGCCTGCGAACGCGTGAGACTCGAGCCGGGATTGAGATAGTCATTGGAGCCTGCCACGACCTTTCGGTAGACCAGATAGGCGGTGGTGGCCCTGTGATCGCTGGTCACCTTGTTGGCGTCGTAGAACTTGTTCAGATAGAAGGGCCCTTCGGCCTTGTACCACAGATCAAGGCTGCCGTAGTCGCTCACTTCGCCGTGCACCAACCCGGTGATGCTGATCTCGAGCTTGGACAGATAGCGCGCCAGGATGCTGTTCGCCTGCTGGCGGGTGATGTTGCTGTCGGGCCTGAAGTACAGAGCGCCACCACTCGGATAGCCGCCGATGAGCTCCTTGGCGTAGGCGCCCTCGATGTAGCTGTAGAACCGATGGCTGGGGATGACATCCTTGAAGGTAGCGGTAACTGGCTCGGCCGTGTCCACTCCCAGTCCGCTCACCGCCATCTTGGCGAACTGACCCCGAGTGACCGGGGACCCGGGCCGAAACGTCCCGTCGGGGAAACCGTCGGCAACGGTGGCGACCTGGGCTTCGGTGATGCCGTAGCTGGAGACCCACCAACTGGCCGAGGCATCCGACCACGGGGGGCCACCCAGCGCGACACCCGACAGACCCATGACAAGGGCACCGACCAACAGAAGGAGGGCTGCGATCTTCGTAGACCTGAGCTTCATCGTGCATCAGTCTACCACAAGGCTCCTGCAAACCCTGCTGAACCGGCCCGCGGCCGCCCCAGTGCGGAGGAGGCCCGCCGAGGCACTCACCGGCTGTGGCACCGGTTGGTGCGGCGGCGTCGCGCACAGAAAAAGGAGGCCCGCCGAAGCGGGCCTCCTCTCAGATCCGGTTGGTGCCAGACCTTACTGCGCGAACAGGCGTGTTCTACTCAGTGCGCTCGTACGCCCAGTTGGGAACGTTGTTGCTGTTGTTGGTGTCGGCCTGAACGAAGAATCCGATGCCAGCGGCAGCCCACGCAGCGGTGTTGGTGCTGATGTGGACGTCGTTCACGGTGTCATCGTAGTAGGTGCCTTGGCCGATCAGCTGGAAGACGTTGCCACCCGGGTTGAGGTACACCTTGAGGAGCTTGCCGCTCCACAGGGACATACCCGTGGTCACCACGATCTCCTGGTTACCAACCGTACCGGTAAGCAGGCTGCCCGGGAAGGCCGGGGTTCCGCCGACACCGGTGCCGGCATTGTCATCGTAGTAGATCCACTGGATGACTTCGGCGCTCGAGGTCACGGCGGGCCAGATGCCGGCAAGGCAGGTGGCTGTCACGGACTCGACGCCCCACTGACCAAGAGCCTTCGCCCAGGTGTAGACCGCCATACCGTTCTCGTCGGTGACCGCGGCGGCAGGTCCTGCGTCAGCCGTGATCGTACCTTCGAGTACGGTGAAGTTGAAGTCGACGGCAACGCCAGGATACGGCTTACCGAACTGATCCTTGACCGTCGCTACAACCGTCGCGCTTTCGAGACCGGCGATCTTGTAATCTTCGGCCTTCTCAAGAGTGACCGTGGTCGGAACCGGGACTTCCCACTCCTGGTGCACCTGGGTGCTCCAGATGTAGGCGCCTTCCTTCACTATGCCGTCGGCCGGCGCGTAGACCATCACACGCAGGATCGACTTGTAGTGGAGGGCGGGGAAGAACGTCGCTTCGGCCAGCTGGATATCGATGTTGCTACCGGTCAGGAGGTTCGGAACCACGGGGCCGAGCTGGCTCTGCTCGCGCCACTCATAGCGCCATCCATCGAGCGTCCAAGCCTTCGCGCCGTCGGTGGCGAGGCCGACCCAATAGGGGTCTTCCTCGAGGACATCAGGATAGGTGCCGTCGAAGGTAAAGTCGAAGACACGGTCGAACCCGTCGAACATGAGATCGTAGCTCGGCCACGGAGACGGCCACGTATAGCCGTACCAGGCGGCCTCCGGCTCCCACCAGTAACCCTCGAAGTCCATGCCGGCAACACGGGTATTCCAATTCGGAAGACCAGCCTCGCCGTATTCCACGGGCTTTTCACTGCCGAGCCACTGGTTGAAGAAGAAGCTCTCGTTGCCACCATCGCCGACTATGTACCCGTACGGGTCGGACCCAGGCATGGGCTCGTCAGCATCCGGACGGTCACTGTTCATGTCTTGCGGGACAGCCGGGCTACCGAGGACGTTGTTGGTGTCGTTGTCAACCAGATGCGCGAACGGGATACGAGTGTCGGACGCGTTCTGCGAACCATACAGCCACCCGTCGATGTTCTCGAGCAGGTAGACAACCTCGTAGTCGGGCAGATCGTTGCCGTACGCGTCTTTGACGTGGACGACTACATGTGCGTCGTTGAGGACGTACTCACCCGTGATGGGGTCGACATTCCACATCGGAGCCACACCCTCGGCGAGCTCGCCATCCTTGTTGGTGGCGACCTTAACGCCGTCGATCCAGACTTCGATCAGAACGTCGGAGGCGGCACCAACAGTACCGGCCTTCCACGTCTTCTTGGCCCAGGCGCTGACCAACTCAGGACCGTTGTGGGGGTTGCCCGCCCAGTCGACGGTGCCCTTGAGGACGGTCCCACCCTTAGCGGTGGAGCTCACGGTGGCGCACGCCTTACCGGCGGCATCCGTGACAGCGGTGACCGCGGTGTCGAGTTTGCCAACAGAACCGGTTTCCAGACCGAACGTGACGGTCTTGCCTTCCAGCGGCAGGTAGATACCTGTCAGCGGCGGTGACCACCAGTCGGACCAATCGATCGGTACGAAGAGGTCCTTGGCCGTATCCACATCCCAGTCATACTGCACGTAACCACCAACGTACGACAGGGTGATGGTGCGACCAGCGACTACGACCGTCTCGGGATTGGTGTTGGCAACGACCATACCATTCTCGATCTTCACGCCGGCACGATACTCCCACTCGGCAGGCACGAAAGCGCTGACCGTGGCGTGAGCTGTAGCTTGAGTGGTTGCACCGCCGCCGCTAACCGTAACGGTGACCGGCCCAGTATAACCACTACCCGCGTTCACGATGTTGATCGCGGCTACCGAGCCACCGATGACAACGGCCTGCAGGACTGCTGGGGTACCACCTGTTGCCTGGGTACCGGTGACGGTCACCGTGGGCGGTGCCGTGTAGCCCGAGCCGAACGTATCAAGCTCGACCGAGGTGATGCGTCCGCCACTCCAAGTGCCGAATTCCATGAGATCCCACGGGTTGACCAGCAGGATACCGCCGAGGTAGGCAGCGTCCTTGGCATCGAAGATGCCGTCATAGGACGAACCCGGGGCGTCGGTATCGATGTAGCGGGTCTGGCCGTCGGGGAGGTCGATCGTCGGAGCGTACTCAAGCTTGAGGCCGTACACCCACATGCAGAACTCATGCGTCGTGTTCACCGAGTTGGTGGCCACAGCTTCGTTCATGGGGTCGGTCTTGGTGTCGACAGTGGTGATGTTGTCGAAGGTCGCCACGTTGACGTCGAACCACTGGACTTCAGCGGTGTAGGTCATGTACGTGCCTTCAGCGCCACCGGTACCCTTGTCGCGCACCTTGGCGTGAACGATCTGCTCGCCGGCTTCGTAGGACTTGACGAACAGGGTCGCCTTACCGGCGGCGTCGGTCACGTCGAAGTCTTTGTTGTTGGCGGCAGTCGTCGGATCGGAGGTGTCGCCCGCGTCATCGGTCTGGAAGAAACCGACACCCTGCATGAACCACTCGACGGACTTGCCGGCAACCGGGTTGCCGTATGTGTCGACGAGGGTGAGGGTGAGGGTCAACTCTTCACCGATGTTGGCGGTGTCATAGGCGGCGCTGATCGGGCCGGCCTCGCCACCGATGGTGTGAGCGATCCAGGTCTTGGTCTGCAGCGCATCGCTGACCGGCTGATCGGTCCAGTCATAGTAGTGCTGCTGGTCGTCCTGGAAGGTCAGGTGATCGAACAGCTGCTCCGGATAGGGGTTCTCAGCGTAGTCGGCAACCGCTTCGGTGAGCGTGGCGCCAACGACTTCAGAGTACACCTTGATGGAGCTGTAGCCGGCAGCGTCGGTCTTGCCGACCGCGGTGCGGGCGGGGGTGATGGCCACGCCGTCGACGGCGATGATGTTACCAACGGAGGTAACGGTCTCGACGGCAGTCGTTGCCGGGTTGTCGACGATGTCGTAGATAGCCCACTCGACATCGATACCGGCCATGGTGCGCGGAGTGTAGCCGCGAGCTGCGAGAGCAGCCTCATCGGCAGCTGTCCAGCCGTCGCCGAACGCGAAGCCGCCTGCGCAGGTGGCATCCACGCCGTCGCCCACATTCAGATCGGTGGGATCGAAGGCGGCGTCGATCGCGTTGTACCAGTCACTCTGGCTGGTGGAACGCTCGCCCGGGCCGAAGACGACCACGCGAACAGCCCACTCATGCTCGACACCAGCGTTGTTCTGAGCCTTGTTGCTCTTGAGGTTGTAGACCTCATCCAGCGCCAGCCAGTAACGGGTGGTGTAGATGGTGCCCACACCGGAGACGGAAGCGCTGACGCGCTGCGTGCCCGGCTCGAGGGAGATGAGATCCACGGTCACTTGACCGTAGTTGTTGGTCATCAAGGCCTGTTGGGTCACGTTACCAACATAGAACTCAGCTCCACCCAGGGCGTCGAAGTCGACCAGGACTTGCTTGGCCGGATGGCCGGCGGCGTCGGTGACCTCGAAGGTGACCGAGTAGATCTGCCCGATCAGCCCTTCAGTCTTGTCGGCGCTGACCAGCTCGATCTTCGCAGCGGTCCACTGGGCCGGCGGGACCAGAGCCTGGGCGCGGATCAGGAAAGCAGCGCCCTGGATACGGGTCATGTTGGCCAGCGGGCTCACGTTGCCGTAATCGTTACCTTGGGTGAGACCCATGTCAAAGGCGAAAGCGACTTCGTCTTTGAGATCGGCGGAGATGCTGGCTGCATCGCCGAAGTGCGCCAGAAGAGCATCGATCTCTTCGGCCGAGTACATGGTCGCGAGATCGTAGCCATTAGCCTCGGCTACGTAACGAGCGACGATGGCGATGGCCTGCTGACGCGTGATGTTGTCTTTGGCGCCGAAGGTGGTAGCCGAGGTACCGTTGACGATACCGGCGGCTTTCGCGCCTTCAACATAGGGATAGTAAGCACTGCCC
>Ga0123332_1006029_pt1 | contig 10092 bp, 3 predicted proteins | sample BioC12SIPDNA_4_FD_89958 | JGI IMG/M metagenome (GOLD analysis project Ga0123332, IMG submission 89958) | Anaerobic biogas reactor microbial communites from Washington, USA - Biogas_R2_A C12 SIP DNA | ecosystem: Engineered > Bioreactor > Anaerobic > Unclassified | place: Washington, USA... | reverse complement strand
TGGCGAGATAACCCGTGCCGCTTCGCCGGGCCCTGTCGGTGATTTCGGCCGCCTCGGCATGGGAAGTATGGTCTTTCCAGAGCCAAGCGTGAGCGGCCAGATCGCTGGCGAACTGTGGATGCATCGCCAGCGGCCTCCCCTCACGATCGATCGGCAGCGGCGTGGAGCCGGTGGCATCGATGCCGATGCCGACCACGCGGTCCGGAGCGAAACCCGGCAGCTTTTTCGCCGCCTTCACCGCTCCGCGGATCGATTGCACGAAGCCCTCGATATAGTCGGCCGGGTTTTGCCGGGCGAGGTTGGGATCGGCGGGAGCGAGGAGGATCCCCTGCTCGCCGCTGGGGTAGGCGTAGACGTGGCTGGCCAACTCGCTGCCGTCTGCCACATCGACCACCAGTGCCCGCACGCTGTTGGTCCCGAAGTCAACGCCGATCGAGTACTGCTGCGCACGCGATTTTGCCATAGCTCGTCCTTTGCGGTTGCCGGCATGGTTCGGATTTCCCAGTTCGCGACTCCATCATGATGAACCCGCGCGCGATTTTCCAGGCCATTGTCCCGATCCTCTGAAGCATCGAAAACAGCGATTCCCGCAACAAGTTCCACCTAAATAGGTTAGTAGGATATGCCTGAAGTACTTGGCCATCGGGGTGCATGAGTGCTTCTGGATGTATGGGGTGTTTAGGGAAGCTTTGCCGGTCGCAAAGATCGCAGAAAATCACAAAAGTCTTCCGATTAAGCTGCCGATACCAGTCTTGCCGATTACTCCGGTTGTAGGTTCGCGCGCCAGTTCTTGCTTCGATCGGCAAGACGGCCCAAGCTCGCCGGACGTTGGCGCCGGTCCCCTCCGGCGCGGTAGACGACGCAGACGCACCTTTGCAAAGGAATGCTAGCCCCATGAGTCGGCAGTTCCCCCTCTCCATCCCGATCACTGTGTTCCTCCTCCTCTCCGTCGGCTGTCGTCCACAGCAGCCGTTCTACTTCGGCGAGGACGGCGACTTGTCGCATTATGTGGGCGTAGCGACGGAGATCGACTATCCCGACGTCGAAGTGGAAAGCCTCGGCGACGTGAACGGGGCGCTGCCCCCGCTGACGCTCGATAATCCGGAACCGAAAGAGATCTGGGATCTACCCTTGCAGGAGGCGGTCCACATCGCTCTGGCCAACGCCAAGGTGATCAAGAGCCTCGGCGGTGTTGCCTTCGGGCCCACGGGTGCGCAAGGCGAACCCTCGGCGCTGCTCGGCCAAGCCGCTGCCGTCCCGACCGTGTTCGATCCGGCACGGGCGGAATCCGACCCGCGGTACGGCGTGGAAGGGGTGCTGGCGGCGTTCGACACGCAGTTCACCACCAGCATTTTCTGGGAGAAGAACGACACCCCGCAGAATACCGCGGGAGTGCTGGCGGAGTTCCGCCCGCCGGCGTTCGAGCAGGATCTGGGGACGTTTCAGGCCCAATTGGCCAAGACCAATGCCACCGGCGGCACGGTCGCCTTGCGGCACAACGTCCGCTACGAATGGAACAACATCGCGCTGCGGCAGTTCCCCAGCGACTGGACGGCGAATGTCGAGGCGCAAATCAATCAGCCGTTGCTGCAAGGCGCCGGCGTGCAGTTCAACCGCATCGCCGGTCCGGGGTCGATTCCCGGCTTCTATAACGGCGTGATGATCGCCCGTCTGAGGACCGACATCGCCCTGACCGACTTTGAAGAAGGGGTGCGGGATCTGACGCGGGACGTGGAGCGGGCGTACTGGGAACTGTACTACGCTTACCGCCGCCTCGACGCCGTGGTGGCCGGCCGCGACAGCGCCTTGCAGACCTGGCGGCAAGTGTATGCCAAGTACGTCGTGGGGGCCAAGGGTGGCGGAGCCCAGGACGAAGCGCAGGCCCGTCAGCAGTATTTCCGTTTCCGCAGCGCGGTCGAAGAATCGCTGAGCAATCTCTATCGCACCGAGAACAATCTCCGCTATATCATGGGCATTGCCGCGACCGATGGCCGCCTGATTCGTCCCGGCGACGAGCCGACCACGGCCGACGTTAATTTCGATTGGTGCGAAATCCACAACGAGGCGCTGGTTCGCAGCGTGGAACTGCGGCGGCAGAAGTGGGTGGTCAAGCAGCGCGAACTCGAATTGCTCGCCTCCAAGAACTTCCTGCTGCCGCGATTGGACGCGGTGGCCCGCTATCGCTGGCTGGGCCTCGGCGATACGCTCATCAATTCTGATAACGACAGACTAGAGCCTAACGCCTACGGCGAGATGACCGGCGGCAACTTCCAGGAGTGGCAACTCGGCATCGAGGGGCGGATCCCGATCGGCTTCCGTCGCGAGTTGTCGGGGGTTCGCAACGCCCAATTGAATCTCAGTCGCGACCGGGCCGTGCTGCAAGAACAGGAACTGGAACTGTCGCACCAGTTGTCCAGCGCAGTGCGGGAACTGGAAGACAGTTACCATATCACGCAGACGAATTTCAATCTCCGCGTGGCCGCCGAGCAGGAAGTGCAGGCAGTTGCCGCGGCCTACGAGCAGGGAACCGTGACGCTCGACCTGTTGCTGTTGGCTCAGCAGCGGCTGGCGGAGGCCGAGAACGACTACTACCGCTCGTTAATCGATTACAACCAGGCGATCGCCGGCATTCACTTCCGCAAAGGCTCGTTGCTGGAGTACAACGGCGTCTGCCTGGCGGAAGGCCCCTGGCCGGGCAAAGCCTACTTCGACGCGCGGCGGCTCGCCCGCGCTCGCGATGCCGGCATTTACCTTGATTACGGTTTCACGCGGCCTAGGGTAATTAGCCGCGGCCCGATCGAGCAGCACGCCAACGGCGAGGGTTTCCTCTTCACACCGGAAACGACGTCCGACGGCCCGAATCCGGAACAGATCCCCACGCCGGCCCCCATGCCCGCTCCCAGCGGCGATGACGGAGTTCCCGCTCCGCCGGCGCCCGGCGCCGTGCAGCGGACCTCCGCCACGATGACCGACGAGCAGTTGCCGGCCGCCGGTGCGGCGGGACGCTCGATCCAAGTATCGAAGCGGACCGCCTATGATGTCGGGAATCTGAACCTTGGTGTGCTGGCCGGGAAGCCGGCCACACCGGCGGCGCCGGCCGCCGGGCAGGAAGAGCCGGCTTCGCCAAAGTCGGCGATAACCGTCGAGTGGAAGAGCACCCGAACCGCCGGTGGCTCGCAGCAACCGTCCTCGGCGTCGCAAACGGCCGCTGCGGGCGCGGGCTGGAAGAGCGCCAGGCAGTGATCTCTCGGGTTCGTCCCCGAAGGCCAATCGAGCCAATCCAGGAAAAGGCAACCGCGAAGCGGTTGCCTTTTTCAGTTTGATCGGCCAAATTACGGAGTGATGTTCTCCATGTCGCATGCGATGCAGAGTAGAATGGATTCGTCTCACTTCCCTGGAGCCAAGCGATGTTCACACACCCCATGTTCCGCACGGCGACGATGGTCACGGCCGTTGTCTGCGGTGGATTGGCCCCGGCGGCGGAGGCAGAACTTGCACTCCAGCGCGTGGAAGTGCCGGAGTATGCCGACCGCGGTGAGGTAACGTGCGACATCGGCCAGTTGATCGCCGCGGGCCGCGTCGAGCCTGCGGCGGCGATCGGCACGGAGACTCGCAGTCACGGCGCGTGGCTGCTGCGCACCCCGCAGTCGCCCACCGCGCTCCGCTGGCCGCGAAACCTGCTCAACGCCGGGACGGACGCGCCGGAACTGACCATCGATCCGCAACTGCGCGGCACGTACGATGTCTATGCCGTCGTTCGCGCTGTCCACGCGAGTGGTGTCGTGAACGCTCCGGCCCGGGCCGCCGATCCGCTGCCGATGGCCCTGGAGTTGGCATTGGATGATGCCAGCCAGTGCGAGGTTGTCGGCGCGAAGGGATTCCCCGACCGGCATTTCGACACGGAGGTGCTCGCCGGCTGTGGCTGGTGCCTGACCGAGCGGAAACTAATCGTGCGGAGTCTCGGCAAGCCGGTTTACCTGTACGGATTTCGCTTTGTGCCCAGCCGCGTACGTGATTCGGCGCCGAGCGGCACGGTGCGGCGTTGGCGGGCGACTGAGCATGGGACGATCGTACAGGAACCGGAGAAGCATTTCGCCTTTCCGGGGGTGGCGCTGCTACCCGGCGGCGATTTGGTGGTCGTCTATCGCGAAGGGACGGTGCATGGCGCCGAGCCGACCGGCAAAGTGAGTCTCAGCCGCTCGACGGACGGCGGGCGCACCTGGCTGCCACGTGTGACCGCCTTGGACCGCTCGGGCGTGGATGATCGAGATCCGAGTCTATTCCAGATGCGCGACGGCACCTTGCTGCTGTTCTCGGCCGATTGCCTCTGCACGTCGCGCGACGGCGGCCGCACCTGGACCGATCCGCTGCCGACGCCGGTCTTCGGTCCCAAGGGTGGCGTCGAGGACGAGGATGGCTACATCGTCTACGGCGGCCTCCAACGAGCCGTGCAGCGCGACTTCACACGCATCGCAGGCGCCTCCGCGATCTTGCAAGCCAATGCCGCATACCGTTCTCGCGATTGGGGACGCACCTGGGAGCCGGCAGGCATCGCCACCTACACGCTGTACCTGGAGGGACGTTCGGATTACGTGTGGTACGACGAGCCGTTCCTGTGCGTGCTGCCGAACCAGTTCTGGATCTTTGCCGCCCGCGTAGACTTGGACGGGTTCGCCCGCATCATCCGTTCGCCGGATCGTGGCCGAACTTGGCAGCCGGTTCTCAAGACGCCCGTCTGGGGCTATCCGCAGCATCTCTTGCCGTTGCAAGACGGCCGGCTGCTGATGACCTACGGCTATCGGCGTCCGCCGTTTGGCGTGCGAGCCTGCCTGAGTTCCGACCAAGGGCAGACATGGGACGTGGCCGACGAGATTGTGCTCCGCATGGACGGTGGCACGCCGCCGGCCCAGCCTCGCGTCGTCGCCGACGGCGACCTCGGCTATCCCACGTCGGTCCAACTCGCCGACGGTTCGATTCTAACGGTCTACTACCATAACACCGCCGGGAGCAACTGCTTCATCGCCGCGACGCACTGGACGCTGCCGGCGCCAGACCTTTCCGGCAAATAGCCGGCACGCAAGCCATCGAGACGGGCGCATAGTTGCAGGTGCAACCGGCCGTGAGATTAGGGATGTTCAGCACGCCGTTGGCCGGGTAGAGGTTGTTGTTCACGGAGCAACCGGGGCGCACTCCCAAGAGCGGTGTGATCTCGCGGCTGTCGAGGTCGATCCAGGCCGAATTGCCGTGATAGCGGGTGGTCAACAGATGCGCACTTGCCCGCGTGCCCGTGCATCCGCGGCGAACCCACTTCAGCGGTTCGCCGATCAATTCCCCCGACGGCATGTCGACGACTTGCAGGGTCTCTTCATTGCCGGTGAGCAGCTTGCTGCCGGCGATGTATCCCGGCAAGCCCGGTTCGGGCAAGCCTCTTCCCTGGACGACAAGTCGTCTCCGCGGCGAATCGGACTTCTCGAACTTCGGCGGCAGGGGTTCGCCGTCGCTGCCGCGATAGAAGCCCGAAGGTGTGACGACGATATCCAGGGCGGGGCTGTACCGCAGTGGCGCACCACCGGTCCTCTGCCATACTCGCTCGCCTGTGGCGATATGGCACGCGAACATGCTGCCATCGCGGGTCTCGTCCTCACCGCGTTTTGGATTGGTCAGTTCGGCACAGAACACCTTGTCTCCACCCACCGCAAGGCTCAGCTCGCCGCGAGCGGCTTCCACCTGCCACAAGAGCTTGCCCGTGCGGCGATCGACGCACAGCACGTGGCGCCCGCTGCTACCTACCAGATAGTCGCCATAAACGCGAAGGTTCGCCCAGGGCGTCTGAAGGCCGTCGGGAAGGTCGATGTGTCCGGCTGTCTCACCCGTGGCCGGATCGAACACAAGGCAGCTCGTGCCTTCGCTCAGGTAGATCGCATCCTCGACAACGACCAACTGCGTCGTCTCCGCGAGGCTCGCTTTGGGCCCCCATTGTCTTTGCTTTGCATAGCGGACTGCTTGCCTGGCAAGAGGATCGGTAAGGGGTTCCTTGCCCAGCGGGACGTTGATCTCCCAGAGCTTCCGGCCCGTGTACACGTCGGACGCTCGCAGTAGGCCCTCCTCGAACAGCACAAGCCGGCCACCGACCACGCGAACCTGGTTTTGCCCCGGATACTTGTGCCAACGCTCGGCCGCGTCGAACCACAGCACGGTCATGGGCGAGCGGATGAACTCGTCCTGCGATGCCCCGGTGCTGGCCGCATCGGCCTCCGCATGCGACCAGTCCGCCGCTCCGGGCAACGCCCCCGAGCGCGCCAGCAGCACGAAGTCGCCGGACTGGCGAACGCTAGCGCCGTAAAAAGCCTCATCCTTGGCGATCTGGTCGATCCGGCTTCGATCCGCCAGCGAACCCCAGGCGCAGGCAACGCCACCGTACGGTCGCAAGGTGTGGAACACGGCGCAGGCCAGCGCTTGTCCGTCTGCTTGTACCCAGACATCGGGCGTTTCCGAGACCACGAGACTCGCCAAGTAGGGTGAAAACGGGTAGGTGACTGGATTCCCAACCAGTACGCTCGCTCGCGTACCGTAGTACCCCAGGGCGTCGAGCCGGTCGCGAACTGCGGCAACCTTGCTGGGATCGGCATCCACGGCAATCACGTGCAGGTTCGATTGCCCGACGAGTTCTTCCACAAGGCGGCCGCGGTCGATCCCCAGCACCAGGGCGTATCCGTCGCGCACGGCCGTGGCCGCAAGGATGGCCTTGGCGAGTTCGGTCCAGTTGTCCGCGGCAGTTGGACGGCTGCCGGAGACCGTGTGCGCCGTCACCTCACCGGGTTGTCCGGAGGCAAAGGCCAGGATGCTCCCCTCGTCGGTCACAACGAATAGTCTTCCATCGGCTGCCAATATTCGATGGGGCGTTCCTTCGATTTCCGTATGCCACACGACCTTCGGTTGCCGGCCGGCTATGTCGATCGCTTCCACGACCCCGGGCCCGCCGGCATAGAGCCTGGTGCCTGCCTTGATATGGACGTCGAGCTTCGAGGGCAGTTCCCAGAGCCGGCGAAAGTCGGCGCCAAAGGTCTCGGGAACCTCGTCCTTGGCGCGGTGAGGAGGCATATTGTCGGCCGTCCACTCGTGAAGCGTATACGACGTCAGATCCCTGGCCACGACAGCCTGGTCGCTCTCGTACGCAGTCTCGGGCGTCAGCACCGGCTGGCGAAAGCGGTCGAGTTCTCGCTGGTTGGCCCGCTCGATGTCCAACCGCGTCCATCCGCCCGGATACAGCATGGGCTTGTAATCGGTTTGGCCGGGCTTGAGCTTGGGGAGCCGCTCCTGGCTGGGACGCGTGATGTCGTAGAGATCGCCTGCGTGACTGAGATACTTGCCCACTCCGGCCACGAACCAGCAGCCCTTGGGCAGTCCCAGACGACCGCCCCAACCCGTGGTATAGGTTTGCAGCTTGCCGGTTTTTAAGTCGAGGAAGGCGGGAAGCTGTGCGCCGCAGGGTACGATCAGCCGGTCGCCGACGATCGCCAGATAGCCCTGGGGCGTCAAGCCGGCCTCCTGACCCTGGCCGTGGTCCCAGTTGCTCTTGGGGATGCGATCGCTGTCGGTGTTCGACCAGACGGCTCGGCCCGACTCCGCGTCGACAGCGTGAACGAAGACTCCTTCCGTCGGCCACAGGCCCGCGGCGAAGTAGACCACGCCATCGGCCAGAACCGGGCCGCCGCGGGCAGGCCAGAGCGAGACCAGTCGCCCGTGGCCGATGACCTTGCGGTCGGGCTTTCCCTCGGGGAGACCGCGAAACTTCCAACGCAGTGAGCCGTCGCCCACGCTCACACAATACAGATAGCCGTCGTCCGAGACAAAAAACACCTTGCCCTCCCAAGCCACGGGAGCGAAGCGAACCGGCCCTTCCGCAAAGAACCGCCAAAGCGAATTGCCCGTCTCGGTGTCGATCGCCGTGACACTGTCGGTGACCATCGACGGGACAAACATGGTGTGGCCGAGTACCACCGGCTCGTAGGACGCATCGTAGGCAAGCCTGAGTTCGCGAGGAAACGCCGGCCGCGGTGTGGGAAGTGTCCGCGACCAGCGGAGTTGGAGGCTGGCCGGCAGCTCGTGCGGTGATGCCGCAGTGCGCCCCGTATCGTAGCGGAACTGCGGCCAGTCGCCGGCCCGCGCCGGAGCGGTCAACAGGCAAACAACGGTCAGCAGCGCAGGCTGGAATAGCCGGGCAAATCTGGTACGTGCTTCGGAATCAGTTGCATCGATCGGCATACGTTCTTCCTTGCGAGCGGGCCTTGTGTCCATCGCCCCAGCCACCCCAGTGTAGCAGAGGACCAATACCTTTTATCATCAATCGCCACGGAGACACTCCTTCGGCTCGCGGCCGGATTCGCTGAGCTTGAGGACGCGTTGGCAGTGTTGCGTCTGATCGTATTCCGCCGCGACGTTGACGGGTTCTTCTCCGTAGCGGAACCTATTGTAGACGATCTTCGCCAATTTGTGGGCATGGTTCAAAAAACGGGGACAGTCACCTCGCCGAACCGTGTTTTTCACCGGCAGAAGCTATTTGGCTCGGAGCCAGTCCGCGTTTTTTGAACCAGGAACTTGGGAGCCCCCGGAACTGGGAGCAGCCGCTCGAACTCTGCCATCGCCGGCACGGCTGCCGTGGGGGGGCGACGAAAGCCGCCTAGTCGGCGCCGGCAGATGTCGTCTCCGGCTTAGGCTCCGCCGTCGTGCCCGCCGCGCTGGCCGGAACAAAGACGATGCGAAACCCCTGGGATCGTTCCGCAATGAGCGGCGGTGCGCAATGCCGGAACGCTGCCCCGTAGTGCCCGCCGCTGCCATATTCGCCGCCGCGACGCACCCGCGTCGCGCCAGTCCTCGGGCCTTCGGGATCCTCCGCCGGCGAGTTCGCATAATAACGCTCGTGATACCAGTCCGCACACCATTCCCAAACGTTGCCATACATGTCAAACAACCCAAACCCATTCGGCTGCAACTCGCCGACGACATGCGTTCTGCCTCCGGAATTTGCACTGTACCATGCGTAATCTTTGAGCAACGATGCGTCATCTCCGAAAGACCACCTCGTCGTTGTTCCGGCTCGGCAAGCGTACTCCCACTCGGCCTCCGTCGGCAATCGGTAAACCCTTCCCGATGCCTGCTCATCGGAAATCGCCGACAGCCTCGCGCAAAACGCATTTGCGCTGACCCAGTACACCGTCTCGACGGGATGGCGGCTGGTGTCCACTCCCAATACCTGTTCCGCGTTGGCCCCTTGCGCGGAAAACGCACTTGGATTGTTGCCCATCACCCGCTCATATTCCTCCTGCGTTACCTCGTAGACGCCGAGATAAAACGGCCTCGTGATGCGGACCCGATGCTTGGGCGTCTGGGAAGGCAGTCGACCGAAGTACCAAGCCTGAGCGCCCTCGGCTTGACCAGCCTCGACAAGCTTGGCGACTTCCTCTTCTGTCGACCCCATGTCGAACTCGCCCGGCGGGATGAGCACCAACTTTATGCCAATCGAATTCTCGAACTCGACCGGAACGCTCAGGTGCCCGGCCCAGGCCTCTTGGTGCCGGCGAACGGCCGCCGAGTCAAACGGCGCGACCGCCGGCTGCGGCGAACCGTCGGACAGATCCCAGGGGGGCAGCGGCTTGGCAACGACCCTTGCTTTGCTGCGAACGGAAGCCACGCGGAAGCCAACGCGTTGATCCCGTAACTGGGGACTTTCAGACCAACGGCTCGCAGACCGCGAGGCCGACGAATGAGCGGAGTAATTACCGCCCCGCTGAACACGGCGAGACCCTGACACAGGGCCGGTGGGATCTTCCATGGGTGAGTTCGCGTAATAACCACCGTTGTGCCAGTCGGCCACCCAATCGAAAAGGTTCCCGTGCATGTCATACAGCCCCCACGGATTCGGCTTTTTCAGACCGACCGGCTGGCTCATGTCCGGGGAATTGCCTTGAAACCACGCATAGTCTCCAAGCTGCTTCTCGTCGTTTCCAAAACTGAACCACGTTGCGGTGCCGGCACGGCACGCGTATTCCCACTGCGCCTCGGCGGGCAGACAAAACTCCAGCCCCGCTCCCG
>Ga0123332_1006028_pt1 | contig 10094 bp, 7 predicted proteins | sample BioC12SIPDNA_4_FD_89958 | JGI IMG/M metagenome (GOLD analysis project Ga0123332, IMG submission 89958) | Anaerobic biogas reactor microbial communites from Washington, USA - Biogas_R2_A C12 SIP DNA | ecosystem: Engineered > Bioreactor > Anaerobic > Unclassified | place: Washington, USA... | reverse complement strand
GGTGGCGGCACCACCTTCGGCCGCTTCGGCCGTGACCTCGACCTGGCCGAGTTCGACGCCGGCCTGACGGTCAAGACCCTCGTCGACGACGGCCTGGTCGTCGTGCGCGACCCCGTGGCCGCGCCGGAGCCCGAGCTCGGCGACGACGCCTGGACCGACGCGGCCGACGACCGGCCGGCCCACGACCCGATCGACGCGGTCGACGAGCCCGCCGACGTGGCCGGCGACCCCGCCGACGTCATCGACGACCCGGCCGATGTCATCGAGACCCCGGCCGGTCTGATCGATGCCGCCGCCGAGCCCGAGCCGACCTCCGACGAGCTGCCGTCGCTCGACGAGCTGCCCTCGCTCGACGCCGAGAGCTTCGAGCCGCTCGTCGTCGACGAGGCGTCCGCCCCCGTCGACGCCGGCAGCCTCGACGTCGACCTCGACCACAGCCTGGGGGGCGCGGCCGACGACCACCGGTACCTCGCCTCGACGTCCGACGGCGGCGACCTGCTGCCCGAGCCCCTACCGGGCGGGGAGACCGCCGGCTGGAACGGCGAGGAGACCGACCCGGCCCGGTGGGACGGTTCCGACGAGGACCTCGCCCGCCAGCTCGAGTCGCTGAGCCCGCAGGCCGCCGCCGCGGTGGCGGCCGCCGCCAAGGACGGCGGCTCCGACGACGAGACCGAGGAGGGCCGCCGGGTCCTCCGCCGCATCATCCACAAGGGCTGACGCCGGTCCCGGCGTCGGACCGGATGGTGCCGGGCACCGACCGGTCCTTCCGCTTCGACCTTCCGCAGGCGACCGCTCGACGTGCGGTCGCGGCGCGGCCTGGGCGAGACTCGCCGGCATGGCCGATCCCGCCGACGCCGACCGCACGATCGTCCCCGCCCTCGCCTGGGAGGGGACGGGGGAGTGGACCGACATCCGCTACGAGACGGCGGCGGCGTTCCCCGACGGTGACGGCGGCGGCCGCATCGCCAAGGTCACGATCGACCGGCCCGAGGTGCGCAACGCCTTTCGGCCCCGCACCGTCGAGGAGCTGATCGAGGCCTTCACCCTGGCCCGGGAGGACCCCGACGTCGGCGTGGTGATCCTCACCGGCGAGGGGCCGCTCGCCTTCTGCTCGGGGGGCGACCAGCGCTCCCGCGGCGACTCCGGCTACGTCGGCGACGACGCCGTCGGTCAGCGGGGCGTCGGCCGCTTCCTGGTCACCGACCTCCACGTCCAGCTGCGGCGCCTGCCCAAGCCGGTCGTGGCCATGGTCGCCGGCTACGCCGTCGGCGGCGGCCACGTCCTCCATGTGCTGTGCGACCTCACGATCGCGGCCGACAACGCCACCTTCGGTCAGACCGGTCCCCGGGTCGGTTCCTTCGACGGCGGGTTCGGGGCGTCGGTGCTCGCCCGCCAGATCGGCCAGAAGCGGGCCAAGGAGATCTGGTTCCTATGCCGCCGCTACGGGGCGGAGCAGGCGCTCGCGTGGGGCCTGGTCAACGCGGTCGTCCCGATCGAGGACCTAGAACGGGAGACGGTCTCCTGGTGCCAGGAGATGATGCGGCTCTCGCCGTTCGCCCTGCGCCTGCTCAAGGCGAGCTTCCACGCCGAGGAGGACGGCCTCGCCGGGCTCCAGCAGCTCGCCCACGACACCAACCTGCTGTTCTACGGGTCCGAGGAGGCCCAGGAGGGCCGCGACGCGTTCAAGGAGAAGCGGCGGCCCGAGTTCGAGCGCTTCCCCAAGCGCCCGTGACCGCGGACCGGCCGCCGCCGTCGGGGTGGCGCCTCTGGGTGGCGGGGGCCCGGCCCCGCACGCTGCCGGCCGCGGTCGTGCCGGTCGCGGTCGGCACCGGGGCGGCGGTCGGCCTGGTGCCGGGGGGCCTCATCTGGTGGCGGGCGGTGGCCGCCCTCGTGGTCGCGCTCGCCCTCCAGGTCGCCACGAACTTCGCCAACGACTACTCCGACGGCATCCGGGGCACCGACGACGACGCTCGCCGGGTCGGACCGGTGCGCCTCGTCGGGCAGGGGCTGGCCCGGCCTGGGGCGGTGAAGCGGGCCGCGTTCGCCGCGTTCGGCGTGGCGGGGGTGGCCGGCCTCGCCCTCGCCGTCGCGGTCGGGCCCGAGCTGCTGGTCGTCGGGGCGCTGTCGATCGCGGCGGGGTGGTTCTACACCGGTGGGCCGAGGCCCTACGGGTACGCCGGTTTCGGCGAGGCGTTCGTGTTCACCTTCTTCGGCGTGGTCGCGACCGCCGGGTCCGCCTACGTGCAGACCGGGGCGCTCGACGGCCTGGCGCTCGGCGCGTCCGTCCCGGTCGGTTTCCTCGCCACCGCCCTGCTCGTCGTCAACAACCTCCGGGACATCCCCGGCGACACCGAGGTGGGCAAGCGAACCCTCGCCGTCCGCCTCGGCGACCGCCGCACCCGGATCCTGTACGTGGCGCTGCTCGTCGGGGCGTTCGTGCTCGTGCCCCTCGTCGCCGGGCTCGGGGGCCGACCGGCGGGCGCGGTGGCGCTCGTCGCCGTCCTGCTCGCCCAGCGACCGGTCGTCGCGGTCCTCGGGGGGGCGCGCGGTCCGGCGCTCATCGCGGTGCTGTCCGACACCGGCCGCGTGCAGCTCGCGTTCGGCCTGCTCCTCGCCGCCGGCCTCGCCCTCGGCGGCTGAGTCGCCGGCCTAGCCCTCGGCGGCGGCTGACCCCGTCGCCGAGCACCCGGAACGAACGCGGGTTCGGGTGCCGGGTCGGCGGCCTGTGGGTGAACCTGTGGGTCTCGCGGTGGACAAGCGCGACGGCCCTGGGGATAGGCGAGAAAGGTGGGGGACAACGCTGTGGATCTGCGAAAACCCGTTGACCGGCCCGATCCGGCGGGGCAGAGTGCGCTTACCGCAACGGCACGGAAGTCGTGAGAGCGGAGGAAGACGACCCCGGGGTTCGCCCAGGGGAGACGGTTCCACCGAAGGATCGGCCGACCACCGGTGTGGAGGACGACATCCGCCGTCCGCCCCGTCCCTGGGCCCTCGGGCCGAGCGGCGGAGCGGAGCCGCCGGAACGGGGTTCGCCCCGGGAAGGCGGATCGGACGCCGAACGGTTCGCCGGGAGGTGGCCCGAGACGGACATCGCCCGCCGGAGCTTGCTCCGACGGGCGATGTGAAGTGGTCGGAACGAGGCTAACGCCGAGAGACGATCGCTTGGTGGATGCTGTCCGACTGGTGGCCCTGGGCCGCTGCCCGGTTTCGGCCGGTGCGGCGCCCGGGGCCACTCCCGTTTTCGGCGCCGGTCGCCTCGACCGGCCCCGCCGTCCCGCGGCCGGGCTCAGCCCAGGTCGGCGGCGGTGAGGAAGGCGTCGGGGGCCTCGAGGTGGCAGGCGTGGCCGGCGCCGGCGACTACGGCGACGGTGGCGTTCGGGCCGATCCCGGCCGCCATCCGGTCGGCGAGGGACCGGAACTTCGCGTCGCGCCCGCCGACCACCAGGCGCACCCCGAAGCCGGCGGTGCCCAGGCGCGGCAGCTCGGACCACCAGGGCGGATCCATCGTGCCGGTGCCCGAGCACCGCAACGAGGCGGCCAGGCCGGCCGAGGGATTGGCCCGACGGGCGGCCAGGTCGGCGGGATCGGGCGTGAGGCCCGCGAACAGCGGTTGCGCCAGCCACCCGGCGAGGAAGGCGTCGACCCCCTCGCGCTCGATGGTCTCCGCCCGCGCCTCGTCGTCCCGCCGTCGGGCGGCGCGCTCCCCGTCGTCGTCGATGCCCGCGGTGGCGCCCACCAGGACCAGGCGCTCGACGGCGTCGGGACGGTCGAGCGCCAGGCGCAGGGCGACCCGTCCGCCCATCGAGTAGCCGACGTAGGTGGCCCGCCCGGCGACGGCGGCGACCGCGGCGGCGGTCTCGGGCAGGTCGAGGTCGACCGCCGACGATCCTCCGTGGCCGGGCAGGTCGACCGACGTCACCTCGTACCGGTGGGCGAGGCGGGTGGCGACCGGCGCCCACGCCGCCGACGTCTGGGTGAACCCGTGCAGCAGGACCAGGCGGGGCCCCGCCCCGATCGTGGTCGCGTGCAGACCCACCATCGTCGCCACGCTACGCCCGTCGACCGGGGACGGTGGGTGGGCCTCCTACGCTGCGGCGGTGGGTCTGGAACCGGGACAGCCGTCGGTGCCGGAGGACGTGGCGGCGACCTTCTGCGCCACGCTCGTCGACGAGTGGGTCCGGGCGGGGGTGACCGACGCGGTCGTCTGTCCGGGGAGCCGGTCGACGCCGATGGCCCTGGCCCTCCACGCCGACGGGCGGCTGCGCGTCCACGTCCGCCACGACGAGCGCACCGGTGGCTTCACCGCCCTCGGCCTCGGCCTGTCCACCGGCCGGCCCGCGGTGGTGCTCACCACCAGCGGGACCGCGGCGGTGCACCTTCACGCCGCGGTGGTCGAGGCGCACCACGCCCATGTCCCGCTGATCGCGGTCACCGCGGACCGACCGCCGGAGCTCCAGGGCGTCGGCGCACCCCAGACCATCGACCAGGCCCGCCTGTACGGGACCGCGGTGCGGTCGTTCCACGCGCCCGGGGTCCCCGATGACGCCGCCCGGGCGACGTGGCGCGCCACGGCGAGCCGGGTCGTGGCCGACGCCCTCGGAGCCGCCGGGCCCGGGCCGGGCCCGGTACACGTGAACCTGGCCTTCCGCGAGCCGCTCGTCGGCCGCGCGGACCCGCTCCCTGAGCGCGACGGCACCTCCCTCGGTGGCGCCGACCGGGACGGCGCCGCGTGGAGCACGATGACGCCGATGCCCGCCGCGGCCGACGTCGGGACGCTGGCCGACCTGGTGCGCGGCGCCCGGCGGGGGATGATCGTCGCGGGGGTCGAGCCCGGGTGGACCGACCCGGCGGTCGACGTCGACGACGCCGTCCGCCACCACGCTCGTGCGCTGGTCACCACGGCGGCCACCCTCGGCTGGCCGCTGCTCGTCGACGCCCGCCTGCGCGGCGTCGTCTGCGAGGTCGCCCCCGACGGCGCCGTCGTCGTGGCCGCGGCGGACGCCATCGTCCGCGACCCCGTTCCGGCGGCGGGCCTGCGGCCCGACCTGGTGATCCACGCGGGCGACCGGCCCGCCTCCCGCGTGCTCGACGAGTGGATCGCGTCCACCGGCGCCACCGAGGTCCGGGTCGCCCCGCACGGCGCCCTCGACCCCACGGGCCGGGCCGTGCTCCGCGTCGACGCCCCGTCGATCGCGGCGCTCGGGTCGGCCGTCGCGCCCCGCGGGCCGGCCCGAACGAGCGACCCGGACCCGGCGGCGTCCGTCGATCCCGCGTGGGCCGGGGCGTGGCGGGACGCGGAGGCGGCGGCGCAGGCGGCGATCGACGCCACGCTCGACCCGACCGGTCCGCCGACCGAGCCCGGCACCGCGCGCGAGGTCCTCGCCGCGCTGGCGGCGGGCGAGGGGCTCGTCGTGTCGTCGTCGATGCCGATCCGCGACCTCGAGTGGTACGGGCGGCCCCGCGGCGGGGTACGGGTCGTCGCCAACCGGGGCGCCAACGGCATCGACGGCGTGGTCGCGACCGCGTGGGGTGTCGCCCTGGGGACCGGGACGCCGGTCGCCGTGCTGATCGGCGACGTCGCCCTGCTCCACGACAGCAGTTCGCTCACCGGCCTCGCCGCGTCGGGGGTCGACCTCGCCCTGGTGGTCGTCGACAACGACGGCGGCGGCATCTTCTCGTTCCTGCCCCAGGCCACCGACCCGGGCGGCGCCGCGTTCGAGGCCCTGTTCGGCACGCCCCACGGAGTCGACCTCCCCGCCCTGGCGGGAGCCCACGGCATCCGGGTGGTCCAGCCCGCGACGGCGGCCGACGTCGGGCCCGCGGTGCGCGGCGTGCTCGACGCCGGCGGCGTGGGGATGGTCCACGTCCGAACCGACCGATCCGCCAACGTCGAGGTCCACCGTCGGATCCACGACGCGGTCGCCGCCGTGCTCCGGGACTGATCGGCCGTCAGGGGCGGACGAGGACGCCGAGCATCGCCTGGAGCTTGGCGCGGGTCTCGATGAGCTCGGTGGCGGGGTCGCTGTCGGCGACGATGCCGTTCCCGGCGAACACGCGGGCCCGCCGGCCGGCGATCTCGGCGCTGCGGATCGCCACGCACCAGGTCCCGTTGCCGTGGCGGTCGACCCACCCGGCCGCCCCCGCGTAGCGGCCCCGGTCGAAGCCCTCCAGCTCGGCGATCACCTCGAGGGCGACGGCCGCCGGCCGCCCGCACACGGCCGGGGTGGGGTGCAGGGCGGCGACCAGCTCCAGCACGCCGGGCGGCGGCGCCGACAGCCGGCCGGCGACCGTCGTGGCCAGGTGCGTGACGTTGGGCAGGGCGACGACCGACGGCTCGGCCTCGAAGTCGAGGTAGGAGCAGAACGGGACGAGGGCGTCGTAGACGGCGTCGATCGTGACCTGGTGCTCGTGGCGGTACGACGGCGAGTCGACCAGGCGGGCGACGGCGTCGGCGTCGGCCAGCGGGTCGCCCCGCCGGGGCGCGGTCCCGGCCATCGGCTGCGAGCGCACCTCGTCGCCCTCGCGCCCGACCAGCAGCTCGGGGCTGGCGCCGACGAAGCCGTCGAGCGAGTAGGTGAAGCAGCCGGGGAAGCCGAGCAGCAGGCGCCGCAGGATCGCCGCCAGGTCGAGATCGGAGTCGGCCTCCACCTCGACCTCCCGTGCCAGCACCACCTTGTCGAGGCGCCCGGCGCGGATCATGCCCGTCGCCGACCGCACCGCGTCGCACCAGTCGGCCGGGGGCCGGACGCTGCGGACCCGGAACCCACCGGGACCCGGCACCGCGGGCGACGGGCGGACCACCTCCGCGAGGTCGATCCCGCCCGGATCCGGTGCGGCTCCACCGGCTTCCGCGTCGACGACGGTCGTGATCCAGGTGGTGCCGTCGGCGTCGCGGCCGACGACCAGCTCGGGGACCACCAGCGTGGCTTCCCCGTCGGGGAGGAACGGCAGCGCGCCGAGCGCGATCGGGCCGGTGCCCGGGCGCTCCACCTCGTCCTCGACGCGGGCGGCCACCAGCGCGGCCTCGACCGCGGCGGGCGATCCCGCGAAGGCGACGCCGCGCCCGGCGAGCGCGCGGCCGGACGGCTCGACGAAGAGGAGGCCGTCCGCGCCCGCGACGGCGGCCGGGTCGACGGGCCCGGCGACCCGCCGCGTGCGGGAGACCAGGCGGCCCGGTCCGGCGGCGGTCGGCGGGGCGCTCACCCGGTCACGCGGTGCGGTCGGAGCGTCGGGTCGCGGTGAGGAGCCGGGCGATGCCGACCGACAGCAGGTCGTGGTGGGCGGGCGCGAAGCCGGCGTCGTCGAGCATCTCGAGCATCCGCTCCGCCGGGGGCAGGTACGACACCGACCGCGGCAGGTAGCGGTAGGCGGCGGGATCGGAGAGCAGGCCACCGATCAGCGGTACGACCCGACCGAAGTAGACCGAGTGGCCGAGGCGCAGCACCGGGTTCGGCGGTTCGGCGACCTCCAGTAGGGCGATGCGGCCGTGGGGTCTCACGACGCGGGCCAGCTCGGCGAAGAACGGCGCCAGGTCCTCGAGGTTCCGCAGGGCGAAACCGCAGGTGACGCCGTCCGCGCTCGCGTCGGGTACCGGCAGCCGCAGGGCGTCCGCGTGCACCAGCGGGGCTTCGGTCCGCGACGCGAGGAGCATCCCGAACGACAGGTCGAACCCCACCGGCCGGTGCCCGACGCGGCGGAGCTCCTCGCACAGGTCGCCCGTGCCGCAGGCCAGGTCGTAGACCCGCGACTCGGCCGGGAGCTGGAGGGCGCGCACCGCCCGCCGCCGCCAACCCACGTCCATCCGGAACGTCATCACCCGGTTCACCAGGTCGTACCGGGGAGCGATCGTGTCGAACATCGAGCGGACCGCCGCGACCTTCTCCGCCCCCTCGGGCAGGTGGTCGGCGTCGGGCAGGTCGCCGGAGGCGAGCGGGCGGCCGGGCGTCGGGGTCGTCACGTCGGGCGAGGCTACGGGGCCGTCCCGCGACCGGGGGAACCCGCCGGGACCGAGGAACCGGGCGATCACCGACGGTGGCGCGCCGCGGGCTAGCTTGGCCACCGTCCGCGGTGAGCGCGGAGGGGGAACGTGAACCAGGAAGACGTCTACGCACCGGGCGAGGCCCCGCCGCCGGCATCGCTGCCCCAGTGGGCGTCCGCTCCGCCGGCGCCCCAGGTCGCGGCGCCGTCGGACACGCTGCCGCGCCCGCGCCGGGAGTACGTGGAGGGCCTCACCCGGGTCGGGTGGGCGATCGCCCTCGGGTCCGTCAGCCTGGCGGTCGCACGCGCCACGCACATCCTGCCCGACTGGGAGGCGGGCCGGTGGTGGATGTTCACGATCGGTTTCGGCATCGTCGCCGTCCTGTCGGGCCTGCTGGCCGTCGTCTACTCGGTCGCTTCCTTCGGTGAGGCGCGCCGGCACTCGCGGGCCGCGCGGGGCGCGGGCCTGGCCGTGCTGGCCCTCCTCGTCGGCGGCGCCCTGCTCGTCGGGGCCGGGGTCAGCCTCGTCGACGACTGGGACCGCCTCGACGTGCCGGACGCGTGGGACCGCATCGACCTGACGCCCGAGAAGCGAGGCATCGTCGACACGATCGACAGCGCGCGCGACCGCACCGCCGCGTCGGGGGCCGACGTCCGCCGTCACGGCCGCATCGGCGGCTGCTACACGGGCGACGCGGCCGACCCCGGCGAGGAGGTCGCGTGCCGGGAGGCCCATCGCCTGGAGGTCGTCGTCGCCATCGAGCTGCCCGGGTCGTCCGACGCGTACCCCGGGGTCGCCGAGCTGACCGCCACGGCGCTCGACCTGTGTCGCGAGCCGGTCGACGCCGCCGTCGAGCGGGACACGACCGGACTCGACCTGCGGGCCCTCGTGCCCACCGAGGTCGAGTGGCTCGCCGGCGACCACCAGGCGATGTGCGTGTTCCAGTTCGCCTCGCCGGTGACCGAGCGGGTCGCCGAGTAGACCACCCGAAACTTCAACCCTGATCCACCCATACGGCGGACCAGGATTGGAAATCTGGGCGGATTCAGGTGTCGGCGGCCTCCTCGGCCCGGGCGCGGGCCCAGCGGTAGTCCGCCTTGCCGGCGGGGGAGCGGACGATGACGTCGACGAAGACGAACGCCTTGGGGAGCTTGTAGCGGGCGATGTGCCGGGTCGCCTCGGCGAGCAGGCCCTCCTCGTCGGGTGCGGCGCCCTCGACGAGCTGCACGACCGCCACGACCTCGGACCCCCACCGCTCCGACGGGCGGCCGGTGACGACGACGTCGGCCACCGAGGGGTGCGGTGCGATCGCCATCTCGACCTCCTCGGCGAAGATCTTCTCGCCACCCGAGTTGATCGTGACCGAGTCACGGCCGAGGAGCTCGATCACGCCGTCGGCGTTCCAGCGGGCCCGGTCGCCGGGCACCGCGTGGCGGATCCCGTCGATCACGGGGAAGGTGCGGGCCGTCTTCCCGGCGTCACCGAGGTACCCGAGCGGGACGTACCCCTGCTGGGCGAGCCAACCCAGCTCGTCGGATCCCGGCTCGACCAGGCGGTCGAGGTCCTCGGCGACGACCACCGCGCCCGGGCCGGGCGTGAACGTGCCGGTGGTCGCGGTGCCCCGCGTCGAGGTCTGGCCCATCTGGGCGCCGGTCTCCGACGCGCCCACGGCGTCCAGCACCATGATGTCGGGCATCCGTTCGAGCAGGCGCTCCTTCAGCTCGGCGGTGAACGGGGCGCCGCCGTTCACGACCGCGACCACGCTCGACAGGTCGCGGCCCCGGCGGTCGAGCTCGTCGATCAGGGGGCGGGCGAAGGCGTCGCCGACGATCTGCACGATGTTGACCCGCTCCCGTTCGACGAGGTCCCACACGTTCGCGGCGTCGAGCCGGCTCGGGTCGTCGGGGATGACGACCGCGCCGCCGCCGGTGAACGTGTTGAACGTGAGCCACTGGGCGGCGCCGTGCATCAGGGGCGGGGTCAGGGCGGCGCGCATGCCGCCGCCGGCGGCCGCCGCCACGATCGCGTCGACGTCGGGGAACACGTCGGGGGAGCCGAACGGGCGGCCGCCCATCGCCGCGACGTAGATGTCGTGCTGGCGCCACAGCACGCCCTT
>Ga0123332_1006027_pt1 | contig 10095 bp, 11 predicted proteins | sample BioC12SIPDNA_4_FD_89958 | JGI IMG/M metagenome (GOLD analysis project Ga0123332, IMG submission 89958) | Anaerobic biogas reactor microbial communites from Washington, USA - Biogas_R2_A C12 SIP DNA | ecosystem: Engineered > Bioreactor > Anaerobic > Unclassified | place: Washington, USA... | reverse complement strand
CGTCGCCGTGTTCGCCTCCAAGGCCGGCGCCGACACCCATCCCGACTGGTACCACAACCTCCTCGCGCACCCCGACGTGACCGCAGAGATCGGAACCGACACGGCATCGTTCCGGGCCCACACCGCCGATCCCGACGAGCGCGAGCCGATCTGGACCAAGCAGAAGAACGACTACCCCGGCTTCGCCGGCTACGAGGACAACACCGACCGGGTGATCCCAGTCGTCATCCTCGATCCCGCCTGACACTGGATCTGCGCCCCAGCCGACGATCCGGTTCGAGAACACGTCCTTGATCGCGCCGAGGTAGATCTTGCCTTCACCGGTGCGGTGCTCGGTGATGTCGGTGAGCCAGAGCTCGTTCGGCGCCGACGCGGTGAAGTCCCGGCGCACCAGATCATCGTGGGACGGCGTGCCGGGCTTGGAACCCATGCGGGACTTGGGTTGCCGAAGCACGACCACCAGGCGTTGTCCCGGCAGATCCGCCACACCACCCGGATCGAACCGAACTGGTCACGCGGAGGGTGGCCGCCGTCGGAGCCGCCTTCACGCGCTGACGACCTTGCGGCGACGGTCGGCACCGCCAGGGGCCTACCCCTGACCGGGCGACCAGCCGGGTGGTGCCAGCTCGAAGGCATCGAAGGTGAACGCCGGCGACACCGTGCAGCCGACGAGGACGGCGCCGTCGATCGGTCGAGCCGCCTGCCAGGCCCCGGCCGGGACGATCGCTTGGGGCCGCTGGCCGGCGGCGAGGTCGGGGCCGAGCACGATCTCGGTCACCGGTCCATCGTCGGCGGTGGCGATCGACAGGAGGAGCGGGCCGCCCGCGTAGTGGTGCCAGATCTCGGTCGCGTCGACCCGGTGCCAGTGCGACGCCTCGTCGGTGCGGAGCAGGAAGTAGATGGCGGTGCCGCTGCCGCGTCCACCGCCCTCGGCCCGGTCCCGCCAGGTCTCGGCGAACTAGCCGCCCTCGGGATGCGGTTCGAGGCCGAGTCGGTCGATGGCGGCGTCGGGATCGAGTGGCGCGCTGGTCATGGCGCCAGCTTGTCCGCTCCGCGACGGCCGGGGTCAGGTGGTGGTGTCGAGCCCATGGACCGGGCGGCTCCGAGCACGGCGTGGGCTAGGAGCTCGAACTCCTCGACCAGGTCGAGCTCGCCCTCGTTGGCGGCGATGAACAGGCCGTCGGATCCGGCGAGGGTGAAGCGGGCGAGGCGGAGGGTGTGCTCGCGGTCGAGTCCGGTGAAGACGGCCCGGTAGATCTCCTCGATCCGGGTGAGGGTCTCGACGCGGGCCTGGTGGAAACGGCGCCGGGCGGCGGGTGGGGGTTCCCCGTGGACCGGTCACGTTGGTTGCGCGGCCTGACGCGGACGCCGGTTCCGAGTGGCGCCTCCGCGAACGCTCCGAGATCAGGCGACCCTCGGCGCCCCGGGGGTGGCGCTACGTGCCGTCGAGGCAGCCGACGACCTCCTCGGGGAGACCGGGCTTCGCACCGTCCTCGCCGACGAGGAAGTCGAACTCCATCCCCACCCACAGGCCGGGCAGGCCGGGCACTGGACGCGGCTCTCCTTCGCCGAGGAAGGCCCGCCAGTCCGGCGACCGGTAACCCGTCGTCGCGAACGGCGCTGCGGCCGAGATCCCCTGGGCTTGCGGCCGCCGCCAGACGACCAGCCAGCGGGCCGCGAACGCAGGGTCGTCGGCCAGTCGGGCCTTGACGTACCACCACTGCACGATGTCGGGGCGCGGGGCGATGATCCACGGGACCTCGGGGCCGGTGAAGTGCCGCATCTCGACCACCTCGAACTGCCCCTCGATGCCCATGTCGCGGCGGATCAGGTCGAGCGGGGTGCGCCGCAGGTCCGACCCCGGCGCAGGGGTGGTCCAGCCGTCGCGGCAGTCGGGGGACGGCGCGCCAGAGGTCGGCGCGGACGTGGATGTGGCCGGTGGGGTGGAGGTCGTGCCGGTCGTCGGACCGGAATCCGGTGAAGCGGTGGTCGGGTCCGGTCGCTCGGTCGTCGAGCCGTCACCCGTGGACGGGGCGTCGGTGGTCGTGACGTCGGTCGTCGTGGTCGTGTCGTGGGCGGTCGTCGTCCCGTCGTCGCGCCGCAGGACCACGGCGACGACCACGACGAGGATCACGACGATCGCACCGATCGCGATCAGCGCCAGTCGACGTGAACGAGACGGGTTGACGTCACCGGCGACTTCGACGTCGGCTGCGTCGCCCCCGCGAGCGGCCCCGGCCTCGTGGTGCTCGGGTGAAGGTGCCACGGCGACCTGCTCCCCCGCCCCGGCGGGCGATCAGGTTCAACGTACGACCGGCGTCGTCTCGGTCGGAAGGGCACTTGGTCCCGACCCCGGACTGCCTTCGACCCCGGATCTCGGTGCGCACGTGGCAGAACCTCGTAGCCGAGGTCGCCGAGACCGTCGCCGCGTTCGAGCACGCTCGGCTGACCGGCCTGGGTCCACCTCTCGCGAGCGCCGTCGGTCGTCGCCGTACCGGGCGCGTCAGTTGGTCAGGGACCCGGGCGTTCGTCGTTCGCCGCGTGTCGGTCCGCATCAGGCGGTGTTCGTCCGGCTGTGCCCCCGAGGTCAGGTCCGAAGCGGTCGATGACCTCGGCGTCGTCCAGATCGAAGTCTCGGCCCTGCGCCAGCTGCGCGATCCAGGCGATGACGAGGTGCTGCGCGTTGTCGAGGCGCAGGTCGAGCCGCGCCAGACCGGTGCCGTCCGACGCGCCTTCCCGGAGCACCTCGTGGTAGCGCATGGCCCACCGACAACTCGCCCAGGGCGGGAACGCTTGGCTCGCGGCGAAGCGGGTAGGGCCGCGTGCCGGCGCCCTCGGCTTGCCGCGGCGGCGCTGGTGACCACCGCCGACGAACGGAGAGGCTGCCCATGTCCGGCATCGCCATCATCACCGAGGCCTGCATCGACACCAAGGATCGAGCGTGCGTGGACGTCTGTCCGGTGCAGTGCATCTACGAGTTCAACGCCGCGGACGGCGTCCTCTTCTCCGAGGACGAGGCGGGCAGCGGCGTGATCGAGAACACCCATCGCCCCGCCGCCGACCACATCGCGGTGTTCGCCGACAGCCTGCTGTACGTCAACACCGAGGAGTGCACCTCGTGTACGGCCTGCTACCAGCCCGACGTGTGCCCGGTCGGGGCCATCTACCCCGAGGAACGGGTACCGGACGGGAGCGCGGGCGCGAGCTACAACGCCGACGACCCGAACCAGGGCCACGACCACCGGTTCTTCGTCGAGCTGAGCCGCAGCGTGTTCGCGGATTGACCGTCGGGGAGGTGGATCCAGCCGTCCTCGACCGCGAGCCCTTCGACCCGCTCCCCGCGTGGCGCGCTACCCCTCCGCCGCCTCCTTGACCCGCTCGAGGGTCCTGCGCATGTCCCGGCGATTGCGGTTCTCGCGCAGGAACCCGCCGAGGGGCCGCCAGAGCTTGGTGAGCACGTTGTCGACGAGGTGGAACGACTCCGTCGCGGTGGTGCCACCCTCGGGTGCCGGGGCGAACTCGTAGCGCCACGTGTTGACCCGCTTGTCGCCGAACACGACGGCGAACTCGAACACCTCACCGGGGACGCATTCGGTGATCTCGCACTCGGTCCAGTAGGTCGGGCCGATCTCGTTGCGCTTGACGTGGCCGCGGTAGCGGGCGCCGACCTCGGGGCCGGTGGCGCCGTGCAGCCACTCGGCCTCGAACACCTCGGGCGACCAGCGCCCCATGTTGTTGATGTCGGAGACGAGCCCCCAGACCACCGCGGGATCGGCGTCGATGTGGAGGGAGACCGAGGCGTGCACCCGCGTGAAGCTATCGGTCGTCGATCGTGGCCGTCGGGTGGCCGGCGGACTCCGTCGACCGCCGACCGGTACCCTCGACCCGGTGACGCGAGAGCTCCGCACCTTCCTGACGTTCCAGGGTGGTCGCGCGACGGAAGCGCTCGACCTCTACCGATCCGTGTTCGACGACTTCGAGCTGGTGAGCGTCAGCCACTACGGACCGGACGCGCCGGGTGCGGAGGGCACGATCATCGCGGCCCGGTTCCGGCTCGCCGGGAGCGAGTTCGGCTGTGCGGACAGCCCGATCGATCACCCGTGGGGGTTCACGCCGGCGGTGTCGCTGTGGATCGAGTGCACCGACGACACCGAGCAGCAACGCCTGTTCGACCGCCTGTCCGAGGATGGCCAGGTCTACATGCCGCTCGGCGACTACGGCTTCAGCCCCCGCTTCGGATGGGTCGGCGATCCCTTCGGCGTCACCTGGCAGCTGAACCTCGGGTAGCCGGTCGGGCCGGGGGATCGCCTACGTCTCGGCCGCCCTCACCGGTCGCGTGAAGCCTCGAGGATCGCCGGTCCCGGTAGAGGGCCATCGACGGGGCACTGCAGCGCGGGCTGGTCGATGTCGGTGCGCTCCGCTTCGGGGCCTCGATCACGGAGGAGGACGAGCGCGGCGAGTCCGCCGAGCGCGACGAACGCCGCACCCAGGTACATGGCGTCGGCGAACCCGGCGTCGAGCTGGACGGGATCGGACAGCGCGTCACCGGTGAGACCCACGATCGCGGGGATCGCCGCGACCGCGATCATCTGGCCGGTGCGGGCGGTCGCGTTGTTGGTGCCCGAGGCGGCGCCGGACCGTCCGTCGGGCACCGCTCCGATCGCCGTCGACGTCACCGGCGCCACGCTCATGGAGAGCCCCAGTCCGAACACCGCCGAGGCCGGCAGCACGTCGGTGACGTACGAGGTGTCCGGCCCGATCCGGGAGAACAGCACCATGCCGACGGCGAGGGTGAACGGACCGATCGTCAGCGGCCAGCGCGGACCGATCCGCTGCGCCACCTCGCCCGCCCGCGACGACAACATCAGCATCAGCACCGTGACCGGCAACAGCGCCGCACCGGCACGTAGCGGAGACCAGCCCGCGGTGACCTGCAGTTGGATCGACAGGAGGAAGAACACCACCCCCATCCCGCCGTAGACCAGCAGCGTGATGACGTTCGCGGCGGCGAACCAGCGGTTCGAGAACAAGTCGATCGGAACCATCGGGTGTTCACGGCCCGGTTCGTACCGCCACAACGCCGCCCCCGCGGCCAGGCCGATGAGCAGCGCGCCGATGGTCGTCGTGCCCCACCCGTCGCCGGGGCCCTGGATCAGGCCGTAGGAGAGCCCGCCGAGCGCGACCGCGACGAGCCCGGCGCCGACCCTGTCGAGGGGCGTCCCGGTGGCGGATGGATCCGACGACTCGGGCACGCGCCGCGAGGTGAGCAGCACGACCGCGGCGACGGGAAGGTTGATCACGAACACCCACCGCCACGACCAGTCGACCAGCAACCCTCCGACGAGCGGCCCGATCGCGGCGGCGATCCCCGACAGGCCCGACCACTGCCCGACACCGCGTCCGCGGTCCTCGGGTCGCAGCGTCGCGTCGATGATCGCGAGGCTGCCCGGTGTGAGCAGCGCCCCACCGATCCCCTGGAGCAGTCGCCCGGCGATGAGGAAGCCGATGCCGGGCGCGAAGGCGCACAACAGGCTGGAGATCGCGAACCAGACGATCCCGATCCGGTACACGCGTACGCGGCCGTAGCGGTCGCCGAGTGATCCGCCGATCATGATCAACGAAGCGAGGGGGAGCAGGTAGGCGTTGATCACCCACTGCTGCTGGCCCGACGACGCACCCAGGTCGTCCGCCAGGGCCGGTAGGGCAACGTTGACCACGGTGGCGGTCAGCATCGCCACCGCGCTGCCCGCCACGGTCGTGGCGATCACCACCCGACCTTCGGGTGAATCGAGCGCCACGGCACCCGGCTCGGACCGCGCGGCCGTCATGACCGACGTCGAACCCGATCGGCCCCGTCACTTCCGACGCATCGCTCGCCGCGGCCATCCGCGCCGTCCATCCGGCCGCCTACATCCGCGATGGCCACCGCGCTCACGCTTGCACAGGCACGCGGCCACGACAATCGGCACGCGGTCGTCCCACGACGCCGACGACTGGGCGACCTCGGCGCAGCCCGAGCGTCCCGCCCCTGAGGGATACCGCCCTCACGACGTCACCCCCACCGCGGCCGCGACGCCCCGTTCGAGGTAGGGCCAGGCGACGGCGGGGTCGAGGCCGCCGCACAGGGGGTGGAGGGTCAGCAGGCCGTGTTCGGCGATGACGGCCCGGGCGGCGTCGGGCGTCAGGACGCGGTGGGCGCCCTCCGTGCTGCGCAGCTCGGCGGCGGTGGTGGCGGTGGACAGGCTGGCGGTACCCGGTTCGGTGCGGGCCGCGCGGTTCCACTGCTGGTAGGCGACCGCGTCGACCAGGAGCGCGTCGCCGACCTCGTCCCACCCGCGGTCGACGTCGTCGGCGACGAACGTCGCGTACGGCGCGGCGGGGGAGGGGAGCACGCAGAGCCCGGGTTGGTGACCGGCGGATCGAGCGGCCTGCTCGTACGCCTCCCGCAGCCCGGGGGTGTCGGTCTGGGCGAAGAAGCCGAGGCCGTTGCGTCCGGCTCGGCGGGCGGCGGCCGGGCTGGAACCGCCCCACGCGAGGTTCGGTCGGGGCCTCGTCAGCGGCGACGGGGTGACCCGCACCGCGTCGTCGCCCAGGGCCGCGCCGTCGAGCAGGTCGAGGAGGCGGGCGAGCTTCTCGTCCGCGATGCGGCCGCGACTCCGGAAATCGACGCCGTACAGGTCGTACTCGACCGGCCGGTAGCCGATGCCGAGCACGACGAGCGACCGGCCCTCGCTCAGGTGGTCGAGCGTGATGATGTCCTCGGCCAGCCGCACCGGGTCGTAGAGCGGCAGCAGGGCGACGGCGACGACGATCGGGCTGGTCGTCGTCGCCGCGGCCATCGCCCCGGCGAGGACCAGCGGAGACGGCAGGTACCCGTCGTCGGACGAGTGGTGCTCGGACACGACGATCGACGCGCAGCCGTGCCCGTCCGCGTAGCGGGCCATGTCCACCGCGGCGCGGTGGCGGGCCGCCCGGCCGGGCCCGTCGACCCCCGGGGCCCGGAGGTCGAAGCGCACGACGAACAACTCAGGCGCTCCCGGTGGTGAGGCGCGTCGCCCGGAAGGTGCGCTCGGTGGCGTCCATGGCGGGGATGATGGCACCCCTCCTCGACGCCCACCTCCACCTCGTGGTGGAGCACGGTTGGGGGTCGTGGTCGACCGTCGTCGGCGGCGGGTCGGTGCCGCGGGTCGTCACTTGTATGGTGACGGCGTCCAGCCGGTGGCACCCGCGATCGCCGACAGGGAGGGCCCAGCGTCATGGTCGTCGCAGGTGCAGTGGGAACCCCGTCGGGACCGCCGCCGATCCCCATCGAGGTGGACGGTCTGACCAAGCGCTACGGGAGCCACCTCGCGCTCGACGACCTCTCGTTCGTCGCCCGGGCCGGTCGGGTCACCGGGTTCCTCGGGCCGAACGGCTCGGGCAAGACCACGACGATGAAGGTGATGCTCGACCTGGCCTCGGCCGACGGTGGTGGGGCGACCATCGGCGGGACGCGCTACCGGGACCTGCCGGATCCGACCTCGGTCGTGGGCGCGCTGGTCGAGTCGAACGCCTTCCACCCGGGTCGGAGCGGTCGGAACCAGCTGCGCATCCTTGCCGACGTCGACGGGCTCGACGCCGAGCGGGTGGACGAGGTGCTCGAGACGGTGGGGCTCGGCGGCGCCGCCGACCGACCGGTCGGGGGGTACTCGCTCGGGATGCGCCAGCGCCTCGGGCTGGGGTGCGCGCTCCTCGGCGACCCGCCGGTGCTGATCCTCGACGAGCCCGCCAACGGGCTCGACCCCAAGGGCATCCGTGAGATGCGAGACCTGCTGCGGGCCCGGGCCGCGGCCGGCGGCACGACCCTCGTCTCGAGCCACCTCCTCGCCGAGGTGGAGCTGCTGGCCGACGACGTGGTGGTCGTCGACCGGGGGCGGCTGGTGGCCGAGGGAGCCCTCGACGACCTCCGGACCGAGACCGTCGCCGTCCGGTGCTCGGATCCGTCCCGCCTCGCTTCGATCCTCGAGGGTGCCGGGGCGAACGTCAACCGGGACGGCGGTGAGCTCTCGGTGCAGGGGCTGTCCGAGGAGGAGACCGGACGGCTGGCGTTCGACGCGGGGATCGTGATCCACCGCCTGCACGCGGAGTCGGGGACGCTCGAGGAGCGCTTCCTGCGCTGGACCGCCACCGCGGGGGAGGCCTCCCGATGAGCCCCCTCCGACTGTTCCGGGCCGAGATCCGCAAGCTCACCACCACGCGCATGCCCCTGGCGTTCCTCGCGGTGCTGGCGGGGGTCGGTGCGATCAACGCCAGCCTCGTGCGCTGGGGCACCGACTTCGACGGCAGCAAGGCCTTCATCTCGACCGGCGCCGACCAGCAGTCGCTGATGGCCTTCGGTCAGAACGCCCTGCTGATCTGCGGCCTGTTCGGCGCCGTCGCCGGGGCTCGGGAGCACACCTACGGCACCGCGATCTGGACCTTCCTGGCCTCCCCGAGGAGGGCTCGGGCGGTGGCCGCCCAGCTCGCCGCGGTCGCCACCGGTGGCGCGGTGCTCGGCACCGCCGGTGCGCTGCTGACGGCGATCGGCGTCTCGGGCGCCGCCGTGACTACCGAGTTCGGGTTCCTCGTCTCCGCCGGCGGCGTCCTCCGCGTGGTGGTCGCCGCCGCGTTCTGCGGCGCGATCGGAGCGGTCCTCGGCGCCGGCCTGGGCGTCGTCGTCCGCAACGCCGGCGGCGCGGTGACCGGCGTGGTGCTCGCGCTCATGGTCGTCCCGCCGCTGCTGGTCCAGCTCAGCGCCGACGCGGCCCCGTGGGTGCCGTCGGCGCTCGCCACCACGCTGTCGGGCATCACCCTCGAGGCCGCGGGAGCCGAACGGCAGGCCGGAGTCGGTGCTGCGCTGGCGGTCCTCGTCCTGTGGGCCGTGGTCCCGTCGGTCGCCGCCTTCGTCGCGACCGACCGGCGCGACGTGGTCTGACCCGGTCACCCCGGGAGACGGCCCGACCCGGCGACGCCGGGGGAGCGGCCGGTCGTCAGGCGCCGCCTCCGATCGCGGCATCGACGTTCGGCAGGTCGGTGAACGCGGTGAACGTGCCGTCGTCGGCGATCTCCCGGGCGGCGGCCAGCCAGCCGCCCCAGGCGGCCCGGGCCAGGGTCCCGCCCACGCTGATCCGCCGCACGCCGAGGTCGGCCGCCTCCGCCACCGTCGTGAACGGTGCGTTCACGAGCAGGTTGACCGGTTTCGGCGCCACCGCCTCGACGATCGTCCGGACCTCCTCGACCGTGCCGGTGATGACGACCTCGGTGCCGCTGGAGAGCGTCACCTTCCGCTCGGGGAACGGGGAGGACGGCTTGACCCCCTTCTCCAGCAGCTTGGCGTATTGCATGAGGCAGAGATTGAAGATCGCCGTGTCGTAGTAGGCGCTGGTCCCGATCTTCTCCGCCTCGTAGATCGCCATCTGGAGCGACATCCACCAGTCACCGACCGCGCCGTAGACCACCCAGTCGTCGCAGACCTCACGCGCCGCCTCGAGCGGAATCTCTCCCGGCTCCCATTGCGGGGTCTTGGTCGCCAGCTTGATGGGGGTCGTCTTGGGGGCACCGAGCTTGTCAAGCTGGGCGATCAGCACGGTGCACGTCGTCAGCTGCCCACGCGGCGGATGCGACCAAACCTGCTGGCCCCCCTGCATCGCCCACGTCTCGTCCATCAATCGGCCGAGCTGGCTGGCGACATCTTCCACCGTCCGCTCGGCCTCCGCCGTCGCCATCCCGACGGCCATCATGGCTGCACACAGGAACACCTTCTTCATGAAACCCTCCGCGCGGGACGATATCCCGTCGCCTTTCTCGTGCGCTATGGTCCGCGCCATGACTGTTCCGTCGCGCTCCACCCCGATCCGTCGCGTCGCCGTGCTCGGCGCAGGCGTCATGGGCAGCGGCATCGCCGCCCACTGCGCCAACGCCGGGATCCCCGTCGTGCTCCTCGATATCGTCCCGCCCAAGGGCGGCCCCCGCAACTCGTTCGCCGATGGCGCGCTCGGGAAGCTGAAGAAGGCCAAGCCCGCCGCGTTCATGCACCCGCGGAACGCGATCTTGATCCAGACCGGCAACTTCGACGAT
>Ga0123332_1006026_pt1 | contig 10097 bp, 6 predicted proteins | sample BioC12SIPDNA_4_FD_89958 | JGI IMG/M metagenome (GOLD analysis project Ga0123332, IMG submission 89958) | Anaerobic biogas reactor microbial communites from Washington, USA - Biogas_R2_A C12 SIP DNA | ecosystem: Engineered > Bioreactor > Anaerobic > Unclassified | place: Washington, USA... | reverse complement strand
GGGCCAGCAGGCAGCCGATTTCGCGGCGCCGCTGGCTCACCGCGGAGTACATCGTGTTCATGGCCCCCGCGATGGCGCCGGCTGACATGATGGCGGTCAACAGGCCGCCCAGGATGGTGATCACGTCGTTCATCAGCTTGGCCTGTTTCTGATAGTGCTCCTTCTCGGTCAACGCCTGGATGGTCCGCAGGCGGAGATCGCGCTCAGTCAGGGCGTTCAGCTCCTGAGCCGCCGTGCGGGCGTCGCCGCGGGCGCGGAACAGCAGGGACTGGAAGATGCCGTTGCGGTGGAACGACGTCTGCAGAAGCTCGCCGTCCATCCACAGCTCGGACTCCAGCGCGCTGCCGCCGGCCGCGAACAGCCCCACGATGTGCCAGGTGTTGCGGCCGATCGACAACGTGTGGCCGATCCCCAGGTCGCGCAGCCGGCGCGCCAGGCCCACTCCCAGCACCGCTTCGTTCGAACCGGGGGTGTACCAGCGCCCCTCGGTAAGTCGCACGTCCGCATGCACGACGCGCGACAGCGGCGACGTGCCGCGGACCGTGACGTTCGTCTCGCCCCCCCCCTGCTTCTGCTGCGCCAGAATCATCACGCTCTCGAACACCATCAGCTGCTGGCCAGCCTGCCGAGCGACCAGCGGCAACTCGCGGATCACCCGTGCTGTCTCCCGGTCCACCTGGCTCGTCAACTCCGCGTCAGCCCCTTTGCGCAGCACGATGACATTGTGCGGGCTGCCCGACGTCTCGACCACCTTGCGGAAGCCGGCGGCCAGCGACAGCAGCGTCACGAACACGACGACCACCAGCGCGATGCCCCCCACGGCCATTGCCGAGGAGCCTTTCCGGACCGTAATGCTGCGCAGGCTGTAACTCAGCGGGATCCGCATGTTCACACGCTCCGCAATGCCTCGGTCGCTTTGAGCCGCATCCCGGTCACGGCCGGTACGATGCCGCTGATCAGCCCGGTCAGCGCCGCCAGGCCGAAGGCGGCCAGTATCGACTCCAGAGGCAGGAAGAAGACGGTGAAGAAGTCCGGTATAGGGTTGATGTGCAGCACGTTGGCCAGCAGCCAGGCCAGCCCCACTCCCACCACCGCCCCCAACAGTGACAGTGCCATGGCTTCGCCGATCAGCAGCAGGAAAACATGACCATCGGTGAACCCGATCGCCTTCAGAATGCCCATCTCGCGCGTCCGCTCGCGCGCACTCATCATCATCGTGTTCGCCGCCACGAGCAGCATGGTCAGCACGATCGCACTGCCGATCGAACGCAGCAGCAGCTGGAAATTGCCCAGCATGCCAACGATCTGCAGATTGAAGGCCTTCTCCGTCATCGTGCGCGTCTCAAACGGGCTGTTCGCGAACCGCGCATCGATCGCGGTCGCCACCTCCATGTTGCGGCTCGGATCGCTGACCCCCACGAAATACAGGCTGGTCGTGCCTCGGGCAAACCGCCGCGCTTCGTCGAACCGTGCGAAGTGGAAGAACATCATCGTCTGGTCGAACGTCGGCGAATCGGTCGTGTACAGGGCCCGCACGTTGAACTCCCAGACCGAGGAGCCGTTCGTCTGGGTCCAGATCGTGCTGTGAAGCACCAGGCGGTCGCCAATCTTCTTCCCCAGCCGGTCGGCGATCTTGGCGCCGAGCATGCAGCCCATCCGATCGCTGAGCAGTTCGGCCCGCTGATCGGCCGGCAGCTGGACCTCCGGGTACAACTGCAGGTACTTCTCCAGGTCGGTGGCGAACTGCGCGAAGAACTCCTCCCGCTTCTCGCCATGCGCGTCCGGCTCCTGTGACAGTCCGCCGAACCACGACACGCCGACCACCCCCGTGACACCATCCGTCTGGGCGATCAGCGGACCATACGACTTCGGCTGCTGAAAGGCGAGCGATTCCTTGTGCTGGACCACCAGCCGCGAGGCGTCCGACATGTTGACCCCCGCATTGAATGACGTGACTACCGCTTCGAGGAAACAGAACAGCAGCAGGGCCACGGCGACGCCCAGCGTGGTGAGTACCGTTCGCAGCGGCTTGCGCCGCAGGTTCAGCAGCAGCAGTCGCACGCGTCACGTCCCCTTATCTAGCGGATCCTTATTCAGCAGATCCAGGTCCTGGGTCAACACCCCTTTCTCCAGATGCAGCTGGCGGTGGGCCGCGCCTGCTACTTTCGGATCGTGCGTGACGATGATGATCGTCTTGCCGAACTCGCGGTTGAGCGACACGAGCAGCGCCATGATTTCTTCGGCCGAATGCGCGTCCAGGTCTCCCGTCGGCTCATCGGCCAGCAGGATCTGGGGATCGGACGCCAGTGCCCGGGCGATCGCCACGCGCTGTTCCTGTCCCCCCGACAGCTCATCCGGCCGATGGCTGGCGCGGTTCGCCAGCCCGACGATATCGAGGGCGGTGAGCACGTGCGCGCGCCGCTCCTGGCGGGTCAACGGCAGCAGTGTCAACGGCAGCTCCACGTTCTGGTACGCCGTCAATACGGGGAGCAGGTTGTAGGCCTGGAAGATATAGGCCACATGCTCGCAGCGCCAGCGGGCAAGCTCGCGCGAACTGAGGTTCGTCAGATTCTGGCCACAGACGATGACGTCACCGGCGGTCGGCGAGTCGAGCCCGCCGAGCAGATTCAGCAGCGTGGTCTTGCCGGATCCGGAGGGCCCCATCAAAGCGACGAAGTCGCCGGCGTCGATGGTCAGGCTGAGGTCAGCCAGCGGCTGGATGTCGGCGCCTCCCTTGTGGTACAGCTTGCTCACGTGCCGCAACTCGATGATCGGCTGATCGTTCATGCTCGAGCTACTCCGCCACGCGTACCGTGGCCGTCTCGCCAGACAGTCGCTCGGCGCCAGCCACCACGACCCGGTCGCCGGCGCTAACGCCGCTGGTGATCTCCGTCCACTCGCCGAACGTCTTCCCGACCTGTACGGTCTGCCGGCGCGCCGTGTCCTCGCTGACCACCCACACGAAACTGCCTGCCGAATTTGTCTGGACAGCCGACGGGGGCACGACGATCTGGTCGGGGATGGCGCCGGTTTCGATGCCGGCTGGCGCGTCGTCGGGCAGGAACCGCACGCGCACGCCCATTTCCGGGAGGACGGCCTGCTCGTCGCGGTCGAGGAAGTCGACGCGCACCTTGACGGTTGCCTTGCTGCGGTCAGCCCGGGGCAGGATGCGCCGCACCTTGCCGGGGAAGACTTTGCCGGGGATGGCGTCCACGGTGATGGCCGCCCGCTGTCCGGGCGTGACCCGGGCCAGTTGCGCCTCGGCCACGTCGACTTCGGCCTGCAGCGAAGCCCAGTCGGCGATGGTCACGATGGACCCCCGGGCCATGGACCCGCCGATGCTGATCGGTGCGATGATCTCGCCGACTTCAGCCGCTTTTTCGGTCACCATGCCATCGAATGGCGAGTGGATAAAGCACTCGTCGCGCTGGCTTTCCAGCACCTCAACGCGCGCGACGGCAGTCTGGCGTCGCGCTTCCGCCGAAGCCACGGCGGCGCGCGCGGCGGCCACCTGCGTGTGCGCCACATTCACCTGCTGCTGCGCCTCGCGCCGGCGCTGCTGCGTCCAGGCGATCTTGGCTTCCATGCCGCGCACTTCCGTCCGGCGGTCGTCGACTTCGGAATACCCCACGGCACGGCTCGTCGCCAGGGCCTCGTCGCGCGTCAGGCGGCGCTGCGCGTCCGCCAGCAGGATCTCGTACTGTTTGCTCTCCGCCGCGAGCGTTTCGAGCGGCAGCTGAGCCGCGGCCAGTTCCGCGTCGGACTGCGCTACGAGCTGCGTCAGACGCTCCACTTCCGCCTCCGCTTCCGCAACCTCGGCCTGCGCCTGGGCAATGGTTGCATCGAGTTCCGCGTGATCCAACTCGGCGACGACGTCCCCCTTTTTGACGAAATCCGCCTCCGCCACGTTCAACCGGGCAAGTCGGCCGGTGAACTTGGAGGCCAGCACCGACTGGCGATCGGCCACGACATACCCGGCGGCCGTCAGATCGGGGCTGCCCTCCTGCAGGATGCCGGATCCCGCGAGCATCCGGGCCGCGGCCGCCACCTGCACCTCCGCCACCAGCAGTGTGCGCAGAGCACGCGGCGCCAGGCCGGCGACGCCACCGGCCGCCAGCAGCACCACCCACACCCAGGGTGACACGCGCCGCCGCCGCCGCGTACGGTCAATTCTCAGCGCCGCCAGACCGCCTGAAGCCATCGTCCCCGCTCCGCAAACACGCTCCGACGCGTCGCCCCGACCCCGGAATACAGTCCTGGAATACAGCGTACGAATCGGACCTGGAAATGTCACTACCGCTTCGGGTATTCCGGCCGGTCCGGGAATGCCGGCACCGGATTGTCGCGGATCTGCTGCAGGATGACCTCGATCGCCTTCTCCAGCTGCGGGTCCTTGCCCGCCACGACGGAGGCCGGGTCATTGTCGACCACAATATCGGGGTCCGCGCCATGGTTCTCGACCCACCACCGGCCTTCGCGGCCGAAGAAGGCGTTGTTGGGCTGCTGGATGGTCCCGTTGTCGAGCGTCTGCTGCGGGTTCAAGATGCCCACCAGCCCGCCCCACGACGGCACCCCCACGACCGCACCCAGCCGCCGCGCCTTGAAGTGCTCCAGAAAACACTCGCCGTCCGACCCGTTGTACTCGTTCGTCACCGCGACATACCGCTGGCCGCCGGCCGAGCCGGGGTACCGGAACGGCTCCATGCCGGGCAGCACGTTGAAGGCGACCTGCTGGCGTTCGAGCTTGTCGATCATGAAGTACTCGGTCCAGCCGCCGGAGTTGCGGCGCACGTCGATGATCAGCCCTTCCTTGTACCGGAACGCCCGCCAGAACTTGTCGAACTCGGCGATCCCTGCCGCGCCCATGGCGTTGATGTGCATGTAGCCGACGCGTCCGTCGGTGGCGGCGAGCACCTTGCGGATGTTCTCGGCCAGCCAGTGGCCATAGCGCAGGTCGCGGTCGGCCCGCAGCGGCTCCACCTCGTACGTCCGCGCACCATCTTCGGCCGGCGTGTCGTTGACGGTCACCCGGACCCGCTGGCCGGCGACCACCTGCAGCAGTTTCCAGTAGTCGTCACCCACCTTGACCGGCTGGCCGTCGATCGCGATGAGGTAATGGCCGGCCTGGAGGCGAATGTCCGGGCGCGCCAGCGGCGCCTGCAGGTCGAGGTTGTACTCGGTCGGGCCATAGATGCGCTCGAAACGATACCGCCCGGCCGCCGTGTCGGCGACCAGGTCTGCGCCCAGCAAGCCCGTGTAGACCGGCGTCCCCGGGGGCGCGGCAGGCCCCATGTCGCCGCCCGAGATGTACGTGTGGCCGACGCACAGCTCACCCACCATCTGCGACAGCAGCCAGTTGAGATCCTCGCGGGACGAGAGGAACGCCAGACGCTCGCGATAGCGGTCCCCGAGCGCCTTCCAGTCGTGGCCGTGCATCCCCGCGTCGTAGAAGAACTCGTTGTACCACCGCCACGTATCCGCGAAGATCTGCTGCCACTCGGCCTGCGCGTCGGCCCGGTACACCAGGCGATCGAGGTTGACGGCGCTGCCCAGGCGGCGGCTGTCGAAGGCGCTCTGGAGCGGAGTCAGGAAGATGCCGTTGCCGGCGCGGGACACCAGCTGATCGCCGTGGGCCGACAGCGCATAGCCGGCCACCTTGTCCTCCACCGTGCGCATCTCGCGCGTGGCCATGTCGAAGATGTGCAGCGTCCATTTCGTCGCGCCGCGCGGTTTGAACACCTCCTCGTATTCGTCCTCCGTGAAACGGGGAACCGAGCACCAGGTGACCTTTCCCTTGCCGGCCCGCAGATGAAAGTAATTGCCCGCGGGCACAGGCAGCGGGAAGATGCGGGCTGTGATGCCGTCCAACTCCACCCGCCGCTCCCCGTCCGGCGCCGCGGCCGCGTCCGGCTGCCCGGGTGCCAGAAACGGAGGTTGCCGGCCGGCCTGCAGCTGGACGGCCAGCACCTGGTAGGGATTGGCCAGGACGTGGTTGTCCTCGTGGAAGTCCATCTGCACGTCAAAGCCGCGACTCGACAGGAAGTACAAGTACTCGCCGCTCGCGTCAAAACACGGGTTCAGATTGTCGAAGAAGTCGTCGGTCAGCGGCACCCGCTTCCGCTCGTCGAGGTTGTACAGGAAGACCTGGCTGTTGCGATTGGCGGCGACGGCCGTGTAACACACCCAGCGCCCGTCCGGCGACCAGGCGTAGTCGTCGATCTCCCAGTAGAACTGATCGTTCTTCATCTGCCGCGACTCGGCGATCGTGATCAGCTCGCGGCTCGCCACGTCGACGATGTGACAGGCGAAGTCCATCGTCCCGAACAGAACCTTCCGGCCGTCGGGAGACCAGGCAGGCCGGTAGGGAGTGCGGTTGAGCGACGTGGTGAGCGCCGTCCACTCCCCCCCGCCGACACTCTGCAGGTAGAGCTGATACGTGCCCGAGCGGTCGGAGAAGAAGGCCACCTGCTGGCCGTCGGGCGACAGTCGCGCCAGACGCTCGCGCGTGCCCGGCGCGTCTGACAGATTCCGCGTCTGAGCCGTCGCGTCGGCCGGTACGGCGAACAGATCGCCGCGCGCCTCGACCAGCACACGCGAGCCGTCCTCCGCCGCATCCACACCCTGGATGTAGTCACGCGGGTTGAGCACGCGGGTGCGGACCTGCCAGCGGTCCGAAGGGGCGTCGATCGCAAGCCGCGTGTCGGTCCCCTCGGCGCAGCTCCAGATGTGCAGGTAGCCGTCCTGAACATACACGATCCGTGTGCCGTCCGTGTCGGGCATCATGACGTCGTAATCGTCGTACGCCGTCAGACGCGTGACCGCCCGGGTGGCCAGGTCCTGGACGTACAGGTTCGACACGCCGTCACGATCCGATACGAAGAACATGCGGTCGCCGATCCACATCGGATAGGCGTTCTTGCCGACGTAGTCGGAGATGGGTGTGAACGCCCGCGTCGTGAAGTCGTACAGCCAGATGTCGCAGTGGTGGCCACCCTTGTAGCGTTTCCACTGGTACTCTTCGCGTCCCTTGCGGCAGTAGAGCATCCGATTCCCGTCGGGAGCGAAGCTGCAGAGCACGCCGCGGTCGATCGGGAAACGCTCGGGCGGACCCCCTGCGCGCGGAACGAAGTACAGGTTCGGGTCGCGGTAGATGAATGTCTCCAGGAACGACCGGATTACGACGCGCGTGCCATCGGGCGTCCAGCCCAAGACCTGGGCGCCGCCGGGTGCGTACGTCAGCCGCTGCGGCGCGCCGCCCGCGGCCGGCATGACGTAGGCGTCAGACGCGCCTTCGTAACTGGCCGTGAAGGCAATCCACTGTCCGTCGGGCGAGAAACGCGCCATCGATTCCTTGCCCGGGAAGGTCGTCATCCGCCGCGCTGTCCCGCCGCCCGCCGCGACGAGCCAGAGATCATTCTCGTAACTGAATACGACCTGGTCGCCGTGGATGTCGGGATACTGCATGAATCGCGCCTCGGCGCCGGACGCGGAACCGGCGCCCCAGCAGACGGCAAGTGCGCACCACAGCGTGCGTGACACAACGGCGCTCATGCGGCAGAAGTCGATGCGGTGGCTCACAGTGTCTCCTCCCGGTGTTCCGGTTCTCCGGTGTGCTCGTCCCCGCTCCCGCCCGCGGCCCGCGCTGGGGCTGGAACGACGATCGCTCAAGTATACGTTCGTCCCGGCGGCCGAACAACAAAACCGGGGTGCCGGCCGCCCACCTGCCGCGCCGCGGCACGATCGCCGCCATCGACGGGGGTCGAGACGCCGCGACAGTGACGCGGATCTGTCAGGAGGTCCGCAGGGGGTGGGCTGGGCCGCCACACGGTGCGGGCGCGCACGATTCAGCTGGAGGCGGCCGGGCAAGCCCGCCGGGCGAGGTTGCGGACAGCGCTGACCGCGCTCGGGAGACTGGTCACGACCAGGTCGACGCCGCTGTCCTGCAGACGCTGCTGCGTGCTTTTGAGCTGCGCGCCGTTGAGCAACGCGGCGACGATCCGCAGATCGGGATTGCTTTGCCGGAGGCGTTTGCAGAGGTACCGCGCGTTGCGTGAGCCGAACGGGGGCAGCATCACGATGACGGCCACGTCATACTGTGCGGCTGCGATCCGGTCCACCACCTCGCTGGCCAGCAGATGGAGCGACCCGACGTCCGCTGCGAAACCGGCGCTCGAAAGGGTCTGGCCCAGCATCACGGCCGCCGTCTCGTCTGCCTGATCGCGCACGGGAACACAGAACACGCGGGCTGCCGCCTTGTCCCCCATGCCGCCCGGCGCCTCCGCAGCGGCGGACTGCCGGGCCAGTTCCAGCTGGCGCTCGCCCAAGTCCTCGATCAGCTCCTGCGCCGTCTCGATCACCAGCGTCTCCTGACGCTCGCTCAGCAGCCCCGCGTGACGATCGCGCTCCGCCAGCTGGAGCGCCGGAATCACGACGCGATCGTAGAGTTCAATCCAGTCGACCGACTTCAGGTAGTCTTCCGCCAGCCGACTCGTCTCCACGTCGTCGATCGCTTCGGTCGTGGCGTATAAGGTGGACGTCCCGATCAGCCGGATGATGCGGTTCCGCGAGTCTTCCCGATTCACCAGGATGAAGAAGACGAGCACGAACACAATGCCGGCGGTCGAGAGCGGCGCCACGAGGGGGCCAAACCAGGACCGGATCTGGGTCAACGGCGAGGGGGGCAGCTCCACCACCTTGACCGCCACCGCACCGGCCTCCTTGGAACGCGGCTCCGTGTTCGTTCCCAGCCAGGACAGCCACGTCTCCTTGAGGGTCGGACGGGGAGCGTCCTCGCTGTCCGCTGTCAACTCGGCGCTGATGTCGTCAATCGCCTGCCGGGCTTCTTTGAGCGTGCCGCCGGTGCCGTTCCGCACGCTGCGAATCCGTTCAATCAGGTTGGCCTTGTACTCGGGCAGTTGAATCCCCAACTCCACCACCTGCCGGGTCGCCAGCAGGCCCACGGCGCCGATCGCCGAGCACGTCAACAAGACGACAACCACGACGGACGGAATGCGCCCCAGCCGCCAACGTTCGAGCCGCGTCACCAGCGGGGTCAGCACAAAACTCAACAGCACGGCCAGCGCCAGAGGCAACAGGACTTCCTGCGCATAGTACAACGCGACAATGACCAGCGCCACGATGAGCAATGTGAGCCACGGCGCCGCTGGGCTCGACGCGTCATTCTTGTCCGCCATGATCCGTATCCTCAAGGAGATCCACGCGAATCACCCCCAAATTCCCCTCGATGTCGTAACGGCCGGATCGCCGAGTCGCACGCGCCGTGCCAATCTGCACGGGAAATCTGTGGCGCCACCCGACGATGGGGATCAGGCCGCGCCCGCTGCGACTCGCCGCGCGTCCGCGGCCGGCGTTCCGCTATGTGCCGGCGTCCGGGCGCAATGCGGGTCGTGATCGTGTGGCGATCATGGTGGTTGGGGCGCGAGCGGAGACATCGGTCTGCCGGCACTGCGCCCCGCTGTCGCGTCGCTGGAAAACGCAGAGACCATGAGCGCGGGGCCAGGAGAATGCCTTGGGCACGTGAAATGCAACTAGCCGCAACTGGCCCAGGCCAGTTGTGACACAGCCAGTTGTGACACACGTTTCGTAACACACTAGGAGTATTGCCCATGATACGCAGAGGATGGACAACCGCGTTGGGTTCCGCATATCTGGCTACGGCGCTGGTCTGCGCCCACGGCTGTGAGCGGAAGGAGCGGATCGTCGACATCGAGACGCCGCGTACGGAAATCGAAGTGGATCGCGACAAGAGCACCGGAAAGGTGGATGTGGACATCACCAGAGAGTGATGGGCTATGACTCCGATTGCTCGGTTGGCGGCGGGACGGTGAAAGGCTCGGTCATTCTGAGCCGGTTGTAGTGGACAAATCCATGCCATGGATGGGCCCATTCGCATGGACTGCCTACGTCCTCACCGTGCAGCGGTTACATCCCGCAATTGGCCGAAGGCCACTATCAACGTAGCCTGGGGCAACGCCCCAGGAAATCGAAGCCATGGCACACGTTTGGCTGAAGGCCAAACTCACCTACGGCATGGTCTCCCATGTGTGAATATGGCCTTCGGCCAAACACCTCGTTGT
>Ga0123332_1006023_pt1 | contig 10101 bp, 9 predicted proteins | sample BioC12SIPDNA_4_FD_89958 | JGI IMG/M metagenome (GOLD analysis project Ga0123332, IMG submission 89958) | Anaerobic biogas reactor microbial communites from Washington, USA - Biogas_R2_A C12 SIP DNA | ecosystem: Engineered > Bioreactor > Anaerobic > Unclassified | place: Washington, USA... | reverse complement strand
GCCCATTCCGAACGCCTTGGTGCAGGCTAGGACCGTGAGCTCGTTCTTCTTGAACAGCCTTTCCACTTTCAGCTTGTGAGCGCGCCACTTTGTCTCATCGCCACCATCGGTGGGATTCGAACCGCAGTAGTAGTCTGTCTTGGCTGCCTTCAGCAGCTTCCTTAGGTCCCAGCTCATTTCCCGGGCTCCAAACCAGCCCGTGCGATGGAGACAGAAGACAAGGCCGCATTGGGAGTCTCTACCCCGCGGGGCGGAGAATGTCGCGGGCTGCGCTTCCAGGTTCTGAGGGAGTTCAGAGTCAAGGAGTTCTCTGAGAACGGCGAGTTTGTCCCCGGACGCGCACTCCCTTACTATGAACCGCAGCTCGGGCCTGTCAAACGATTTAGGCGTAAGCACACACTCGCGCCCCAGCAGCCTCAGCTCACGCTGAACATCCTTTAGCACTGCCTGAGACGCCGTTCCCGTAAGGCCGATCAGCGGCGGTGTCCAGTCTTCCTGACTGCAGCACTCGCGTGCGGTGTCTGCCACCCGAAGATAGGACGTTCGAAAATCGTGCCCCCACTCCGACACGCAATGCGCCTCATCCATGACGATCAGAGTCGCTGGGATGGTCGAAGTCATTGTCCGAACCGCGTCACGGAAGCTCTCCATCTGAAAGCGCTCGGGTGCGACGTAGTAGAAGATATCCTGCGCGGTGGCGATTCTGGAGTAGGCGGCCTCTCGCGCGTCCGCGCCGATGTCACCAGTTATTCCTAGCGCGAAGTCGATTCCACATTCGGCAAGGTTGGCGACCTGGTCACGGATGAGCGCGACTATCGGTTCGACTATGATGGTGCGTCCTGGCAGCAGAAAGGAGGCCAACTGGAACACGAGGGACTTTCCGGAGCCGGTTGGCAGAAGTACGAGCGTGTCTTTGCCGGCGAGCACTCTGCTGATCGCGCGGTACTGGCCGTCTCTGAAGCTGGTCTTGTGAAAGATGCGCTGCAAGAAGTACTCGAGCATCTCCTCGCTCGCCGCCGCGATTGTCACTGGTTCTGACGCATATGGTTCGCGATGGATGCGAAGAGGAAGTACCACGTCATTCACATGGATCACGTTGGACGCGACCGAGTCGCCATGGAAAGAGATGACGAGGTCGGGCTTCGCCACTGTGTCTTGTGCAGGTTCAGTTGGCGGGCGGGGGGCACCCCAGTCGAGGCCGTAGAGGAGCCCAACTCGTGCAAGCAGGTCCCTGAAGTCTTCCAGCGTGGCCGTGAGCTGCGTATCGGTCATGTCTTGGCCAGACACGGCGTCACAGTCAATATGGGCTCTTTGTAAAGATGTGGGGTCCAAGAGCCCGGCCCTTAAGGCCTCGAGCAGAACTAATTGGATTTGCCCCGCTCTGCGGTAGGGATTGCCGAAGAAGCGACTGGAGACCGGGCGCTGCTTTGCCGGAGCCAGCAGTTGCCGCAGATGATCTAGTGTGCTCTCCCAGTTGCACATCTCGGCTGCCGGCACTCGGGCCGTTTGAATGCCGACCTCTTTCAAACGCTGGTCTCTAGCAAGGTCCTTGGACCGTCGACCAGCCTCTCTATGGTGATCGCCGTCTATCTCGACGACCAAGGGGCTTGCCAGGGAGGGGTGGCAGATTAGGAAGTCGACCCTCTGCTCGCCTCCCGCGGAATCCGGAGCGCCGAGGCATTCGAGGCCTACTTGGGGAGTGACCCATCGCCAACAGTCGGGTCCCATGAGATCTGGAAGTCGAGTCTGCCAGAAGATCTTCTCTCCCGTACTATCCGGCGCTGTCGCATCGATTTGAGCGAGGTTGGCCAGCCTCTCCGGTGACTGCTTCAGGGCACTGGCATCTGCTCCGATCAGAGCTTCTAGTGCCGGTGAAAGTGTCGTCACGTCTCCTCGATGGATGATCTTCTCAAGGACGGCTATCGCACATCGCTCCCTCGACGTAGGAATCCAGGGGTCAGCAGGCGGCAAATATTCACAACGCCACTGCACTGCCCACGAGGCCACCTTCGCCCTTGGGCGGCTCTGCCAGTCCGGGAGCTTCTTCTGAGGGACTGCTAGGTACTCAAAGAAGCGGACGATGTGGCCGGCTCGTAAAGCCGAAGCCTGGACCTTCCGAGGCAGCACAAATAAGGTGTCGCTATGGGTGGAAGTGGTGTCCGTCAAGTCCAAGCATCCCTCTGTCGCAGAGAATGGGGCTTCGGCACAAGCGCCGTCTTGGCGAGCCGCTGGAAGCAGCGGAGTGTTCGCTCGCTCCCGGATTGCCCACCCCCGCGGCCGAGTGAAGCCTCCGGAAGCACGGCGACAATATTGAGTATCGCCTGATCACCGTAGCACACGCCGTGAAGCAAGTAACAGACCAGGGACGCCCCAATGCCAAGCAACTCCGGCAGAACCGAGCCGGTGACCGTTCACCAATCCAACCCCTCTTTTCGCCCCCCACCCCGGGTGATCTACCGAGGACAGCACTCATAGTCTCGAGCCGTCGATAGGAGCCCGACGCAACCGTCGGCACGTCGACTATTCCGTTGTCCGCGCCCCTATGGTGCCCGCGTGAAAACGATCACTATGGCAAGATGGTGCCTCGGCGCGCCCCCGCGTTGACCTGACTCCTACGGCCGAAGCTCGATGAGAACCCGGCAGTGATCGCTTGGTCCCCAGTCGTACGGGGAGTTCAGGGCACACACCCGCAGCCGCGGTTTGAGCGTGTCGGAGGCGAACACGAAGTCCAGCTGGCGCGTCGCGGTCTCGCACTGAACAAGGGAAGTCCGAAAGGTCGGTACGTTCCTACTGTCATCAGGCAGTTCCGCCGGCCAGGGATCAGCCTGACATCCGCCGTCCGGTGCCTGCGGCCCGACGAAGCTCAAGCCCAGGGACTCCATGCGGGAGAACACGCTCGCATACCTCCCCGCCCAGTAGGGACTGCCCTTCTCTCCATGGCCTTTCAGGATATTGAGATCGCCGGCCACAATCATCCGGTGGCCACTTTGACTTCCTATGAGGGCGGAGAGGTCGGAGATCAATCGATGGACAGAGGCGTCCGCGTAGATCCATGACGAGGAAACCACCGGCCTCTCCCAGGTGCCGTACATGGAGACCACTGTGATGCTCTCCCCCGTGTCTGCCAACTCGACGTCTGCGACGGCGAGGGACCCCATCAGGCTGACCGGGAGCGCTCCCGATTCCGGCGAGCCGAGTGACGTTGGTGACCATGGCGTCACCCGCACGCGGTCCGATAGGCCGGCCACAGCCGCTCGCCATTTTCGGTTTCCGGACCCGCCCGTGACCCACGGCGCCGCGTCGGTTTGGATGTCTTGGGCGAGGTGAGCAGGCGGAGCCTGCGCTTCCTGGAGAAGGGCCAAGTCAACTCCGTCATCGATGAGCACCTGCCATGCCCCAGTTGACCTGCAGACGTTCCAAGAGATGATCTTGATCCTGTCAATCATGCCCGGCCGATTTGCCCTCGCTTCCGGCCTTGCTTGTCTCACCCGTTTAATTCTAAACTGGCGCAGGGAGGGGTTTGATTCTCAAGCGAAACAGACGCCAAGACTTCACCAATAGGAACGATCACTATGACCACATGGTGATCCTCACACCGCAGTGGCTCTGCCAGGACTTCCTCCACCTGGGCGGTAGGGCATAGTCTGCATCTTGGCGGTTGCTCCGGCGAGGCGCATGCTGGAATGGGCCAGACCCGAAAGCCCTGACGCTTAGGGCCAACTTGGTCAATCCACTCTTGGTCTGTCTTCAGCATCGACTCTTCCTCCGTCGAGCTCATTGGGCCGGAGGCCGACCGCCTACCCCATCAGCGAGTCAATCTCGACTGTCTCACCGTCGTCAACCATGCACACGTTCGGCATGATCTCGGGGAACTGCGCCGCAGCCTCGGTGTGGATGGGGACCACGGCCTTGGGCGCAAGACAACGAACCAGCCGGGCAAGATCCTCGGGGTGGGCGTGGCCGCCTGAGTGGATAAGGAGCGGCTCCATGCCATGCTTTTCGCAGAAGGCGGGGACGGGGCCTCCCTTCTTCAGGTAGCCGCTCCACTGCGACCAGACGATAGTCGGAACCGTCCCTGCCATCAGGCGGCCAAGTAGAGCGACGGTGGCTCTGCTGGCCCGAGCCAGATAGACGAAAGCGCCCGGATCCGCCACCAGCTGTTGGGTAGTCACCTTCCTTTTCCCGGCGCCGGACATCCGGCAGGCGAGCTCAAAGAGGCCGGCCTCCTTGAGTTTCTGCACATGCCCCTGGACGAACTTCACCCGGACCGAGGGCGAGTCGAACTGAGGGACATCCAGGCAGATGTCTTTCAGCATCATGAGCACGTAGGCTTGGTAGGCGTCGAGCACCAACTGGCGACCGGTGGCAAGAGCAGCGCGATAGACCGAGGTGGCCCTATCGATGTTCTGCCCCGAGGCAATGACCGCCACCAGACCGCAAGTATTCCTCAGCACCTCGGTCAGCTGCCGCTCCACATCGTTCTCGCTAGGAAATCCGTGAGCCCCGGGCGTTTGACCGATACTTGTACCCTCAAGAATGACAACGTCCACGGCCCCGCCCTGTGTTGCGACCTGGGGCAGCGAATCGAAGAGCTCGGGATGGCGTCCATGAGCGCGCAGATCTCCGGAATACAGGAGTCGCTGTCCGTCGGCTTCCACCAGCAGAGCCCGTGAATCCGGCGCCGCGTGGTCCACCGGGATGCCTCTGACGGTGAACGCTCCCATGGTAAGAGGCTTCCCGGTCGGGAGCAGGCGCATGTCGGCCGGCACCGCGGCATCCGGCACGAACAGCTTCGACACCTTGATCATCTCGATGGTACCCGCGCTGGCATACACCGGCACGCCGGGGTGCACGTGATGAGCCAGACCGTGATGATCGAGATGGGCGTGGGAAACGACCAGGCCCGAGAACCCAGGCGTTGCGTCCGCGTAGAGCCCGTCGATATCGGGCAGCACGCCCTCGGCGCGGAGTTCATAGCTGGGACGGGTCATGGTGCCCCACGGCCAATCGCTGCCGTCAGGCTGAGCCAAGGGCATGCCGACGTCAAGAAGGAGCCGGTTGCCACCTTCAGCACGCAGTTCCACGCACGAACCACCTATCTGCTTGGAGCCCCGGTGGACGGTCACGATCATGGGCATACCGCTTGGATCACGTCATCGCTTGAGTCGCCGGCCGTCGCGGGCTCGAGCGTACCCTCCTGCACTCGGACCTGCCCGTCTTCGATCACCGCGTAGCGAAACCGCTTGGGGTCCTCCGTGCACAGAAACGCGCAGGGGTCGATCATGTAGAAGCCCACCTCCTCAAGCTCCGGCAGCGGCGGGGTATGGCCAACCACCTGCCGGAGGCCGGCGGCGGGAAGCAAGTCGGAGTAGGGCCAAGGGCGAAACCACAAAGGACCATCGTCGCCCAGGATGCCGTCTGCTTCCCACTCTCCGGTCTCAAGCTCAGGCCTCACCGCAGCGAGAAACACCCGGTTGAGGTGCGAGGCCAGCAGCACCGGATCTCCGTGGCATTGGCTGCGAAACACCTCCTCGAACCGGGAAGACACGCCCGCGTGACTGATGAGCACTCCCTCTATGCACGTAGCGGCTCGCCACTCGCTCCCCGGGGCGGAATTCAGCACCTTGTCGATCATGAGCCGCCGATGGACGCGACTCTGCGCGTCCTGAGGGTAGATGCAGAAGTCCAGCAGCACCGCCAGTTCGTGGTTACCCACAAGCACCTGGGTGGCGTAGCGATTGACCAGGTTGATGCAACCCGGGGAGTCGGGTCCGCGATCCAGCAGGTCGCCGGCATAGACGAAACCGTCCTTGGCGGGCCGGAAGCCTCCGTGGGCGAGGGCACTCGAGATGAGCTCAGGGTAGCCATGAGCGTCCGATATAACGAACGTCCGCATCAGGCGACCGCCTTGGGGAACATGGAGAGCTGGACCAACTCCTCTTCCCAGACCAGCGCCGAACCCGAGACGCGCTTGGTCTCAAGGCGCAGGTCCCACCCCAAGTCGGCCGCCGCCTGCTCGTCAACGCGGGCCTCAAGGATCTCGGCCAGGATGCGAAACGCAGCCGCCTCCGCGTCGAAGTCCTTCGCCGCCGGCATCTTGTGCAAAAGAGCCTCCAGGGCGTAGCCGCGAAGCAGCTTGGGATACAAGCGCAGAAAACGTTTGGCCGGGCGCAATACATCCATGCACACGAACTGACCTCCGAGGAACACCATAACCCCGACCGTGTCGTGGGGGGCAAAGGAGGCGTCCAGCCGCAAGGCCTGCATGGTCTTCTCCACGTCGTTCTTGCCGGTCTCGTACGCGTCGGCCATAGCCATGGTCGGAGACTCTGATCCCAGACTGCGCGATGACCTGCCAACCTCCTCCCACACCCTGCCTTGGTCGGAACTGAATCGCCGCGCCCTCAAGAGCTGGGCCTCCTCGCTGGGCAAAGCCGAGGTCGCCTCGGCCTCAAACCTCGGCGAGGCCGCGCGCGAGCGCTCGAACACCTGGCGCTCTTTTTGCCGACGCAACGTCGGGTGGCTCGCATACGCGCCGGCACCAAAAGCCGCGGAACGCTGGCTCCAGCGGCCCTGCTCCACGCAGCTCACCGGCAGCATCGACTTGCCCACGCCTACGAGAATGGTGGCGTTGGCGATACGGTTCTGCTTGGCCCCCACCAGTTCCTCGCCGTCGAAGATGAGCACCGGCCACGGGCCCTGGTTGACCGCCTGAAGGTAAGGCACGGAGCCGGCTTCGCTCACCTCCGTTATCGCAAGTGTGCCCCGGGAGATGGCCTGCTCGAGAAGCACATAGCGGGCGCCGACTTTCACGTCGCTGCGCAGTGGCAGGATGGACAGCCGGCCATCCAACATCGCCGCTCCCGGTCGTAGCGTCCCGACCGCCTGTTTTACGTTCTGTTCATGCATGTTGACCCCTCCTTCTTCGGCGTCCGCGGTCCCCGGCCCCTCCGGGAATCAGTCATCCGTTTCGCTGTGCGTGTCAATATACCACTAAAAGTGAATATACCGCCACCAGTTCACTGGTATCGCGCCCGGTAGCGTGGTATCGTTGATAAATAGTGTGACAGATGGATCGGACAGGAAGGCTGATGGCAACTAGGAGCAACACCGACGACAGGCAGGGATACCCTTCCGGCTTTGGCAAGGCGCTCGGACGAACCATCAAGGTGCTCCGCACCGATCTCGGCCTAAGCCGGCGGGAACTCGCCGAGCAGGCCGGGATCTCCTATTCCTACATCACCGAGATCGAGAACGGCAATAAGCCGCCGTCGGCCTCCGTGCTGAACCCCATCGCCGCCGCTCTGGGCGTGCGCATGTCCGAGTTGATACACCTGGCCGAGGGGCGGATGGACGTCCAGGGAAGCGAACGAAGCCTGCCCTCAATTCAGGAGCAGTCGGTTGACAACCAAAGGTCTGCCCCACAGGCTCCGGCCATGCTCGCCGCTTATCCCATGCAACCCTCCCGGCGGGGGCCGACCCGCGACCTACGAGCGGCCGTGGCAGAGCTGGAGCGCCTGCTGCGCTACATGGCCCCGGACGATATCGAGCGGTTGCTTGACTATGCGCGACGGCTGGTACGCTAGGGGGTTTCTCGGCCCAGCGAGAGATGCCGGCCCTAGCCTGAGGCGGGGTGCCACAGCGCTTTGCCTTGAGGATTGGCCAGCCCACGCTTGACGAAATCATCGAGTGGTATGACGTTATCCGCGAACAGCGCGTAGCCCGCATACGACGCGATCGCCACGCCGTAGTCGGCAAACACGCGCAAAGGCAGTCTCTCGAGCTCTTGCTCAAGCGCCTTCGATGCAGGCTGGTGACCCGCAAGAATGAACAGCACTTCTGGTCGGTCGCTCACGTCTTCGTCGGAAATCGTGAGGCCCTTCATCCTCTTGGGCAGGCAGGGCAGATCCAGTCGTTTCTTCGTCTCGAACATCTCTACAAGCTCTTCGCACAGAAGGTCATAGGGTTCCGAGCGCTTCTTGCCGGGCTGGGGGGCAAGGAACCGCTCTATGTCCTTTACATGCTTCGCCAGACCGGGTGAGAGTTTGGCGGGGTCCTTCTTGTCCGGGCGGGTCGCCAAAGCCCCATCGCCCACCTTCATTTCCATGATGACCGGAGTGACCAGTCTGCTCCGCCTGGTCTTGCCCTTCGCCGGCCAACGGAGCCCCACCATGTCAAAGCGGTAGCCTGTCTTCTGTCCCGGGACAGCGTACGCGGACTGCGAGTATTCTACGTCAACAACGACGTAGTCCGACAGGTCGCCAGTCTTGTGCCGGTTGTTTTCTCGGACTACCGCCTGCTGGTACTCGCGCTCGATCTTGGGGTGCTCGAAGAACCAGATGTCCATTACCTGCTTGCAGGTGGCAAATGCGTCCACCCAAGCCTGAGCGTCGGAATCGCACTCGATTGTGCTGCCGGGTAGTTCGGGCCACTCCGGACAGTACCCCTTAGCGCCATGCAGATACCCGTCATCGAGCCTCACAGAGAACTTCGCGGCCTTCGCTTGTGCGTGGATACCCAGCAGCCGCCCCCCTCGATAGTAGATGTCGATATATCCGTTGCGAATCTCGAGACTCAGGGTGTCGTCGTGCTGTACGCGTTGCAGGATCGGAAACAGGATTCCGGACTTGAGCTGTTCCTTGAACTCGCTTGTGATTCCGCGCTGATGCTTCTCGTCCGCCATCTTGTCCTCCGTCTCTCTTCGGTCTGGGGAATGGGCCAACCTAACAAGCCAGTGAACCGCACCGGCTTCAGTGGAGACTCAGTTGTTTGAGTCCCGTCTCTTCAGACCGGCGGTCGTCAGCATGTGTCCATCCCCAGTGGCGATCGTCTTTGTCTCCATTCTGTAGCTGGTTTCTTCTAAGCTACCTCTCCGGAGACGCTGTTCTCATCCCATCCGATGGTGCAGCTCGGAAGGACGGGTCCTCGCCCATCAAGGGCTCTCCCAGCAACTCCTCCGTCGCGTAGGACAGCAGCAGCTGTTCGAGCACCTCGATCATCTCCTCTCCCCCACGCGCCGCGGCCACAAGCAGGCACTGGAGCAGCTCCTCGCGCTCCTCAGGGAGGAGCCGGGCATAGAGCTGTTCAAGTTCTTGCAGGCAAAGCGTTTCATTCATCCCGCGTGGTCTCCTGGCTGCTGACGCGAACTCATATGGACCAGCGTACCAGGTCCGAGCAAGCGGGCAGTACAACCTCAGTTGCAGCCGGTAGGGTGAGACGAGTCAGCGGCCGGCCTATACTTCACGACCGGGAACGCACACTAGCGAGGAATGGTTCTGGAGCGAGGGGACAGGCCCAGGGTCACCTCCGCGGCTTCGATGTAGCCATCCAGGACCCGGAAGATATCGGGCGCACTGGTCCGCGCCCATTCCGCCGCGTGAGACTCCACTGTCTCGCCGTGTGCGGCAGCGTTCCCCAAGCCCACCAGGTCGGCCAATCCGGCGTAGACATCGCTCGGGATTGCTCCAGCCCGGTTCAACTCTCGAAGCAGGCGCGCTAGGGGAATGTCGGATCTGACGTCCACAATCTCGGCCAGCCTTCTGGCCCGACGTTCGATTTCGATTCTGATTCCCGTCAGCACCAGGTTGGGGTCCTGAATCTGCTGTAGGTACTCCGCCTCTTCTCTTGTCTCTCCGGGCTGCTCACTCCGCTCCGTAAGCGTACGCTCGCTCACAACCTTTTGTATCGCGTCTGCCACCTTCTGGAACGTGATCTTGATCCCGCCGGGCAACTCGAGGGAAGCAATCATGTCGATAATCCACGGGACGAGAACGAGCAAGATGAGACCGAGAGACACAGCATCGACCTTAAGATCGGGCTTCAATAGCCGAGCGACGAGCAACCCGAGCGCAACGAGTGAGACGACCCCTTTGATCCACCAAGCGACGCGCGCTCTGCCATCATCACGACCACTGTTATTGCCCGTGAATGCCATGTTCCCTCACCGCTTTCCGTCGAACTCAGTGTTTAGCCGTATGACCTGCGTATTCCACTGAAACCGATCAGGCGTTCCACACTCATGCCGATCAGCCGTTCCACGTCATGCCGATCAGATCGGAGCGAAGCGACGCTCTAGGTTTTCCTTCATAACATCCTGATCGG
>Ga0123332_1006021_pt1 | contig 10103 bp, 5 predicted proteins | sample BioC12SIPDNA_4_FD_89958 | JGI IMG/M metagenome (GOLD analysis project Ga0123332, IMG submission 89958) | Anaerobic biogas reactor microbial communites from Washington, USA - Biogas_R2_A C12 SIP DNA | ecosystem: Engineered > Bioreactor > Anaerobic > Unclassified | place: Washington, USA... | reverse complement strand
ATCTCGGTGCGTCGCATGCCCAGGATCGCGCCGTTGAGATAGATGTTCTCGCGGCCGGTGAGCTCCGGGTGGAACCCGGTGCCCACCTCGAGCAGGCTGCCGACGCGGCCGCGAATCTCCGCACGGCCGCTGGTCGGCTCGGTGATGCGCGACAGGACCTTGAGCAGGGTGGATTTGCCCGCGCCGTTGCGGCCGATGATGCCCACCACCTCCCCGCGCTTTACGTCGAAGGAGACGTCCCTGAGGGCCCACAAGTCCCTATCGGATTGAAGATCAAAGATTGAAGATTCAAGATTGGCCCGCCTGCGAAGCGAATCTGTCATCTTCAATCTGAAATCTGTAATCGCATCGCGCAGCGTGTCGTGACGCTGCTGCGCGCGGCCGATACGGTAGAGCTTGCTCAGGTTCTCGATTCGGATTGCGATGTCATCCATCAGGGTACTGCCTCATCACCGCGCGAAGAACGGCGGACGCCTGGCGCCGTCTCATCGCGAGGGTGTCGAAAAATCGATGGTCGGTGCTTCGGCCAGCTTGAGCTCGACCGGCAGCTCGACGAAGAACGTGCTGCCGTGCCCGTCAACGCCGTCGCTCTCAACCCAGATTCGGCCGTGATGCCGTTCGACGATATGCCTGCAGATGCTAAGCCCCAGGCCCGTCCCCCTGTATGCGCGGCGCTCGCTGCTGTCCACCTGGTAGAAGCGATCGAAGACCTTCTCCTGCTCCGCGGGCGGGATGCCGATGCCGGTGTCGTGAACCGTCAGGCACACCTTCCCGCCGTTGCGCCAGCCGCCGATCGTGATCTCCCCCCGGTCGGGCGTGAACTTGATGGCATTTTCGACCAGGTTGGTGAGCACCTGCTCCAGCCTCACCCGATCCCCGTCGATGGCCGGCAGCTCCTCGGGGAAATCGAGGTAGAGCGAGTGCCCACCCTCCTCCGCCAGCGGCGACAGCTTGGTCGCGACACCCTGCGCGAGGGCCGCCAAAGACACTTCCTCCAGGTTGAGCCTGATCCGACCGGCCTCCATGCGCGAGAACTCCAGCAGGTCATCGATCATGCGCTGCAGCACGGTGGTCTGCGAGCGCACCGTCTTGAGGAAGTCCTCCTGGATGTCGGTGACCGGGCCGGTCTTGCCCATCAGGATGATCTCGACGAAGCCCTTGATCGAATGCAGCGGCGTGCGCAGCTCGTGGCTGACCACAGACAGGAAGTTGGATTTCATGCGCTCCACTTCCTTCTGCGCGGTGACGTCCCGCAGCACGGCGACCACACCGCTGACCTCGCCCGCCGCATCGAGCACGGGCGAAGCCAGGACGCCGTACGTGCGCGACTCCCCCTCGATCGATTCCGCGACCGCAGCCCGATCACCCGTCGCGCCGTGCGGCTGTCTGACAACAGGCAGCTCCAGCTCGCGGATCTGTTCGACGCTGCTTTCCAGCGTCCGGCCCAACAACTCAGCGAAGGCCGGCACAGAGAGGTAGGGGCGCAGCGGCGCGCCGCCCGGCGGCTCGGCTTCCAGGCCAAGGATATCGCGCGCCACCGGGTTCATCAATACCAGCGCCAGGTCGGTGTCCGCCACGACGACCCCGTCGCCGATGCCGGACAGCACGGCCTCCAGCTCCCGGCGCTTCTCGTACGCATCATCGTACAGGCGGGCATTCTCCATCGCGGTCGCGGCGAAGTAGCCGAAGCTGGTCAGGAACTGCTCGGAGGTGTCGAGCGACGCCGCGGCCGTGGGCCGGGCGGCCGTTCCCGGGTGTTGCGCCACGTAGAGTGCACCGATCGGATGGCCGCGCGAGAGAAGCGGCGTCACGAAGTAGGGATGTCCTCCCAGGCGTTCGCCCATGCTCCCGCCCGGGCCGCCTGCCACCAACAGCGGCCTGCTGCTGGCACATGCCTCGGCCGTCGACGGCTCCTGGTTCAACGGCAGGCGGAACGCCTCGGGCTCGGCCAGATCGTCGCTCAGCAACGCGCCCTCCAGCGCAGCCCCCTCGCGCGCAGCGGCCGCGCTATCGCGGTCGATGAGTGCCACTGCACAATGGCTGCTGCCCGTCATGCGCGCGAGCGTCTCGACCACCACGGGCAGGGTCTCTTCCGTCCGCAGGGTGGTCGCGAGCGCGCGCCACCTCCTGCAGGGCCCGCAATTCCAGCAGGCGGTCGCCGAGGTCCGTTGCGGTGCGCTGCAGCACCTCCGTCTTCTGTGCCAGCGCGGCCTGCTGCTGCACCAGCACTGCATCCAGCGCCACCGACTGCCGCGTGCGCGTCGCCAGCTCGTAGCCCAGGAAGACGATGCCGATCAGCCAGGCCCACAGGAGCACGTAGCGGCTGACGAAGCCCGCGTCGGTCAGGAAACCCAGGTTCCCGGACGCGAACCAGAGCGCACCGACATAGAGGGGACCCGACGCAAACGGCAGCCACATCATCAGCGGCAGCGCTCCGCTCACTCCAACTGCCTTGAGGGCCAGAAGCACCAGCAGGATGTACAGCGGGCTGCCGAGACCGCCGTCCCGCCAGATCAGCGCGCAGACAAACAGGACGTCCAGCAGGTAGGAGACGTAGGCGATTCGCCGGAGGAGCGGACCCCCTGCCGCCGCGCCGCTCCGGCTCAGCCAGAAGGCCGTCAGCCCGATCGTGACCAGCGCATAGCCGGCCGTGACGATCACTGCGGGGACGAGGTCGCCCTGATCGCGCGTGCGAAAGAGCACCCACAGCCCAAGCGCGAGCACGGTCCACCGCGTCGGAAGATCCACCAAGCGCTGCAGGCGGATCAGCGACGGAGGCCGGACCCGGCCCGGGAGGGGCGGCGAAACGGAGGGTGACTCGCTGAGTGACATGCTGTTCATCATCGAAGTGGCGTGTCAGTCGGCGTCGCATCCGGCGTCGGCGCGGGCGGCGGCCGGTCGGTCGGGCCCACAGGCGGTGCGGTCGGCGGCGCGGTCGGCAGCGCGACCGGCGATGTCGCGGTGGGCTGCGGACTGGCTGACGGCGTCACGCTCGGCCGCCGCGCCGGCCGTGTGGTGGCAGTCGCGGTGGCCGTAGCCGTCGGCGAAGGCGTCGCAGTGGGCGCGACGGTAGCGGTGGCCGCCGGCAAGGGTGTTGCCGTCAGCGTCGCGGTGGCGGTCGACGTCCGAGTCTGCGTGGGCGCAGGGGTCACAGTGGCGGCCAGCGCAGGCGTGGCCGTCGCGGCCAGCGTCGGCTCGGGCGTCGGCTGCAGCGGCACGACCCGGCGCACCCAGACGCCGTCCTCCGTCGCAGCGTAAACCAGGCCGCGGCCATCAGGCTCCACGTGGAGCCCGGTCACGCGCGTGGACCCCGGCACGCCCAACGACGCCCAGGTGACGCCGCCGTCATCGGTGCGATAGACCGCACCGCCCGCCAGCGCGGCATACACCGTGCCGGACACGCGGGGATCGACGCGCAAGGCCACGGCCGGCCCACCCAGCTCTCCCCAGGGTGCGGCCGCATCGCTCGGGCCGTCATAGCGCATCCACGTGGCCGCGCTGTCTCCGCTATACGCGAGCAGATCATGGCCCGCGGCCCAGACACGCAGCCCGAAGTAGGGTGCGAGCGCGACCGCGCTAACGTCGAAGCCGGTCTCTGCAGCGTGCCATGAGAGCCCGCCGCTGTCGCTGATCCACAGCGCACCGGAGTGCGCGAGGGCCAGGAGCTGGTCAGGGGCGCTGGCCTCTGCGAAGAGCGCCTGCACCGGCTCGCCGTCGACAGCGCCACTGGCGTCGCCGTCCGGCCATGCGCCGCCGGGCGTCCAGGTTGCCCCGCCGTCGGTGCTGCGCTGGAGGCGCGTCTGCGTCGCAATGAGGATGGTATCGTGAGCGCCGCCGACCCCGGGCACGATCGCCATCACCGGCGACCGGCCCTGTCCCGGCGCAGGCCCGACAGCCATCCAGGATGCGCCGCCGTCATCGGTCCGGTAGAGCTGCCGCTCGTCGTTGGGTCCTGCCAACACGTAGAGCTGGAGCGGGCGGCCATACACCAGGCGCCATGCGGCGACCTGGGGCGCACCGAGGGACGAACGGGGGAGACCTGCATCGATCTGCTGCCAGGCGCCCGCGCCGGACGCGCCCGTGCGGCGCCACAGCCCCGACGCGGTGTGCGCATAGAGGATCGTCTCACCCTCGCTGCTCGTCACTTCCATCTGCAGCACGGTCTGCCCGCGCAGCCCGGTCGGCTGCCACGCGTCGCCGTTGGCCACACGTTGGCTCGCGCCCACCAGGGGAACAAAGAGAAGGGGGGCCAGGAACAGGGCGGATGCCGCTGCCAGCCCCCACCAAAGACGCACCTTAATGGTTGATCACTCCCCGATAAAGCTCCGGGACGCACTTCCTGCCGTCTGTCAGAAGGCTGGAGATTACTGCCCGCAACTGCGCCCTCTTCGGCAGCCTCCGGCTAGCGGACCGGCGTTGGCTCGGCCGCCGCGACCTGCTCGTTCCAGAAATCGACCGTGACGCACGAGGCGGACGGCACGAGCGTAACCGTGCTGCTCGCCGGACTCACCGCGCGCCAGCCGCCCAGCAACTCCTCGGTGACCGTGTACACGCCTGGCGCCAGGTCATTGAAGCGATACTCGCCCAGCCAGTTGCTGCGCGTGTTGACGATCGTGCCCGCGGCATCCTGCAGCACGACCGTCCACCTCTGCAGCGGCGTCGCACCGGCCGTGTCCCTGATCGCGCCCGCGACGCAGCTGACGAGCCGCGGCGTGGCGGTGGGCGCCACACGCGTGGCCGCCGGTGTCGGCGCCACCACCGGAAACGTCTCCACCATCGAGAGCGTGCCGGTGACCTGCAGCGATGACGCGGCCACCCAGCCCTCCTGGCCGTCGACCGTGCAGCACACCCGCAGCCACAGGCCATCCTCGCGCCGCCCCGTCACGGTCACCGTCGCAGCCTGCGCGAGCTGGCCGATCTCGGGATACAACCGGTGCGGACCGGATCGCAGCGCGATCGGGCCGGCAGGCACGGCGGCCCACGCCGTCGGAACCGGGGTCAGGGAGGGCGTCACGGTCGGCGTGCGGGTGGGAGTGGGCGTGGCGGCCAGTGCGAGCGCCTCGCCCCGCCGCGCCGCGCTGTCATCCGAGACGGGCATCTCCTGGCCGGCGCGGAAGAAGGCCAGTGCCTGGGGGATGTCGCCCGCGGAGAGCGCCGCCTGTCCATCCGCCACAGCCAGGCCGTACAACTGCTCCATCGCTGCGCCGCCTGCATAGGCCGGCTGCTCGTCGAGAAGTGCCTGCAGCTGGCTGCGCGCCCGGTCCCGCTCCCCTTCCAGCAGGGACTCGAGGGCATCCAGGTAGAGGCCGCCCAGTCGCCGCGCATCCGAAGCCGCTCGATTGCGCGGATGGATGGTCAGCGCGGAGCCAAAGTAGGTCACCGCAGCCCGCACGGCCTGCACATCGCTGCCGCGCGCTTCGAGCAGTTCCTCCGCCCCATTGAGATAGCACACAAAGAGAAACTCGTTGACGGCCTCGGTCCGGTATGTGGGGTCAAGGTTGCGCACCTTCTCGAACTGGGCGAGCGCTTCCTCCCACTCGCCGAGGTCGTACAGCCGGCTGCCGTCCTGATAAAGCGCTGCGAGGCGGCTGCGCTGCGCCACGAAATCGGCTTTCGCCCGTGCATCGGCGAAGTTCGGATCTACCTCGAGAATGCCCGCCAACTCCCGGCCCGCGCGATCCCAGTCTTCCTCTGCGATCGCAGCCTCGGCCTCAGCGTATTTCTGGGCGAGCGTCTGCTGCCGCTGAGCGCGGCTCAGCCCCAGCTGGGCCTCCGGATCGCCCGGCGAGATGTCGAGCATCTTCTGGAAGGCAGCCTGAGCGCCCTCGTAATCGCCCACTGCCAGCCGGGCCTGGCCGCGCTCGTAGAGCTCCTGCCATTCCGGAGATGTGTTCGCCTGCCAGGGAAATCTAATCGGTGAGGCTACCAGCACCACGCCGACGATGCTCAGCACAGCGAGGACGATCAGCCCCCAGCGCTGCCAGCGAGCCAACGCGTGCGTCTCACCCAACTGCGCCGGGCGCGCGAACGACGCCTCTCCCTGAGACTCAGCGGGCGCCGCGGCCTGCAGCTGGAGAAACCAGCGCGTCTCATCCAGCAGCGCATCGAGGCCTGGCCGCGTGGGCTGCAGCTCCTTGAGCCGGCTGAACTTCTCGAGCGCCTCGTTCCAGTGGCGATGCTGATAGGCCGCCAGGCCTTCGTAATAAAGCGCCTCCGCCGGATCGGGCGGCGGCGCGGCAAAGCTGCGCGGCCGGATGATCTTGCTGCCATCCGTTTCCGGCCTGCGCGGCGCCTCCGATTCGTCGCCCCCTTCACCGCGTGGCTGCGACGTCATCTTTCTACCTTCCAATCCACCGTCCTGATAGTCTGCTGCGGCCTAGCGAAGCGACCCTTCGTCGCTCGCCGGCGCCACAGCCTCCTCGCGTGTGTCCGCCGCGCTTGCAGCAGACACCGAAGCTCCCGAACCATCCGCATCCCGCAGGATGGAGGGGATGTAAGTATCAACGCGATCGCGAATCTGGATCCCGTCGACGAAACTCCACGTGTTGAAGAGGTTATCGTGACGATTCCAACTCGCGAAGGAAATCTGCACGGTCTGGCCGGCATAAGGGCTGAGATCGATGCTCGCCAGGTGCCAGCCCGTGTCGTACCGCGTGCCGTACGCGTTCGTCGGATTGCCTGCCCGCAGCAGCAACGCGATCTCGTTCCCCTGCGCGTCGTATAGCGTGACGTCGAGCGTGTCGACGTAGCGCTCCAGGCGCTGGCTGTACATCACATCGTACGTCAAAACCCGGTACCAGAACCGTAGATGCGGCCTGCGCACCTGGTCGAGCGCCGGGATGCTCACCGTCTGGCTGATGGTCGCGCTGCCCACCGGCACGGTGCCCGGCGCCTGCAGGCTGGGTCCGTAATCCTCGCTGCCCAGGCGTGCGGCCAGGATCGACGTGTTGCCCGGCCCGGCAGTGGGCGCCACGGCCATGAAGAGCGAGCCGCCGGTCATCCAGTCGCTTAAGGTGCCGGTGTCGAACCCGCCGTTCTGAATCGGTTCCACCAGGACCGCTGCCGTCGCACCGTTTGGCTGGCGGTTTCCGGCCCGATCTGTCGCGAACACACGGAAGAAGTAGGTATGGCTGCGCTGACCGTCGAACTGCGCCGATACCTGTTTGGTCTTCCGCAGCCAGTCTATCCAAGCGCCGTCGTACCCGTCCCGCACCTGCACATCATAGGTTTCGACGCCGGACCCCGCCCCGTCGGTCGCCGACCAGCTCACGTCGAAACGCGTGCGCGTCTGATACCCGCTCAGCCCCGAGAAGCTGGCCAGCGGGGGCGTCCGATCGATGGAAAGGTCGTAAACGTGCGTCGCCTCGACATTGCCCGCGACATCCACCGCCCAGATACGCACGGTATGCTGGCCATCCTCGCCGTACGTGAACGCCGTGCCCGTTTCGACCGGACCATCATCGATCTGATATCGAATCGCGGCCACGCCGCTGCCCGAGTCTGTGGCGGACATGCTGAACGCGACCGGTCCGATGTACCAGCCGTTCAACCCTGAAGCGGCGGTGAGCGTGATGACGGTGACGGGAGAAGAGCTATCATACCAGATGGCATCGGTTATGGCAACTGCCGTGTGCTCATCGGCGTTACCCGCCCCATCCACCAGCCACACATACGCAGTGAACCGCCCCTCGCCCGGCGCCCTGACCCCCGTGATCTCGGTGGCCCCAACGTAGAACTCGCCGTCCAGCTCGTTCGCAGGCGGAGCGCCGAACTTGACGTACGCGCCGGCAATGCCCGATTGATCGACGACCGGTGGCCACTCCAGGCGGAAGTTGTTGAAGGCGGACCAGCCCTGCGGATAGGAGCGCACGCCGTCAGGTGGCGGCGGCGCGTCGAGGTCGATCCTCACTGTCAGCGCCTGCACCGCCTCCGAATTGCCCGCCACATCGGACGCGAAGTATTCCACCGCGTGCTTGTCGGACTGCGAAAGCGCCAACGTTGCCGTGGCCCTGCTCACCCACTGCCACTCCCCGCCGTTGATACGGTAGTAGAGCGACGCGACGCCGGACGCCGTGTCGCCCGCGGTCAGGGTTACGGTCACGGGCGAGCGATACCAGCCGTTCGTCCCGGCGAGCCCTTCCACCTCGGCCACGGTGACGGGCGGCGTCGCGTCGTAGCGCAGGGTGGGCCCGGCCACCGCCGTGGTATGGTCCGCATTGCCCGCTGCATCCCGCAGCCACAGATACAAACGCTGGGCACCCTCGATCGGAACGGCCAACGCATCGATTCGATCGGTCGCGGTGATCACCGTGCCATCGCCAGGGCCCGCCGGCGGCTCGCCGAACTTGTAGTACGCGGCCGATACGCCGCTCAAGTCTTCCGGTGCGCTCCATGCCACGGTGAACGCATTCGTGCTGCTCCACCCGCTGGGGCTGGCCTGGAGTCCGATCGGCGCGCCGGGCGCGACCGCGTCCAGCTTGATCTGCTCCTCGACCGGCGCTTCCTCGTTGCCCGCGACATCGGTAGACGCATAGGCGATCTCGTGGATCGCGTTGGCGGGCAGCGGGAACTGGATGCCCGACTCCCACGAGGCCGCGCCGATGCGGAACCGTGTCGACAGGACGCCCGACACGGGGTCGACGGGCTGCAGGGTGACGGTCACCGGCGATCGATACCAGCCATTGTCGCCCGCCACGCCGTCGATCAGCGTGCTGGTCAGCGGCGCGGTGCCGTCCAGGTGCGCCTCGATCGTGTTGACCGCGGACCGCAGCCCAGCCGCGTCCACGGCGTAGCTCTCGATGCGGTAGGAACCATCGGCGGCCAACGTGAAGCCGGCGCCCTGCTGCCAGGGGCCATCGTTCAGCCGGTAGTAGCCGGTCGCTCCGCCGGAGACAGCATCCGTGACGGCCAGGGTGTAGGTCACTGGGGCCGTATACCAACCCGTCGCAGCCGGCAATCGATCCGCCGTGAGCGTCGCCACCGGCGGCGTCAGGTCGATCCCGAAGCGAAGCTCCTTCGCGGCCTCGAGGTTGCCTGCCTTGTCGCGCGCCTGGTAGAGCAGCCTGTGAGTCCCCTCGGCGCCCACCGTGAGGCCGGTGCTCACCGCCCAGGCCGCGCCATCCAACTGGGTCCACACGGCCGGTGGGAGCGTCTCATCCACGGGCAGATCCGTCGCAGTGAAATCCAACCGGACGCTACTCGTATACCAACCCGTAGCGGGAAGGGGCGGCGTCACCTGCACGCTGCTCACCGGCAAGGTGCCGTCGTACCAGAAGACCCCCGGATCTCCCGTCCTCAGGGTGTGATCGACGTTGCCGGCGCCGTCCACCAGCCAGACCCAGATGTCGTGTGTCCCGTCGCGCGGGACCGAGATGTTCGAGATGGTGTTGGTGGTGGCGACGTAGATGCCGTCATCCACCGTGGCCGGGAGTGCGTTGAGCTTGTAGTAGGCGCCGGCAATGCCCGACAGGTCCTCGGGATTGCGCCAGCTCTCCGAGAAGCTGTTGACGTTGCTCCACCGCCGGGCCGGCGTGCCAGTGAGCAGCGTAGGCGTATCGGGCGGCGTGGTGTCGACCTTAATCGTGTAGGCGGGGCTGATCGCCTCTTCGCCTGACGCCTCGGCCGTCCGGTAGCGGATCAGGTTTTGGGTCGCTGAGTCAGGGAACGCCAGGCCGATCACGACCAGCTCGCGCACGGACGTCTGCGGCGAGCTCACGGAGAGGCCTGCGGTGGACCAGTCGGACCATGTCGCGCCGCCATCGACGCTCGTGGCGTATGCGTCGCGGCCATCGATGAATCCGTCCGGAGCAGTGGCTGTGACGAGGCTCGTGGCCGGCAACTGAGACACCCAGCCGGCAGGCGCGAACCCACTCCACGTCACCGCCTGCGGGCGCTGCACGGCCGCCGCATCGGCGGGCGTCCAGGCGGCTGCGCGCGGCGCGGCCACGCCCAGCACGGCGGCGAAAAGTACCAGAAGGAGGACAGGGCGATGCAATGCTGCACAGCGCAGGCCGCCACGGGCGGCAGCATCAGGTCTGGAAAACGGGGACATACGTTTCGTCACCTCAGGAGCAACGGCTGGGGATGGGCAGGCACTCCAGCTT
>Ga0123332_1006019_pt1 | contig 10105 bp, 8 predicted proteins | sample BioC12SIPDNA_4_FD_89958 | JGI IMG/M metagenome (GOLD analysis project Ga0123332, IMG submission 89958) | Anaerobic biogas reactor microbial communites from Washington, USA - Biogas_R2_A C12 SIP DNA | ecosystem: Engineered > Bioreactor > Anaerobic > Unclassified | place: Washington, USA... | reverse complement strand
GGTGGAGGCCGTCGGGTTCGACCAGCGCCTCACGCGGCCCGCTGTCGACCTGCAGGTGGAGAGAGCCGCGCGGCTCGTGTCGAACGCGCAGGAGCTCGACAGGAAGAGCGCCGAGCTCGGCGCGTTGAAGGCCCGCAAGCGCGAGCTGGAACGCAGGCTCGGCGCGACGCCGAACCGTGACACGGCCACCGCCGCGCTCGTCGACGACGCACTGCTGGAACGCGTCGAGCTGCTCGTCGAGACCAGGCAAGCGGCTTCCAGCGACCTCGACGCGCTGGAGCGGCACAGGAGCAGGCTCGAGGCAGACGCTGACGCCGAGCCTCCGGTCGACGCGCCGGTCGAGCAACTCGCGCGGCTCCGCGCCGACCTGCTCAGGTGGCTCGCCACGCCGCCTGACGCGCTGCGGCGACCGGCGTGGGCGTGGGGACTGTCGTTGGCGCTCACGGTCGCGGCCGCCGTCACCGCGGGTCTCGACGGCGGCACGACCCTGCCCCTGGTACTGGGCGGCTGCGCGGTGCTGTGGCTGGTCGTGATGGGAGCGGCGGTGCGCACACCGGCCGAGGCGTCGCGGCGACGGATCGAGGCTGAGGTGCTGCGCACCGTCGCCGTTCTCGACCACGTACCGGGGAGCCGGATCACGGACCCGCTGACGTGGGATCACCGCTCGGTCGCCGACAGGGTCGTCGCCATCGACCGCGCACTGGCCGACCATGCCAGGCTGCAGGCCGAGCGCGAGCGCCGCGCGTCAGCGCTGCGCAGCGTCGCCGTGGACCTGAGCGCAGCACGCGAGCGACGCGACGAAGCTCAGGCTCAGCTCGACGCGGTGCGCGCAGAGCACGGCTTCACGGTGGGTTCGCAGCTGCGACTCGCGGTGTGGCTGCAAGCGACCCGCGAGCTCGCCGGCGTGGAGACAGAGCTCGGGGCCGTGCACGCCAGCGGCTCGCGGCTGTACGACACGGTGACGCGCGAGGCCGCGGCTCTGAAGCGGTACCTCGTCGAAGCGGGAGCCGTCACGGCAGCCGCGGTCGAGTCGCTCGATCACCTGCAACTGAAAGGCGCGCTCGCTGACCTGGCGCGCAGGGTCTCTCAACGCGACGCCGACGCGCAGGCGCGCGCCGGCCTGGAACGCGAACGTGAGCGTGCGCACGACGCCCTCACACGCCTCGCGGCCGACCGTGCGCGGCTCCTCGAGGGCGCGAACGTCCCCGACGATGACGACGCCCCGCGGGAGTTGAGGAGACGCGTCGAGCTGCTGCCGACCTGGCAAGCTGCGAGCGCCAGGCTGCGGAAGGCAGAAGCGTCCGTGAAGCACCTCCAGCAACGCCTCGCGGCCGACACCGAGCTGCTGGCAGCGGCGACGTCGGGCGACGAGGCGACGTTGGACCGGCTCGCCCGCGAGTGCAGTGACGCAGGCACGCGCGCGGAAGAGCTCGTGACCTCCATCAGCCAGACGAGGGACGCCATCGAACGCGCCGCATCCGACCGCAGCATCGAGCGCGCGACGGCGAGGGTGGCGGCGGCCGTCGAGGAGCTCGCCGCTCACCGCGACGAGGCGCTGCGACTCGGCGCCGCGCGGTTCCTGCTCGAACGAGTCGAGGCCGAGCACAGGGCGGAGGCCCGCCCACCCGAGCTGGAGCGGGCAGCCGCGCTGTTCGAGCGCTTCACGCGCGGAGCGTTCACGCTTCACCTCGACGAGTCAGCGCCGACGCGGGCCGCGCTGGCCGCAGTCGACGCTCACGGCAGGCTGCTCAGCCTCGACCGGCTCTCCACCGGCACGCGGGCGCAACTGCTCATCGCGTCACGACTCGCCTTCGCGCTCGAGGCGGAAGCGAGGGGCATGACGCTGCTCGAGCCGGGCACGCAGGCGATGGGGTTGCCGTTCGTCCTCGACGAGGCGCTCACGACCTCCGATCCCGAACGGTTCGCTGCCATCGCGGCCGCCCTGCTCGACGTGTCAGCCGACGAGGGACGGCAGGTCATCTACCTCAGCGCACGGCAGGACGACGCCGACCTATGGCAGCGAGCGGCGGCGCTCAACGGCAGCAGCATCGACGTCGTTCAGTTGGGTAGCCACGGCGTCGGCAACGCGGCTTCGCCCGCGGCGAGCTGACGGGCGACGCGAGCCGCGGCCTCGACGGGTGAGGTGGTCGCCACCGTCACGTCGGCACCCGCAGGCAGACCGGCCGTCAACGCGTTCAGCAGGGGGGCGCCGCAGCGTACGACGCCGCCTGACACGGCGACGGGCAGCACCTGGCCGATGCGGCTGCACACGACCGTCGCGAGGCGCGCGAGCTCGGTGCCTGCCGCCCCCAGCACCGCGAGCGCGTCAGGGTCGCCGCGGCTCGCAGCAACCGCGACCAGGGGCGTCAACGCCGCGACGCGGGAACGACCGCCGCCGTAGACCGCGCGCCTGATCGTGGGCCAGTCGGAACCTCCCAGGTCGGCGTAGACGGCGGTCGCCAGCGCCCCCTTGGCGGGTCCGCCCACCTCGTCTGCAGCACGGAGCACGCGACGCAAGGCTTCTCGCCCGATCCAGTAGCCACCGCCGGCGTCGTCGACGAGGTAGCCGTGCCCACCAGCCCTGACCAACGAACCGTCGCGAGCGACGTGCACAGCCACGCTGCCCGTGCCGCCGTACACCAGCACCCCGGTCCCCGGCGCGAACGACGCGAGGTACGCCGTGACGACGTCGCCGAGCACCCGCACGCTGCTCACCTCCACGGACAGGCTGGACGCGATGAAGCGCTCCAGCATGAGGGCTTCGGGTGTCAACGTGTCGAGTCCGGTCACCCCCGCGAGGACGAACGCGGGGTGGCCGACGTCCTGCACGGCACGCGCCAGCGACAGGAGGTTCGCCAACGGCCCGTCGACGACGCGCGCGGGGTCGGCCTCGGCCGCGTCCCGTGGCAGGTCGACGGCCGAGACGGGCCCGACGGCGCCCGACGCGACCTGCTCCCCAGCCTCGTCGACGAGGAGCCAGCGTGTGCTGGAGCCGCCCGCATCGATGCCGAGCGCCAAGCGCCTCGACGTGATCATCCTGCTGCCGTTGCCGTGACGGCCGTGTGCACGATGGCGCGCACCTGAGCAGCATCAGCGTCGGTGAGGGCGTCGGAGAGGAGCAGCCAGACGTCGACGACGGCGTCGTCGGCCGGCCAATCGGCCGCCGACAGCCAGCCTGCCGACACCTCGGCAGTGCAGGTCGAGGCGAGAGTGACGCCGACGCCCGCTCCCGCCAGCGCCGCGCTGCGCACGGCAGCGGCCCCTCCCATCGTGACGATCGAGGCCGGCTCGAGCCCCATGCGTCTGAGCAGTGCCAGCGCGCGTGCGCTCACGACGCTGTCCTCGGCGGGCAGCAGCAGGTCGGTCCCTCGCAGCTCCGCGGTGTCGAGCCGGCCGGCGCGCACCACCGGGCTACCGCCGAACGCGACGAACACCAGTCGGTCGACGGCGACGCTCTCGGCGGTGAAGCCGGGCTCGGCACCGGCCGGTGCCCACAGGGTCAACGCAGCGTGCAAGGTGGCGTCGCGGACGCGCGACAACAGGTGGCGTGACGACGCCTCGGTCAGAGTCGGCGCGTGCGGGAGGGTCGCCCGCACCAGCGCACCCGCGAACCGCGGCGCGAGATGAGGGCTGAGCCCCATGTCGAACACGAACGGTTCCTCGCCGCTGTCCAGCGCCCGCGCGGCAGCCACGAGCGCCGCGCGCACGCGCCGTGCATGAGGCAAGAGCCGTTCCCCCGCGGACGTGAGCTTGACTCCTGCGGCTGTACGCTGCGTGAGCGGCTCGGCGACGCCGTCCTGCAGCGTGGCGAGGCGCCTGCTTACGGACGACTGTCCGATGCCGAGCACGGCCGACGCCTCGCTCTCGCTCCCGGCCTCCGCCACTGCCAGTAGAGTGAGGAGCAGTTGAGCATCGGGCAAGTCGCGCACGACACGCATTATGCACTGTCCGCATACTGCTGACGAGGGGACCTGATGTACTTCAAGCAGTTCTACGACACCGACCTCGCTCAGGGCAGCTACCTGATCGGGTGCCAGGCGACCGGCGACGCCATCGTCGTCGACCCTCGGCGCGACGTCGGTGTCTACCTTGCCGAGGCTGCCGCCAACGGCCTGCGGGTCACGGCTGTCACCGACACGCACATCCACGCCGACTACCTGTCGGGCGCCCGCGAGCTGGCGACCGCGACGGGAGCAGCGCTCTACCTGTCGAACGAGGGCGGAGCCGAATGGCAGTACGGCTTCGATCACCAGCCACTGCTGCACGGCGACGTCATCCAGGTCGGCAAGGTCAGGTTCGACGTGCTGCACACGCCCGGCCACACACCGGAGCACCTCGCGTTCCTGGTGACCGACACCGAGCTCACCGACCAACCCGGTTACCTCCTCAGTGGCGACTGGGTGTTCGTAGGTGACGTCGGGCGCCCCGACCTCCTCGACGAGGCAGCGGGTTACGTCGACACGCGCTTCGAAGGTGCCAGGCAGCTCTTCGCCAGCCTCACCGACCGGTTCATGGCCCTGCCGGACCACGTGCAGCTCTGGCCGGGGCACGGCGCGGGCAGCGCCTGCGGCAAGGCGTTAGGAGCTGTCGCGAGCAGCACAGTCGGTTACGAGAAGTTGACGGCGTGGTGGCGCGGGTACGTCGCCGCGGGGGACGAACAGGGGTTCATCGATGACCTCCTCGCGGGCCAGCCTGACGCGCCCAGTTACTTCGGGCGCATGAAGCGCGTCAACCGCGACGGCCCTTCGCTCCTCGGTGACAGGCAGCCCGTACCGCGGCTGCAACCCGCGGAGCTCGCCGGCCGGGTCAACCGCGACATCGTGCTGGTCGACACCCGTGGCGTCAGGCTGCAGTGGGACGGCTCCGTGCCTGGTGCCCTGTCGATCCCCGGTGGCGCGTCGTTCGCGACCTACGCCGCGTACGTCCTCGACCCGGACCTTGACGACCGACCCATCGTGCTCCTCGCCGAGGACCAGCAGGCAGCCGACAGGCTGCGCGACCGGCTGACCTACGTAGGGATCGACACCGTCGCCGGGTACGTCACGTCGTTCGACGGTCTCGACGTGAGGCCGGCACGGCTCGTCACCGCGGCCGAGCTCCGCGCGTTGCTCGAGGACGCACCAGGTTCGAACGGCAGCCTGCACCTGCTCGACGTCAGGTCGGCGACCGAGCACGGCGAGGGCGCCGTGCCGGGCTCGAGACAGATCCATGCCGGTCAGGTGCTGAGGCGCCTCGACGAGGTGCCGCGCGGCGGACGCCTCGTCCTCTACTGCCAGGGAGGCGGGCGGGCGTCGGTCGTCGCCGGCCTGCTCAGGGCGCGAGGGTTCGCGAACGTGCACGAACTGGACGGCAGCTACGACGGTTGGAGAGCACATGGTCACTGAGATCGACCCCGGGACGGTAGCCGAGTGGGTGAACGAGGGCGCCACAGTCATCGACGTCCGCGAACCGTGGGAGTACGAAGGCGGTCACCTCCCTGGCGCCGTCAACATCCCGATGGCAGAGGTCATCTCCCGCATCGACGAGGTGACGGACCCCGTCGTGCTGGTGTGTCGCTCCGGCGCCCGGTCTGGCCGAGTCGGCGACTACCTGGTCGCGAACGGCTACGCGCGGGTCGCGAACCTGGTCGGGGGCACGGAGCGTTGGATCGAAGAGGGCAACGATGTCGAGTGAGACCCACCTTGATGAGGCCTGTCGAGTGAGCCACGGAGGCGACGCATGACGCAGGAGTCGGGCAAGCCGAAGAGAACCAACTACCTACCGCACATCCTCATCGGCATCGGTGTGGTGATCCTGCTTGGCAACATCACCGGCGGGTTCACGGCGCTGCGCAACGTCTTCCTCGGGGTCCTCAGCCTGTGGCCGATCGTGCTCATCGCGGTGGGCGTCGACCTGCTGACAAGCGGCAAGCACCGCGCCATCGTCGCGGCGGCCGCTGTCGTCGTCGGCCTCGTCATGCTGTTCGCGCCACCGGGGATGGGCGGGATGCGCGGGTCTGGCGACCCGCAGGACGTCCGGTTCGCTCTGGAAGGCGCCAGCCGCGCCGAGGTGTCCATCGACCTCGGAGTGGCCGACCTGACGCTCGGCTCCCGCACCGTCACGGGCGACGTCGTGACGGGCACCGTCATACCGTCGCGCGGTGAGCGGTTCGAGGCGTCCTCTCGGCGCAGCGGCCAGACGCTCGAGGTGGATCTGCGTAGCCGCAACGCGCGCGGCTGGTTCGGTTTCGGCATGGGCGGAGGGGTTGGTGGAGGCATCTGGGACCTGACGCTCTCCGAGCGCGTGCCCATACGCCTTGAGATCGACTCCGGCGTAGGCGAGTCGCGGCTCGACCTGCGCGGCCTGCAGCTCACCGGCTTCGAGCTCGACGCCGGCGTCGGCAACGTCGACCTGGTGCTGCCTGACGGGAACTACACGGCTCGCATCGACGGAGGCGTCGGCACCATCACGCTCAGACTGCCGCAAGGCATCGCCGCCATGGTGCGGGTCGACACCGGCTTGGGCGGCGTCGACGCCGACGGAGGCTACCAACGCTCGGGCGACACGTACACCACGACGACGTACGCGGGGTCGGGGTTGCGGGTCGACATCTCGGCGGGTGTCGGTCAGGTCCGTCTCGAGACGCTGCGCTGACGAGGCGGAACCTGGAAGCGAGGACCTGAGAAGAATCCAACGCTGCTGACGGCGTAGGTGCGACACGGTTGGTACGTGGCGACGGCAGCGGCGGTGTGGCGGATAGCGGCTCGGTTGTGCGCCGTGTCGGCCCTCATCGTCTCATGCGCGCTCGCCAACAGCCCGCTCGCCATCCACGATCCACCGCGCGGTGACGTCAGGCTGGTCATCCTCGGCGACTTCAACGGGCCATACGGCTCGCTCGACTACCCGGCGCCGCTGACGAGGGCGCTGCTCGCCGTCGTGGACGTGTGGCGCCCCGACCTGCTGCTCTCGCCGGGTGACGTGATCGCGGGTCAGAGCCGCGACCTGCCCGACGACCGCTTCCGGGCCATGTGGGCCGCGTTCGACGCCACCGTAGCCGAACCGCTGCGCAGCGCAGGGATCGGCTACGCGGTGGCCCTCGGCAATCACGACGCCTCGAGCCTGAAGGGCAGCGGAGGCGCGTACCTGTTCGAACGTGAACGGCGAGCCGCTGCCGATTACTGGAGCGAGCATCGACCCGACCTCGCGTTCCACGACGAAGCCGGCTACCCGTTCGATCACTCGTTCACCGCGCACGGCCTGTTCGTGGTCGTCCTCGACGCGTCGAGCGCGACGGTCACGGCAGAACAGCGCTCGTGGTTGGCGACCGAGCTCGCGTCTCAGGCGGCCGCGCAGTCGGCCGCTCGTATCGTGATCGGCCACCTGCCGTTGGTGCCCATCTCGACGGGGCGCGACGCCCCGGGCGAGTACGTGCGCGATGGCGAGGGCTTGGCTGCCGTGTTGTTGGCCGGTTCCGTCGACGTGTACGTCAGCGGTCATCACGCCGCCTACTACCCGGGCCGTCTCGGCGACGTCGAGCTGCTGTTCGCGGGCGGTGTCGGTGGGCGCCGACTGCTCGGCTCTGACGCCGCGCCGCGCTCCACCGTGACGGTCGTCGACGTGTGGCTCGAGCCTGGCGCCTCCGAGCGTCAGGCCGCGTTCACGTACACGACGTTCGACCTCGCCGACATGACCGCCGTCGATCCGAGCGAGTTGCCCGCCAGGGTGGGGAGCGTCGTGGTGTCCTCGCGTGCCGGATCTGTCGCGGTCGCGGAGGCTGGGGAGTAGCAGGCGCGCCACGGCGCCGCTACCTAATCGATCGTTGTCACTGACCCCGCATGCGCGGGTCCAGCGCGTCGCGCAGCACGTCACCGATGAAGTTGAACGACAGCACCACCAGCGCGATGGCGATGCCGGGGAACACGCTCATCCACCACGCCGACGTCAGGTAGTTCTGGCCGTCGGCGATCATCTGCCCCCACGACGGGGTGGGAGGCTGCACGCCGAGGCCGAGGAACGACAGGGTCGCCTCCCCGATGATGGCCCCGCCGACGCCGATGGAGTAGATGACGATGAGGCTCGGCATCACGCCGGGGAAGATGTGCTTGAACAGCAGCCGCGGGTTGCGTGACCCCAGCGCACGCGCGCCCTCGACGTAGTCGGAGTTCTTGAGCTTGAGGGTCTCGCCGCGCACGAGGCGCGCTACGCCGGACCACCCCACGATCCCCAGCGCGATGTACGCGGTGACGAGGCCGGGGCCGATGGTGACGGACAGGACGATGAGCAGCAGCAGGCTGGGGAACGCCTGCAGGATCTCGATGACGCGCGAGACGACGGTGTCGATCCAGCCACCGAAGTAGCCGGCCATCATCCCGAACGCCACCCCGAACACGAGGGAAAGGAGCTGCGAGCCGAACCCGACGGCGAGGCTGACGCGCGCGCCGAAGATGAGGCGGGAGAGGACGTCGCGGCCCGCCCTGTCGGTGCCGAGCAGGTGCTCGGCCGACGGCGCCGTTGCCCTGAAGTTGGTCGCCCTGTCGGGCCTGGCCGGGTCCCACGGGGCAAGTTGCGGCGCGAACAGCGCGACGAGGATGAGCAGGACGATGACGGAGGCCGCGATGAGGGCGCCGGGGTCGCGGCGGATGCGGCGCCACGCGATGCCCCACGCCGAGATGGACGTCGCTTCCGCCGTGGCGGGCGGTCCGGCTGCGGGCGCGACGTCGGCCATCAGTCGTACCTGATCCTGGGGTCGATGACGCCGTACAGCACGTCGACGACGAGGTTGGCGATGATGTAGAGCGTCGCGGTGTAGATGACGAGTGGGATCATGACGGGCAGGTCGCGGTTGAGCAGCGACGTCAGCCCGTAGCGGCCGAGCCCGGGGATGTTGAACACGAACTCGGTGAGGAACGCCCCGTCGATGAACGAGGCGAGGTCGAGGCCGATGACGGTCACCACCGGGATGAGGATGTTGCGCGCAGCGTGCTTGTAGGTCACGACCCGCTCGGGCAGGCCCTTGGCGTGCGCGGTGCGGATGTAGTCCTGGCGGATGACCTCGAGCATGTTCGAGCGCGTGATGCGGGCGATGAACGCTGCCGCGCGCGTGCCGAGCACGAACGCCGGCAGGAGGTAGTACTGCAGGCTGCCGTCACCGATGCCGGTCTGCGGCACCCAACGCCACTGGAACACGACCAGCAGGATGGCGATGAGCGCGTACCAGAACACGGGCACGCTGATGCCGGTGAGGGTGATGAACATCAGGGCCCTGTCCAGGAAGCGGTTCTGGTTGAGGGCCGCGACGATCCCGACTGCCACACCGATGATGGTCGAGAACGTCATGGCGAGCACCGCCAGCTTGAGCGTGACGGGGAAGCGGTTGCGCATCTCGTTGATGACGCTCTCGCGCGTCACCATCGAGCGGCCGAGGTCGCCCCTGACGATGTTGCCCATGATGCGCAGGTACTGCTGCACGGGCGGGTCGTTGAGGCCGAGGCGGGTGCGGAGCTCGTCGACGGCTTCGGGGCTGGCGCGTTGGCCGAGCAGCTTCTGCGCCGGGTCGCCGGGGACCAGGATCATCAACACGAACGTCAGCACGCTCACCCCGACGATGACGGGGATGGCCTGCAGCAGCCGCTTGATGACGTAGACGATCACGCGCCGGGTCGGGTCCTATACGGTTCGCTGGTACGGGCGCGCGCCTCGAGGCGGCGCTCGTACCAGCGCATGATGCGGGTCTTCAGTGCCTTACGGCAGTTCGACCTGCATGAACTTGTCGGCGTTGAAGATCGGGTGGTTGAGAAGACCCGTCACGCCCGGGCGCACCACCGAGTAGGACACGGGGTAACGCATGTACACGACCGGCACGTCCTCGACGATGAGGCGCTGCGCTTCCTCGTAGAGGGGCACGCGGTCCTCGAGGTCGGCGATGGTGGCAGCCTGCGCCATGAGTTCCGTGACGCGCTCGTTGACGTAGCCGTAGCGGTTGGCGCCGCCCGCGACGTAGAGCGGGTGGAGGAAGTTGTACGCGTCGGCGTAGTCGGCGTACCACGACAGGTAGAAGGCGGGCGCGCGGCCGTTGATGGCGCCGTCGATCAGCACGCCGAAGTCGACCTGGTTGATGGTCGAGGTG
>Ga0123332_1006016_pt1 | contig 10110 bp, 5 predicted proteins | sample BioC12SIPDNA_4_FD_89958 | JGI IMG/M metagenome (GOLD analysis project Ga0123332, IMG submission 89958) | Anaerobic biogas reactor microbial communites from Washington, USA - Biogas_R2_A C12 SIP DNA | ecosystem: Engineered > Bioreactor > Anaerobic > Unclassified | place: Washington, USA... | reverse complement strand
TCATCGGCGGGCTAGACCGCCCCACCTCGGGCGAAGTGTGGGTCTATGATAATGACATCACTCGCCTTTCGGATCGCCACCTCACGGATTTTCGCCGTAATAAGGTGGGCTTTATCTTTCAGTCGTTTGCGCTCCTGCCGACTATGTCGGCCTTTGAAAACGTCGAGCTGCCCATGCGCATGGTGGGTAAATCGCTCCGCGAACGGCGCCAGCGCGTGATGGAATGCCTCGATATGGTAGGCCTGACCAAGTGGGCCAAGCATCGCCCGCAGGAAATGTCCGGCGGCCAGCAGCAGCGCGTGGCAATCGCGCGCGCCCTGGTCAACCGCCCGGGGCTGATCCTGGCGGATGAGCCCACCGGTGAGCTGGATACCGCCACGTCGCAGACTATCTTTGAGCTCTTCAAGAACATCACGCACCACGAGAACGTGGCCATCGTGATGACCTCGCACGACCCTGCGGCTGAGCAGTATATGACCTATACCTACCGCATGGCTGACGGGCGCATTACCAACGAGCGCACTGCCTAGCTTGACAAGCACGCGGGGCTTGCCTATACTCGCGTCAATGGCTACGAACGAGAGGGCTGACGGGTAAAACCTGCCAGGGAGAAAAGGCCGCAGACTGCAAGCCTTTTCAAGGGATAACCGTAAGCGTTCACTCGGGAGCCGACCGCTGAACGAAACCTAGTAGGCGCGCCCGCCAGTCCGGCGTTAACGGACGTTCAGTCACCCGGCAACGCCGGACGCCGAATTGAGTGAGCCCGGATGGGCTAATGTGGGTGGTACCACGGAGACCGCACGTCGCATCTTCGTCCCAACGAGGATGCGGCGTTTTTATTTTCTCTCTCGGAGGCAAAATGCTCGCACAACTGCAAGAACTGCTGGATCAGGGCCGTGCCTCGGCCGCCGCGTTGACCACGGCTGCCCAGCTGGACGAGTGGTACAGCACTTATCTGGGCAAAAAGGGCGCCCTTACCACCGTGCTGCGCGGCATCGGCAGCCTGCCGGCCGAAGACCGCCCGCAGGCCGGTAAAGACGCCAACACCGTCAAGGTAGCTCTCGAGGAATTGTACCGCGCGCGCAGCGAAGCCATCGAGCGCGAGGCGCTGCAGGCCGAGCTGGCCAGCGGTGCGCTGGACGTCTTTTTGCCCGGCCGCCCGGCCAGCTTGGGGATGATGCACCTTTCCAGCCAAACCCTGCGCGAGATCACGGCTGTATTCAGCCGTATGGGCTTTGGCGTGCTGCGCTCGCCGGAAGTCGAAGACGACAATACCAACTTTCAGCTGCTCAACATCCCGCCGCATCACCCGGCGCGCGATATGTGGAGCACCTTTTATACCGACCAGCCCGGCCTGCTGCTGCGGCCGCACACCTCGCCGGGGCAGATCTATGCCATGAAAAAGTTCGCCCCAGAACCCTTTCGAGTTATCCTGCCGGGCAAGTGCTACCGTTACGAGCAGGTGACCTCGCGCAGCGAGATGATGTTCCACCAGGTGGAAGCCATAGCGGTGGGCGAAAACATCACCATGGGCGACCTGAAGGGCGTGCTGACCTATTTCGCGCGCGCCATGTTTGGCTCCGAGCGCAAGGTACGTCTGCGCCCGAGCTACTTTCCGTTTACCGAGCCCAGCGCAGAGGTGGACATTGAGTGCTACCTGTGCGAGGGTAAAGGCTGCCCGATGTGCAAGCACTCTGGTTGGCTCGAGATCCTCGGCTCGGGGATGATCCATCCGCAGGTACTGCGTAACGGCGGCTATGATCCGGAGCGCTACTCGGGCTTTGCCCTGGGTATGGGACCGGAGCGCATCGCCATTCTGCGTCACAATATCACCGACATCCGATACTTTTTCGGCAACGACCTGCGCTTTCTGGAGCAGTTCGCCTGAGCAACCACCCTATATCAAGGAGCATCACACATGCTTGTACCAATAAGCTGGCTCAAAGAGTATGTCGATATTGACCTGACCCCCGAGGCGTTGGCCGAAACCCTCACCTTGGGCGGTCTGGAAGTAGAGGGCATCACCCACATCGGCGAGGGATGGGCGCGCGATAAAGTCATGGTCGGGCAGGTGCTGGGCGTGCGCCAGCATCCGCAGGCTGACCGCCTGGTGCTAGCCAATGTGGAATATGGCGCCGACGAACCGCTCGAGGTAGTGACGGGCGCTCCCAACCTGCACGTGGGCGATCGCGGCCAAAAGGTGGTGCTGGCATTGGTCGGCGCGCGCCTGATCGACGGCCACGCAGAAGGCACCCACTATACCGTGCTAAAGCGCGGCAAGATTCGCGGCATCGAGTCCGCCGGCATGGTCTGCTCCGAAAAGGAGTTGGGTGTTTCGGATGAACACACCGGCATCGTGATCCTGCCCGACGATGCGCCTGTCGGCAAGCCCCTAGCCGACTATTGGGGCGAAACGGTGCTGGATATCACCCTGGAGGCCAACATGGCGCGCTGCCTGAGCGTGCTCGGTGTGGCACGTGAGGTGGCCGCGCTGACGGGTAAGACCCTCAAACGTCCCGAGCAGGTCACTCCCCCGGCTGGTACGCCGATCGACGGTCATGTAGCGGTGCAAATCGCCGATCCCGATCTGTGCCTGCGTTACAGCGCCAGCCTGATCCGCAACGTCGAGATCCGCCCGTCGCCGGAGTGGATGCAGCGCCGCCTGGCTCTGGCTGGCATGCGCCCGATCAACAATGTGGTCGACATCACCAACTATGTGATGTTAGAGATCGGTCAACCGCTCCACGCCTTTGATTACCACCAGGTGCAGCCGCTGGCGGGCGGTTCGGTGCCGACGATCGTGGTGCGGCGCGCCCACCCGGGCGAGACGATGACCACCCTAGATGGCAACCTGCGCCAGTTGAACGGCGACATGCTGCTGATCACGGATGGCTCGGGGCCGGTGGCGATCGCCGGCGTGATGGGCGGCTTGGAGAGCGAGATCACCGCGCAAACCCACGACATCCTGCTTGAGGCAGCAAACTTTCAATACATCAACAACCGCAAGACGGCGGGTGCGCTCAAGATCCCCAGCGAGGCTTCGTACCGCTTTGGGCGCGGGGTTGACCCGGAGCTGACCCTGGTAGCACTCGAGCGCGCCATCAGTCTGCTCTACAGCTATGGCGGCGGTACGCCGGCGCAGGACTATGTGGACGTCTACCCCGGCCGCACACCCGACAAGGTTATCGACTTTCGCGTAAGCGAAGTCAAACGCCTGTTGGGGCTCGACTTGAGCGCCGCAGAGGTCGCCGGTCTGTTGCGCTCGCTAGAGTTCAGCTGCGAGGAACTGCCCGGCAACGTGCTGCGCGTTGGCGTGCCCAGCTACCGCTTGGATGTGACCATATCGGCTGACCTGGTGGAAGAGGTTGCCAGGCTGTACGGCTATGACAACTTGCCAACCACACTGATCGACGACCAGATGCCCAGCCAGATCCCTTCACGCGACCTGGCGCTCGAGGAGCACCTGCGCGATGTGCTGGTAGGGGTGGGCTTGGCCGAGATCATCACTTATTCGATAACCAGCCTGGAGAGCGTGGCCAAACTCTCGCCCGAGGGCGCCCTGCCCGATCCGGCCGAATATATCCGCCTAGTGAATCCGCTTAGCAGCGACCACGAGTATATGCGCCGTACGCTGATGAACACCTCGCTCGAGACCCTCGCCGCCAACCTGCGTTATCAGGAGCGCGCGGCCTTGTTCGAAATCGGGAACATCTATTTACGCACCGAGGCACAGCGCCTGCCCGATCAGCCGCGCCGCCTGAGCGTGGCACTGGCTGGCGCGCGTGCCGAACGCAGCTGGCTGGGCCAGAGCGACGCGATGGATTTTTACGACCTGAAAGGTGTGCTCGAGGTGCTCAACCAGCGTTTTGGCGTGAGCACCGAGCTGGTGCGCAGCACCCACCCGAGCTTTCATCCCGGCAAAGCCGTCGACATCGTGCTGGATGGCGCGGTGATCGGCGTGATGGGCGAAGTGCATCCAACGGTTGTATCCGCCTTTGAGATCGAGGCGCCGCACGTCGGTCTGCTGGAGCTCGACCTGGAGGCTTTTCTGGGTGCCGCGGGGAGCCTGATCAAGTTCAAGCCAATCTCGCGCATGCCGCGCATGAGCGAGGACCTGGCCCTGGTGGTAGCCGAGGATGTGCGCAGCGACGAGGTCGAGCGCACCATCCGCGAGGCGGGCGGTGCGCTGCTGGCCGATGTGGTGCTCTTTGACGTATATCGCAACGCCCAGCTAGGTGCCGGACGCAAGAGCCTGGCCTATAACCTGACTTACCAGGCGCCCGACCGCACCCTCACCACCGAGCAGAGCGCCAAACTGAGAGAACGCATCCTGCGCCAGGTAGCGCAGAGGCATCAGGCTGAGCTGCGCGCCTGACCAGTTTGCCCGGCGCGGGCGCGGACACGCCCAGGGCCGTCAGATCCGTGAGCAAGCGCTCGAGTAACATAAACATCAGGGCGTTCAGGCCATCTGCCTGAGCGCCCTGTGCGTTGCTGGCAGATCATCGATAAAGAGCGTCTCTGCCTGAGCTACTAAAGCGGCCTGTTCGCTCCTCGTAAAGACCTCTGGCGATCATACCCGGCCCACAGACCTAATGCGCAATGCGGTGCCATTAAATACGCGGCTCTCGAGCTCGGTTTCGGTAACCCTCAACTCGGCGGCCAAACCCGCGCCGGGGCGTGCGGTCGGTGATGCGATGGAACACGCCTCCTCAGTCGTACAGGATTACACGGAAGACACTCGCGTTAATGCGCGCTTCGCCGGCCGCAGCAATGCTTGTACTTGATACCCGATCCGCACGGGCACAGGTCGTTTCGTCCCGGCGTTGTTGCCGGCGCGGCGGCTGGTTGGCGGATCGCATCGACCATGGCTTGGAAGCCCGCCTTGCTGTGCGCCCAAAAGCGCTGGTAGGCGCGGCACAGATAGTGTTGGCCATCACGTACAAAGCGCGGGCAGCCCTGCTGGCAATACGGCATCCACTGGCAGGCCTGACATGCGGCGCGCGGCGCTGCCTTGACCTGACCAAAGCGCCCAAGTGCGGGGCTGGCAAAGGCTTCCTCCAGGCTCATGTCGGCCAGGTTGCCGATGCGCAGATCCTCGCGCACGAAAAAGTCGCACGGGTATAGGTCGCCGTTATATTCCACCACCACATAACTGCCGCAGCGCTGCTGGTAGCAGCACATCGGCGAGGGCTGCCCCAGGCAGGTAGCCAATGTGGCGTCGAAATCACGAATCGAGCTTTCGGGATTGCCGCGGTTGTACCAGCGGTCGAACAGCCGGCACAGGAACTCGCCATACTCCTCCGCGGTCACCGAAAACTCAGCTGGTTCACCAGTGGTCGGGTCGAACTCGACACAGGGGATAAACTGCAGATACCTGAACCCCAGCTCCAGCAGATAGTCATAAATCGCCTCAGGCTGCTGGGCGGTCTCATGGTTGACCACCGTCAGGATGTTGGTCTCGACCCCAAAGCGCCGCAAGAGCCGCAGCGAGCGCGTCACCAGCTCGTGGGTAGGGCGGCCGTTGAGGGTGCGGCGGTAGCGGTCATGCAACAGGGCGGGACCATCCAGACTGACGCCTACCAGGAAGCGATACTCGCGTAAAAAGCGCGCCCAGTCGGCATCCAGCAGGATGGCATTGGTCTGTAGCCCGTTGCTGACCACCTGCCCGGCATGCCCATAGCGCTTTTGCAGCTCAACAGCCTGGCGAAAGAAATCCAGCCCCGCCAGAGTAGGTTCTCCGCCCTGCCAGCCAAAGGCGGCATACCGCGGGTCCAGCTGCATGCCCTGACGGATGAGGTTCTCGAGCGTAACGAGATCCATGTGGCGGTGCTGCTCGTGCTGATACGGGTCGCTGGGGCGCTCGTGGTAAAAGCAATACTGGCAGTGCAGGTTGCACTCGCCCGAGACGGGCTTGATCAGCAGACTGCGCGCGGCGGTGGTAGAGAGGTCGGCCATGCAACTATCTTAGTAACCTGAATCTGCCCGTCAAACAGGCCCATTGTTGACACCTCTTGGGGCTACATTATACTCAGCCGACGCCTTGAACGCGCAGCTTTTCGCCCGCAAGGCGTTTGTTACGTCTCGTGCCATATGACGGCCATCGATCGCCGTGAGCATGTTTATATCGGAGTTTATGTGATTGTCACACACGGCACAGAGCCCGCCCTCAACAAAAAACGCCAGCTGCGTGCCGACCTGGCACTCTTTGTGCTGACGCTGATCTGGGGCTCGACCTTTGTCATGGTCAAAGAGGCGGTTGCCTCCTACCCGGTATTCCCCTTCTTGGCATTGCGCTTTGCCATGGCGACGGTGATCCTGCTGCTGATCGGCATGCGGCGCCTGCGCAGCCTGGGCTGGAAGCAGGTCGGGGCTGGTGTGCTGATCGGCCTGTTTTTATTCACTGGCTATGCCTTTCAGACCATCGGGCTGCAATACACCACCGCCTCCAAAGCCGGGTTTATTACCGGTCTTTCGGTAGTGCTGGTGCCGACACTGGCGGTCATCTTTATGCGTCACCGCCTGAAGCTGATGGCGGGCGTGGGAGTCTTGCTGGCTACCGGCGGGTTAGCCGCCCTGACACTGGATAGCCAACTGCAGATCAACCGCGGTGACCTGATCGTGCTGGGGTGCGCCCTGGCGTATGCGTTGCACATCCTCTCGATCAGTATCTTTGCACCGCGCACCGATCCGTTGGCTCTCTCGATCGTGCAGCTGGCCACTGTCACCGTAGCAGCCACGGCAGCATCATTCATCACCAAGACCGGCATCCCGCCAGCCAATCAGCAGGTGTGGTTTGCAGCCGCCTTTACCGGCGTGCTGGCGACCGCGCTGGCGTTTGCGGTACAGACGGCCGCGCAGCGTTATACCTCTGCTACCCACACCGCCCTGATTCTTGTGTTCGAGCCTGTTTTTGCCGCCATTTTCGGCGTGCTGCTGGCGGGTGACGAATTCACCAACCGCATCCTGGCAGGCGGCCTGCTGATCGTCAGCGGGATGGTCGTCAGCGAGATCGACTGGGACGAAACCACCGCGCAGGTGATCTCGCGTTTTCTCGCGCCTACCTATGTGAGCGTGCCGGTGATACTGCTGACGGCAATGCTCTCTGCCAGAAGCTGGTGGGAAGGCCTGCTATGGGGACTGGGTATCCTCCTGGTAGCGCTGCCATTGCCCCTCTACCTAGTGCGGCGCGAACTCAAGCGCGGGGGCATCGGCGACTGGTTCATGCGAAACCGCTGCGACCGGCTCAAGCCGATCCCGATCCTGGCGGTGCTCTTTGCCGTGCTGGTACCGCTGGGGCTGCTGGTGGCGCTCGACGGGCCGCGTCTCCTGTTGATAACTATGGCGGGCGCGGCAGCGCTTTCACTCGTCAACCTGCTCATCACTACGCGCTGGAAGATCAGCCAGCATGTCAGCGTGATCTCCTACGCCCTCGGCATCGTGGTGGGCATGCTGGGCTGGGGCCTGGCGCCGCTTTTGATCCTGATCCCGATCGTAGCTTGGTCGCGCGTCAAGCTGGACGCCCACACCCGCTCACAGACCATTGCCGGCGGCATTGTCGGGTTAACGGTCGCCGCGCTCTTTCTGCTGCTCTTCTAGACATGCCCCAACGATTGCGTCCTGTGCCAAGCCAAATATAATAACCATACAAGTGTAAAGGAGTGCCCCCATGCGAGCAATACGCCCCTGGGTTTCGTTGTTGCTGGTAGTCGTGATGGTGATATGCCTGCCACCTGCCAGTTTGGATGCCGCCACCGCTACCCCCCGCCCTACCCGTACTATCCAAGCCACCACCACACAGGCGCCCACCGACACGCCAAAGGCTGAGGACAGTGTAACGCCGACCGTTGAGGCGACTACCAGCCCAACGCCAGAGAACGAGCAAGAAAACACTGCCGACTCGGAAGGCACCGTTACCGCCACCCCCAAAGCGGAGGGCACCGTCACTGCGACGTCTACGCCCGCTGATAAGCCCGTACAAGAGATCACCAGCACGACGGGGCTCGAGCTGACCGTTTACAACCAGAATCTGGCACTCGTCAAAGACACACGCCCCTTTGAACTCAAGGATGGGCTCAACGAACTCCGCTTTGACGACGTCGCCGCCCTGATCGACCCCACCAGCGTTCAGGTAACCAGCCTGAGCGTCCCGACCGAGACGAGAGTACTCGAGCAGAACTTTGAATATGACCTGGTAGATACCTTCAAGCTGGTTTCCAAATATATCGACAAAGAAATCAGTGTGCGCACCTCCCATGGTGAGATCTATACCGGCACGCTGCTCTCGGGCAACGGCGACGTCATCCTGCAGCTGCAGGATGGCATCAAAATCATCAAAGAGAGCCAGATCCTGGAATATACCTTCCCGAAGCTGCCCACGGGATTGATCACCCGCCCCAGCCTTAACTGGTTGGTGACCACGACTGCCCCTGGCCCGCAGGACCTGCGCCTGACGTATCTGACGGGCGGGCTCTCGTGGCGCGCCAGTTATGTACTCCTGCTCGCTCCGAGGGGCGACCAGGTCGACCTCAACGGCTGGATCACGCTGCAAAACGACTCCGGCACCTCCTACCAGGATGCCAGGCTCAAGCTGGTAGCTGGCGATGTCAATCTGGTGCAGCAGCTGGCACCCGTGCCGGCCCGTGCTGCCATGGAATATGCTGCTGAAGAAAAAGAAGGCGTAGCCTCACGTTCGTTTTTCGAGTATCACCTCTACGAGATACAGCGTCCTGTAACCGTGCGCGAGAGCGAGATCAAGCAGGTCGAGTTTATCGCCGCACCGTCGGTGGCCACCGAAAAGGTGTTTGTCTACGAAGCCACCCCGCGCTATTACAGCGATGGCCTATATATCGATGCCGGCGACTATACCAACCCGGATACCAAGGTGCAGGTCAGGCTGCAGTTCAGCAACACCATCACCAATGGCTTGGGAATGCCCCTGCCGATGGGAATCGTGCGCGTCTACCAGCAGGATAGCGACGGCAGCGCCGAGTTTGTCGGCGAGGATGCCATCGAGCACACCCCCAAAGACGAAGCCCTGTCGCTTTACCTTGGCAACGCCTTTGACCTGGTGGCCGAGCGTAAGCAGGTCGAGTATCGCCAGCTATCAGAGCGCAGCGCCGAAGAAAGCTGGGAAATGACCCTGCGCAACCACAAGACCGAAGCTGTCGTGGTGCAGGTGATTGAGGACCTCTTCCGCGCCGAGGATGCCGAGGTGCGCGAGAGCAGTCTGGAATACACCGAACTGGGAAACAACCGCATCCGTTTTGATGTACCGATCAAGCCGGATGAGGAGGTCAAGCTCACCTATACGGTGTTGTACCGCTGGTAAGCACGGTGCTTGACAGTTCCCAATGCCGGCAATATGATGGGCGTAAGGTTAGAGCGCTATCCAATATTATGCCCAATGAAAGGAGCACCTATGACCTGTTGCGGCGATGTCAAGAAACCAAATATTATCTTTTTCGGGATCGATTCCTTACGGGCTGACCACATGAGCTGCTATGGTTACCCGCTGCTGACGACCCCACACATGGATCAGTTGGCAGAAGAAGGCACCGTCTTTGAGAAGAACTTTAGCCCGCACATCCCCACCACCAGCGGTTATGCCTCGATGTTTACCGGCCGCGATGTGTTCGGCACTCAGGTCGTGGCGCTGCGTCACCAGGGCGCCATGCGCCCCGAAGCGCGCACCCTGGCAGAGATCTGCCGCGATAACGGCTACACTACCACCAACGTGGGCTTTCGCGGTAACCCCGCCTCGCGCGGCTTTGATACCGTGATCGACTTTCAGGGTTGGGGCAGCTGGAACGAAGGGCGTAGCCCCAAGGCGCAGAACCTCAACGACGTGGCGATCCCTGAGCTCGAGCGCCTGGCCGCGCAGGACAAGCCCTTCCTGCTCTTCCTGCGCCACATGGATCCGCACGCCCCCTACCTGCCGCCAGCACCCTACGAGCGTGCCTTTTACCATGGCAACGAGTCCGACCCGAACAACCGCTCGATGGATCCCGTCATGGCGTTCAAGCCCTTCCGCGACTTTTTCGCCAGCTGGATGCCGCCCGGGATCTCGGACAAGGACTATGTGATCGCCCAGTATGACGGCGCGATCGCCTA
>Ga0123332_1006006_pt1 | contig 10129 bp, 9 predicted proteins | sample BioC12SIPDNA_4_FD_89958 | JGI IMG/M metagenome (GOLD analysis project Ga0123332, IMG submission 89958) | Anaerobic biogas reactor microbial communites from Washington, USA - Biogas_R2_A C12 SIP DNA | ecosystem: Engineered > Bioreactor > Anaerobic > Unclassified | place: Washington, USA... | reverse complement strand
GCAGCAGCCGCATCTTGACGTTCGGATTGTAGCCGGGCAATACGCGCGCGGCATGGAAGTCGAATGTCAGCTTGCCGCCGAACTCGAGGTAGAGCTTGCCCTCGAAGCGCTCGACGCGGTCGAGGATCGCCTGCGTCTGTTCCCTCAGATACTTGTCGTTGTCGAAGCCGATTGCCGCCACTGTACCCTCCCGCATGAACGCCCTATGCCCGCAGTTGCCACTCAATGATGTTGCATTCACTGTTCACTTCGGGTATACTTGGAACAATCCAGTTTACCTGGAGGTGGAAGGTTCGCCTTCGGAGAGACCCCCTTCGAGGGGTCTCTCTTCATTTCTATGGCAGCCATTTCCGACCGTAGCCATCGATCCTCCCACTCGAACTCCGACGGTACTTGCTTTGCTCAAGGATGCGCGCGATGTGCCCTCCGAAGTTGTCGGGCAGACTGGCCTTGTTGCGTCTGGCCTGAACTGCCTTGAATGAAGGATGCGCTACAAGGTCGGCAAGCTGTAGCCCCGCAATGTTGTTGGCCTTGGGCTTCACCTTCAACTGGGAGCTGGTCAGCCATTGCCGCATCGTGCTTGCACCGACGTGGTCCGTGCCCGCTTCGAAGACACCCTCGAAAGAACGCTTCAGACGGATGTCCTCCTTGCCCCCGCGCGATTCAGCCATCACGTCCCCGGTGCACTTGGCCTCCTGTAACCACATGACGTATCGCTCGACGAGTATGGCGAGGCAGTAGTGGTATGGGTCATAGTGCCACACGCGGTACTGCTGTCGATGGGCGTACTTGTCGATGACAACAGTGAGCACGACGTACTCAAGATCCGTAAGCAGTTGGAGGAGTTCAGCATCAAAGCTCGCTCTCACAGCAGGATCGCTCAGGCCACCGAAAGGGCCCTTTGCGTTGACCAGCTCCTTCCTGTGGAGGATTACTGGCTCATCCGGATGGCTGGCGAAATAGCGTCGTTTCAGGTCCTCAAGGGCCGGGAAGACCACATCTCTCACATGCCCCAACTCGATCACGACGCCTGTAAGGCTGAGGTACCTGTGCCGAGCATCACCCGATGAACAGAGGTCGGGGTTACCGACCTCGTCCACATACATCCTGTACTTCATGACAGGCATCTCCCCTTGGGCCGCTTCACCTCCACGCGCGCCTGTAACGCCCCCGCATAGACAATATGGTATCGGCAGTCGATGACAGCCGGCATGCTGGTGGGTCCCAGCCTGCCCTTCTCATCTGCCTGGTGCGCTACTCGTCGCTCTTGCTCTCCGCCGTGGACCCCAGTTCGATGTCGATGTCATCGCCGGCATCGGGCGATTCCGCCTCTGGCCCGGGGGCTGCATCTGCATCGGCGGGCTCATCACTCGCACAGCATGCCGGCTGTTCGGGTGCCGTGGCATCAGTCTGTGGTGTATCGATCTCGACGGGCACCTCGGTCTCCTCGGCCTCCTCGGTCAGGAAGCCGTTGTCCTCGAGTTCGTCGGCGGGCCGCTCCTTCGCCTCGGCGCGGATCTGCTCGATTTGCGCCTTGACTGCCACGGCCTGCTCGGACAGCTCGTCGATCTTCAGACAATCATCGAGCACGTCCTTGTTGCGGACCTTGCCCAGACCATGAAGCTCGTAGACTTTCTGGCCGATGGTGAAGAGGGCCCTGCGCTGCTTGACCTCGAGCTTGCGGATCTGCGCATTGAGACGCTGTATCTGGAGTGCCCGCTGGGCGGCCTCGGCGGCGCTGCCGCTTGTGCGTTTGATGGTCTCCCAGATGCTCGCGCCCGTCTGCTTTGCCTGATCTTCGCGTTCGTCCTGGCTCATTGTGGCTCTCCCGGTCGAGAAGTAGTCGTCACAGTTGGGGATCAGTTCCGTTCGTCGAGACGGTGCAGGCCCGCGGCGTGTGCGGCCTCGAGGGCCCCGGCATACTCCTGCCGCGTGGGCGGCCGGGCGAGCGCCTCGACGGTGTGCGCCCTGTGGCAGGGCCGGTACTGATCCATGATGTTGAGATATGTATGGGTGCTCAGCGCGGCCAGAAAGGCCATGATGGCGGACGTGCCGGCCTGTCCATTGGGCAACACCAGATGCCTGACAAGCAGTCCGCGGACGGCCCGCCCGGCCGCATCTATGCGCAGGTCGCCCACCTGGCGGTGCATCTCGTCGATGGCCTCGAACATGCGGTCAGCGTAGTCGGGGGCATCCGAGCACCGAGCAGCGACCGCTCCGTCCGAGTACTTGGCATCGGGCATGTAGATGTCGATGACATCCTCGAGCAAAAGCAGCGTCTCGATGCTCTCATACCCGCCGCAGTTGTAGACTAATGGCACGTGCAGGCCGGCCTTGACCGCGTGCGGCAGCGCCTCGAGTATCTGCGGCACTACATGCGTCGGCGTGACGAAGTTGATGTTGTGACACCCGCGCGCCTGGAGGGCGACCATCATCTCTGCCAAATCGCGCGGGGAGGCGTCATCCCCGGCGGCGGCATGGCTGATGTCATGATTCTGGCAATAGATGCAGCCGAGGTTGCAGCCGGAGAAGAAGATGGTTCCCGACCCGCCAGACCCCACGAGCGGGCGCTCCTCCCCGAAGTGTGGCCCGTAACTCGCGACGCGGGCGAGGCGGCCGGTCCGGCAGAAGCCCTGCTCGCCCGCGAGTCTATCGACGCCGCATTGCCTGGGGCACAGGCGGCACGGGGACAGAAGCGCCAGAGCGGCGTCAATGCGCCCCTGCAGGTCCCCGCTTCGCACCAGGTCGTCGTAGCGTCGCGGCATTCAGGCCGGGGTAGGCCCGGTCGGCGGCGGTTGAGCCGCGGCCAGCGCCTCGAACCCCTCCCACCTTTGCTGACTGGTCAGATCAAAGTGCACGAGTGTGAGTGAGACGCGATTCTGCATGATGGCGTGGATGTCGGTGCCGGGCGCGCGATCGGCCTCCGTGGGCCCGCCACTGAACCAGTAGTAGGGGCGCCCGCGCGGGTCCTCTCGCCGGATGACGATGTCATCGTACTTGCGGCGTCCCAGTCGCGTCATCTCCATCCCACAGATCTCCGAGGGCGGGATATTCGGCACATTAACGTTGACGATCGTCCCGCAGCCGAGCGGATTGCCGAGCAGCGTCTCGACCACACGCGGCGCGAGGTCCACCGCCGCATCATAGATGACATCCTCATAGGCGCATACGGAGATGGCCATCCCCGGCACATCGTGCAGCGCCGCCTCGAGCGCCGCGGAAACGGTACCGGAGTAGAGCACCTCCTCGCCGAGATTCGCGCCGGCGTTGATGCCGGAGACGACGATGTCGGGGCAGGGGAGGTCGCCGAGGGTGCCGAGGATCACGCAATCCGCGGGAGTGCCGTTGGTCGAGTAGGCCTCGATGTCGGGGCCGAGGTCAACCGGATCGAGGCGCAGAGGCTTGTGGAGTGTGATGCCGTGGCCGACCGCCGACTGCTGGCTTTCGGGCGCAATGACCATGACATCGCCGACGGCCCGCAGGCTCTGCGCAACGAGCACCAGACCCCGCGCGTGGATACCGTCATCATTGGTGACCAGGATTCTCATTGCCGCTCCTCGCGCTCCGTTCCCCCCCCGAAGTCGAACACTTCAATGCGGACCACACCGGGCAGACGCGCGATCTGCCCGCGAACAGATTCATCGACCGCGCTGCCCAGTCGCGCCGCCATCAGGCCGACGCCGTCGACAATGTCGGGAGAGCATTGGATGCCGATGATACTGATCTGCGCGTCGGCCAGCACGAGCCCGAGCTTGCCGATGAAGCCCGGCTCCTGGGGGCGGTCGTTATAGACGAGGATGACGTGCTCCCTGGGCACGAACTCGAGCCGGAAGCCGTCGATGCGGACGATGCGATAGTCGGTCTCGCCGAGTACGGCGCCGGCGACATCGAAGGCGCCGCCCGCGGTAGTCGCCCGAACCTCGATCAGGTGCGAGTAACCCCACCCGGGCTCAATCTTCGACTGCGCCTGCTCGATTCCTCTCTCAGCGGCGACGAGCGGCGCATTTATGAAGTTGAGCGCCTCCTCGACGATGTCATCGAGCATCCCGACCAACAGGTGGCCCTGCAGGTAGCTCATGTGCTCGGCGGCGAGTCCCGCGGTCGAGGCCAGTTCGACGCGCTCGGGCAGACCCTCCGCCAGCCCGGCGACCAGCAGGCCAAGGCTCTTGACCAGCCCCAGGTACGGCTCGACTGCCGCCTGCGCCTCCGCTGACAGTGGACGGGCATTCACCGGATAGCGCGGCAGGCGCCCCTCGAGAACATCCCTGACCTGGCGGGCAGCATCGACTGCGACGGCGTCCTGGGCCTCCTCCGTGGACGCGCCCACGTGCGGGGTCGCGATCACATTGTCGAGCGCGAGTAGCTCGGTGTTTGTTGTCGGCTCCTGCTCGAAGACATCCAGCGCCGCCCCGCCGATGCGGTGTTCGCGCAGAGCGGTGAGCAGTGCCTGCTCATCCACAAGCCCGCCGCGGGCGCAGTTGATGACAACGGCGTCAGGCTTCATCAGCTCCAGCACGGCGGCGTTGATCAGCCCGCGCGTATCCGGCGTCAGCGCGCAGTGCAGGCTCAGGTAGTCCGCCTCGTCAGCAAGCTGCTCGAGGCTGCTCACCAGTTCCGCCCCCGCCGCCGCGGCTTGCTGTTCGGTCACGTAAGGGTCCTGGGCGATGACGCGCATACCAAAGGCAGCCGCGCGACGCGCCACCTCCGAGCCGACCTTGCCCAGGCCCACAAGCCCGAGCGTCTTCTGGAAGAGCTGCCGGCCGATGAAGGCCTTCCGGTCCCAGCCGCCGCTCTTCATCGTTGCCGCCGCCTGTGGGATGCGCCGTGCCGCAGCCAGCATCAGGCCGATGGTGTGCTCGGCCGCGGCAAGTGTATTGCCCAGCGGAGAGTTGACAACCAGCACGCCACACCGTGTTGCCGTGGCGACGTCGATGTTATCCACGCCGACTCCGGCACGCGCGATCACCATCAACTGGGGCGCCGCCTCGATCACCGGGCCGTCGATCCTGGTGCTGCTGCGGACAACGATGGCAGCGGCGTCGGCAACCGCCTCCGCCAGTTCTCTGCCATCAAGATTGAGCCGCACACTCACATCACCGGCGAGGCGCAGGATGTCCAACCCCGCTTCAGAGAGCGGGTCGCAGACGAGTATCTTAGGCATCCGGGTTCTCCTGGTGTCGCGTGTACTCGTCACGGGCGACGGTCGCGGCCGCCTCTGCATCGACTGCGACCCCGAACTGCCCCAGCGCCGCGCCGACTGCCGAGATCGTGCGGGCAAGCTGCTCGATGCCGCAGTCGCCCATGTGCCCGATGCGGAATATCTTCCCCTTCAGCTGATCCTGGCCGCCCGATATCAGGATACGGCTGTCATCGCGTACGCGGGTGACAAGCTCCTTGCTGTCCATGCCCTCCGGCGCGTGCGCGGCGGTCACCGTCACGCTGCAGCGCGCCCGGTCCGTAGGCAACAGCGGAAGCCCCATCGCTTCAAGCGCGACCCGGCATGCACTCGCGAGGGCCGCGTGCCGATTGAATACGGCATCGAGCCCCTCCTCCAGTATCATTCGAAGGGCCTCGCGCAGCCCGTTCATCAGTGTGACCGCGGGCGTGTAGGGTGTCTGGCCCTTCTCGATGGCCGCCAGCGCCCTCGGGAGGTCGAAGTAGTACGACGCCCTGTTCGTCCGACGGGCCTTCTCGAGCGCGGCTTCGCTCAGCGCGACAAAGGACAGCCCCGGGGGCAGCATCAGCGCCTTTTGCGAGCCCCCGACGACAGCATCGATCCCGTTGGCGTCCATGTCGATGGGCGCCGCGCCCATGATGCTGACGGCGTCGACGATGGAGAGTACACCCGCGTCATGGGCAACGCGTCCGAGACCGGCGATGTCGTGCATGACGCCGGTGGAGGTCTCGTTGTAGACGAAGCTGACGGCGGTGAAGTAACCCTGCGCAAGAACGCGCTTCAACAGCGCCGGGGAGGCCGCCCCCCCGGGCGGGCAATCCCACCAGGTGACCTCCGCGCCGTAGAGGGTGGCAATGTCACCGATGCGCTTGCCAAACTTGCCCGTGTTGAGCGCCAGCAGGCGGTCACCGGGCTGAAGCAGATTGGCCGCGGCCGCCTCGACGCCGCCGGTGCCGGAGGCGGTCAGGATCGCCACCGGTCGCGCGGTGCCGATGACCTGCTGCAGTCCGCGAATGCAGTCATCGAGCAGGGCGGCGAACTCGCTGCCACGGTGGTAGATGCACTGAGCGGCCATTGCCAGGCGAACCGACTCGGGGATATTGGTCGGGCCGGGTATCATCAGCAGCATGTCTTCGCACGAACCCGTGTCGTTATTCATCTTCAGGCATGAGCACCTCATCTGTGATTAGAGCATGGTCGGGAGCGCGCGTACCCGAGGCCAGCACGGCGCCACTGATGTGCACCCCCGTGCCGACGGTCACCGCGGGCCACAGGATCGAGCGCTCAATGGCACTGCCGGCGCCGATGCGGCAGCCGAACCCAAGGGCAACGCCGGGTCCAATGCGGCTGCCGGGCTCGATCTCCACGTCTTCGGCAATGTCAACGGGCTCGATGATGGTCACACCGCGGTCGATCGAGCTGCGGATTCCGGGTGTCACCCAACCGACCGCGCCACCCAGCAACGCGGCATGGGTCTGCAGATACGTCTCGATGCGGCCGACGTCAGACCAGTAGACATCCGGCGGCGCCACCCAGCCATACAGCGGCCGGCCCGCCTCGAGCAGGCCTGGGAAGAGCTGTCTCTCATTCGAGTAGGCTACGTTTTCGGGTATCGCCTCGAGCACCTCCGGCCCCATTGCATAGAAGCCCGAGTTGACGGTGTTCCGACCCGTCTCGTCGTAAGCGACCTTCTCCTTGAATGCAGTGACCCTCCCGGCCTCATCGCACTGGATGAGCCCGTAGGCGGAGATGTCCTCGACAGCCCGCAGGCAGAACGTGACCAGTGCACCGGTGTCCAGATGCGCGCGCGCCATGGCTCCGAGGTCCACATCGTACACCAGGTCGCCGTTACAGGCGAAAAAGGGCCCGTCGAGCAGATGGGCGGCGTTCCTGATTGCCCCGGCGGTGTCGAGGCGCTCCTTCTCCTCGACATAATGCAACCGCACGCCCCAGCGCCCGCCGTCGCCCAGCTCTGCGCGAATGGCCTCCGCCCCGTAGGCCACCGCCATCACCAGGTCGGTGACTCCGTGCCTGGCGAACAGCTCGATCTCGTAGGCGATCAGCGGCCGGTTGAGCAGGGGCAGCAGCGCCTTGGGCCGCTGGTAGGTCAGCGGCCGCAAGCGGGTGCCGAGCCCGCCGATGAGCACGACCGCACTGGTAATCGGCGATTCCACTGTCCGATGCCTCACTTGGTCTGGGGATCACGTACCTCAATCGGCGGCATCGCCGACGGCGGTGACGCTGATCCGGCGTTGCCGCGGGCCGTCAAGCTCAACGAGCATGATGCGCTGCCACGTGCCCAGTTCGATGTTGCCGTCGATGATGGGCAGAACCACACTGCTGCCGATGAGCGTCGCGGCCAGGTGTGAATCAGCGTTATTGTCGATGAGATCATGCTTCCAGCCGCCGGAGGTCAATCGGTCGATGAGGCTGATGGTGTCGGCGACCAGGCCGGTCTCATTCTCATTGACATACACCGCGCAGGTGCAGTGCGGGACACTGATGCAAACAATGCCGGCGCCCCGGAGCATTCCCGCGACGAGGCTTTGAACCTCTGTGGTGACGTCGATGATCTGTTCGCGTGCTGAGGTTGTGATGAATGTGGTGGCGGCAGGCATGAGCGGCTCCCGTTGGTTGCGCAAGTGCGGTCGGGCATCAGGCTCGTGTCGGGCGGACCGCGGCGAGGCGCAGTTGAATGCCGCGCCGGCCGTTGAAGTCATTGAACTCAGGCGTATAGGCGATGTCAACCAGTGCGCCCTGTCGAAGGCCGTCGGCGAGGTCTCCCTGGCGGAAGCCGATGCAGTCAAACACCAGGTGGCCCCGGCCCGCCAGCAACTTCAGGTGCGCCCCGTTGCTCCCCACGCACCGCGCCTCCAGCACCTCGAGGCCGGTCGACATCAGCACCGGCTCAGGGTTACCCTGTCCAAACGGTCCCATCTCCCGCAGGCCCTCGATGAGGTCGGTATCGATCTCCTCGATATCCACCTCGCAGTCGATGTCAATGGTCGGGCACAACTGCTGGGGTCGCAGCACGCGCCTGCCAATCTCATTGAGCCGCTCCCGGAAGGCCGGCAGCGTGTCAGTAGTGAGCGTGAAGCCTCCCGCCAGGCTGTGACCGCCGAAGCGCACGAGCAAGTCAGAGCACTCCTCGAGCGCCTCGGCGACGTTGAAGCCGGGCACACTACGGGCAGAGCCACGGTAGTACTCTCCGTCGCGCCCCATGAGGAACGCGGGCCGGCTGAACTCCTCAACCACCTTCGAGGCCACGATGCCGATGACGCCGATGTGCCAGTCGTCCGCGGCCAGCACCACGATCGGCTCGCTGTCGAGGTCGACCTCCGAGCAGACCTTCGCCACCGCGGTGCAGTAGATGGCCTCCTGCACGCGCTGCCGCTCGCGGTTATGGCCCTCGAGCTTCACCGCCAGGCGCATCGCCTCATCCGGGTCGGTCGCCAGCAGCAGGTCAACGGCATCGGTGGCATCGGCCATGCGCCCGACGGCATTGAGCTTGGGCGCCAGGCGGAAGCCGATGTCCTGTGCGGTCAACGTGCCGTTGAGCCCGCTGATATCCATCAGCGCCCGCAGGCCGGCCTTCTGCGTGGTCGGCAGCAGACTCAACCCGTGCTTGACCATCGTCCGGTTGTCGCCGGTCAATGGCGATACGTCGGCGACGGTGCCGATGGCGACGAGGTCGAAGAAGGCCCTGCGCAACGAGTTGACGGGCATGTCGAGCAGCGTGCAGACGGCCGCGGCGACCTTATACGCCAGCCCGACGGCGGCGAGGTCGACGCTCTCCCCGCTTGCGTCTTTGCGCTTGGGGTCGACAACCAGCGCCGCAGGCAACTCCGGCCCCGGCTCGTGGTGGTCGATGACGATGACCTCCGCACCGAGTTCGTTGGCCCTCGCGATCGCATCGAGGTCCGATACCCCGCAGTCGACCGACAGGATCAGCTTGATCCCCTTTTCGACTGCCCGCTCGATGGCCGTCGGCATCAGGCCGTAGCGGTCATGGAGGCGGTGCGGGATGTAGTAGTGCACATCGGCGCCGAGCTTGCTCAGAAAGCGCACCAGCAGTGCCGTCGAGGTGATCCCATCGGCGTCATAGTCGCCGTGCACCAGGATCGGCTCGCCCTGCCCGACGGCAAGGACGATGCGCTCGGCGGCCTCTCGCATGTCAGGCAGGTCGAAGGGGTTCGCCAGCGAGTCGAGGTCGCTCTGCAGAAAGCGCGCGATTCCCTCCGCGGTGGTGTGCCCACGCGCACGCAGAATCGCGGCGACCAGCGAGTGGATGCCGGCCTGTTGGGCCAAGTCCATCTCCGCGGCATGGTCGCGAGGGGCCGTCTTCCAGATCAGTTGTCGCGGAAGGCCCTCGTCAATTGCCATGAATCACGAGCCATCTATGTCCGGCCACACAGGCCGGGGTTGTTGTTCGATCTGATTGCGTGAGCCTTGCTCCCCAGACGGGCCGGCGACCGGGGAGGGGCCGCATGCGCACACGTCGCGCGTTGTCTGCGGGACGTGTGCGCATCCGGCCCATCCCCAGTGATAGGCCTCTGCACGTCGTGTCGGGCGCACAGAACTGTCGTGGGCCGGATAAGCCGAGACCCTCGCAGGCTCGGCTCTCGGCCTATGCGGCCCCTCCACTACGTCCCTCAGCGCCTATGCGGGATCAGATCCCCCCCGAAACCTGCGCATCACGCACATCGCAGCACTCTTCGTCTGCCATGACCGTCGTTCGACGTTCTCACCTCTCCGGCCAAGAGCCTGCACAGCGGGATCAGGAGAGGGGCCAGGGGGTGAGGCATGATGCCCTACGGCGCAGGCGGCAGCGTCTGCCAGTTCATCCCCAGGTCGCGGAGCGCCTCCGAAGCCATCCGCAAGTTCTCGATCGCATCGCCCGCTTCTTCCTCCGGGTCGCAGGAGGTGCGCTGCTGGATGATCAGGTCGATATCG
>Ga0123332_1006005_pt1 | contig 10129 bp, 8 predicted proteins | sample BioC12SIPDNA_4_FD_89958 | JGI IMG/M metagenome (GOLD analysis project Ga0123332, IMG submission 89958) | Anaerobic biogas reactor microbial communites from Washington, USA - Biogas_R2_A C12 SIP DNA | ecosystem: Engineered > Bioreactor > Anaerobic > Unclassified | place: Washington, USA... | reverse complement strand
TGGACCGAGCTCAGACCCGCCGGGACGGCCCCTGGTCCGCACTACGCCGCATCGTTGGTCTACGCTCCGCCCATCCAGCGGTTGATCATGTTCGGTGGAGGATCGTCAAGCCGCAACGTCAACGACACCTGGGCCTTCACTTACTAGGTAGACGCGTGGGCAGAAAGGGAGGAGCCCATTGGCGCACCAAGTCTTCGTGAGCTACGCGACCGAGGATGCAGAAGCAGCCGCAGCCGTCTGCGCGCTGCTGGAGGCGGACGGCATCGGTTGCTGGATAGCCCCCCGCGACGTGAAGGCGGGCACGGACTATGCCGCGTCCATCATGAGCGCGATCCGCAACTCGGAGCTCGCGCTCCTGGTCTTCTCCGTCCACTCCAACGCTTCTCCCTATGCGCTGCGCGAGGTCGAACGGGCTGTGGCCCACGGCCGGCCGGCGCTGGGGATCCGCATCGACGACGCCCATCCGAATCCCTCCGTGGAGTACTACCTCGACGAATGGATCGAGGCGCCCCAAGGGATCGAGAGCAGGCATAAGGAGATCATCGACAAGGTGCGGCAGCGGTTGGCTCAGCCCTCCGCAGCCCTCAAGACCTCACGTGGACGCGCGGCGCGGGCTTGGTACCGGCGCGCCTGGGTGGTGGCCGTGGCCGCGACCCTCGTGGTTGCCGCCGTGGCCCTGGGGCTCACCCTCGCACTGACGCGAGACCATGCGGCCCGCGGGGACGGCACAGCCGGTGGAGATATCTTGTGGTCAAGACTCGATCCGGAGGGGACGAGGCCCTCGCCGCGAGAGGAATACGCCATGGCTTGCGATCCCGCCAGCGGCCGGCTGATCGTTTTCGGGGGAGCGGAGCGGCTGGCTCGCCTCAACGACACTTGGGCCTACGACCCCGGCTCCAACACGTGGAGTGAGCCGGAGTCTTTGGGGGCGTTGCCTTCGGCGCGCTCCGGGCACTTGATGGCGTATGACCCGGTCACCCGGCGGCTGATCCTGTTTGGCGGCTTCACCCTCAACGGACATCCGCTCAGTGACATGTGGGCCTACGATCCTGTCGCCAAAGCGTGGGCTGAACTCAAACCATCGGGCGCCCTGCCCCCGACGCCGTTCGGCGACTCGTTGGCGTACGATCCGGTCACCCGGCGTCTCATTCTGGTCGGAAGCTCCCTCACCGAGGGAGCGCTCTTCGATGAGACGTGGGCTTACGATCCTGCCGCCAATACCTGGGCCGAGCTGCAGCCTACGGGCGCATCGCCCCCGGCGACCTCGGGGCACTCCTTGGCCTACGACTCGGGCTCCCGGCGGCTCATGCTGTTCGGGGGGTCCGGCGCCGGCGGCTCGGTCCTCAACGAGACCTGGGCCTACGACCCGGATGGGAACAGTTGGGCCGAGGTGGAGCCTCCGAGCCCGGTGCCACCCGGTCGTGTGGCGCACGCCATGGCCTACGACGTGACGAGTGGACGGCTGATCATGCTCGGCGGCCGGGACGCCGCCGGCGCCAACCTCGACGACGCCTGGGCCTACGATTCAATGGCGAACAGCTGGACGCAACTGAAACCCTCCGCGACGCGTCCCTCTGCGCGGTCGGGCCAGAGCATCGTCTACGAGCCTGCGAGTGGGCGTCTGGTCATGTTCGGGGGACGGTTGAGGGCAGAAGGCGAGCTCCTCGACGACCTGTGGGCGTGTTCCACCGATTGATGGCTCCAGCAATGACCGGTCAGCATCAGAGAGGGTCGATATGCATCAGGTCTTCATAAGTCACGCGCGGGAGGACGACGACGCAGCCTCGCGTCTATGCGAGATGCTCGAGGCGGACGGCATCGCCTGCTGGGCGGCGGTCCGTGATCTGTACGAAGGGTCGGACGACGCCGCCCTCGTCCGCGAGGCGGTCCGGGAATCGGATCTTGTGCTACTGGTCTTCTCCGCGTCGGCCAATACGTCAGCGAACGTACTTCGCGAAATGGACACGGCTGTGCGCTACGAACGGACCGTCCTCCCCCTCCGCATCGACGGTGCCACTCCGAACCCCTCCCTGCAGCCCTACCTGAGCTTGGCCGCTCCCGAGCAGCCCCCAGCCGCTCCCCCGAAGATCGCCGAGGAGCCCCGGGCTGATACCCATACGGCTGCAGAACCCCATGCACCACGCCGCAGGAACCGGGGGATCGTTCTGGGCGCGGCTCTCTTGATCGTCGCCATCGGCCTGGGGCTTGGCTTGGGACTCGGCTTGGGCCTCGACCGGCATCAGACCGGTTGGACCGAGCTGAGCGTCTCAGCACCTGGGCCATCCCCACGCGGGGGATCGTATGTTGCGTTCGATCCGACCGGGGGACGGCTGATCGTGTTCGGAGGCAATGATGACGCCGAGAACTTCGGCGATACCTGGGCCTACGACCCCACCACGGGCATCTGGTCCGAATGGAGCTCTTCGGGGTCTGTACCCTCGGCGCGGGCGGAGGGCTCGATGGTCTACGACCCCTCCACCAAACGGATGATCATGTTCGGTGGCACTGACAACGAGGATGACTTCCTTGGCGACACGTGGGCGCACGACCCGGTCGCGCATTCGTGGACCGAGCTGAAACCCGCCGGCGCCCTGCCCTCGGCGCGCCGGGCGCCTCTGCTGGTCTACAACCCAGTCACCGGCAAACTGATCATGTTCGGGGGGATGGCGGGTACCATGCTTTCCATAGGGGGGATTTGGTATGGCAGCGAGCTGCTCAACGACACCTGGGCCTACGATCCGGCCGCGAACACCTGGACCGACCTCAGCCCCACGGGCGCCGTGCCCTCGGTCCGAGCATTTCCGGCGATGGCCTACGACCCCTCGGCCCGGAGGGTGATCCTGTTCGGAGGCGGGACCCCTGCGGGGCTGTTTGGCGACACTTGGGCCTACGATCCGGCCGCGAACACCTGGACCGACCTGAACCCCGCCGGCGCCGCCCCCTCGAGCCGCGGCGGACACGCGATGGCCTACGACCCCTCGACTCAGAAGGTGATCCTATTCGGAGGTGGCACCCTCATGGGCGCTTTCAACGATCTTTGGGCATATGATTCTGCCGCCAACACCTGGACTGAGCTGGAGCCGTCGGGGGAGCTGCCTCCTCCGCGCGCTGACGGGACCATGACCTACGATCCGCTCAGCCGGCGAATGATGCTGTTCGGCGGAAACGACCTGGTCGGTGGCTTCTTCGCCGACCTCTGGGCCCTCACGCCCTAGGCCGGGTAGCGGCGGGCAGGCCAGCGCACCGCCTCCACAGCATCCGCGCGAGGCTGGCTTTCCCATGGCTAGAGCAGGCCGCATACCCGTGTGAAACCGCTGTGCTGACGGACGGCGAGAAGTGGGCGTGGATGTGCTCCCTCGAGGAGCCGCCGTCTTGGCACGACGTCAGCACGTTCTCTCTCGCGTCTCCTTTCGTACTCCAGCGGGCAGAGATAGTCAAGACCGGGGCGCCGGGGCGTCGGCGGGCATAGCCACCGCGGCTCTTTGTGATCTGGCCCATCGCATGGGGGGCCGCCGACCCGAACCACGCCTGGCAGGCGGCCACGTGCATCGACGGGGTGCTTGTGACTCACGCGGCGCACCTCATCAACGCAGAGCTCGTCGCGGCCGTCCGGCATGCCCCAAGTGGTGGGGCACACGCCCCCGATACCGGGACTGGAGCGTATCGGGCTGCACATGACCGACCCGCGCGCGTGGGCGCAGTCGCCCGCCCGCGCCAGGCGGCCGCTAGGCCCAGAAGGCCGCCGTGGCGTCACGGGGCCGGGAAACTCGACCCGTGGCGTCACGGCGGCCTGAGAGGTGCCGTCTCGATCCCTACTGCACGCCGGCGCTGCTCGCCAACTGAGGCACGAACCACCGTAGGCCGAGCACGCTCCCCAGGATGAAGGCGTTGAGGACGAGCGGGATCAGCGCCATCCGGTTGAAGAAGAGCAGGTAGAGCAGGATCGAGCAGCCGGAACCCGCCAGCAGGCACGGCAGGAACCAGGTCCTCGGCGCCACCCAGCCGAACAGCGCGAAGAAGCCGACTCCGAGGGCGGCCACGGCGACGGCCGCTACGACGAGGCTGATGAGGTGCTCGTCGAAGGGCAGCCTGCCGAACGCGGCAGTGAACACGGACCGGACGTCATTCGTCAAGGGGGCCAGCCAGTGCGACGGCGGACCCGGGAGGAAGATGCCGCTCAGACTGTAGTGCATGGCGATCAGCATCAAGGCGGCGAACAGGACGCGCTTCATGGTCTCTCCTTTCCTCTTCTTTCTACTCGCGCGACGTACAGCAGTTCCAGGTTGAGGTCGCGGATGGTGGCGAGGAGCCCGTGCAGGGCGGCCTGATCGACAACAGTACCTCGCAGGACCGTGAACTCGTCCTGGTTCTCGACCTCCATGCCCGGGAACCAGTCGTAGCTGCGCTCCAGCCGGCCACGCACCCCTATGGCGTACTCATCGCTCACGGCGACTCCAACCTCCTTGGCAGTTCCTCTTGCTGGATCAAGGATGGCGGTCAACCGTGTAAACCCGCATCTGCCAAAAGGTGGAAATCCACCGGATGTGGCCGGACTCAACCGGCGAACGACAGCGGGACTAGAGCAGGTGGAGCTCCCTGGCGCGCGCAAGAGCGGCCGTGCGGGATCGCACCCCGAGCTTGCGGTAGAGCCGGTGGGTGTGGGTCTTGACGGTGCCCTCGGAGAGGAAGAGACGTGTCGCCACCTGGCGATTGCTGAGGCCCTGGTCCAGCAGCCGGAGCACCTCGGCCTCGCGCGGGGTCAGGGGCTCGACAACGGTGTCCCCGAGCCTCATCGGCTCGAGAGCGGAGGGGCGCGAAGGGGAGCGCGAAGACCTACCTCGACCGGAGAAGCCGGAGAGGACCGTCTCCGGAAACGGTGTCGCTCGGTCGGGTGCGTCACGTTGCAGCTGCCGCAGTAGAAGCTCCATCTCCCTGCCGAGGCCGACAAAGGGCCGCACGTACCCGCCGGAGCGGGCAAGGTATAGCGCCTGCTCGGCCGTGTCGAGCGCATCCGGGCGGTCCGATCGACCCGCGGCCAGAGCTCGAAGGGCCATGATCTCGACGAGATGATGCTTCCACCCGGCCCGTGAGGCCCAGACACGCAACTGCTCTAGGCGGGCCCAGGCGTCGGAGGAGCCATCGTCCCGCGACTCAGCCCGGCCTCCAAGCGACGACGCGGCGCGTACTCGGGCGATGGCCAGCAGGCGAAGGAAGTCGGCGTCCGAGCGCCCTCCGTCGCCGGGCGACTCACCTCCCGCGTCCACTCCCGCGTCTGCCTCCGCGTCGATCTCCGTCTCCACGCGGTCGGCCCAGCTCACCGCGCGCTCGAGGTCCCCGACCGCCAGCCAGTAGTCGACCCAGGCCCCCTCGAGCTGGGCGGGGATCTGCGGCAGCAGGCGGGCTCCCTGCCTCAGCCGCTCCGCTTCCACCAGAGAATCGCGGGCCTCGTTCAGTTCACCACGGGCCACCTGCACCCGGCCCAGGGCCGCCAGGGCCTGCACGAGGTGATTAGCGCTCCTCCAACGCTGCGACCAGTCGACGGCGAGGCGGGCGCGTGTCACGGCCTCTTCGAGCTCGTTCCGGGCGAGGTGGACCAAGGCGAGGCCCGTCTCGACGCGGCCCAGATAGCCGTGTGTCGCCTGCCCGTGGGACTCACCCAGCATCAGTGCCCGGCGGTACTGTTCCTCGGCCGCGCTGAGGTCGCCTGAGTAGAAGTAGCTAACGGCCAGGTCGGTGAGCGTCAGCATGCCCCACAGAGGCCCGGCGGATTCGGAGAGCTCGACCGCGCGGCGAGCGTGAGCGACGGAGTCCTCCATGTGACCCAGGCTCCGATGGGCATATCCGCGCAGCCATTCGGCGATGCAGCGTTCCTTCAGCCGATCCGGGGACAGCAGTCTCCCTGCGTCGTCGAGCAGGGCCACGGTCCTCCCGGGCCGTGCCGCGATCAGCGCGTAGTACGCCCGCGCGACGGTGGCGTTCAGCGCTAGGATCTCCCGTTCCCCGGGGGTGAGTCCGGCGCCTTCGGCGCTTTGCGCGGCCACCGCCTCGTCGACCAGGGAGACGAGCTGCTCGGCTTCACCGATGCGATTGCCGAAGGTGAGAGCCCACGCCAGGCTCATGGCCACCTGCGGACGGTGGGCGACCACGTCACGGGGGAGCCGGTCTATCCAGGCCAGCACCGTCAGCATCTCGCCTCGCTCCAAGAACCCCTGGGCGTGGCGTCCCAGCAGCTCTCCCGCCAGGTGCCAGTCCGCTCCCGCGATGGCGTGCCCGAGCGCCTCGTCCGGGGACGCCTGGAGCTCGAACCAGCCTGCCGCCCGGCGATGGACCTCCGCCTCCGCCCCGGGCCGCTCAGCGCCGAGACGCGCCCTCAGGAGATCCGCGAACAGATGATGGTAGCGGTACCAGGCCCATTCCTCATCGAGGGGCACGAGGAACATGTTCTGTCTCACCAGGCCCATGAGGAGGGGCTCGCTTTGACCCCATCCCCCCAGAGGGGAGAGCACGTCCGCGAGGGCGACGCTGAACCGGTCGAGCACGGCAGTGTGGAGGAGGAAGGAGCGCTCAGCCTTGGTGACGTGACCGAGCACCTCTTCGACGAGGTAATCGAGGACGAAGTGGTGGCGGCCGGAGAATCGGCTGATGAACGCGGCGCGGGCCGCCTCGGGCTGCCGCCCCTCGGCCTCCCTCTTCAGGGCCAACGCGGCCAGCCTCACCCCGACCACCCATCCCTCCGTCCGCTCGGCCAGTCGTCGCACCTCGTCATCCAGGAGGTCGAGGCCCACGTGGGTGTTCAAGTACTCGCCGGCTTCCTCGAGGGTGAAGCGGAGGTCGTTCTCCCGTATCTCAGTGAGGAGGCCTTGAGCCCGTAGGCGCGCGGTCGGAAGTTGCGGGTTGGCGCGGGTGGTGATGAGCAGCCGGACGTTCCCGGGCAGGCATTCGAGAAGGTGGGCCGTTGCCTTCTTCACTTCCGGGCTCGAGACGACGTGGTAGTCGTCCAGCACGAGGAGCACGTCTCTCGCGAGGTCCGCCAGGTCCTCCGCTAGCTGGGAGACGAGCAGCTCCGCAGGCGCCGGCTCGGGCGAAGACAAGGCGGGTTCCAGCGAACTGCCCACGCGGTCATCCACTCCCTGGAGGGCGGCAACTAGGTATCGGATGAAGCGAATGGGATCGTTGTCGGATCTGTCGAGTGAGAGCCAAGCGACTTCCTCAGGCCGTTCCTTCAACCAACCGGCGAGCAGAGTGCTCTTGCCGGAGCCGGCCGGCGCCGAGACGAGGAACAGCGGATGCGCCTCTCGCAGCCCTTGCTCCAGGCGCTCGAGGAGTCGCGGTCTAGGCACGATGTCACCGGCAATCCGAGGAAAGCCTAACTTGCTCCTGATGAGGGGGGATGCCGTCATGAGGTTCCCGGAGGTTAACAGCACATTCCCTTGCACGTTTCCTTTCGTACTCCCGCGGGCAGAGATAGTCAAGACCGGAGCGCCGGCGCAGAGGCCAGGGGGCCTCCTTTCGCGCCGCCCGGGCAAGTCTCGTGGAGGTATCGGCATGAACCGCAGGAAGATCCGCGACGGCGTCTATTGGATGGGGGCTGTGGATTGGGAGAGGCGTCTCTTCGACTCGCTCATCCCGCTCCCGGACGGCACCTCCTACAACGCGTATCTGGTCGAGGGCACGGAGAAGGTCGCCCTTCTCGACACGGTCGACCCGCCGAAGATCGACACGTTGTTGAGCCAACTGGCCGGCGTGCCCAAGATCGACTACATAGTCTCCCACCACGCCGAGCAGGATCATTCCGGCTCCATCGGCCCGGTTCTTGAGAAGTACCCGGGGGCCAAAGTGGTGGCCACGCCGAGGGGCAAAGGCATGCTGATCGACGCCCTCGCCATCCCCGAGGAGGCGTTTCTCACCGTGGAAGACGGCGAGCAGCTGTCGCTCGGGGGTAAGACTCTGAGGTTCATCCACACCCCCTGGGTCCATTGGCCGGAGACCATGGTCACCTATCTGGAAGAGGAACACATCCTCTTCAGCTGCGACTTCTTCGGCTCCCATATCGCCACCTCCGACCTCTACGTGACCGACGAGGGACGGGTGGAAGAAGCAGCCAAGCGCTACTTCGCCGAGATCATGGCGCCTTTCCGGCCTCAGATCGAGAAGAACCTGGAGAAGCTCCGGGAATACGACATCCAGATGATCGCCCCCAGCCACGGGCAGATCTACGACCGCCCCGCGTTCATCGTGGACCTGTACAGAGAGTGGGTGTCGGCTCCCCCCAAGAACCTGGTCGTCATCCCGTATGTGTCCATGCACGGCAGCACCGACAAGATGGTGAAGCACCTGGCCGCCGCTCTCGTGGACAGAGGGGTCCGCGTGGAGCTGTTCGATCTCTCCGTCACCGATATCGGCAGGCTGGCCATGGCGCTCCTGGACGCGGCCACGATCGTGGTGGGGACCTGCACCGTTCTCGTGGGGCCGCACCCGCTGGCGGCCTATGCGACCTTGCTGGCCAACGCGCTCAAGCCCAAGGCGCGGTTCCTCTCCATCGTGGGTTCGTACGGATGGGGCGGTAAGGCCGTGGAGACCCTCGCCGGGATGATCCCCAATCTCAAGGTCGAGGTGCTCGATCCCGTTATCTGCAAGGGTGCTCCGAGAGAGACCGACCTAAAGGCCCTGGACGACCTGGCGGCCGCCATCGCCCACAAGCACGAGCAAGAGCAGTTGGCCTGAGAGTAGGCGGCGCAAAAAGGAGACTGGAGTGAAGATCGTTGTAGCACTCGAGGCCGCGCGAAGCGAGAACCCGCACGGGGTCGATGCCCGTGGCCTCCACAGCACCGAGCACGTTCAGGTCACCATGATCACCTTGAAGCCCGGCGAGGGATTGAAGAAACACGTGACTCCCGTGGACGCGTTCTTCTATGTCTTGGAGGGCACCGGCAAGGTGGAGATCGGGGAAGAGACCCAAGAGGTTGGCGCGGCCATGCTCGTGGAGAGCCCGGCCCGCATCCCTCATCGGCTGTTCAATGAGAGTGACGCCGACTTCCGCTTCCTCGTGGTCAAGACCCCACGGCAGGCAGACCCGACCAGACTGTTGTAGCTGAAGCACGCGCATGCCAGAGGCCAGAGCTCTCGCCAAGTCCGGCCTGCGTCCTTTGTGGTCGCTCAGGCACTCCCTGCTGTTTCACAGAGGGCGACGTGCGCTATCGAGCGCCGATAGCCGGACCTTTGCCCCCATCTTGTCGGCATTGCGGCCGGAACACGGCATGCCCTGCTATCTGGTTCGGTGGTTCGTTACCAGCTGGTGCAACTACGACTGCCCCTACTGCGGGCAGGTGCACAGACGCTTTGGCCCTGAGCGTGAGTCGACCCACGCCTTCGATCATCACTCCGTCGAGGAATGGTGCGATGCCTTCGACACGCATTTCGGACGGCGCAGGCTGTCGCTCACTATCTCAGGCGGCGAGCCGATGATCGACAGCGGCCACATGGTTCCTCTTATCAATCATCTCTCCGCCATGCCGACGGTGGAGTGCATCCGGATCGACACCAACGTATCGTGGGACCCCCGCCGCTTCACCGAGATGGAGAGAGCCAAGCTACTCTTCAACTGCAGCTACCACCCCCACGCGACGCCGCTCGATGTCTTCTGCGACAAGGTCGAGATCCTGCTCGAGCAGGGCTACCACATCGGCATGGTCAACTTCGTCCTCACGCGTGACAACATCGAAGCCTTCAAAGAGGCCGAGACGAGGCTGAACGCCATGGGCGTGGTCCTCAACGCCAACCCTGACTTCCAGCAAGGAGGCGACTACTCGCAGGAACAGCACGGGCTGCTCCGGGGGGAGTTGCCCCAGGCGGACTACGTGTACAAGACGAGGCTCGCGTCACCCTATGGGAAGAAATGCCTGTTCCCCGCGGTCGCCTACCAGATGGACCAACGGGGGGCCATCAACGTCGGGTGCCATCCAGACATCCGTGGAAGCCTGTTCGATGACGAGTTGCCGGAGACCTTTGCCGGGCCGGGGCGGTGCCCACAGAAGTCGTGCGGGTGTCTGGACATGTACTCGTTCCTGGGTGAGGTGAATCGGAATACCACGGTGGACCCGTTCGCGGTCTACTCCGATCTCCTGAGGGG
>Ga0123332_1006001_pt1 | contig 10138 bp, 9 predicted proteins | sample BioC12SIPDNA_4_FD_89958 | JGI IMG/M metagenome (GOLD analysis project Ga0123332, IMG submission 89958) | Anaerobic biogas reactor microbial communites from Washington, USA - Biogas_R2_A C12 SIP DNA | ecosystem: Engineered > Bioreactor > Anaerobic > Unclassified | place: Washington, USA... | reverse complement strand
GAGCTGCGCACCCCCATCACCGTCGTCCGCGGGCAGCTCGAACTGCTGGAGTCCTCCACCCCGGAGGAACGCGCCCGCTCCATCGAGCTGGCCACCGCAGAGCTCGACCGGATGGCCCGGATGGTCAATGACCTGCTCACCCTCGCCGTCGCCGACGCCGGCGGCTTCCTCCACCCCACCGAGGTGGACGTCGCCGAGCTGACCATCGACATCGACGACAAGGCGCAGACCATCAGCGACCGCCTCCGGCTCGTCGACGTCGCCGAGGGCACCGTCGTCCTCGACGAGCAGCGAGTCACCGAGGCCATCCTCGAGCTGTACGGCAACGCCCTGCGCTACAGCGAGGGCACCATCGACCTGGCGTCCGAGTTCGCCGGGACCGGCCCGGACCGGGTCCTGCGGATCTGGGTCCGCGACCACGGCCCCGGTGTGCCCGAGGAGAAACGTGCCGCCCTGTTCAGCCGTTTCTCGCGGGGCGACAATGCGGTGGGCACCCACCGCCCCGGAGGCGCGGGCCTGGGACTGTCCATCGTCCAGGCGATCGGCGAGGCCCACGGCGGCCGTGCCTTCGTCGAGTCCACCGTCGGCCTGGGCTCCATCTTCGGCCTCATCATTCCCGCCCCGGAGACGGCCGAGGCATCTGAACCGTCCGCCAACGCCGACAACGCCGACAACACAGCCAACCCCGACAGCGCCGACGGCACCGCCCCGGATATGTAAGGATATGTAGACATGAGCAGGATTCTCATCGCCGAGGACGACCGCGGCATCGCCGACTTCATCAACCGTGGCCTCACCTCGGCCGGGTACGCCTGCGACGTCGTCGACTCCGGCCCCGCCGCCTTCGCCATGGCCCGGTCCGGCGACTTCGACCTCATGATCCTCGACCTCGGCCTGCCCCACATGGACGGCGCCGACGTCCTGGAGCAGCTCCGCGCCCTGCGGGTGAGCCTGCCCATCATCGTGCTCACCGCCCGCACCAAGCTCGAGGACCGGATCCGCTCGCTCGAGGGCGGCGCCGACGACTACATGCCCAAGCCCTTCCAGTTCGCCGAGCTCCTCGCCCGCGTCCGGCTGCGCCTGGCCGACAAGGTCGCCGGCGGTGACAACACCCCCACCGACGGCGGGTTCCGAATGGTCCGCGGCGACCTCACCCTCGACCTGCGCACCCAGCGGGTGAAGGTGGGATCGACGTGGAAGGACCTGTCCCGGCGCGAGGTCGGCCTGCTGGAGACCCTCATGCGCCACCCCGGCCAGATCCTCTCCCGCGCCCAGCTGCTGAGCATGGTGTGGGGTATGGACTTCGATCCCGGCTCCAACGTCGTCGACGTCTACATCCGGACCCTGCGCAAGAAGATCGGCGCGGAGAAGGTGGAGACGATCCGCGGCTCCGGGTACCGGCTGGTGTGACGGTGGTGGACAAGGTGGTGGACACGGTGCCGCGCCGTCCCCTGCTCTTCCTCGGCACCACCCTCGTCTGCTCCCTCCCCTGCTACGCGCTCAACCGACTCGACGTCCCGGTGCCGTTCGGGCTTCCACCGAGCGTCGTCATGATCGGTGTCCCCGCCGCCGTCGCCGGCACGTTCGTCGCCCGCGACGAGGGCAGGCGGGGTGTACGCCGCTGGCTCGCCTCGCTTGTCGACGTCCGCCGTACCCCACCCCGCGTTCTCCTCACCGCCGCGCTCCTCATGCCCGCCGTCCACCTGGTCGCGGCGGGCCTGTCCGGTGCCGTGACACCGGTGGCACCCAGTGCAGCCGCGCTCACCCTGGTCGTGTTCATCCTCGGCGCGATCCCGGAGGAACTCGGTTGGACGGCCTACGCCACCGGGCCGATGCAGGAACGATTCGGCGTGACCGGGGCCGGAATGGTCATCGGCGCGGTGTGGGCCGGGTGGCACGTCGTGCCCTGGCTGAGCATGGGGCACAGCTGGCGGTGGGTCGCCTGGCAGTCGGCGGTCACCGTCGCGATGCGCATCATCATGGGGCACCTGTTCCGGATGTCCGGCAGGAGCGCCGCGACGGCCCTGCTGTTCCACGCCGTGTCGAATGCGTCACTCGAGATCCTCCCCGGTGCCGTGGAACCGAGGCGGACGGCCATCGTCGCAACCCTGCTCATTCTGCTGGCTGCCGGGGTGACGAAGGTGAACCGGAGTACATAGCTACAGCTGGCCTCCCGGACACCCCTGACCACAGCCGACGAGGGACTGAACGGGGCCGGGCAGCCGGTGCCGCTGGTGCACGGCCTCGTGGGCGTCGGCAGGGCGCCGCTCACCCTCGGTTACGGGCTGATGTTCCTCAGCGGGCGTCGAGCATCATCCCCGCCAGCTCCTCGGGCCTGATCTCCGCCGGCCAGTCCGGGGTGTCACCGGTCGGTGACCAGGTCACCACCCAGGACTCGCGTTCGCGGGGATGGTCGCCACCGTGGCCGCCGGTGTCGAGGTGGCCGTGGTCGGTGACCAGGACGACGAGCCAGTCCTCCCCTTCCTGCTGCGCGCGGGCGGAGACGGTGTGGATGAGGCGGGTGACGTGGGCGTCGATACGCCGGAGCGCATCGCGGTACTGCTCCCCCTCGATGAGGCCGTAGGTGTGGCCGGCGTCATCGGCGTCGCAGAAGTAGACGAAGCCGACGTCGAAGGCGGCGCCGCGGAGCGTGGCCACGGTGATGTCGGTGATCTCGGCGTCGATGCGTTCGTAGCCGTGGGTCTCGCCGTCGCGGACGATGACGCGGTGCAGGCCGGCGAACTGCTGCTCCACGCGCGGGTGGATGACGGGGCCGAGACCGTCCGGGTCGACGAGGACGGGCCAGCCGGCAGCGGCGAAGGTGCGGGTGGACTGGTCGCGGTAGAAGGCCTTTGACAGCACGTCGGGGCGGGACCACAGGCGGGAGCCGACCATCGTGTTGTCGCGCACCCCGTGCTCGGCGTGGCTGGAGCCGGTGAGGATCGACGACCAACCGGGCCCGGAGATGGTGGGCACCTCCATGGCCATCCGGTGCCAGCGCCCCTGGTCAGCGAGGGTCCGGACGGTGTCGGCGACGCCGGGTTCGGCGAGGATCTCCCAGCGGGCGCCGTCGATGCCGATGATGAGCAGGTGGCGGGGGCTCACCGGTAGGTCTCCACCTGGGACAGGGCCTGGGCCTCGGCGGCCTCCCGCTCCGTGGGGTGGTCGATGACGGTGTCGCGGCGCTGGACGGCCATCTGCACGCCCATGCCCACCTGGAAGCGGTCGGCGGCGCGGGTGGGCAGGTCGATGCGCAGGGGCTGCTCGAGGACCTCGTCCTGGACCATGACGGCGGTGAAGATGCCGCGCAGCTGCTTGTCCATCACCTTGAAGCGGGCGGCGTCGTCGTGGGCGAGGTCGATGTCCTCGGGGCGGATGAGGGCGGTGGCGGGCTGGGCGGCGTCGACACGCAGCTCGGGGTTGACGATCTCCAGATCGGCGCCGAGGACCCGGATACCGCCGTCGGTGACGATGCCGGGGATGCGGTTGACGATGCCCACGAAACCCGCGATGAACGGCGTCTGCGGGTTGCCGTAGAGGTCGGCGGGGGTGCCGATCTGCTCGATGCGGCCGTCGCGCATGACGCCGACCCGGTCGGCCATGATGATGGCCTCCTCCTGATCGTGGGTGACCAGGAGGGTGGCGATGCCACGGGAGAGCTGGATTCGGCGGATCTCGTCGCGCAGCTGGCCACGGACCTTCGCGTCGAGGGCGGAGAGCGGCTCGTCGAGCAGGAGGACATCCGGCTCGATGGCCAGGGAGCGGGCCAGGGCGACGCGCTGCTGCTGACCGCCGGACATCTGGTTGGGATACTTGTCCACGTGCTCGGACAGGCCGACGAGCTCGAGGAGCTCACCGGCACGGCGGCGTCGCTCGGCGGTCTTCACGCCACGGATCCGCAGGCCGTAGGCGACGTTGTCGCGGGCGGTGAGGTGCGGGAACAGGGAGTACGCCTGGAAGACTATGCCCATGTTGCGTTCCCGGGTGGGGGTGGCGGAGACGTCCTTCCCGCCGATGAGCACCTGGCCGGAGTCGGCGGACTCCAGGCCGGCGAGGATGCGCAGGGAGGTGGACTTGCCGCAGCCGGAGGGGCCGAGCAGCGCCACCATCTCGCCTTCCCCGATGGAGAGGGTGAGGTCACGCAGGACGGTCTTCGGTCCGTACTTCTTCACCACGTCGCGCAGTTCGACGTGCGGTCGGTTGAGGGATCGGGGGTGGTTCATGGGGAGGCCTCTCAGTTCTTCCGGACCTTGTCGGTGGCTGTGTCGGTGGCTCTGTCGGCGCGCGACATCGCGGAGATGGCGACGAGCAGCAGCCAGGTGATGATGACGGTGATGAACGACAGGGCGGCGATGCCGCGGGGGTTGTTGTTGGACACCTCGACGAGGAACACGGGGAAGGTGTAGTGCAGCAGCAGGGACGCCATCGCGTACTCCGCCAGGCACATCGCCACCGACAGCAACGCGGCCGACAGCATGGCCACCCGCAGGTTGGGCAGGACGACACGGAGGAGGGTGGTCCAGGTGCCCGCGCCGAGGGAGGAGCTGGCGGCGAAGAGGGTGCGCAGGTCCAGGGCCTTCACGCCGGCGTCGATGGCGCGGTAGCACAGCGGCATGGAGAGGATGACGTAGAGGGGGACGAGCGACCACAGCGAGTTGATGAACGCCGGGGCGACGGCCCGGTAGAACTGGCTCACGCCGGAGACCAGCGCCACGGCGGAGATGACCAGCGGCAGGACGGAGAGCATCTCGGCGACCTTGGCCAGCTGCGGTGCCCGCAGGTTGAGGAAGATGTTGGTGGGCACGAGCAGAGCGAGCATGAGCAGCGTGGAGGCCAGTGTGAGCAGCAGGGTGTCCCGGATGGCGGGCAGCGCCTTCGGGTTCTGCAGCGACTCCAGCAGCGGTGCGGCGGTGATCCCCTCGCCGGGGCGGGTGAAACCGAACACGGCCGCCGCGATCCAGGGCAGGAAGAAGAAGATGAGCGCGACGACGAAGATGGCGGTGGTGGCGGCGTTGCCTCCACGGCCGCCGGAGCTTCTCGACGTCCGCGTGCTCACCGTCGGCGCATTAGGCCGGTCGATCACTAGTTGCTCAGCCACTGGTCACTCTTTCTGGTCAGCAGGAATCGGATGCCCATGGCGGCGAGGATGATGATCATCATCCACGTGACCAGGGCGGCGGCCAGTCCCGGGTTGAGCAGGACGTTGCCGCTGATGAGGAAGCCGATGACGATGGGCACCAGGTTCAGCGACCCGCCCGCCAGCGCGTAGGCGGTGGCGTAGGCGGCGAAGGCGTTGGCGAACAGCAGCAGCAGCGAGCCGATGATCGAGGGCCACAGGACGGGCACGGCGACGTCGCGAAGGTACTGGAACTTGCTCGCCCCGAGGGAGGCGGCGGCCTCGTACCAGGCCTTCTTCACCCCGCCCATGGCCGGCAGCATGAGGATGGCCATGAGCGGGACCTGGAAGTAGAGGTAGACGATGGTGACGCCGAGGAAACCGGTGATGGAGAACTCCGCCATCGCCCCCGGGGCGATCGACTCGATCCAGCCGGTGACCATGCCCTGGGTGCCCAGCATGGCGACGAACGCGAACGCCAGCTGCACGCCACCGGACTGGGAGGCCAGGGCGGAGAAACTGCTGACCAGGGAGGTGAGCCAGCGGGGGCCGTCGGCGCTGACCAGCGCCCAGGCGAGGATGACGCCGAGCACGCCGCCGATGACGGCGGTGAGCAGGGAGAGCTGGGTGGTCAGCCAGAAGGCCTGGCGGTAGGTCGGGCCGACCGCCTCGGCCATGGTGGCCACGGAGAACCGGCCCGCCGGGTCCTGGAAGGCGCGGATGAGGTTGGCGATGATCGGGATGATGAGGAAGGCGGCGACGAAGGCGAAGAACGGCAGCGCACCCAGCACCGATCCGGAGGTCAGGGTGCGGAAGGTGAAGCGGGAGCTCTTCTTCTCTGCCGGCTCCGGCCCGGTGCTGTCCGGGGCGTCCGGGGTATCCGGGGTCAGGGCGTCGACGGCGGCGGTCATGCTAGATCCTCACCTTCGTGGCCCAGTCGGCGGCGATGACCTTGTTGGCGGCCTCGCCCTGCTCGGCGGTGGGCAGCTCGACCTGGGCGACGATCTCCGGGGCGGGCAGGGAGTCGAGGGCCTCCTGGGAGAGCTTGCCGGCCTCGGCGAGCTCGGTGAAGCGGGCGGGGACGGCACCGCCGAGGGCGTACTGCTCGGAGCCCTCGTCGGAGGTGAGCCAGTCCACCCACAGGCGGGCGGCGTTGGGCTGCGGGGAGCCGATGGTGACGGGCTGGGCGTAGTAGTTGCCGAACACGCCGTCCTCGAGGACGGTGTACTCGAAGTCGACGCCGTCGCGCTCCAGCTGCTCGGTGCGGCCGAGCCAGTTGTAGTTCCAGTCGAAGACGACCGCGGCCTGACCGGTGGTCAGGGCGGAGGACTCGTCGGAGATGGTCACCAGGTTGCCCAGCTCGGCGAGTTCGGCGAAGAACTCGATGCCCGGGGTGATGTCGTCGAGCGAGCCGCCGTTGGCCAGGGAGGCGGCGAAGACGGTGGCGATGGAGGATGCGCCGGAGCGCGGGTCACCCGGCAGGGCGATCTTGCCGCGGTACTTCGGGTCCTTGAGCTCGGCGAAGGAGGTGGGCACATCCGCGGCGGCCTTGTTCACGCCGACGGCGAGGACGCCGTAGTAGGCGCCGATCCACTGGCCCTCCGGGTCCTTGAGGTTGTCCGGGATGGCGTCGAAGTTCGACGGCTTGTAGGGCTCGATGAGGCCCTGGTCGATGGCCGGCTGGGTGAAGGAGTAGCCGATGTCGAGCACGTCGGGCTGGGAGGGGTGGCCCTTGAGGTTCTGCACGGCCTGGAGTTCCTCGGCGGAGGAGGCGTCCGGGGAGTCGACGACGACCTCGACGCCGTACTTCTTCGTGAACTCCGCGAAGTGTCCCTTGTAGTTCGCCCAGGTCTCCGGGTAAGCGATGAGGCGGACGGTGCCCTCCTCCTTCGCCTTGGCGGCGATCTCGTCGAGGGAGCCGCCGATGGCGGAGGCGTCGGTCGGTCCGGAGGAGCCACCGCCGCAGGCGGCGAGGACGGGGCCGGCGGCGACGAGGCCGGCGCCCAGGCCGAGGGCGCGGAGCAGGGTGCGGCGGGAGACGGTGGTGCGGGGTGCGGACACGGAAGGACCCTTTCGATCACGGGATGGGGAGGTGACGGGACAACCACCGGCGATGACCGGTGGCTGCGACTGGGCTCAAGTGCGGCAATCGTTGTTGTCGCCAACGTTCCCGTGAGGTGAACAACAGGAGAATTAACCGCTAGACCTTTTCGCATATTCGCAGGCCTTTAGGCTGCAGGCCCAACACTCGGGCCCCATGACCACTCCCGAGCAGCAGCTGGCCGACCTCCTGTCCACCGCCCGCGGCATCCTCTTCGACTTCAACGGCACCCTCAGCGACGATGAGGCGGAGCTCGCCCGGGCCTACGCCGAGGCGCTGACCGCCCTGGGCCTGGAGCCGATGCGCGACGGCGAGTACGACGCGCTGCTGGGCCGCAGCGAACCCGACATCGCCCTGGCCCTGGTCACCGCCCGTGGCCACTCCCCCGCCACCGCGACCGCCACCGCGACCGCCACTGCGACCGCCGCTGCGACACGGCTGCTCGACCATGTCGCGGACCAGTACATCGCCCTGTGCGCGGAACGCCCCCGGGTCGCCGACACCACGGTGGCGATGGTCCACACCCTCCGGGAGCGGGGCGTGCGGGTGGGGATCGTCACCGGCACGCTGCGCCGGCTCATCACCCCGGTGCTCAGCGAACGCGGGCTGACCGACGCCGTGGAGGCGCTCGTCACCGTCGAGGACGTCACCCGCGGCAAGCCCGATCCGGAGGGGTTCCTCGCCGGTGCCCGGGCCCTGGGCCTGGCGGATGACCCGGGCGGCGTCGTCGTGTTCGAGGATTCCCGGGCGGGGGTGGCGGCCGCTCAGGCAGCCGGGATGCGGGTGATCGGGATCGGTCCGGCCGCCGGCACGGACCTGACGTTTCCCGCCATGACGGACGTGGCCGAGGTGGTGCTCAGTTCCCCGTCGAGTCGGTGATCACCTGGATCTGGGCGACATCCGAACGCAGGGCGTCCTCGGAGTACTCGACGACCACCCCGCGGGCGGTCTCCGCGGTGCGGTTGATGCGCAGCAGCGGGAGGTTCCGGGAGATCCGCAGGATGTTCTGCTCCCACCCGGAGGCGATGCCCGGGGTGATGGTCTCGGACTTGCGCACCGGCGCGAGGTCCCAGTTCCGGCGCAGCAGCTCGTAGACGGATCCGGTGAGGTCCTCGTCGAGCAGCCCCGGGACCAGGGCGGCGGGGAACCAGGAGTTCTCCAGCAGCAGCGGGGTGTTGTCCACGGTGCGCAGCCGCAGCAGCTGGAAGGCGGGTTCGTCCCGCTCGATACCCAGGGCCTGGGCCACGGTGCCGGGCGCGGGCACGAGGGACGCCTCGAGCACCTCGGAGGTCACCATGATGTCACGTTCGCGCAGCTGGGGCACGAATCCCTCGATGCGGGTCAGTTCCACCACCGGCGGGACACTCCGGACGAAGGTGCCGCCGGTCCGCCCGCGACGACGGTCGATGAGGCCCTCGAGCTGGAGGATGTCCAACGCGTGACGCACGGTCATGCGGGCGACGTGGAACTCCTCCACCAGTTCCCGTTCCGCCGGAAGTTTGTCACCGGCGGTCAGGTCACCGCGCTCGATACGGGCCCGTAGCTCATCGGCGATGACGAGATACGCCGGGGGGCGGCGGCCTGAAGTTTCCACCCAGCAAGGATAACTAATGCATTATGGAGTTTGCATATGACCCCGCCTTAAGTGCGACTATTCCCACCGGCTCAGCGGAAACGCGCCGGCACCGTCGGCTCGCCGAGGCCGAGCATGAGCCGGTTCGCCCAGTTGAAGAAGGCCGTGGCGTAGAGGTGATCGAGCAGGTCAGCCAGGGTGAGACCGAGCTCCCGCAGCTGCTGGACCGTTGCTGCGTCGTAGGCGATCGGGGTCCGTGTCAGCGCCACGGAGGCGTCCCGCAGGCCCGCCCACACCGGCGTGTCCACCGCCGTGTCCACGCCGTCCGCCAGGAGCGTATCGACGTCGCGTTCCTCCCCGCCCTCCTCGATCGCCCGGGCCGCATGCACCGACGCGCAGTACACGCACCCGTTGAACCGGGAGGTCACCGTCGCGGACCATTCCCGGTCGGCGCGGCTGAGCCCGCCGTCGGTGTTGCAGAAGATGTCCAGGTCCGTCAGCGTCCGTGCCTTCAGCGCGGCCGGGTCGCGGGCCAGCAGCCGGAAGTAGGGCATGTCCGCCCGCTCCGGACGGATAAGCGAATCGAGCTGCTCCTCGCTGAGATCGGCCTTGTCCACGGGCGCCACCCACGGTGTCCAGCCGAGGGAGTGGCGGACGAAACGTTCCGGACGGACCGGATCGACCTCGACCGGTTCCGGGGAGCGGCCGTCCCCTGTGAGGCGGGTCGCCTCCGCGACGGTCACCGGGCGGCCGGAGAGGACCTGCAGCCCGTGGACCACGCGCAGCTGGAAGGCGAGGAAGGAGACGAGCTGGGCTAGACTGACCACGTCATCGGCGGACCAGCCGGCCGCGGTGAGCCGGTCGATCGTCTCCGGCCGGGCGTCCCGCGGGTGGAAGGTGAGCAGGTGCGCCAGGTCGAAGGCCGCGGCCAGCCGCTCCCCCAGGGCACCTGCGTCATGGGTGACGTGGCCGCCGGGTTCGGACTCGTCGACGAGACCGGACTCCCGGTAGGTCCCGTAGGGACCGGTGGACAGGGCGTGGTCCACGGCGGTGAGGACGGCGTCGCGGAGGGTGGCGGGGGCGTCGTCAAGCAGGAGTTCGGAGTAGAGGGTGCGCGCGTTGGCCACCTGGTGGACGCCGGCGACATAGGTGGCCACGGCGTAGCGCTCGCCGTAGGTGAAGGTGCCCGGATTGACGGGCTCGAGCAGCGCCTCGAAGCTGCGCTGCGCGTTCGCCAGGGCGTCCGGGCGGGCCTGGCGGGCGGCGACGAGTTCATGGTCCGGCGGGAGGGTGGCGGGGGCGTCGTCAAGCAGGAGTTCGGAGTAGAGGGTGCGCGCGTTGGCCACCT
>Ga0123332_1006000_pt1 | contig 10139 bp, 9 predicted proteins | sample BioC12SIPDNA_4_FD_89958 | JGI IMG/M metagenome (GOLD analysis project Ga0123332, IMG submission 89958) | Anaerobic biogas reactor microbial communites from Washington, USA - Biogas_R2_A C12 SIP DNA | ecosystem: Engineered > Bioreactor > Anaerobic > Unclassified | place: Washington, USA... | reverse complement strand
GTCGAGCATCACGCCGCGCGCGGGGAAGTCGGGCCAGTCCGCGATCGCCAGGGCGGGCAGATCCGCGCCGCGCTGCCGGACGATCTGGCGCAGCGTGCCCACACCGTAGAAGACGCCCGCCGGGTCCGCCCCGGTGATGGCGATGCCGCCCGGCGCGATGTCGAGCCGGTAGCCCTGGGCGGGCGCGGCGGTCGGATCGAGGCGCAGCGTCAGCCCGGCGTCCGCGTAGCCGCTCCCGGCGACGATCTCCCAGGCGCGGCCCGCGCCCTCGGCCAGGGCGCGCTGGGCGGTCTGCGCTTCGAATAGCAGGTTCGCGCCGGGGATGGCGATCAGGGCGCGCGCGGGCAGCGCGCAGCGACCTTCGCGGCGCTCGATCTGGCGTGGGGCGGGGAGCAGGTGCTCGATCATGGTGAAATCCTCGTGTGGAATGAGCGTGTCGTGGCGTGTATTGTAGCAGGGCTGGCTTGACTCCGGAAACTGCCCTGTGATACGCTGCTGTTAGCGTTAACGTGAGCGTTAACGGCCTGCGCCTACCCGGTCCGCCCGTTTGGTGCTACGATTGGGAACAGCGTAGCGAGCCGGGCGACGAGAGGATGAGCCGATGCCCGTCACGACGGCCGACCAGTTTCTGCCCGTCGAGCTGGTGTTCAACCCGCGCTGGTGGCACCAGACGGCGGGCATCGCGTTCGACCAGGCGTTTTACCTCGACGCGCCGGCGCGCATCCGCCACGATGTGACCATGCGCCGCGTCCTGTACGAGCGGTATGGCGACATTGGCCTGGGCGAGCCCGATCCTCAGCCGCGCCCGGTCATCGGCTCGCCCTACGTGGCGGGCGGCTTCGCCATCCCGGCCCTGCTGGGCGCCGAGATCCGCTTTGCGCCGGACGCCGCGCCCCAACCCCTGCCCGTCAGCCTGACCACGGACGAGATCGCCGCGCTGGACAAGCTGGATTACACGGCGCGCTGGCCGGTGCGGGAGTTGCTGGCCGATATAGACACGCTCGAGGCCGAATACGGCTACGTCGTGGGCGACATCAACACCGACGGTCTGCTCAACGCGGCCTATCACCTCTACGGACAGGACCTGTTCCTGGATTTCTACGGGGCGCCGGAACGCGTGGCGCGCCTGCTGGATCTGATCGGCGAGCTGATCGTCGACGTGGCGCTGGCCTTCCGGGCCCGGACGGGCACCTGCTCGGTGTCGGTCAACCGCATGGTGGCCCACGTCGATCCGGCGATGTTCCTGCACGCGAACTGCTCGGTGCAGATGATCTCGCCGGAGAGCTACCGCGCCATCCAGCTCCCGGTCGAGCAGCGCATGGCGGCGCGCATCCAGCCGTACGGGATTCACCACTGCGGGAGCAATCTGCACCGCATCGCCCCGGTCTATGCCGAGACGGGCGCGATTTTCTATGACGTGGGCTGGGGATCGGATCCCGCGGCGTGCCGCGCCGCCCTGCCGGACGCGTTTCTGAATCTGCGGCTCAGCCCGGTGCGGATGCTGCAGGGCTCGCCCGCCGAGATCGCCGCGGACACCGAGCGCCTGCTGCGGGCGGCGGGTCCGCTGGAAGGGGTCGGCGTGTGTTGTGTCAACATGGACGCGGGCACGCCGGATGACAACATCTTCGCCATGTTCGACGTCGTCCAGCGCCACCGCGCGTATGGTGCCTAGCCGCCGCTGTGCCTGCGCCCACGCGCCGGCGACGCGGCAAAACACAGCAGTTACGCATAGAGTGTTTTCAAAGGAGCTTACCCGTGTCTTCACCGCTCACCCTTCCTGTCGACCGTTACTTTGGCCCTGGCGATCTCCAAAAGGCGCTGGCCCACGAGCTGTACGAGCCGGTGGCCGACTTGCCCCTGATATGCCCGCACGGGCATGTCGATCCGCGCCTGTTCTCCAACCCGGACTTCACCTTCGGCTCGCCGGTGGACCTGTTGATCATCCCCGACCACTACGTCCTGCGCATGCTGTACTCGCAGGGGATCGCGCTGGAAGACCTGGGCGTCCCGCGCCGCGATGGCGCGCCGGTCGAGCGCGATCACCGCAAGATCTGGCAGACGTTCGCCGAGCATTTCTACCTATTCCGCGCCACGCCGACCGGCATCTGGCTCAACCAGGAGCTGGTTGAAGTCTTCGGCGTGCGCGAAAAGCTCGACGGCTCCACCGCCCAGGCGATCTACGACCAGATCGCGGCCTGCATCGCCGCGCCGGAGTTCCGGCCCCGGCGCCTGTTCGAGCAGTTCAACATCGAGGTGCTGTGCACCACCGACGCCGCGACTGATCCGCTGGATCACCACCACGCGATCCGCCAGTCGGGGTGGGCGGGCGACGTGCGGCCCACCTTCCGCCCGGATGCCGTGGTCAACCTGGACGCCGAGGGTTGGCGCGCCAGCCTCGACCGGCTGAGCGCGATCAGCGGGATCGAGGTGACAGGCTACGCGGCCTTCATCCGGGCGCTGGAAGACCGCCGCGCGTACTTCAAATCGATGGGCGCGCGCGCCACCGATCACGCCGCGCTGACGGCACAGACCGGCGCGCTGAGCGAGCGCGAGGCGGACGCAATCTTCGGGCGGGCGCTGCGCGGCGAGGCCACCGCCGACGATGCGGCCCGCTTCACCGGTCACATGCTGATCGAGATGGCGCGCATGAGCGTCGAGGATGGGCTGGTGATGCAGCTTCATGTCGGGTCGTGGCGCAACCACAACCGGGTCGTCTTCGAGCGGTTCGGGCGCGACATGGGCGGCGACATCCCCATCCAGGGCGAGTTCACGCGCGGCCTGCTGCCCCTGCTGGATGCCTACGGGGCCGATCCGCGCCTGACCCTGATCCTGTTCACGCTCGACGAGACGACCTACGCCCGCGAACTGGCTCCGCTGGCCGGGCATTACCCCGCTGTCAAGATCGGGCCGCCGTGGTGGTTCCACGACAGCCTGAACGGCATGGCGCGCTTTTTCGATCAGGTGGTAGAGACGGCGGGGATCTATAATACGGTGGGCTTCAACGACGACACGCGCGCCTACCCGTCGATCCCGGCCCGGCATGATGTGTGGCGGCGGGCCAGCGCCAACTGGCTGGCCGGGCTGGTTCTGCGCGGCATCGTGGATCGCGAAGACGCCGCCGCGATGATGCACGATCTGGCGTATGGTCTGGCGAAACGCGCCTACCGTTTATAAACAGAGAGCAGGAAAACATGAACCCGCACGCATTCAGTGATCTGGCTGTGTATCCGGAGTCGATCGTCGAGCATGAGGGTGTGGCCTATTTCCTGGCCCGCGAGCGCGATTCCGGCGAAAAATGCCTGGGCGTGATGGGGCAGGCCGGGGACTTCGAGGGCAAGCCGCACGCGGAGGGCGGGGCGCTGATCTGCCCGCTCACGCCCGCCAACGCGGCGGCGCTGCGGGCGCGGCTGCCCTGGCTGAACCCCGTCCCGCTGGGGCTGCGCACTGCGGTGGGCATGGGCGACCGGCTGGGATTGGCCACGCCGGGACACGCCGCCGCGGCGCGCGGGACCGGTGTCGCGCCGATCTTCGCGCAGCAGTCCGTCCGCGAGAACGCCCGCACGCGCCGCTCGCCGCAGCAGGTGCTCGACGACGCGATGTGGGGCGTCTTCCAGGCGGGCTGGCGCGATCCGTGGGGCGCGGACGCCGATCATCTGAAGGAGACGGGCGTGATGGCGGCGTTCGTCGAGGCGGGCTACACCTTCTTCACCGTCGATCCGGGCGATCATGTGGACGGCGACGCCGATACCGACACCAAAGCCACCCTCGAAGACAAGCTGCAGGCCGTGCCGTGGGACGTGCTCGACAGCTCGCCCGAAGACCTGATGGGCCATTTCCTGGGGCTGGAAGTGCCGCTCGACGGCATGACGCTGGTATTCGACGAGATCAAACTGATGCGCGCGGCGGTTAAGTACGGGCCGGCGCTGGCGCATGTGGCCCGGCTGTACCGCCACCTGTGCGAGCTGATGGGCGACCGCCCGTTTGACTTCGAGGTGTCGGTCGACGAGACGGAAACGCCCACCTCGGTCCACGAGCATTACTACATCGCCACCGAGCTCCAGCGCCTGGGGGTGACCTGGGTGAGCCTGGCGCCGCGCTTCGTGGGGCGCTTCGAAAAGGGCGTCGATTTCATCGGTGATTTGGATGAGCTGGAGCAGGACATCGCTCGCCACGTCGCGGTGATGCAGTGCGTCGGCGGCTACAAGCTCAGCGTGCATTCCGGCTCGGACAAGTTCAGCGTGTACCCGCTGGCGGCCCGCCATGCCGGAGAGCTGGTCCACGTCAAAACGGCGGGCACCAGCTACCTGGAAGCCCTGCGCGTCATCGCCGAGGTCGATCCGGCCTTCTTCCGCGAGATCCTGGGCTTCTCGCGCAATCGCTACGACGACGACCGCGCCACCTATCACGTCTCGGCGCGCAAGGAGAACGTCCCGCTCCCGGCGGACGTGCCGGACGCGGACCTGCCCGGCCTGCTCGACCAGTTCGACGCGCGGCAGGTGCTGCACGTGGCGTACGGCTCGGTGCTGGATCGCTTCGGGCGGCGGCTGCACACCGTCCTGGAGCAGCACGAGGCGCGCTACAGCGCTGTGCTCGAACGTCATTTCGCGCGGCATCTTGCACCGTTCCGGCGGGCGTAGCCGCGCGGCACGACGGTCAGGGGCGCCCAGCCAGCTCGGCCACCTTCGCGCGGACGGCATCCCTGTCCGGCAGGCCACTCTCGCGCAGGACGACCTGCCCGGTCCCGTCGAACAGCAGGGTGGTCGGCACTGCCTTGACGCCGTAGAGGCTCGCCGCCTCGCGCCCGACACCGCTCAGCAGGTCGAGCCGGACCACTGCCGCCTGCCCGCGTACATCATCCTCGATCCCATCCACGATGGGTTTCGCAACGGTGCAGATCGTTCAAAGGTTCGTGTAGGACTCGACGACGGTCGGCTCCCCGCGCCGGACGAGGGCTTGCAGCTCGTCGGCGCTCTGGATGTCGCTGGGGTGGATGTACCACACGATATGCAGCCCGACGAACAGCGCCAGCCCCGCCAGCATGATCGCCAGCAGCTTATCCCTCAGCACGAACTCCAATAGTCGCATCCGTGATGCCTCCCGTTGGCGCGCGATCATGCTCCTTGGATGTCGCGGCGCGCCAGAGGTTGCACCGCGCGCTCAGCCATCGAGCGGTTTCAGCTCGCCCAGCAGCGTCGGGATCAGCTCGGATACGGTGGGATGGATGTGAACCGTGTTCTGCATGACGGTGTACGGCGCTTGGGCGGCCATCTGGTCGGTGATGGTGTGCACGATCTCGTCCCCGCCGATCCCGAACACCGCCGCGCCGAGGAACAGCTTCGTTTCGGCATCGACCAGCACTTTGATGAACCCCGCCGTTTCGTCGCGCTCGATGGCACGAGCAATGTGGGCCATCGGCTTGACGCCGATCAGCGCCTTGCGCCCGGACTCGCGGACCTGCCGCTCGCTCATGCCCACGCGGCCCAGCGGCGGATCGATGTAAACCGCGTAGGTGGGGATGCGGTTGGAGAGGGCCCGCGTCCCGCCGTCCAGGTTGTCCAGGACGATCTCGAAATCGTTGTACGAGGTGTGCGTGAAAGCGCCGCGTCCATTGACGTCGCCCAGCGCCCAGACGCCCGGCACATTCGTCTGCAGGTGATCGTCCACCGTGATGGTGCCGTGCGCGTCGGTGGCGATCCCGGCGGCCTCCAGGTTGAGCCGGTCCGAGTTGGGCCGCCGCCCCGCCGCGACCAGCAGGTGCGACCCCGCGATCGTCTCGCTGGCACCGTCGTGCCAGACGGCGATCTCGATTCCATTCGCGCGGCGCGCGACGCGCTGGGTTTCGGCGCCGAGCAGGACGCGGATCCCCTCGCCCCCCAGAATCTTGAGCGCTTCTTCCGCGATGTCGCGATCTTCGCGCCCCATGATCTGCGGCCCGCGCTCGACGATGGTCACCTCGCTGCCGAAACGCCGGAACGCCTGGGCGTATTCCAGCCCGATGTACCCTCCACCGATGATCACCAGGTGGGCGGGCAGGGCGGTCAGGTCGAGGATGGTGGTGTTGGTCAGGTAGGGCACCTCCTCCAGGCCGGGAATCGGCGGGGCGGCAGCGCGCGCCCCGGTGTTGATGTAGATGCGCTCGGCCTCGAGCACGTGATCGCCGGCGCGGACGAGGTGCGGTCCCTCGAAGCGCCCCTCGGCGCGGACGATCGTCACGTTCTCCTTGTCTTGCAGGCGCTTTTCGACCCCGCCCCGGAAGCGCCGCACGATCTCGTCCTTGCGCGCCATGACGCGCGCGAAGTCGACGCTGACCGGCCCGGTCAGCACGCCGAAGTCGGCGCCGCGCCGCGCCAGGTGAGCGGCTCGCGCGCTGGCGATGATGGTCTTGGTGGGCGAGCAGCCGGTGTTGATGCAGGTGCCGCCGAGCGGGCCACGCTCGACGAGCGCCACCTGCCAGCCGCGCCCGGCGAGCGCTCCGGCCAGCGGCACGCCAGCCTGGCCGGACCCGATGATGATCGCGTCATACCGCATGAAGATGCCTCCTGGATGGTGTATGGTATAAGTATTCGCGCTGCATGTCTGGCTGCTGCGCGCGGGCTGGCGGTGAGCTCGTGCCAGCCGCCGGCGCCGGGATCGGATGCGGGGGAAGCGGTCGCGCGCCTCCCCCGCCTATGGATGGCTACACGGGTCGGTCGGATGGGTCCGGCGCGGGCGGGGGGCTGTTCGCGGACCCCGACAGGTGCCGTTCGGCGTCCAGCAGATCGTCCACCAGCCGGACCACGTGGTTGTTGTACATGTGCATGATCTCGCTGAGCGACTTGACCTGGGTCCGGAACATGCGCTGGCTGGTCTCGCCCACCGTCTCCATCGAGAGCTGCCGGGCAAGCCGCTGGGCCTGGTGCTGGTTGCGGAACGGCCCGGCGACGGCGCGCCAGCGGTCGGTCTTCCACAGCGACTTGCGCACAACGAACCAGGCTGGAGCAGCGCGCATCCGTTTCTTCCACATGCGCTGCTGTTCGGGCGTGAGTGATGCGAACGTGAGTTCGCGAGCGAATTCTGCCAGGGGCGATGTGTCTCCGGTCATGAGCGATCCTCCATCGGTAGCTTACAGTAAGCCTTCACCATGCCAACTTGACAGACGTGCGAATGGCCTTGCTGACGGGATGTTCGGGGATCGGGCAGCCGTTTAGATTGTAACCGCCCCGGGCGGCTGCGGCACCCGTTGGCGGGAGAGTTGACGCGATTCTGATGCCAATCTGATCAGCCTCTTACGCATATACATTATAATAGGAACGGAATAACACGTGAATAGGAAAGGAGTCTTGCCTGCAGCCCATTGCCCGGCGGAAAAGGGGCGGCGGCAGGTTGTTGATCCTCTATGGACTACAGGGACTATTACCAGACGTTAGGCGTAAGCAAAAACGCCAGCCAGGACGAGATCAAGAAGGCGTATCGTAAGCTGGCCCGGCGTCACCATCCCGACGCTAACCCGAACGACAAGTCGGCCGAGGAGCGCTTCAAGGAGATCAACGAGGCGTATCAGGTGCTGTCGGACCCCGACAAGCGCCAGAAATACGATCGCTTTGGCACGCAGTGGCAGCGGTTCGCGCAGCAGGGCGGGCGCCCCGAGGACTTCGACTGGGGCGGCTGGACGGGCCAGCCCGGCGGGCAGACCTATACCCGCACCGTCAGCCCGGACGAGTTCGAGCAGATGTTCGGCGGCGGCTCGATGGGCGGCTTCTCGGACTTCTTCGAGATGTTGTTCGGGGGAATGGGCCGCACCCGCCCGGCGGGCTTTGGCGAGCAGCGCGGGCCGAACGGTGGGCAGCGCGCCCGCGCCGGGCGCGATCTGGAGCACACCGTCCAGGTGACGCTCGAGGAGGCCTTTCACGGCGCAGCCCGCACGCTCCGCTGGGAGGATGGGCGGACTATCCAGGCCAAGATCCCGCGCGGCGTGCGCACCGGCTCGCGCGTGCGGCTCAGCGGCCAGGGCGATCGCGGGGCGGGGGGCGCGAAGCGCGGCGACCTGTACCTGAACATCGAAGTGCTGCCCCACGCTATTTTTCAGCGCGACGGCGACGATCTGCGCACGACAGCCGCGCTGGACCTGTACACGGCGCTGCTCGGCGGGACGATCAAAGTCTCGACGATCGACCGCAGCGTGGATCTGAAAATCCCGCCGGAGACTCAGAACGGCAAGGTCTTCCGGCTGCGCGGGCTGGGGATGCCCCGGCTGCGCCAGCCCGACCAGCGCGGCGACCTGCTCGTGGCGGTCGAGGTCAAGCTGCCAGGCAATCTGACCGATCAAGAGAAAGAGCTCTATCGCCAGCTCCAGGATCTGCGCAAACGGGCGGCAACCTGATGACGCTGGCCCCGCCGCCCGTTTTCTTTCTTTTCACGCGCGCCGGGCTGTCCGGCGCGTGTTCCCCTGAGTAGCGAGGTGGTTCATGTTCCCAATCGGCGATGAGAATCGCGGCACCAAGGGGGTGCCCTATGTGACCGTGGGCCTGGTGATCGCCAACGTGCTGGTCTATCTATACCAGGCCCGCCTGAGTCTGCCGGAACTGAGCGATTTTGTCTTCACCTTCGGTGTGATCCCGGCGGAGATTGAGCAGGGGCAGGACCTGTATACGCTGTTCACGTCGATGTTCGTGCATGGCGGCTTCGCGCACATCTTCGGGAACATGCTCTTTCTGTGGATTTTCGGCGACAACATCGAGCAGCGCTTCGGCCATGTGTTGTACCTGCTGTTCTATCTGGGGACCGGCCTGGCGGCGAGCGGCGCGCACATCCTGACGGATACGCAGTCGATCGTGCCGAGCGTCGGGGCCAGCGGCGCGATTTCGGGCGTGATGGGCGCTTACGTGCTGCTCTACCCGCGCAACCGGGTGCGCGTGCTGTTCGGCTACTGGTGGATCTTCCATGTCCCGGCGTTTCTGTTCCTGGGCATCTGGTTCCTCACCCAGTTCGTCAATGGCCTGATGGCGCTCAACGTGGCGACCGCCCAGGCCGAGGGCGTGGCCTTCTGGGCGCATATCGGCGGGTTTGTCGCCGGGCTGGTCGTGGCCCTTTTCCTGGGCGCGGTGCGACCCGAGCCGGAGCGCGTGCGGCCCCACGTGAGCACGTCCCGTGACAAGGAAGGCTGGCTGTGGTGAGGCGGCTCCGGCGCGGGATGGCTTTACAGCCCCGGCGTTTTGCGCTACAAACATCCTTTTGAACCTGTGTGGTGTTTGTGGGCCTGGAGGTTATGTTTCATCATGCCGAAAAAAGTCGTGACCTTTGGCGAGATCATGCTGCGCCTCTCGCCGCCTGGTTTCCAGCGGTTCGGGCAGGCGCGCTCGTTCGACGTAATCTACGGCGGCGGCGAGTCGAACGTCGCGGTGTCGCTGGCGAACTACGGGATGCCGGTCGAGTTCGTGACGCGCCTGCCCGCCAACGATATGGGCGACGCCTGTATCCAGTTCCTGCGCCAGTACGGCGTCGGCACCGACCGGATCGTGCGCGGCGGCGCGCGGCTGGGCATCTACTTCCTGGAAATGGGCGCTATGCAGCGCGGCAGCAAGGTGATCTATGACCGGGCGGGCTCGTCCATCGCTACTATCGAGCCGGGGATGATCGACTGGCGCGCGGTCTTCGCCGACGCGGACTGGTTCCATTGGACGGGCATCACGCCGGCGATCTCCGAAGGGGCCGCCGCGGTGTGCGCCGAGGCGATCCGGACCGCCAGGGACATGGGCCTGACCGTGTCGTGCGACCTCAATTACCGCAAAAACCTGTGGAAATGGGGCAAAAAGGCGAGCGAGGTCATGCCGGAGATGGTGAGCCTGTGCGACGTGGCGATTGGCAACGAGGAAGACGCGGCCAAGGTTTTCGACATCCACGCGCCGGACACCGACGTGACAGCGGGCAAGGTCGAGGCGGACAAGTACCGCACCGTCTGCGAGCAGCTCAACGCGCGTTTCGACCGCCTAAAGACGATCGCGATCACGCTGCGCGGCTCGATCTCGGCCAGCCATAACACGTGGTCGGGCGTGCTGTGGGACGACGGGCAGTTTTACACCGGGCGCCAGTACGACATCACCCACATCGTCGACCGGGTGGGTGGCGGCGATTCGTTCATGGGCGGCCTGATCTACGGGCTG
>Ga0123332_1005981_pt1 | contig 10158 bp, 7 predicted proteins | sample BioC12SIPDNA_4_FD_89958 | JGI IMG/M metagenome (GOLD analysis project Ga0123332, IMG submission 89958) | Anaerobic biogas reactor microbial communites from Washington, USA - Biogas_R2_A C12 SIP DNA | ecosystem: Engineered > Bioreactor > Anaerobic > Unclassified | place: Washington, USA... | reverse complement strand
GCGAGCGACGTACTGCATTTTTTCGACCACCCGCGGCTCATGTTGACGCGGTTGGCGGACAACCGAATCGTTGCGATGGCACGGTGGTCGGATCGAGCCACGGAATCCGTGCGGGCTCGACGGGGTCAGCCGTCCCAGACGCTCAACGCACTGGCGCTTTGGGATCAACGCCGTCTGCTTGCTGTGGATCGCAACGGCGGTTGGATTCTGGTTGCCGATACGGGAACCGGTCGGACGGCACGCTGGCTGAATCTGTATGATCCTGCTCGGCTCAATCTGCGCGAGCGGTTGGCCGACATGCCCGGTTCGCGGCGTATGGTCTACGTGAGCATCGAGGGCATTGCCCGTGACGAGGCGGGAAATCTGTGGATGGTTGACGACCCAGCCATGCCGGAAGCTTTTCGCGAATCATGTCTTATCCGTTTACGGCATCCGACGTCATGTCCGTACCCGATATAAGCATTGTCTTTGAGGCCCATCGCGCGCTGGCTGTATCTCGCTCGTGGTTCTCGTGCGTACGGTGCAGTACAATCGGCCGGGGATGCGGTTTGAGTAAGATGTGACAAGGGCGACGCCGGTTTGCCTTGCCGTTTCGCAGAGCTTGTTGCGGAGTGGTGTTCATTTTGAGCAGGAGGTCAGGGGCGGATGACGTGGTTGGGCGGATGGGTGGTGATGCGGCGTTGGGGCGAGATGATCAAGTTCTCGCACTCGGTGTTCGCGTTGCCGTTTGCCCTGATGGCGACCTTCATGGCGGGGCGGGCTGCTTACGATGCGGGAGACGCGGCTCAGAAGCATCCGGCGGGCGTGCTCATTGCCTTGATCGTGTGCTGCATGGTGGCGGCCCGGTCAGCGGCGATGACGTTCAATCGTCTCGTGGATGCGGGCTTGGATGGGCGAAATCCTCGTACCGCGGGCCGTGCTCTACCGGCCGGCACTGTTTCCCGCGCCCAGGCGGCCTTGTTCCTCGCATTGGCGTCCGCGGCATTTGTTCTGTGCTCGGCCGGGTTCTGGTGGGTTTCTGGTAACGCCTGGCCGGTGATGTTGTCGGTGCCGGTGCTTGCGTACCTCTTCTTCTACTCGTACACCAAGCGATTCACCCGGTGGTCGCATTTTGTGCTTGGCAGCGCGATTGCGATGTCGCCGCCGGCATCGTGGCTGGCGGTGCATCCAGCGTCGTTGGGTTGGCCGGCGGTCGTGTTGGGAGGGGCGGTGATCCTGTGGATCGGCGGATTCGATATCATCTACGCATGCCAGGATGTCGAAGCGGATCGGCGCGAGGGCCTGCACAGTCTCCCCGCTCGGCTGGGCGTGGGGCCGGCCTTGTGGATCGCGCGGGCGGCTCATGCCGCCACGGTGGCGTGTCTGCTCGTGCTTGTTTCACTTGGCGGGCTGGGTGGGTGGTATCTTCTGGGTGTGGCTATGGTTGCGGTGCTGCTACTGCTGGAGAATGCTCTGGTTCGGCCGACAGACTTGTCGCGTGTGAACATGGCTTTCTTCACGGTGAACGGAGTGATTAGCCTGCTGTTGGGAGTGCTTACGATCGCGGATGTGCTGTCGCGGGGATAGGCTGCCGCGACTGCTGATGGAATGGTGCCGGCGGAGATGGCGAATCAGGCGGGCAAGGGGGGGCTCGTCACGGCCCGCCGTGGGTGGGTGTGCGGATTGCTTCTGGTTGCGCTGTTGCCAGAGATGGGCTACTGGTTGAGCGACTGGAGAAGTGTTTCGGCTTGAGCTCGTTGCCGTGCGGAAAGGCAGTTGTGGCGACGATCAAGCCGGGTGGCCTGTTCGAGGAACGAGCGTGCCTGATCCAGGTTGTCTTGACGGGCAGAAACCTCGGCGAGGTGGAGGCTGGCGCTGGCTTGGGTATCGGGCTGGATGCCGGGTTGACTGAGACAGTGTTCGAGGTCACGTCGAGCCTGGTCAAGTCGATCAAGGCGTAACAGGATCATCGCTCGGGTATCCAGAAGGTATGGGTACTCTGGATATCGATCGATGCCCCGGTTGGCCAGGCGAAGGCCCTCTTCGGCCTGGCCGAGTTCTGTAGCCAAGAGCCATGCGAAGTTGTTGAGTGTCTCGCGGTGATTGGGGGAGATGTCGAGGATGCGCAGATAGGCCTCTTCAGCCATCCGGTGATCGCCCAGGTTCTGGGCAACTTGGGCGACACCGAGCAAGCCGTCGAGGCTATCGGGGTTGAGCTGGATGTAACGGTTGAAGAGATTCAAGCTCTCGCGCAGGAGGCGAGCTTCTTCGGCGTAGGCGAGCATGGAAGCGGCGGTGAGAATGACGGTGGACTCGTCGGCGACGTTGTCCCAGCGGATGGCGAGCCTGGCGAGCATGTCGTCGTAGCGTTGCTGGCCGGCGTACCACCGCAGCCGGGCGAGGATGACCTTGGGGTCGGTGGGGGCCATCTGCTCGGCGCGGTCGAGAGCGTTGCTGGCTTCGGTGAGGTTGCCTTCGAAGCGGTGGATCTCGGCGATGGCGAGGAGGGTGCCGATACTCCGCCGGCCAGCCCGCGTTTCGTGATAAGCCTCGAGATGGCGAAGGGCCTCCGATCGCTGAGATTTGGCGTTGAGCAGTTGAGCCCGGGCCAGTTGCACATCCTCATTTTCCGGAGCGAAACGCAGAACCTCATTGACCAATTTCTCGGCGGACTCCAATCGCGAGGCCTGGATCTCTAAGTCTACGAGAAAGGTTCGAGCGACCACGCTGCCGGGAGTCACCTCGAGAACGCGTTGGGCGAAGGAGCGAGCGATCAGGAGACGGCCTGCATCCTTCTCAATCTGTGCCTGGGCCATCAATAAGTCGGTACTGCGTGGGTTGGTGCCCATCGCGCTGGCGACCAGACGCGCCACCCGATCACTATCGCCTTGACGGCGAGCCAGGTCGATCAAACGCATCCAGCCGACAACGCGCTGAGGGTCAAGGGCGACCACGCGTTCGAGGATCTTCGTCGCCTCCTGAATTGAAGGCAATCGGCGGTCTTGAAGCAGGGTACTGGCGTGCTCGTAGAGTAGCTCGGGGTCGTTGGGGAGCCGTTTGAGCAGGTCTTCGAGAAGCACTCTGCCGCGTTGCCGATCGGTGGGCGAGCCAGTCGCCAGCAGGAGACGGATGAGCGATCTTTGGAGGTTGACGTTGCCTGGATCTCTTTGCAGCCCGGTTTCCCATGCCTGCATGGCTTCGTCGGGTTTGCCGGTGCGGAAGTAGAAGTTGCCAAGCAGTTCATAGCTCTTGGCGATCTGGTCCTCGAAAGTGATGAGGTGCAGGTAATCGCGTTCCGCGAGATCGTGGCGTTTGACCAGCTCGTGGTACTCGGCCCGGATGAGGTAGGCGGGAAAGTCGTTACGCCGTTGGACCTCGGCATCGAGAAAAGGCACGACATCGGCATCTCGGCCCTCGCTGTGGAGGATCGATACGCGGGTCGATACGGCGAGGGTAAGGTCTGGATTTAGCGTCAACGCTTCATCGAGAAGTCGCAAGGCGGTTTCTGCCTGACGGCGGTCGGCGTAAATGACCTGCGCAAGGAGTGCCCGCGAAGCCGCATCATGGGGATTGGCGTCGACGCGCATCTGGAGGGCGTCAATGGCGTCGTTGTACTCTTCGCAGGCAATGGCGATCCAGGCGCGATGGGCGCTGGCTTTCATGATGGGCTCAGGCAATCGGCGAAGCACGCTCCATGCCTCGTTGTAGCGGTTCTGACGTTGAAGTAGGGCGAGGAGGCGGTCGGCAACCTCGAGGTTGACCGGCTGGCGGTTGAAGAAGCTGCGGTAGGTATCCTCGGCCAGATTGTCTTGCCCAATGCGTTCATAGAGGCTGCCGAGCACGACGACCGGCTCGGCCCATTCTCGATCCTCGTTCATACACCACTGGAGCAGGCTGATGATGTGTTGCTGCCGAACGGTGTCGTGTGAGCTGCGCAGCCAAGCTTTCGCCTGCTCGATTCGCCATCGTAGTCCACGTTCTCCTTCGATGCGACGTAGTTCAACAATCAGGCGGTCGCGTTCTTCTGGGGCAGCCTGGATTTCGGGAAGGGCGAGCAGATAGAGGCGAGTCTGGGCGTCTTCAGCTCCAGCGGCGGCCAGGTTACGGAGCAGGTTTATTCCCCTCTCGCGATCGGCGGTGCCTAACAGAAGTCGGCCGAGTGCTCGCTCAACCCGAGCTTTCTCGCCGTTGCCGAGCGAATTGGCGGCGACTTCGAGGACCTCGCGGGCCTGTTCCAGACGCTCGTCGGTTCTCAGCAGGTAAGCCAAGGCCAGACGCGGAATCGCGAGGTCCGGATGCGAGGCAACGGCTTCGCGAATGGTTTCTTCAGCCTGTTCGCGTCGCCCCAGTCGGGCAAGGAGGTCCGCCAACTGGATGAGAGGGGGCAGCGAATCCTCGGCCTCATCGACGGCTTGGCGAAGCTGGGCGACAGCTTCATCGGGATGGTCCTGGTAAAGTGCGATGAACGCCCGGACGGTGCGAACCTCCGCGGAACCGATTTGGGCTTCAGCCAGGCGGTCCAACTCCTGGAGTACGTCATCGAGGGTTTCCGCCGGTTCATTTTCGTAGGCGACGGCCAGCGCCCGGGCTTTGATCTGGGCCATCTTGAGTTCGGTGAGTGTGTCCGTGAGATCCTGGGGGATGGCGGGTTCGGCCTTGCGGGCAAGCATGAGAGCGTCGCTCCATCGCCGCTCAGCGATGTAAGCGCTGACCACACGGGCCACGGCCTCCGGGTCGTCGGGCCAGCGAGTGAGGAACTGCTCCCAGATATGCAGGGCCCGGCGACGTTGGCCAATCGTTTCGTAGGCTCGGGCCAGCAGTTTCCAGGGGGTGTCTACTCGCGGGTGACGGGTGACGACCGGTTCGAGCAGGTTGATGACGGTGTAGGGACGTGTCTGGGCAGCGGCAACCAAGGCGTCAAGGATGGCGAGATGATCGGTGGCGGCAGTGACAACCCCAGGCAGTAACTGGAGCTGCTGGCGATAGTGCTGGACCGCTTGGGCCGCGAGGTCAGCCTTTCCGCCAGCGAGATACAGATCAACCGCGACAGGCAGGAACTCCACCCACCGGAAGTCCTGCAGTTCCGCCAGCGCCCGTGTGGCGAGCTCGATGCCGGCTTCTGTTGTGCCTTGCCTGAGGGAGAGACTGGCGGCGGCCTTGAGGATCGCGAGTTTGAGGTCGGCCACCTCGCCCTCGGTTTGTTCGAGAGCCGCTTCGTCGAGCGACTGCACGAACGCGAGATCAACCTGAGCCTGCTCCAGTTCGCCGCGTGTCATGTGCAGATCAAACATCATGAGGCGGACCCAGGGGCCGCTGGGTTGCAGTTGTGTGGCGGCTTGCAGATCGGCCTGAGCTGCCTCTGGCAGGTTGAGATGGGTCTGGTGGAGACGAGCACGATGAACGAGCAGTTCAGCCGCTGTGGGGTTCTGCTGAATGCCTTCGTCTAACCATTGCTTAGCGGCGGCGATACCATTGGGCGACAGATCCTGCAGGGCGATGCTGCTCAGCAGGGCGAAGACCTCCGGTTCGTGGGGAGTTTGCTCAGCCAGAGGCTCGAGCACGAGTCGGGCTTCATCGGGTCTTTTCTGGGCGACGAGAGCTTTGCCCAGCGAGAGTGTGAGCTCCAGGTCTTCGGGGTGAAGGGTGAGCCACTCGCGGCAGACATAGGCCATCTCGTTGAAGTCACGGATGAGTCGGTAGAGCGTGGCCAACTTGACTACCGTTCGGCGGTCATCCGGCTTGAGGCGGAAGAGTCGCCGATAGGCACCGAGGGCATGGCCTACACGTTCGGGGGTAGGGGGGCGGACACGCAAGTTGGCTTCCGCGTAGCGGGCCAGCCACTCTGTGTCGTTGGGGTACTTGGTGAGGTAGCGACGAAGGTGAGGTGTGGCCTTCTCCCAGTCACCGGCATCAAGGGCTGCTCGGCCCTGGCTCAGGGCTTCGCGAGCCACTGCGAGTCGGCGAAGGAAGTAGCTTGCAGCGAAACCGGCAGTGACGAGGAGGATTACCGCGACGAGAACGAGCGCCACGGTCACGTTGATCTGGGCTCTCAAGCGGGTGGTTTGAGTGGCTCCGGGCGCGGTCACCTCAGCATCTCCTGCGACTCAGGGCGAGGCCGACGGCGATCAGGATGCAGCCCAGCATGCAGCCAATGGTCTGCTTGAACCCGAAGCCGGCCCTGCTACCAAGCGCAAGCCAGTCCGCAAGCAGGGTGATGGAGCCCATCATGATGCCGACCACGGCAACGGTGGGGATGCGGATGATGGCCCCGGCGATGACGAGGATGAGGGCAAGGGCGGTGCCCGCGAGTTGGCGGACTCCGAAATTCGCTGTGGCGCCAAGATGGAGAGCGTCTGCGGCTGCGGAGATCGCCAGGGTGAAAAGGCCGACCACAATGAGAAGTGCGGCAAGGTTGAGAGTGCGCTCGCGCGGAACAAGGGCGTCTTCCGCGGCGGCACAGTCGAGGCACAGATGACGCATCAGACTCACCTGGCCGCTGCCGTTGGAGATATGCACGAGGGCGGGCGCTCCGCATTTCTCGCAGGAGGAGCCGAAGGCCGCAGGATCGGTCTTCGTCTCAGCCGGCAAAGAACAGGAGGCGACGGAGTTCTCAACTTGGTTGCTGTGTTCGGGCACGTTCGGGCTCGTATACGAGAAGGGACATTATCCACAATTCCCCAAGCAGCATGAGCACTGCCAAAGGCATCATAGTCAATCCGGCAAAGTCATGGAAGAAGCTGCGCCCAACCTTGTCGCTCACGAAGAGACAGAGCAGCGAAGTCACAACCAGGCGAATCAGGTTGCAGATGATGGCGACGGGGAGGCTGGACAGGAGAAGGACGATGCGTTGCCAAGGCGGACGGTCAACGAGATAGGCCAGGAAGGCTGCCACTACCACGAACGCGGTCAGCATGCGCAGGCCACTACATGCCTCGGCGACGGCGACCTCGATGCTGTCGTTGAGCACGAGAACGTGGCCGTGCTGGTCCACAGTGATTCCCATGACTTCGAGGGTTACCAGGGCGCCCTCCGTGGCCACAGTCTGCAAGGGGTAGGCAATACGATTGTGGACCGCACCGGGGAGCGGGATCATCAGGAGAAGGAAGGCAAGGACCCAGAACGTGCGGAAGAAGATTCTCCATCCCGTGGTCAGTAAGACCACGCCCCACAGGGTCAGGACCATTGCGTAGCGTTCGATGGAATCAAAGAGCCCGATCAGCCCGAATGCCCGGACGCCTTGTGCGGCCAGAATGAAGCAGATCCCCGCCACCCAGGCAGGCTTGGGCGAGTACCTGTTGAGCAACCGTCGTTCCTGCCAGAGCAGGTACAGGGCGGCGAAGGGCACGAGCATCCCGACGGAGTAGTCATCCTGGCTATTCCATTCCTTGGACAGGCGGTAGGCGGTTGGCCAGTAGGCCCAGAGCAGGGCGGCCAGCAGAATGCAGGGAATCGCCCAGCGGCCAAGTCGTGCCGACAGGCAACAATCGGGCTCGGGACCGGTACTCCTTGCTGAAGATGGCTTGGTGATTGGTTTCATTGGCTCAAGGGCTTGGGCCTCAGGGGGACTTGGGTGGGACTGCATCATCATTGTGCCTTTGAACGCTCTGGTCGAGTAAGCGGCGGATGGCCGGAGCCGCCTCGGCAGCGAAGGAACGGACCAGATCGTCGGCCTTGTCGGATGCGGTCTCGATCGAACTGGAGATGTGCACCTGGATCACATAGTCGCTTGCGGCCCCGGGACGCAAGACCTGCCACCGGAAGCCGGAGATATCGGGGTAGTACTCGCCGTCGACCATCCAGTAACTCAGGGTCGCGACACGCTGGGTATGCAGACCGGTGCGGCGAAAGTGATGTAGCTCGGCGGGAATTGTGGCCCCGTCCGCGGCGGTGATCTCAACCTGTCGAACACGTTCCATCGCCCAGCCTGAGGCCGGATAGCAGATCTCCGGACGGTGGGGCATGAGATCCCGCGGTCGTGCGCCATACCCGATGAAGACGGCGACTGCGCTATGCCCGTCGGGCAGGGCGTAGTCTCGGCTGAGGTGATCGTCGGTGGCACTTAGCCGGACGATGTACTTATCGAGCGGGCGTTCGCGGCCGAGCCAGGGGCCGAGGTCCATTGGGAGACGGCCCAGCGTACCGATTGGCAGCATGGGTTGCGATGGTTTCGCCAAGTAGCGTCCCCACAGCACGCGGTAACCGACGCCGCTGGCTATGAGAAGAGCGAAAGCCAGGGCCGAGGCCAAGTGGTAGGACTTCCGATGAGACGGTATCTTCATGGCAAAGCCGGGGGGCGAATCAATGACCAATTCCGAAACCCGAATGACCAATCAATGACCAAGCCCGAATGACGAATGACGAGCCTGTGGTCTGCCGTGCGGGTGGGCGCTTGGATGTTCGGACTCGGGCATTCATTGGTCATTCGGACTTCGGCGTTGGTCATTTGGATTTCAGGAGTGGTCATGCTCCATTGTAGTCTCCCGCGGTCGTCGTCGGGCGTGGAAGGTGGGTGTGTCGGCGTGCTCAGTGGCGTTGTCCCAGAGGCAATCGAAGCTCCAACGGGCCAGTTGTCTTCGCATCGTCCAGGGCGTATGCCAAACTGGGGAGTGCGTACCGAACATCTGGCCGGCGTAGGAGAGCGTGATTTGGCGGTGCAGAGTATGGAGCAGCAGGCCATTGCCCATGCGAAACAGGTCGAAGGCCAGTCCCTTCCACTGCAAACGACTTAACTGCTTCCGCATCGTCTTCATATGCCAGCGAAGCATGTTGAGGCAGATGACCAAGTCGGCTCCATCGCGGGCGACACGCGCCATCTCGGCCAAGGCGTCCTCGCTGTGCATGTAGTTGATCGCCAACCGGCAGAACACGAGATCGAAGCTGCGGTCGGGGAAGGGCAGCCGGGCACCGTCGGCCAAAACGACGAGCGGCGCCTGGAGCTTCTGGCGAGCGGCGAACACGCGGGCCATCGCCGGGAAAGTGGCCATCATGTCGGCTCCGGTCAGGCCGGCGGCTCCATGCCGACCAAAGGTCAGCAGAGCACAGCCCACTCCGCACCCGACATCGAGGATCTCCTTGCCCTTGACCATTTCCGGACGCACGCCGATGGGTAGCTCATCGGCGTGGTCGAGCCAGTTCACGTATTGCTTCACACCGTCGCAGACCTGCTTCCCCAGGGCGGTGAAGCCCAGATGCTCCGGATCCTCGCTATCCACCAGGCCCAACCTGTGGGCCTGCGCCAACCCGTCGCCGCATTCGGTATTCAACCGTTGGACCTCCTGACGAGCGGCGTCCAGTTGCCGGGCTCCGGCGTTGTGCAGATGCATCAAGGCGCGCAGGAGCCGCAAAAAATCATCCGGTGCGTTGGAGAGGGTCTGTGAGAGAACATCATTCATGCTTGTTTGCCTTTGTGCTCGGCAACACGCGTGCGACGCGCATACCGGCGTGTTGACCGATTTCCGTGGCGGTCGTACTGGTTGTCACTTGGTTAGCCTTACGACAGTGCCGGCGGTGTGAGGAGATCTCGCATCAGGCATTGGCTTACCTCGGGGCTGACTCCAGGTGGATGCGTTGGTCCACATAGATGGATTTGCCGCGAGGCGAAAGTGGAATCGTCTGCACGAGTTCGATGGCAAGATCGATGCGACCGGCAAGCCTGGCGCCGAGGCTGTGAGCGATCCTTTGCCGGTCTTCGTCGCCGAAACCAATGGCCGGAACAACCTTGAGCACGGCTTGGCCGGGCGTATCCTGGTAGAACTGAAACCGTTGAACGCGGGTGAAGGTGTCATCGTGCACGTTCAGCGAGGTCATCGAGATGAGCGACCCGTCTTGTGCCACGAGATCGCCGGCCGGCCAGCGACCTTCAACCCGGCGAATGATCGTGTGCTGCCGACCGCATTTCGAGCAGCCCTCGCCCACGTACTCGGCGTAGTCGCCGGTGCGGTAGCGAATGAAGGGTACCACATCGTTGATCCAGCCCGTGCCGACGATCTCGCCCCGCTGCCCCGGCGTGGTAACCCGGTGTCCCTGCTCGTCCAGCAGCTCGAGGAAGCCGTATGTGGGCCAAACGTGATAGTCATTGGAGTGCTCGCATTCGGTGGCGAGTATCAGCTTCTCCGAATGTCCGTAGGACGAGAACAGCCGTGTCCCGAAGGTGCGTTCGATCAGCTCTCGCTGTTCGGG